>Ga0209050_1000169_pt1 | contig 151269 bp, 143 predicted proteins | sample Araplavi_mTSA_r2_FD_184276 | JGI IMG/M metagenome (GOLD analysis project Ga0209050, IMG submission 184276) | Arabidopsis root microbial communities from North Carolina, USA - plate scrape MF_Cvi_mTSA_r2 (SPAdes) (version 2) | ecosystem: Host-associated > Plants > Roots > Endosphere | place... | reverse complement strand
GGGAAGGGGGGGGGGGGGGGGGGGGGGGGGCGCCTCAAAATGGGTTCCTCGAACGGCCCGGGGGCCGCGCCGGGAAATCGTTAACTCTGAAAATCCACCCGACCTCAACCACGCGCGACTAAGCCGGAGGTTCCAGACGGCCGGAAAAGGCCGCGCATGATGGTGGACGCATGACCCGCACGCGCAGAAGCGCGCGGCCGGCGTCTCGGTGGATGGGGTTGATGGGCGCGGCTCTGGCCGCCCTGCCGTGCGCGGCGATCGCGCAACCGGTCGACCTGTTCTTCGAGCGTACGGCGATGACCGCGGCCGACAGCCGCTGCGGCCTCTTCACGCCCGAGGTGTCCGCCGCGCTGGCCGCCGGCGCCGCCCAGGCGCGGGGCGCGGCCCTGCGCGCCGGCGCCGACCCCAAGATCCTCACCGCCCGCGAAGCCGCGGCGCGCGCCTATGCCGCCAGGCTGAACTGCAAGAACCCGCAGGTGCTGGCCGAGGCCGCGCGCGTGCAGCAGGCGTGGTCGGGCTACGCGCGGGTCAGCCGGGTGACCTATCCCGGCGACGTGGCCGACTGGCGCGCCGACCGCGGCAGCGGCCGCAACGCCCGCTGGCGGCTGGCCCAGGACGCCGCGTTCGGCGGCGGCCGGATGACCTTCGGCCTGGCGGGCCGCGAGGGCGCCAACGCGCTGCTGGCCGTGGCCGACTTTGCCGACGGCCAGACGCCCTATGCCGCGCGGCTGGTGCTGCGCGACGGGACCCGCACGCTGGGGCCCTATCTCGACACGCGGAGCGGCGGCCAGCCGCTGAGCCGCAAGCTGCCGCCGCGCGGCGCCACGCGGGCCTTCATGGCGGAGGCTCGCAGCGAGGCCGACGACCTCTTGCTGCCCAAGGGCTCGGACGATGGCTGGGCGTTCCGCTTCCCGGCGGCCGCGGCCCAGGCGCTGGCCGAGCTGGACCCGCGCGAGGCGGTGGCGGTGGAGTTCCTGTTCCCGGGGGGCACGCGGACGGCCTATGTGGAGGTCGGCGATTTCGCAGCCGGCCGGGCCTTCCTGCAGCTCGCGTCGCGGTAGGAGGTCCTTCTCCCCCCGGGGGAGGAGCTGCGCAGGGCGCGAATGAGCGGTTGCGCTCCGCCGCCAGGCGCACCGCGCGCGGCAGGCGCAGTCTTGTTTGACCACGAACCACACGAACGCGCAGCCGCACGGCTCTGGATCAGCTTGCCTTGTTCGCGTGGTTCGTAGGGTTCGTGGCCGACAATTTGGGCGCTGAAGCGCCATCGCGGCGGGAAGGTCTGCGCGCGCCCCTCATCCGTCGGCTGCTCCGACACCTTCTCCCACACGGGGAGAAGGAGGCGCCGGTCAGTTCGCCTTGCGCAGCAGCGGCGGGGCGGCGGCTTCGGTGCTGAGGACGGGCATGCGGATGGTGACGGTCGTGCCCTCGCCGATCGTGCTTTCCACGCTCATGTCGCCGCCGTGCAGGCGGGCGAAGGCGCGGACCAGGGACAGGCCCAGGCCCGAGCCCGCAGCGCGCTGCTCGGCGTCGCCGGCCTGTTCGTAGGGGCGGCCCAGGCGCTGGATGTCGTCGTGGGAGATGCCGACGCCAGTGTCGGCCACCACCAGCTCCAGCGTGTCGCCGGCGCCCTGGACAGTGACGGTCACCGAGCCGCCGCGCGGGGTGAACTTCAGCGCGTTGGAGATCAGGTTGAGCGCGATCTGCTTCACGGCGCGCTTGTCGGCGTCGGCGTAGAGCGGGCCGATGGGCAGGACGCCGCGCAGGTTGACCCCCGCCCGGTCGGCCTGGCCACGCATGAGGCGCAGGACGGCGGAGACGGCGTCGCGGGCGTCGAAGGTCTCGACGCTGAGCTCGAACTTCTCGGCCTCGATCTTCGACATGTCGAGCACGTCGTTGATGAGTTCCAAGAGGTGCGTGCCGCTCTCGTGGATCAGCTCGGCGTATTCGGCGTAGCGGTCGCCCAGCGGGCCGAACAGGCGCTGCCGCATGATGTCGGAGAAGCCCATGATGGCGTTCAGCGGCGTGCGCAGCTCGTGGCTCATGTTGGCCAGGAAGCGCGACTTGCCGGCGTTCTGCTGCTCGGCGGTGACGCGCTCGGCCTCCAGGCGGCGTTCGCGCTGGGCCTGGTCGCGGGCGTCGCGGACGGCGGCCACGAAGCGGTCGGGGCCGGCGGCGCGCAGGTAGATCTCGAGGGAGCCCTCGGGTTCGTCCTTGGGCGTGACATAGACCGACGCGCGGCCCTCGCGGGCGGCGGCGTGCAGGGCGGCGGCCAGCAGCGGCAGGTCGTCGTCGGCGACGAGATGGCCCAGGCTGCGGCCTTCGAGCTGGGCGGGCGCGTGGCCCAGGACGGCGGCGCCGGCGGCGGTGAGCACGCGGCCGCTCTGTTCGACCAGCGAGAGGAGGAGCGGCTGGGCGTCGAGCAGGGCCAGCACCTGATCGGCGCGGTCGCGGCGACGGGTGTCGCGCTGGGCCACGCCCTGGACGCCGATCAGGCCCACGGCGAACCCCAGGGTGACGGTGCCGAGCGACAGCAGGCCCAGCCAGGGGGCCACGGCCGGCGCGGCGGTCGGCAGCGGCAGCAGCATGGCGTCCATGGCGGACACGGCGGCGGCGGCCAGCGAGGCGGCGGCGCCGAGCGCCAGAGTGTCGCGGCTGCGGTAGGCGGTGGCGGCCGCGGCGGGCGCCAGGCACCAGGCGGCCAGTGGGCCGGCCGTGCCGCCGGTGAGATGGCAGGCGGCGGCCCCGGCGGCGCCCCAAATCAGGACACTGGCGGCACGGCCGGCCTTGCCCATGGTGGAAAGCAGCGCGCCCAGCATGGCGGCCCCGCCGCCGGCGGCCAGCGCCAGCATCTCGGGCCCGACCGGCAGCCGACCCGCGGCGGACAGCCCGCCCACGGTCGCCGCGACGGCCAGCGCCCAGGCCGCATGCCACAGCAGGCCGGGCGTCGCATCGCTGCGGCGGCGTCCTTTCGGCGATGTGGCTCGGGTCCCGACCATGGCTCGTCTATGAACCCCCGTCAGGTTCGGAGCGGAAGCGTACTTGCCGCAGGGGATTCGCGCGAGCGCGCGTGTGTGCGGCAAGACGCGCGAACCGTCGGCCGCAAGACTTTCGTAAGCGGCATGCGCGACCTTGCGGCTCCCGATCGAGCAGGCCTATCGCCGTTCCATGCCTCAAGAGGCCCCTCCCAGCGCGAAACGGCGCGCCCTCGCCCGATACGAGGCCGCCATGGACGAGCGGAAACGCTCGTTCCTGCGGATGGTCAGCCACGAACTGCGCACGCCTTTGAACTCCATCCTGGGGTTCTCGGAAATTCTCACAGCGGAACTGTACGGTCCCTTGGGAGCTTCGCAGTACAAGGAATATGCCGCGATCATCCATGGCAGCGGCCAGAAGCTCCTGAAACTGGTCAATCAAGTGCTCGAAATCGCGCGGCTCGAAGGCCGGACTGTCGAATTCGACGCCGACAGCGAGCCGCTCGAACCCGCCCTGGACGACGCCCTGACGGCGCTGAAACCCGAGCTTGCGGGCCGCGACGTGACCATCGAGGTCGTGGGGCGCGGCGCCCTGCCCTCGGTCACCGCCGACGGGCGCGGCCTGCGTTCCGTCCTGACCCACCTGCTGCACAACGCCATCGTGTTTTCCCCGGAGGGCGGACGCGTGGAGGTGACCGCCACCGTAGACAACGGCGCCGTGGACATCCTGATCCGCGACGAGGGCGACGGCGTCGACCCGGCCGAGCTGCATCGGCTGATGGCGCCCTTCGAGCAGGGCGAGAACGCGCTGACCCGCAAGGCGGAGGGCGCGGGCCTGGGCCTGCCGATCGCCGACATGACCTGCGCGGCCATGGGCGGGCGGCTGAAGCTGTCGTCGGCGCCCGGCGAGGGGCTGACCGCCGAGGTGCGGCTGCCCGCGGGCTGAAGGCGGTTGCCAGGGTGGCGCGGCGTCCCTAAGTGGCCGGCATGACGATCGACACCGCGCTTGCCGAACTCGCCGACGAGTTCGAGCTCCTGGGCGACTGGGAGGAGCGCTACCGCTATGTGATCGAGCTGGGCAAGGAGCTCGAGCCCCTGACCGACGCCGAGCGGACCGACCCCTACAAGGTGCGCGGCTGCGCGAGCCAGGTGTGGCTGGTGACCGAGCCGCAGGCCGACGGGACGCTGCGGTTCCGCGGCGACTCCGACGCCCACATCGTGCGCGGGCTGATCGCCATCCTGCTCAGGCTGTACTCGGGCCGGGCGCCGGGCGAGATCCTGGCCTTCGACGCCAAGGCGGCCTTCGAGCAGCTGGGCCTCTCGGGCGCGCTCTCAACCCAGCGGTCCAACGGCTTGGCCTCGATGGTCGCCCGCGTCCGCCGCGACGCCGAGACCGCCCAGGCGGCTTAGAGCTCCTGCCTTTCCCACACAGCGGGAGAGGAAGGGGCAGACCGTGACGCTGACGTATGAAGGCCGAGCTTGCGGCTTCCGTCCCCCTTCGCATGGGCCTAAACGTCGCTTGGGCGACATCCGGCGGGGGCAGGATGAGCCGCCAGTCAATGGAGCATCCGCATGAGCCTGAGCATCGGCGCCGTCGCGCCCGACTTCGAAGCCGAAACCACCGAGGGCCCGATCCGCTTCCATGACTGGATCGGCGACTCCTGGGCGATCATCTTCTCGCACCCGAAGGACTTCACGCCGGTCTGCACGACCGAGCTGGGCTACATGGCCAAGCTGAAGCCCGAGTTCGACAAGCGCAACGTCAAGGTGATCGGGCTGTCCGTCGACCCGGTCGGCAACCACGCGAAGTGGGCCGAGGACATCGCCGCGACGCAAGGCGCGGCGCCGAACTATCCGATGATCGGCGACACCGACCTGAAGGTCGCAAAGCTCTACAACATGCTGCCGGCGGCCACCGAGGGTGGCTCCGAGGGCCGGACCGCGGCCGACAACCAGACGGTCCGCACCGTCTTCGTCATCGGGCCCGACAAGAAGATCAAGCTGATGATCAGCTATCCGATGACCACGGGCCGGAACTTCGACGAGATCCTGCGGGTGGTGGATTCCATGCAGCTCACCGCCAAGCACCGAGTGGCGACGCCGGTGAACTGGCAGCCGGGCGAGAACGTGATCATCGCGGGCTCGGTCTCGGACGATGAGGCCAAGACGATCTATCCGAACGGCTGGGACGCGCCGCGGCCCTACCTGCGCATCGTGCCGCAGCCGAAGTAGGCGCGGCCGGTGTTCTTCGAGCAGATCGCGACGGGCGGGTGCCAGTCGTACGTGGTGGGCTGCGAGGCCAGCCGCGCGGCGGTGGTGATCGATCCGGAGCTCAGCCAGATCGACGGCTATCGCGGCCTGCTCGCCCAGCAGGGGCTGAGCCTCCGCTACATCGTCGACACGCACACGCACGCCGACCACTTCTCGGCCAGCAAGGAGCTCAGTCGGCTGACCGGCGCGCCCGTGGTGATGAACCGCCTGAGCCCGGCGCCCTATGCCGACCTGCGGCTCGACGACGGTGACATGCTGATCGTGGGCGAGCTGCGGATCAAGGCGCTGCACACGCCGGGGCACACGCGGGATTCCATGTGCCTGGTGATGGCCGACCGCGTGTTCACCGGCGACACGCTGCTGATCGGCGGCACCGGGCGCAGCGACCTGCCGACCGGAGACCCGCACGCGCTGTTCGAGAGCCTGTTCGACCGGCTGCTGAAGCTCCCGCCCGAGCTGCTCGTCTATCCGGCCCACGACTACAAAGGCCGCAGCCATTCCACGATCGGCGCCGAGATCGCCGAGAACCCGCGGCTGCAGAAGATCGAGCGGGCGGCGTTCGTGGAGATGATGCAGAACCTGAACCTGTCGGCGCCCACGCACCTGACCGAAGCGCTGCGCACCAACATGAGCGGCGGCAAGACGGTGGCCCAGCTGCTGTCTGAAGCGGCGGCGAAGGTGCCGTTCATGTCGCTGGCCGAGCTGGCCGACCGGATCGGGGACAACTCGCGCGACCTTGTGGTGCTGGACCTGCGGGAGAAGGAGGCGTTCGACGCGGGCCACGTGCCGGGCGCCAAGCACCTGCCGCGCGGCCAGCTGGAGCTGCGGGTCAACACCGAGCTGCCCGACCCGACGGTGCGGATCCTGACGTGCTGCGAGTTCGGCAAGATCTCCACCCTGGCGGCGGCCACCCTGCGCGAGCTGGGCTACCTCCGCGCCAGCGCCCTGGACGGCGGGATGAAGGCCTGGCGCGAGGCGGGGCATCCGGTGGAGTGAGGGGGCTGCAGCCCCTTCTCCCGCCAGGGGAGAAGGACCGCGGTCTATGGCTCTTTCGAGGAAACGTGGTTGAGGGCAATGACCCAGCGGCCGTTCACCTTGCGCATGAGGCGGGTGTTGATGCCGTCCTGGGGGGCTTGGGGGCGGTCGAGCTGGTAGCGGCTGATGAGCTGGGCGGCGTCGGGGGCCAGCATCTCGACCTTGATGTCGAAGAAGTGGAGCCGGCCGCGCTTCTCCGGCGCGCCGCCGTAGTCGCGCACATAGTGGTCGAGCGTGCCCTGCCAGCCGTCCTGGAAGCGGCCCTTGGAGACGAAGACCACGCCGGGGTTCTGGAAGCCCGCCATGTAGCCTTCGAAGTCGCCGCGGTTCCATGCGGCCTCCATGTCGGCGATCACCTTGAGGATCGCGGCCTTCTCGGCCTCTTCGTTGGAGATCGTCGCGGCGGACGCAGAGCCGGCCGAGGCCGCGAGCGCCAGGGCGACGGCGACCGCGCGGCGGTTCATGCGGCGGGGCGGATGCCCGTGGGGGCCGAGGCGCCCAGGCCGACGACGGCGTCGTAGCCCAGGATCATGTCGACCTCGGAGCCGGTGGTGGCGAGCGGCAGGCGAATCCAGATCAGCGACAGGTGGGAGGCGCCGCGCCAGGCGAGATTGTGGACGCCCACCTGGGGCTTGCGGTCCTTGACCACGCGCCGCAGTTCGCCGCGCCAGTATTCGGCGGCCGAGCTGTTGTAGATTTCGGAGAAGCTGCGGCCGGTGATCTCGCGGCCGTAGACGTTGTAGAGGCCGGTGCCGGCCAGACGCACCCGGAAGTCGCGGCCCTCGACCGGCGCCTCGATCAGGCTGACCGTGGGCAACAGGCGCTTCATGTCGGCGGGGTCGATCCGGCGCTTGGGCGGCACCGAGGCCTCGGCCTTCAGCGAGGTCCAGTAGGCGAACAGCTCTTCGTGCGCGCGGATGGCGGCGGTCGTCGGCGCGATGTGAGTCGCCATCTGCAGTTACTCGGGCAACGCCTTGGATTCAGGACAAATCAAATGTCGCCTGATCCGCGAATCGGCGTCCAGAGCGAAACGAATCGCCGGGCGAAAAAATGGTTAACAGCCGCGAAAATCCGTTAACGATCCCCGAGCCTGTCTGATTCAGATGGCCCCGTCTGAACCGGGCAAACAGGCTCGGCCTCTTTGATTTGTCGCGCGTTTTCGGGGCAAAACCGGCCTCCACTTTCGCCCAACGCGCTCGCGAAAAGCAGAACGCCCGCCGGGGTCCGGCGGGCGCTCGAAGATCGGCGATCCGTGGAAGCGCGGCTCAGCGCTTCTTGCGCGGCGCCTGACGGCCGCCCTGGCCCAGGCCCATCTGCTTGGCCAGATCCGAACGCGCCTTGGCGTAGTTCGGGGCGACCATCGGGTAGTCCTTCGGAAGACCCCACTTGGAGCGGTATTCCTCGGGACTCATGTTGTACTTGGTGCGCAGGTGCCGCTTCAGCGACTTGAACTTGCGGCCGTCCTCGAGGCAGACGAGGTAGTCCGGCGTGATCGAGCGGCGGATCGGAACCGCGGGTTCCTTCGGCGCGACTTCGACCGTCTCGGCGCCCGACGAGACGCCGGCCAGCGCGCGGTGGACGCTCTGGATCAGGCCCGGAAGGTCCGCCGCCGCGACAGTGTTGTTCCCCACATACGCGGAAACAATGTCCGCGGTCATCTCGATGACTTCCGACTTCTCGTCCATTTGCTCTTGGTTCCGAAGGTTGGGCGCCAGCAGCGGCGCTCAGTGATTCACAAGATCGGTGCGCCGTCATTATCGGCATCGTCGGCTGCACACAACAGAGAAATAGAGCAAAGCCCCCTCGCCTATTGCGAGAACAGAAGACCAGCGCAACGCAAACAACAGGCGTTCACGGGTGTGAGTTGGCGGGCTCCTGTACCTGCGCAATGCGGTTGCCGGCTGCGGCGCGCGGGAAACCGCAAAACGAAACGGCGCCCGGGAAGGGCGCCGTCCGTCAGATTATTACATAGGGACACCTCAGCTGAAGGTGGGCGCCTTCCAGTGGGGCCAGATGTCGGGCAGGTCGCGCGAGACCTTGTCGGGATAGTTCGGCGGGCGCTTTTCCAGGAACGAGGTGACGCCCTCGCGCGCGTCGGCGGCGCGGCCGCGGGCCTGGATGCCGCGGCTGTCGGCCTTGTGGGCCTCCATCGGGTGGCTGGCGCCGGCCATGCGCCAGATGAGCTGGCGGGTGATGGCCACCGAGACCGGGGCCGTGTTGTCGGCGATCTCGCGGGCGATGGCGCGGGCGGCGGGCAGGAGTTCGTCGGGCGCATGGACCGAGCGGACCAGGCCGCGCTCGGCGGCTTCCTGGGCCGGGAAGATGCGGCCGGTGTAGCACCACTCCAGCGCCGTCTGGACCCCGACCAGGCGCGGCAGGAACCAGGACGAGCAGGCCTCGGGATTGATGCCGCGACGGGCGAAGACGAAGCCGTAGCGGGCGGTGTCGGACGCCAGCCGGATGTCCATGGCGAGCTGCATGGTCACGCCCACGCCCACGGCTGCGCCGTTGCAGGCCGAGATCACCGGCTTCAGGCTGTCGAAGATGCGCAGCGTCAGCAGGCCGCCGCCGTCGCGCTGGACGCCGTCGCGGGTGCGGGCCTCGTTGTCCTCGGCGCTGCGCTTGTCGTAGTCGAAGGTGGCCCCGCCCGCCGACAGGTCGGCCCCGGCGCAGAAGGCGCGGCCCGCGCCGGTGACGATCACCGCGCGCACGTTGTCGTCGCCGTCGGTCTCGTCGAAGGCGGCGATCATGTCCTTCATCATCTGGGTGTTGAACGCGTTCAGCTTGTCGGGCCGGTTCAGCGTGATCGTCGCGACGCCGTCCTCGACGGCGTAGAGCAGGGTCTCGAAGGTGGGCATGGGGTTCGACTTCCTCGTCCTTGTTCGCCGCCAGTTCGGACGGGGTGACGGACGGGAGGTCAAGGGGGTGGCGGGCGCGCCGCCCGGGCGTCGCACGGTCTTTTTGATCCAAGTTGGTTTTCGATGGCAACCACCGGGTCGCCGACACGCTACGTCCCTCGCAAGAGGGGTGGGGCATGTATCATCTGACGATCTACTACCCCGGCGACGACAGGCCCCGCCTGACCGTGCACCTCGAGACCGGCCGGGACGCGCTCGACGCGATCCGCGGCCTGCTGAAGGACCACGCCGGGTGCGAGCGCATCGACGTACACCTGGGCGTCACGAAGCTCTTCGCGGCGGATGGCCAAGGCAACACCAGCGCCGGCTAGGCGCGGCCCTCGGCCCGCGGCGACGGGCTACTTCGGCGCCGCCGGCGTGACCTGCGCGACGTCGGTCTTCTCTCCCTCGGCGACGTCCTCGACGATCTTCCGGGGGCAGACTTTCTTCTTGATGGTGCTGCCGACCACCGTCTCCTTGCGGCAGGTGACGCGCTCGGCCTTGGCGGGCTGGGCGGGCACGGCCTTGGCGGCGGCGGGCGCGGCGCTCTGGAACAGCGCGGCGAGCAACAGGGCGACCATGGAACCTCCTCAAACGGACTCGTTCCCGGAACCTTGATCGGCGATGCGGCCGCTCGCGAGGGCCGCACGTCACAAAGTGACGGGTGCGTCACGGCTGACGTGACTTCGGGCAGGTCGGCGCCGTTTCGCCCGATCGGCGGGCGCCCGCGCCGAGGTTGCGGCGCCGGCTTGACGCACCTGACGTCAAGGCCCGCTATTCGCCATCGAGGAACGCGGGCCGGCGTCAGATCGGCCCCGGAAGAAAAGCGCGCGGCGCCGCCGCGCGGGGGAGTGAACAGCATGCATCCGGCGACACACGCCCAGACCCACCCGGACCGCGCGGCCTACATCATGGCCGGCACCGGCGAGACGGTGACCTACAAGGAGCTCGACGAGCGCTCGAACCAGGGGGCGCACCTGTTCCGGTCGCTGGGCCTGAAGGCCGGCGACGTGATCGCGCTCTTGATGGACAACCACCCGCGCTACTTCGAGATCGCCTGGGCGGCCCAGCGCAGCGGGCTCTACTACACCTGCATCTCGTCGAAGCTGACCGCCGGCGAGGTGGACTACATCGTCGGCGACTGCGGCGCGAAGGTGCTGATCACTTCGGGCGGCGTGGGAGGCGTGGTCGACGAGTTGCCGGGCGTGCTGCCCAAGTCGGTGAAGCTCTTCATGGTCGGCGAGGCCCGCGCGCCCTACGCCAGCTTCGAGGCCGAGCGCGCGCCGTTCCCGACGACGCCGATCGCCGACCAGAGCGCCGGCTCGGACATGCTCTATTCCTCGGGCACCACCGGGCGGCCGAAGGGGATCAAGCCGGCGCTGACCGGGGCGGCGATCGACGAGCCCAATGCGCTGGTGATGATGACCCAGACGCTGTTCGGCTTCCCGCCGGGCTGCGTCTACCTCTCGCCCGCGCCCCTGTACCACGCCGCCCCGTTGCGCTGGTGCATGAGCGTCCACAAGCTGGGCGGCACGGTCGTGGTGATGGAGAAGTTCGATCCCGAGACCGCGCTGGCGCTGATCGAGAAGTACAAGGTCAACGTGGGCCAGTTCGTGCCCACTCACTTCGTGCGCATGCTGAAGCTGCCGGAGGAGGTGCGCGCCAAGTACGACGTGAGCTCGATCGTCTCGGCCGTGCACGCCGCCGCGCCCTGCCCCGTGCCGGTGAAGGAGCAGATGATCGCCTGGTGGGGCCCGGTGATCTACGAGTACTACGCCGGCACCGAGGGCAACGGCTTCTGCTTCATCAAGGCCGACGAGTGGCTGGCCCACAAGGGTTCGGTGGGCCGTGCGGTGCTGGGCGAGCTGCGGATCTGCGGCGAGGACGGCGAGGCGCTGCCGCCGCGCGCCGAGGGCGTGGTGCACTTCGCCAATGGCCCGCCGCTGGCCTACCACAACGCCCCGGAGAAGGTGGCCGAGAACACCAACAGGCACGGCTGGACGACGCTGGGCGACGTGGGCTGGGCCGACGAGGAGGGCTATCTCTACCTCACCGACCGCAAGAGCTTCATGATCATCTCGGGCGGGGTGAACATCTATCCGCAGGAGATCGAGAACCTGCTGATCGGCCACCCGAAGGTGGCGGACGTGGCCGTGGTGGGCGCGCCGCACGAGGAGATGGGCGAGCAGGTGGTGGCGGTGATCCAGCCGGCCGACTGGGCCGACGCCGGCGACGCCCTGCGCGACGAGTTGATGGCGTTCGCGCGCCAGAACCTCAGTCACGTGAAGGCGCCCCGGAAGCTGGACTTCATGCAGGAGCTGCCGCGCCACCCGACGGGCAAGCTCTACAAGCGCCTCATCCGCGACGCCTACTGGGGCAAGGAAGGCTCGCGGATCGTGTAGGCGCCGCCCACCGCGCGCCGCATGCGCGGCAGCGTCCGGCCCGGTATCGAGCCGGACGGCGAGCGGGCGAAGGTCTCGAAGCCCAGCCGCGCATAGACGACTTCCGCGTTGGGATCGGCATCGACTTCGAGCGTCTCGGCGCCCGCCTCCCGACAGGCGGCGAGCAGCGTCGCCATCAGGCCGCCGCCGACGCCGCGCCCCTGGAACGCCGGCTCGACGAAGAAGTCCTCGACCGCGGCGCCGTCTCGGAGGTCGAGGGCGATCATCCCTGCGATCGCGCCGTCCACCTCGGCCACCCAGACCTTCCAGCGGGCCATCTTCTCCGGCGTGAGGGTCAGCTCGGCGCGGCAAGCCTCCATGAAGGCGTCGTCGTAGCCCCACGACGCCTTGGCCCGCATTGCAAGCTCGGTGAGGGCGCCGGCCTCGTCCCGCCGCGCCTCGCGTATCGTCACGTCGTTCATGGCCTGCCCTTGCGTCCCGCTTGCTCCGATCCGAACAGATGTTAGAGGCTGTGGCCTGAACTCAAAGCACGCGAGGGAGCGGACGAAATGAACCCCGTCGAGATCAAGGACCTGCCCGGACTGGTGGGCCAGGAAGTGGGCGTGTCGGACTGGGTCCTGATCGACCAGGACCGCGTCAACAAGTTCGCCGAGGCCACCGGCGACCACCAGTGGATCCACGTGGACGTCGAGCGCGCCACGCGCGAGATCGGCGGCCCCATCGCCCACGGCTACCTGACGCTGTCGCTGATCCCGTTCCTGGGCGCCGGCATGCTGCCGGTGAAGGGCGTGACCCGCGGCATCAACTACGGCTCGGACAAGGTGCGCTTCATCAACATGGTGCGCGTCGGCAAGCGCGTGCGCATGCGCCAGAAGCTGATCGGCGCCGAGCCCAAGGCCGGCGGCATGCAGCTCAAGAACGAGTGCACCATCGAGATCGAGGGCGAGGCCAAGCCCGCCTGCATCGCCGAGACGATTTCGGTCCTTTACGGCGGCTGATCGGTTCCGGACGGGGCGGCCAGCCGCTCCGTCCGGCCACGGCCTAGGTAAGGTTACCTAGGGATTCGTGCGAGATTTCGCACAGCGCCGCTCGGGCGCATGCTCCTCCCATCGCCCCCGTCAGAGGGGCCGCCAGGGAGATCCGAGATATGAGCGCCCTTCGCCCGCATACCCCGTCCCGCTTCTGGCGCCGGACCGGCGCGTCGGCCGGCGCGCTCGCCACGGTCCAGCGCCTGCTGGCCGACGCGATCCTGCCCCTGCGCGGCGGCCACCCCGCCCTCACCTTCCGCGGCATCGACCGGATCTGAAGCGGTCGGGCGGGCGCGGGCGCGCTAGAGGGCCTTTCGCATGAAGTAGCGCGGGAAGGCCGGCGACGGCCCCTCCAGCTCTCCGAACAGCGAGAAGCCGAGCCCTTCGTAGAAGGGCCGCGCCTGGAAGGCGAAGGTATCCAGCCACATGTTGTGACAGCCCCAGGCCCGAGCCTGATCTTCCGCCTGCCGCATGAGCTGCGAGCCAAGCCCCTGCCCGCGCGCCGCGCGCGGCACGATGACGAGGGCGATGTAGAACGAGCCCCAGAGCGACATGCCCCAGAGACCGCCCGCCACGTCTTCCGCGCCGGGGGGCGAGATCGTGAGGGCGAAGACCTTTTCCTCCGGATCGCCCGCGGTCTCGGCGTTGAAGGCCAGCAGGGCGTCGAGAATGGGCTGGTAGGCCGCGCCGGCGTCCGCGGCGCGTAAAATGGCGTAGGTCATGATCGGTCCGTTCGAGAAAGGTGGTCCCGGCGTGCGGCGTGCGCGGCCTTGGGCGATCCCGTTCGAACGGAATTCAGTCTGCGACAGCGCCGATCATGGCGCCAGCCTACACCCTTCGGGCGCCTAGTCCCGCGCGGCCTCTTCCGCCGAGGCGGTGCGGCCGCCGCTGACGGCGGTCATGCCTTCGGCGACGGTGGCGGGGGCCAGCGGGTTCTGCAGCAGGGCGATCGTCTCGCGCACGAACTTGGCGTGGGTGACGATGCCGATCTCCAGGCGCTCGCTGTTCAGCTCGACCTGCTGGGTCAGGAGGCCGGCGATGAAGCCGGTGTCGCCCTTTTCCGCCGGCTTGTCGGCCACCTGGGTGACGCCCGGCTCGGCCTTCACCGGATGGCTGATGAACACCGGCCCGCCGGAGTTGCCCGGGAACACCGAGAAGTCGAGCAGGAAGGTCGGGAAGATCTTGGCCGGCGCCACCGGATAGGAGGCGACGCGACCCGAACGCAGGATCGGGAAGCCGGCCGAATTGGCCGACAGGCCGCGCGGGAAGCCCAGGGCCATCATCTCGTCGCCGGCCGTGACCTGTTCCTTGTCGAAGGTCTCGTCGGCCGCCAGGTAGTTGAGCGGCAGGGCCGCCTTGGCGAATTCCGGCGGGGCCTTGATCGTGATCGCGGCGACGTCGCGGTTCGGGTGGTGCGTCCACAGCTCGTGGCCGTCGTTGTCGCGGATCTTCAGCTGCTGGGGCGAATAGCTCCACGAGCCGTCGGCGTTCTCGATGCGGTAGCCGATGCGGGCGCTGGGGCCCGGCATCTTCTGAAGCACGTGGTTGGCGGTGACGAGCACCGTGCGGGTCGTGCCGTCCGGCCCCGGCGTGGCGATCAGGAAGCCGGTCCCGACCGTGCGCGTACCGTCGCCCAGCGGTTGCTCAAGCTGAACAGTCGCGTGGATCAGCTCGACGGCGAGATCCATGACCATGGCAGGCCCCTAAACTCGATGTGCTCACTCGCGTCTTTGATGCGCGATGTGGATGCATAAGTAGTGAATCACGGAACCCTGTCCGCCAACAAGTCGCCACATTCGGCTGCGGCCCGACGCCGCGTGCGGAAACGCACAGGCGCCCAGCCCCTCAGCGCTTGAGTGATACGGGCAGGCGTCGCATCTAGCCGCCTATGAGCCTCGCAAAACCGCCTGTCGCCGCCAAGGTCCCCCACCGCATCGAACAGCTCGGCCGTGTCCGCGTGGACGACTACGCCTGGATGAAGGACGACAACTGGCAGCAGGTGCTGCGCGACCCGAAGGTGCTGCGCGCCGACGTGCGCGAGCACCTGGACGCCGAGAACGCCTACACCAAGGCCGCGCTGGCCGATACCGAGGCGCTGCAGGCGCAGATGTTCGCCGAGATGAAGGGGCGGATCAAAGAGGACGACTCATCAGTCCCCACGCCCGACGGACCCTGGGACTACTACTCGCGCTACGCCCTGGGCGCCGAGCACCCGGTCCACGCGCGCCGTCCGCGCGGCCAGGAGGGGCCGGAGAACGTGCTGCTGGACGAGGACGCGCTCAGCAAGGGCAAGGCCTATTTCCACGTGGGCGCGGCCAGCCACAGCCCCGACCACGCGCTCTACGCCTGGGCCGCCGACGAGCAGGGTTCGGAGTACTATCAAATCCGGGTGAAGGACCTGGCGAGCGGCGAGGAGGTAGGCTCAGTCATCGAGAGCGCCTATGGCGACTTCTGCTTCTCGCCAGACAGCCAATGGATCTTCTGGATCTGGCGCGACGAGAACGCCCGGCCGGCCAAGGTCTTCCGCCGCCCGGCGCGGGGCGGCGACGACGCGCTCGTCTACGAGGAAAAGGACGAGGGCATGTTCCTGGGCGTGGGCGTCGCCGCCGACGACAGCCACGTGCTGATCCACGTGGGCAACCAGGAGACGACAGAGATCCTGCTGATCCCCGCGACCGACCCGACGGCCGCGCCGGTGGTGGTGGAGCCGCGGCGGGTGGGCGTGAAGTACGGCGTCGACCATTGGAGCGACCGCTGGGTGATCCGCACCAACGACGACGGGGCGGTGGACTTCAAGCTCTGCGTGTCCGAAGCCTCGATTCCGGCCAAGGCGACCTGGCGCGACTGGGTGGCCCACGAGGCCGGCCGCTATATCACCGGCTTCGCCGCCTTCGCCGGCCACCTCCTGCGGGTCGAGCGGGTGAACGCGCTGGACCGGCTGGTGGTGACGGCCCGTGACGGCGGGGAGCACATCGTGGCCTTCGACGAGGAGGCCTACGCCCTGAACCTGGACGGCGGCTACGAGTACGAGACCGCGACGACGCGGTTCGTCTACCAGTCGCCGACGACGCCACGGCAATGGTTCGACTACGACATGGCCAGCCGCGAGCGGACGCTGCGCAAGACCCAGGAGGTGCCGTCGGGTCACGACCCCAACCGCTATGTGGCGCGCCGGCTGTACGCCAAGGCGGGCGACGGGGCCGAGGTGCCGATCACGCTGCTGATGCTGAAGGGCGCGCCCCAGGACGGCACGGCGCCGGTGCTGCTGTACGGCTACGGCAGCTACGGCCACGCCATGGAACCCAGCTTCTCGATCCGGAACCTGAGCCTCGTCGACCGCGGCTGGATCTGGGCGACCGCGCACATCCGCGGCGGCTCGGACAAGGGCTGGGGCTGGTTCCTGGACGGGCGCAAGGAGAAGAAGCCCAACACCTTCACCGACTTCATCGCCTGCGCCGAGCACCTGGTGTCCGAGAACTACGCGTCGAAAGGCCGGATCGCGGCCTACGGCGGATCGGCGGGCGGGATGCTGATGGGCGCGGTGGCCAACCTGCGGCCCGACCTGTGGGGCGGGATCATCGCGGCGGTGCCGTTCGTCGACGTGCTGAACACCATGAGCGACACCTCGCTGCCGCTGACGCCGCCCGAGTGGCCCGAGTGGGGCAACCCCATCGAGGACGCGGCGGCCTACGACCTGATCGCAAGCTACAGCCCCTACGACCGCGTCGGCCCGCAGGCCTATCCGCCGATCCTGGCCACCGGAGGGCTATCGGACCCGCGCGTCACCTACTGGGAGCCGGCCAAGTGGGTGGCGAAGCTGCGCGAACACACGACAGGCGACGCCCCGATCCTGCTCAAGATCAACATGGAGGCAGGCCACGGCGGCGCGTCTGGCCGTTTCGACTTCCTGAAGGAGATCGCATTGGATTACGCCTTCGCCGTGTGGGCGCTGGAGAAGGGCTGGACGAAAGCGTGATCATCCGGGCGGCGAGCGAGGGCGACGCAGACGCGCTGGCGGCGATCTACGGCCACCACGTGCTGCACGGCTTCGGCACCTTCGAGGAGGAGCCGCCCTCCCCCGCGGAGATGGACACCCGCCGCGCCGCCATCGCCGGCCGCGGCCTGCCCTACCTGGTCGCCGAGGCGGAGGGGAAGGTGCTGGGGTTCGCCTATGCCGGGCCGTTCCGGCCGCGGGCCGCCTATCGCTACACCGTGGAGGACAGCGTCTACATCGCGCCAGAGGCCGTGGGCCGGGGCGTGGGCCGCGCGGTGCTGACGGCGGTGCTCTCGGCCTGCGAAGAGCTAGGCGTGCGCCAGGTGGTGGCGGTGATCGGCGACAGCGGCAACGCCGCCTCCATCGGCCTGCACCGGTCGCTGGGTTTCACAGACGCGGGCGTGGGCAAGAGCTTCGGGTTCAAGCATGGACGGTGGGTCGACATCGTCTGGATGCAAAAGTCGTTGAATGGTGGAAATGAAACAACGCCCACTTCTGCAGGGATCAGACTGTCGGGTAGCTGACGCCATTGGTCGCGCGACAGGTGATGACCGGCGGCCTATTTCGCCGGGAAAGCGAATTCCTCAGCCAGTACGCGCCCTTATGTAGTTTTACGTAATTGCTTAGCTCGTAAATTTTCAGCACAACACAAGCCGTCGGAAACGGGGCCGACGCGGATATGTAGAATACATGTCAAGGTTGTGGACGGGAAATCGCACAACCGGTGTGGCAGGTTCGAAGGTTGGTCCCGGGTTCATCAGGGGCCAGCTGTTGGCGGTGGGAGTGTCGGCGACCGCTCTAGCGGCGCTCTACGCCCTGCGCCCGATCTTCAGCCACTCGGTGTATCTGGGCTGCGCCGGCGCCTTGCTGGCCTGCGTCGCATACGGCGGCGTCGGCTCGGCCCTGACCGCCGTCCTCCTCATGACATTGGGCGGCTTCGCCCTGGAAGGCTTCTGGGGCGTGCCCCTGCTGGAGCGCGCCTTGCGAGCCGGGCTGTTCCTGGCCCTGGGCTTGGCCATCATGGGCTGGCTGCGGGCGCTCATGGCCCAGCGGCTGGCGGCGGCAGAGATCATCGCCGACCAGGCCGAGCGCGAGGAACTGCTGCAGGCCAGCCTGGAGATCGTGGCCGACGCCCTGGTGCTGATCGACGACCGCGGGGTGATCCAGAGCTTCAGCCACCCGGCCGAGCGGCTGTTCGGCTGGTCCGCCGAGGAGGTGGTGGGCCAGAACTTCAGCCGGCTGATGCCGCCCGGCGAGGACGGCGCGCTGACCGGCCAGCCATCGCGGGCCGACGGCGACGTCAGCGGCAGCACCCGCCAGCTCACCGGCCTGAAGAAAGACGGCGCCACCTTCCCCATGGAGGTGCGGGTGGGCGAGGTGACCATCGCCGGCCGCCGGCTGCTGACCATGGTGCTGCGCGACATGAGCTCGGTGTTCGAAGCCGAGCGCCGGTCCGAGGAACTGCGCCAGCAGCTCACCCAGGTGTGGAGCGCCAACTCCATGGGCGAGATGGCTTCGGTGCTGGCCCATGAGCTCAACCAGCCGTTGTCGGCCGTGGCGAACTACCTGCGCGCGGCGCGCAACCTGATCGCCCGGATGGAGCTGGAGGACGACGACCTGATCGACGCCGTGGCCCGCGCCGGCGACCAGGCCGTCCGCGCCGGCGAGATCATCCGCACGATGCGCGACCTGGCGACCCGCGGGGGCACACTCCAGAAGCCCGAAAGCCTGTCGGCGATGATCGGCGAGGTCGACTTCATCATCGCGGTGATGTCGCGCGATGCGAACGTCCGGCTCGTCTACGATCTCTACAAGGGACCGGATACCGTGGTCGCCGACCGCATCCAGATTCAACAGCTGGTGGTCAACTTGGCGCGCAACGCCATCGAAGCTGTGACGAAGTACCCGAACCGGCAAATTAACATTTCAACGCGCCTGGAACGGGGGGACCAACTTGTCACGACAGTCGAGGACAGTGGTCCAGGAATCGACGAGAGCGTCGCAGACCGGTTGTTTCAACCCCTGGCCAGCACAAAGCCCGAAGGCATGGGGCTAGGCCTCTCGATTTCCAGTGCTATAGTCGAAAATCACAGGGGACGGATTTGGGTCGAACCCAGCCGCCTGGGTGGCGCCGCTTTTAGTTTTGTATTGGCGCGGGCAGGTGAAGATGGCGATTGGAGCGGCGGATCGAACGGTGTTCGTCGTCGATGATGACGACGCCGCCCGCGATTCGCTGGTGATGCTCCTGAAGTCCGACGGGCTGACCGCCAAGGGCTTCGCTTCCGCCCACGATTTCCTGGCCGTCTTCGACCCCGCCGCGCGGGGCTGCATCATCACCGACCTGCGCATGCCGAGCATGGACGGGATCGAGCTGATCCGGGCCCTGAAGGGCGTCGGCTGCATACTACCAGTGATAGTAATCACCGGGCACGCGGACGTGAGCCGCGCGGTGGACGCCATGAAGGCCGGGGCCATCGACTTCATCGAGAAGCCGTTCGAGAGCGAGTTGATCCTGAAGGGCGTGCGCCACTGCCTGGAGGAGAACGACGCAGCCGTCGACGCCGGCGCCGCACGCACCCGCATCCTTCGCCGCCTGGAGAGCCTGACGCCGCGCGAGCGCCAGGTGCTGGACCTGATCGTCGACGGCGCCAGCAACAAGGTCATCGCCGCGACGCTGGCGATCAGCCCGCGCACGGTGGAGATCTACCGCGCCAACGTGATGTCGAAGATGCGGGCCGAGAGCCTGTCGGACCTGATCCGCTCGACGATCACGGCGGGGGCGGCCTAGGGAGCGGGGCCGTGTCCCGATCCCGCGCCTTGGCGGGGCGTTCCCTCGTCATCTCACGGTCAGCCGCAGACTGATCCAGCCGACCCAAGCAGCGTTCCGATCCTTTGCAGACTCGGCCCGCCCCGGATCCGCCTGTCGGGCGGCCGTAGGACGACGAAGGACGACGAATGGGGGCGATCCTCAGTCGCGAAGATGGCTCCAGACCTTGGAGATGACCACCGACCCCTCGCCAACCGACGAGGCGACCCGTTTCACCGATCCTGCCCGGACATCCCCGACCGCGAACACGCCTGGCTTGGAGGTCTCATAGGATGACGATGCGCCCACCGCCGGGCCGGTCAGGACAAATCCCTTCTCGTCGAGATCGACCAGGCCGGACAACCAGCCGGTGTTGGGTTCGGCGCCGACCATGACGAACAGGGCGCAGGTCGGCAGGTCGCGCTCCCTTCCGTCGGCCCGGTTCCGGATGGTCACGGACGTCAGCCGGTCGGAACCGTCGAGCGCGGTGACCTCGGATTCGTACTCGATGACGATCCGCGGGTCGGCTTCCAATCGGCTCGACAGGTAGCTGGACATCGACGCCGCGAGCGAGCGGCCGCGAACGATCAGATGGACCCGGTCTGCCGAGCGGCTCAGGAACATGGCGGCCTGCCCCGCGGAATTGCCGCCGCCGATGATGACGGCGGTCGTCTCCCGGCAGTATCGCGCCTCGTTCTCGGTGGCGGAATGGTAGACGCCGGCGCCCTCGAACTCGGCGAAGCGGTCGATCGGCAGCCGCTTGTACTGCACGCCGGTGGCGACGACGACGGCGCCCGCCGAGATTCGCCGCCCGTTGTCGAACACGGCGCAGAAGCGGCCATTCTCGAGCTCCTCGAGCGAGACCACGCGCCGCGGCATCAGGAAGCGCGCACCGAACTTCATCGCCTGCACCTCGCCTCGCCAGACCAAGTCCGCGCCCGAGATCCCGGTCGGGAAGCCCATGTAGTTCTCGATGCGGCTCGAGGTCCCGGCCTGCCCGCCGATCGCAGTGTCCTCGACCACGAGGGCGCCCAGGCCTTCCGCGCCGGCGTAGACAGCCGCCGCGACGCCGGCCGGCCCCCCGCCGACGATCACGACATCAAAAGGCGTATCGTCATCGAGGTCGTAGTTCACGCCAAGCAGCCTGGCGACCTTCTCCGGCGTCGGATCGGCCACGACCTGTCCACGGCCGAAGATCACAGCGGGCGCATCGGCGGGAATCGCGCAGCTTTGCGCCACCTCCCGCGCTTCGCGGCTTCCGGGCGCGTGCGAAGCGTAAGGCAGGCGATTGCGGCTGGCGAAGTCGGCGATCCGGCGGATGTCGCGATCCTGGTCCTCGCCGATCAGGACCAGCGGACTGAAGCGCGCTTCGAGTTGCTTGCGGCGGCGGGCCGCGAGCACCGTGATGACGATATCCGACATCTCCGGGATTTCGGACATCAGTTGCAGCATGGCGCTCCGCGGGACTTCCAGCACGCGGGTCTCGCGCACGGCGCGCATCGGCATCGACCATGAGCCGCCGTTGAGGAACGATATCTCGCCCATGAACTGGGTCGCGCCCAGCGTCGAGGTGCTCCAGCGCTCGTCCGAGAACGGGTCCACCACCTCGATCTCGCCGTCGAGCACGTACACGAACCGATCGACGGCCTGGCCGGGCTGCACCAGGAGCGAGCCGGCTTCGTAGGTCACGACCGCGCCGGCCGCGCGCATCGCCTCGACATGGGACGCCGCCAGGGGCGTGCGTTGCATTTCCGCGAGGTCGCGGCCGATGGTTTCCAAGTGGGCGCCTTTCGGTCGGAAAGCGCGCCGGACGTCGCGCAGGAAGACCGAAGTCTAGATCAGTCTCCGCGGGCTGTCCGGCCCCCGCCGCGGAACGCCGCGTACTGCAAGCGCGGGCTCCGGCGCGTCGACGGCATAGGGCGGCGGATCAGGCCCGCGGCAGGTAGATGGTCGCCGTCGTGCCGCGACCCAGCTCGGAGGCCAGCTTCAGGGCGCCGCCGGCGCGGCGGGCGAAGTCGCGGACGCCGGCCAGGCCCAGGCCCGTGCCGCCACGGCCCGCGCGGGTGGTGAAATAGGGTTCGGTCGCGCGCGCCAGGACGTCAGCCGACATGCCGACGCCGGTGTCGATCACCGAGAAGGCCACGTAGGCGCCGGGCGCCAGGCCAAGGCCCGCGGCCTGGTCGCCGGCGAGACGGCGGGAGGTCGTGGCGATCTGGACGGCGCCGCCGTTCGGCAGAGCGTGGCCAGCGTTGACGCAAAGGTTCAGGAGCGCCGATTCCAGCCCGCCCCGGTCGGCGCGGCAGGCCAGCGGCTCGGGCATGGCGAGCGCGACGACGGTGACGGCGGCAGGGGTCGAGACCTGGGCCAGGCGGGCGGTGGCCACCGAGACCTCGGCGGCGTCGACGGCGAGGGCCGGCTGGTCGTCGTCCGAGCGGGCCAGCTCGGCCATGCGCTTCAGAAGCTCGGCGCCCTTCTCGGCGGCCTCCTGCCCGATGCGGGCCAGCTCGTAGCCGTCGGAGTCCTGCGGCAACGTCATGGCCAGGGCCTCGTTGGCGGCCAGGATCACGTTCAGCAGGTTGTTGAAGTCGTGGACCAGGATGTCGGCCTGGCGGCGGCGGCCTTCGAGTCGGCTTTCCGGCGCAGCCTCGGGGCGGCGGGCGGGACGGGCCTTGGCGCGGCGGACGGACGTCGAACGTGCGACGGCGGGCGGGCGGGCCTTGCGGGGGCCCTTGCCTTCGATCGCCGCGATGCCGTCGGGTCCCATGACCTGCCGTCGTCCTGCCGCATCCATGGCCAAAATGTGGCCGAGCGAATCAAAAGCACACGGCTGGATCGAGGACATCCCGAGACGACTACCTAGGTACTGTTACGGAGCGGCGGCTTGCCGCACTGCGGACGGCGGACAGGCAAACGGCCGGTCCAGGAAGACCGGCCGCTCACGGGTTTCGCGGGGGACCTAGGCCGCCGCGGCGATCGGCGCGGCCTTGGCGTCGCGCAGCATGTAGCCGCCGCCCCAGACGGTCTCGATCTGGCTGTCGCCGTCGGCCGCCGCGGCGATCTTCTTGCGCAGCTTGCAGATGAAGACGTCGATGATCTTGATCTCCGGCTCCTGCAGGCCGTTGTAGAGGTGGTTGAGGCACGCCTCCTTGGTGAGGACCGTGTTCTTCCGCAGGGAGAGCAGCTCCAGCATCTTGTACTCGCTCGGCGTCAGGTGGATCGGCGTGCCCGAGACCTCGGCGCTGCGGGTGTTGAGGTTCAGCGCGATGGCGCCGGTGCGGATGATCGAGTCCGTGTGACCGCGCGAGCGGCGGACCACGGCGTTGATCCGCGCCGACAGCTCCGACTTGTGGAACGGCTTGGTCATGTAGTCGTCGGCGCCGGCGGCCAGGGCCGAAACCTTGGTCTCCACGTCGGCCGTGCCCGACAGGATGATGATCGGCGTGGCGTTCTTCTTCAGGCGCAGGTCGCGCAGCGCCTCGACGCCCGTGATGTCCTCGAGGTCGATGTCCATCAGGACGGCGTCGTATTCGTAGATCTCGGCCAGCTCGACCGCCTCTTCGCCCGAGGCGGTGTGAGACACGTTGTGGCCCTCGGCGCCCAGGATCAGCTGGACGCTCTTCACCGTGGCCGGATTGTCTTCGACGAGAAGGATGTGCATCGGATCTAACCCCTGAGATCGGTTGTGGACGCGGGAGCCCTGGAGATGACGGACTTCGACATCTTCATGAGCTCGGACATGCGGAAGGGCTTCGCCAGCACCTCGTCGGCGCCGAGGTGGCGGGCCCAGGACAGGTAGTCGGCGCCGCGCGAGCGGCCGGCGCCCGAGATCGCGATCACCTTGGGCGGACGCGCGCCCTGCTTGATGGCCCGGATGCAGCCGATGCCCTCGATGTCGGGCATGACGATATCCGTCACCACCAGGTCAGGCTTGTGGGCGCCCGCCATGCGGATGCCGGCCCGGCCGTTGTCTGCCGCGACGGTCTGGAAACCCGCCGCCTGGAACGCCATCGACATCAGCCGCAGCAGCGCCGCGTCGTCGTCGATGATCAGAACCTTGCCACCCATGAACGCCCCCAACCCCTAGGACAGCGCCGTCTCGAGCAGGCGACCCAGCCCCCGGGTGTCGCGCGCTTCAGAGAGGTGTCCTGGGATCATCTGTGGCCCGTCGCTCGTCGTCTTCGATATGGTTAACGACAGAAACCACAGTGATTCGGTCCGGGGAAATTCGGGACGAATGCTTAAGTAGATTCCCCGAGTGACAGGGTGTCGCGGCAATGTGGGGTTGTGCGATGCGCTCAGCTCTGCCTTGGGCCGGCTCGCGGCTGGGGCAGGAAGGCCGGCAGGACGGCCGTGGCTGGGGAACTAGGACTCGAACCTAGAATGACGGTACCAAAAACCGCAGTGTTACCATTACACCATTCCCCAGCAGGAACGGTCGTCGAAGCCCCTCAAGGCCTCGGGAGCGGGGGAAATAGCGCAGCAGACCGACGGATGCAACGCCTCTGAACAAACCTCTTTTTCCCCCGCTTGCAGGCCGGCGGACCCTCCTCTATAAGCGCGCCTCCAAGTCGGAGTGTGGCTCAGTCTGGTAGAGCACTGCGTTCGGGACGCAGGGGTCGCAGGTTCAAATCCTGCCACTCCGACCATTCCTCTCCCGCCCCGGGGTGAGAGACCTTCTTCCCAGAATATTCCAGGAAACTGCGCGGGTTAGCGGCGTCGCCGCCCAGCGCCGCCCAGCGCCGCCAGGTGGCCCGCGCTTGCCCGCTTGCGTTTCTGACCAATTCGTCCAATATTGACTCGATAGTCATTTTGGAGAGGCGTCCGCATGGCTGAGCCGCGCGTCGATCGTCGTCGGGTCCGCACCCGCGCCGCCCTGCTGCACGCGGGCCAGCGGCTGTTCGCCGCGCGGTCGGTGGACGGCGTGTCGATCGACGACATCGTGGGCGCAGCCGACGTCGCCAAGGGCAGCTTCTACAACCACTTCCCCGACAAGGACGCGCTGGCCCAGACGCTGGCCGACGAGGCGCGTCGGCAGGTGGAAGCGCTGGCCGCCCGCATGGGCGAGGGCGTCGAGGATCCGGCCGAGCGGGTGGCGCGCGCGCTCAGCGGCTTCATGCGCGAGGCGGTGGAGCGGCCCGAGGGCTCGCGGCTGGCGTCGCGGCTGTTCCAGGGCGCGGCGATCCCCGACCTGCCGATGGACCGCGGCGTGCGCGCCGACATCCAGGCCGGGCTCGCGGCGGGCCGCTTTTCGGGCGTGCCGCTTGAGGCCGGGGTGCTGATGGCCGTCGGGACCGTGCAGATCGGCGTGGCCCGGGTGCTGGACGGCGACGCCGTCGGCCAGGCGCCGGCGCTGGCGGGCGACCTTGGCTTCGCCCTGCTGCGCGGCCTGGGCCTGGAGGCCGCCTCGGCCCGGCAGGTCGCCGCCAAGGCCGCCCAGGACGTCTTCTCCGCCCCCGCCTCGGCGGACTGATCCCTCCGCCTTCCCTTCAGGACCTCGCCGCCATGCGCATCACCAAGGTCGTCATCACGCTCTATGGCCTGCTGTTCGCCGTCCTGGGTCTGGGGTTCTGGATCGCGCCCGGGAGGCTCACCCCGCGCTTCGGCCTGGACATGCAGGGGCTGGGCGGGCTGGCTACCGTGCGGGCGGACCTGGGCGGGGCGTTCATCGCGCTCGCGGCGCTGTGCCTGCTGGGCCTCTATGCGCGCCGGCGCGGGCTGCTGGTCGCCGCGGCGGTAGCGATGACCGCCATCGTGATCGGCCGGCTGATCGCCTGGGCGGCCAGTGGCCAGCTTGCCGGGCCGCCGGGGTCGCTGCTCATCGAGCTGGGGGCGCTAGCGGCGCTGGGCCTGCACCTGCGGGGGACGCCGCGCGAGGCGGGCGAGCCGCCGACGACGCTGCGCGGGCTGGCCGTCGGCCTGGCCGTGGCGATGGTCGCCGGCGGGGTGATCGCAGTCAGCCTGCACGCGCCGTTCGTGCAGGACGGGCTGTTCCGGTCGGTGGCCGCCCAGAACCTGCGGCGCGACAATTCCGGGCTGCTGGCGAACGACGCCCTACGCGTGGCGTTGTGCGGCACCTCGGCGCCGCTGCCCAGCCCGAACCGCGGCAAGGCCTGTGTGGCGGTGATGGCGGGCGGCAAGATGTACATCGTCGACAGCGGCCCGGAGTCGACGAAGAACCTGATGCTGTGGGGCGTGCCGCTGGACAAGGTGGCGGGCGTCTTCCTGACCCATTTCCATTCCGACCACATCGGCGACCTGGGCGAGCTGAACCTGCAGACCTGGGTGGCCGGGCGGCCGGCGCCGATGGCCGTCTATGGCGGGCCCGGCGTGGAGCAGGTGGTCGACGGCTTCAACGCCGCCTACGTCCTGGACCGCGGCTATCGCACGGCGCACCACACCGCCGCCCTGATGCCGCCAGCCACGTCCACGATGGTCGCCCACCCGATCGCCATGACGGGGCCGCAGCCGCACACGGCCGTGGTCTACGACGACGGTGCGATGAAGATCACCGCGGTGGAGACCAACCACGCGCCGGTGACGCCGGCCTATGCCTACCGCTTCGACTACAAGGGCCGCTCGATCGTGGTCACCGGCGACACCACCGCCGACCCGCGCCTGACGGCGGCCACGAAAGGCGCCGACGTGCTGTTCTCGGAGGCGATGAACCGGCAGATGGTGCGGGCGATGGAAGGCCTGGCCCGCGACGCGAAGCGGCCGCGCGTGGCGCATATCCTGGCCGACATCCAGAGCTATCACATCGCCCCCACCGAGGCGGCCGAGGTCGCGAACCGGGCAGGCGTGAAGCTCCTGGTCTTCTACCATCTGATCCCACCGCCGGATAACTTCGTCCTGCGCAGCATGTTCGCCCGCGGGGTGGACGACGCGCGGCGCGGCGAATGGGACCTAGCCGAGGACGGCAGCCTCTACACCCTGCCCGCCGGATCCAGGGACGTGCGCATCGGGCGCGTGCCACAGTGACAGACAGGCGAGCACCTACAACCGGCACGCGCGAAAACTAGGCGGTACTGTCGTTCTGCGAGGCACGTGGTCAACAAGGCGGCGCCAGGCGAACCTGCACGCTCCGCGAGCGCGGCGGAGCAATCGCCGGTGGCCGCCGACGTCACGACCGCTTCTCCGAGAGAAAAACCGGCTTCGGCTGCCAGTTTTGCGCACGCATGTCGAAATGAGCGGCGCGCACAAATTCAACTTCCGACGAGTCTTCGCAAACGACACAACTGCCCGATACGCAGTCATTGCCTCGCCACCTAAGCAATGTGCGCGACTTTGGAGCATTTGTGACGATTGACGATTTCCCGGCGGCTTGATCGGCCGCCCGCGCATTGCCTGCCCAGGACCCCGTCCCTCACATCGCGGCCCAACAAGCGTTCGGACCGTGAGTCCGCGGCGCGAGGGGAAGAAGCGTCCGCGAGGGAGCCAAACGGGGCTTTGAGGAGCGGGGGCGAGATGGGGCGGGTTCAACGGGGATGGCTGCTGGCCGGCGTATCGGCGCTGGGCGTGGCGATGGCGGGCGCGGCGAGCGCCGCCGACGAGGTGATCGACGAGGTGATCGTCACGGGCACGCGCTCGACGGCGCGGACGGTGACCACCAGCCTGGCGCCGATCGACGTGCTGAACGCCGAGGTGCTGGAGAAGAGCGGCAAGCAGTCGGTGCGGGACCTGATCTCGACGCTGGTGCCATCGGCCAACACCTCGAACTCGGGCGCAGGCGCCAGCTTCGCGGTGAAGACGGTGTCCTTGCGGGGACTGGCCAGCGACCAGGTGCTGGTGCTGGTGAACGGCAAGCGGCGGCACAACACGGCGATCCTGTTCGTCAACGGCACGACCCAGGCGGGCCAGTCGCCGCCGGACCTGGACCTGGTGCCGGCCGCGTCGATCCAGCGGATCGAGGTGCTGCGCGACGGCGCCTCGGCCCAGTACGGCTCGGACGCCCTGGCCGGCGTGATCAACATCATCCTGAAGGACGGCAGCGAGGGCGGCTCGTTCGACATCCTGACCGGCACGACGCTGCAGGGCGACGGCGAGACGCTGCAGGGCTCGGTGAACTACGGCTTGAAGCTGGGCGAGACAGCCTACGTCAACGCCACGGTCCACGCGCGGACCACCAATCTCGTCGACCGGGGCAAGTACACGCCGGCGACGGCCAACCTCTATTTCCCGATCTCGCCCGGCGTGCCGGACCCGCGGGAACAGACCATCGACCGCCACGTGTCGCACCCGGGCGCGCCCGCTTCGCAGCTGTACGTGGGCGAATACCAGGCGGGCTGGCAGATCACGCCGGACGTGGAGGCGTACAGCTTCGGCACGCTGTCGAGCCGCAACTCGGCCGCCTGGCTGACCTTCCGCGCGCCCAGCGCCTTCAACAACAACGCCACGGTCTATCCCGACGGGTACTCGCCGCGCCTGTTCCTGAAGGACCGCGACTACCAGGGCGTGGTGGGCGCGAAGGGCTCGGGCCTCCTGGGCTTCGATTGGGACCTGTCGACGTCGCTGGCGCGCAACAAGGTGGGCTACTACGAGAACTCGCTGAACGCGTCCTACGGCCCGGCCTCGCCCACCTACTTCTACCTGGGCACGCTGACCTTCAAGGAGTGGACCAGCAACTTCGACATCAGCCGCGAGTTCGATCTGGGCCTGGCCGGCCCGACGTTCGTGGCCATAGGCGCCGAGTATCGGAAGAGCGAGTTCACGATCACCGCGGGCCAACCGGAGTCGTACAACACCGGGCCGTTCCGCTATCCGGCGGGCCACCCGCTGGCGACCAACCTGGCGGCCGTGGCCGGGGGCGCGAACGGCGTCTCGGGCTTCCCGCCGACGACGGCCGGGACGTTCAAGCGCAACAACAAGAGCCTCTACATCAACATCGAGCAGCCGCTGACCGACAACTTTGAGGTCTCGCTGGCCGGCCGATACGAGGACTATTCCGACTTCGGCACCGCCGAGACCGGCAAGGCGTCGCTGCGGTGGGAGCCCATCGAGGGTTATGCGATCCGCGCCACGGCCTCGACCGGCTTCCGGGCGCCGTCGCTGCAGCAGCAGCACTACGGATCGGCCAGCACGATCAACGTGGCCCTGCCCGGCCAGCCGGCGCAGCTGGGCCCGTCGCAGATCCTGCCCACCAACAACCCGGCCGCCATCGCGCTGGGCGCCAAGCCACTGGAGCCGGAGAAGTCGACCAACTACTCGGTCGGCCTGGTCATGCAGCCGCTCTCGGGCCTGAGCGCCACGGTGGACGTCTACGAGATCGAGATCCGCAACCGGATCCTGCAGAGCGAGCAGCTCGGGCCCAACGCCGCGGTCAACGCCGCCCTGGTCAGCGCCGGCCTGTCGCCCGGCCAGGCGGCGTTCTACTACGCCAACGCCGCCGACACGACGACGCGAGGCCTGGACGCGGTGGTCGACTACCGCACCGACTTCGGCGACTACGGCTCGGTGAAGTGGACGCTGTCGGCCAACTTCAACAAGACCAAGTTCGACCGCATCACCCCGCCGCCGCCGCTGCTGGCGGCCGCGGGCCTCGTGCTGGTGGGCCGCGGCCAGATCGGCAACTTCACGGTCGGCACGCCGCGCAACAAGCAGATCGCCTCCGCCGAGTGGACCATCGACAAGTTCACGGTGAACCTGCGCGTCACCCGCTACGGCAAGGTGATCCAGCGCAATTCGGTGAACCCCAACCTGGACGAGACGGTCTCGCCCACCGGGATCGTCGACCTGGATGTGGCCTATGACTTCAAGGACAACATCCGCTTCTCGATCGGCGCCAACAACCTGACCGACGTGCTGCCCGATATCGTGCAGCCGGCGAACCGTGGCGCGGCGACCGGGCCTTTCACCTACTTCAACCAGTACTCGCCGTTCGGCATCGCGGGGGGCTTCTACTATGCCAAGGTGTTGGTGAAGTTCTGAGGCCATGGGCCCGGTTCAGGGGGAAGTGATCCATGCGTAAGCCGCCCCGCCAAGGCGTGGACCGCCGCGTCGTGCTGTCGATCGGCGGGGCGGGTATCGCCGCCTCGTCGCTGGCGCCGCCGGCCGCCGCCCAGGCCACGCGCCAGGTGACGGTGACCGAAGGCACCAACATCGCGGTCTCGGCCTCGCCGGACGGCAAGACCCTCGCCTTCGACCTCTACGGCGTGATCTGGACGATCCCGGTGACGGGCGGGCCGGCGAAGCGGCTGACCGACGACCTGACCGACGGCGCCCAGCCCGACTGGTCGCCCGACGGCAAGCGGCTGGTCTTCCAGTCGTACCGGGACGGCACCTTCCAGATCTGGACCGTGGGCGCCGATGGAACGGGCCTGACGCAGCACACGCGGGGGCCGTTCGACTGCCGCGAACCGCGCTTCTCGCCTGACGGCAAGCGGGTGGCGTTCGGCTCGGATCGGACGGGGACCTACGCCATCCACGTGCTGGAACTGGCGACCGGAGCGATCAGCCTGTGGGCCACAGCCGAGGGCCAGGCCTGCGAGCCCGCCTGGTCGCCGGACGGCAAGCGCGTGGCCTTCGCCGTGGACCGGGCGCGGGTGGAGATCGTGGACGCGGCCGGCGCGCGGACCCAGGGGCCCGCGATCCAGGCGTCGTCCGACCGGCTGAGCCCGTCCGAGCTGCACAGCCCCGCCTTCACGCCGGACGGGTCGGGGATCGTCTGCCAGACGATGATCAAGGGCCGCGCCGAACTGCGCGGGCCGGGCGGCGTGATCGTGGGCGGCGAGGACGTCTTCCCGTTCCGGCCTGCCTTCCTGCCCGGCGGCGACATGGTCTACGCCTCGGCCGGCAAGATCCGGCGGCGCACGCCGGCGGGCGCGGTCAGCGACATCCCGTTCAGCGTCTCGGTGTCGGTCACCAGGCCCGCCTACAAGAAGCGCCAGCGCGACTTCGACGGGACGGCGCCCAAACCCGTCGTCGGCGTGGGCAGCCCCGCGCTGTCGCCCGACGGCAAGAGCGTGGTGTTCCGGGCGCTGAACGCGCTATGGCTGCTGCCGGTGGGCGGCAAGGCGACCGAGCTGGTCTCGGACGGCTTCTGGGTGTGCGACCCGGCGTGGTCGCCCGACGGCAAGACGCTGGCCTATTCCACCGACCGCGGCGGCACGCTGGACATCTGGCTGCGCGACATGGCCACAGGCGCCGAGCGCAACCTGACGAACCACAAGGACGCCGCGCTGTCGGCCGCCTGGTCGCGCGACGGTAGGACCATCGCCTTCCTGGACCAGTCGGGCTCGCTGCACACGGTCGACGTGGCGAGCGGCAGGATCACCCAGGTGTTCGGCGCGATCTGGGAGCCCGGCAAGCCCACCTGGAGCCCGGACGGCAAGACCCTCGCGCTGGCCGCGTTCAAGCCCTACTCCGCGCGCTTCCGCGAGGGGCTGAGCCAGATCCTGACGGTGGACCTGGCGACGGGGGCGGCGACCTACCAGCCGGTGTTCCCCGACAAGTCGATCGGCACGCGCGGCGACGACGGGCCCGTCTGGTCGCCGGACGGCAAGAGTTTGGCCTTCGTGTTCGCCAGCCGCCTGTGGGTGGCGCCGGTGGACGCCAAGGGCGTGATGACCGGACCGCCGAAAGCGCTGAACGAGGAGGTCAGCGACGCGCCGACCTGGAGCGGTGACAGCTCGAAACTGCTCTACCTCTGCAACGGCGAGCTGAAGATCATCCCGGCGGCCGGCGGCGCGCCCAGCGTCGTAAAGCACGGGATCACCTGGGCGACCGCGAAGCCCAAGGGCAAGGTGGTGGTCCGCGCCGCGAAGCTGTGGGACGGCCTGTCGCCCAGCCTGCGCAAGGACGTGGACGTGGTGGTGGTGGGCAATCGCATCGCCGACCTCGTGCCCGCCGGCGCGTCGGTGGCCGACGCCAAGGTGGTCGAGGCCGCAGGGACGACGGTCATGCCCGGCCTGGTGGAGATGCACGCCCACCGGCAGATGCAGGGCTATGCCTACGGCGACCGCGAGGGGCGGCTGTGGCTGGCGCTGGGCGTGACGACGACCCGCTCGCCGGGCTCGCCCGCCTATCACATGGTCGAGGACCGCGAGGCCATCGACGCCGGCCTGCGGATGGGGCCGCGCTATTTCTCAACGGGCGAGGCCATCGACGGCGGGCGCATCTACTACAACTTCATGCGGCCGGTGACCGAACCGGGCCAGATGGCCCTGGAGCTCGGCCGGGCCAAGGCGCTGGGCTACGACCTGCTCAAGTCCTACGTCCGCCAGCCGCTGCAGGCGCAGCGCGACATCACCGCCTGGGCCCACGCCGAGGGCATCCCGGTGACCTCGCACTACCACTATCCGGCCCTGAACTTCGGCCTGGACGGGATGGAACACGTGGGGGCCACCAGCCGCACCGGCTACTCGCGAACGGTGAGCCAGCTCGGGATCAGCTACGAGGACGTCACCGCCCTGTTCGCCGCCAGCGGCGCGCGGCGCACGCCGACGCTGTTCACGGCCTCGGCGATGTACGGCGCCGACCGCTCGCTGGTGGACGATGCGCGGACCAAGGCCCTCTATCCGCCGTGGGAATACGCCAAGCTGACGGCGCGGGCGCAGCAGGCGGCGAGCGGCGACAACAGCGTCGCCATGGCCTCGCTGGCCGGCAACGTCGCCCACCTGCGGGCCATCCTGAAGGGCGGCGGCCGGGTGGTGACGGGCACGGACTCGCCCATCGACTTCAACGGCGTCAGCCTGCACATGAACCTGCGGGCGATGGTGAAGTTCGGCATGACGCCGTACGAGGCGCTGACCACGGCCACCCGCTATGCCGGCGAGTTCCTGGACCAGCCGTTGGGCACGATCGCCAAGGGCCAGCTCGCCGACCTGATCGTCGTCGACGGCGACCCGCTTTCCCGCATCGAGGACGCCGCCGCCGTGCGCTACGTGGTCAAGAACGGCGAGGTGCTGGACCTGCCCACGATCCTGGGGCCGTTCGCGAAGATGAAGACGGCCGAGGCGGCGCCGGTGCGGCTGGCGGCTCGCGAGCCCGCCCCCGGCCTGTGGTGGCACGATGCGGCCTACGTCGAGGCCGGCCGCGCCGCCTGCTGCCAGGACCCGTTCTGCACGCCGCTGCCGAAAGGCCGCCGCATCTTCCGCGCGGTGGAGGTGTAGGGGACCGTCCCCTATGCGCGGGAGCCAATGTGTGCGACAGCCGCTCTTGAGAGCCGAGTTCGAGCCCACACCTAGAGCAAGATGAAGCAGTTCCTGATCACGGCGGCCGGGGTCTTCGCGGGCCTGGTGATCTTCCTCGTCGGCGTCCCGATCGTGCTGATCGGCATGGCCATGAACGCCACGGCGCCGGCGCCGATCCCCGCCAGGACGATCCTGGAACTGGACCTGCGCGATCCGCTGACCGACCAGGCGCCGCACAATCCGCTGTGGGGCATCGGCCGCAACTCGACGTCGGTCATGTCGATCATCGAGACGCTGCGCCGCGCCGAGAAGGACGACAAGGTGAAGGGGCTGCTGGTCCGCCTGCCCGAGAGCGGCGTCGAGCCCGGCATGGCCGACGAGATCCGCCTGGCGTTCAACCACTTCCGGGCCTCGGGCAAGCCGATCTACGCCCACAGCCAGGGACTTTACCCGGCCGGGATCGTGACCACGACCTACATGCTGGGCCGCGCCTCGGATCAGCTCTGGATGCAGCCCGGCGCCTCGCTGCAGGTGACGGGCGTCGCCACCGAGGACCTGTTCTTCAAGCGCTTCTTCGACAGGTACGGGGTCGTCCCGCAATACGAGCAGCGCTACGAGTACAAGAACGCGGTCAACGGCTACCTCTATTCCGACTACACGCCGGCCCATAAGGAATCGACGCTCTCCTGGATGGGCTCGGTCTACGACTCCAACCTGGCCTTCGCTGCCGCCGACCGGAAGGCCGACCCGGCGCTGCTGCGCCGCACGCTGGAGGCCGGTCCCTACATCGCCCAGGACGCGCTGGACCTGAAGCTGATCGACCGGGTCGGCCAGGTGCGCGAGGCCGAGCAGGCGCTGCTGGACAAGGCCGGCGACGGCGCCAAGTCGGTGGACTTCGACGACTACGCCGACGCCCGCGACCGGGGCGGCAAGCCCAGCGGCCCGTCCATCGCGGTGATCGAGGCCGAGGGCCCGATCGTCACCGGCAAGGACCAGGGCTCGAATCCCTTCACGGGCGGGGCGACCATCTATTCCGACGACCTAGCCGACGCGATCCTGCGCGCGGCCAAGGCCGACTCCATCAAGGCCGTGGTGCTGCGGGTGAACTCGCCCGGCGGCTCGGATACTGCGTCGGAGCAGATCCTGGACGCGATCCGCTACGCCAAGTCCAAGGGCAAGCCGGTGGTGGTCTCGATGAGCACCTACGCCGCCTCGGGCGGCTACTGGATCAGCTCGGAGGCCTCGGCGATCGTGGCCCAGCCCACGACGCTCACCGGCTCCATCGGCGTGTTCGGCGGCAAGTTCGCCCTCGGCCCGGCGCTGGCGAAGTTCGGCGTGGACGTGCGCGACACCGGCGTCGGCAGCCCCTATGCCGGCGCGTTCGGCATGGGCCAGCCCTTTACGGCCGAGCAGCGGAAGGCGTTCGCCGGGTGGATGGACCGCATCTACGGCGAGTTCGTCGCCCGGGTGGCGCGCGGCCGCAACCTGTCGCAGGACCGGGTGCGCGAGATCGCCAAGGGCCGCGTCTGGACCGGCGTCCAGGCCAAGGGCCTGGGCCTCGTCGACGAGGTGGGCGGCTTCTACCAGGCGGTCGACAAGGCCAAGCAGCTCGCCAAGCTGGAAGGCGATGTGCCGCTGCGCCGGATGACGCCGCAGGAAGGCGCGTTCGAGGCCCTGACCAACGCGCTCGGCGTCTCGGCGACATCGGCGCGAACGCTGGCGGCGGCGGCCTGGGTGTTCGGCGACCCGCGCGCCCAGTCGATCATCGACGGCGTGGCCGAGGCAAAGCTGCGCAGCAGCAACAGCGGGACCGTGCTGGCCCCGACGCCGATCCGCTAGCCGCTCCTCACATCAGCGCTGGCGCGCCCCCCGGGGGCGTTCGTGCTGCGGGCGCGCATGAAGATCACCTCGCGGCGGCCGAAGTCGAGGGTGACCTCGTCGAAGTGGCGCAGCACGTCGATGCCGACCAGCATGGCCGGTTTGTCGTTCAGGCCCCACAGGCTGAAGATGTGCAGCGGCGCGAAGGCGGCGCGGATGTTGTTCAGCCCCATCCCGCCCAGGCGCAGGCGCGGCAGCGGCCCCAGGAGCGCCGACGAGGTCTGGCCGGTGGCGCTGATCAGCTGGGTCTGGACCATCCGCTGGGCGAGCTCGGGACGGTACTGGATCAGGTGATCGCGCAGGGCCTCGTTGCCGCAGGTGATCTGGGCGCCCGAGTCCAGGAAGGCGCGGACCGGCACGCCGGCCACGTCGGCGTCGAAGATCACCAGCTGGCCCGAGCGGTACTGGGCCGGCACGACAATGCCGCGCGTGGGGTCCGGGATCCGTGTGCCGCCCGTCCCGCCCAGGGACTGGACCGCCGCGCCACGGCCAGAGGGCCCGATCTCGAAGGTGTTGCTGCGGAAGTTCAGCCGCATGCGGCGGTTCTTCAGCACGTCGATGCCGAGCAAGCCATCGGCGCCCAGGCTGGCCTTGGGCAGCGCCGGCAGGCTGAGGTTGGCCGAGCGGACGAGACCCACCTTGAGCATCGGCACCTTCACCAGCGGCGCCGGCTGGGTCCCGACGATGCCGTGGACGGGGGCGATCCCGTCGCTGGCCAGGCTGCAACGCTCGGCCGTCTCGATGCCGATGACCGTGCGGTTGGCGCCCGTGTCGACCACGAACTGGAACGGCCCGCGGTTGCCCAGCCGCACCGGCACGGTCATGCGCCGGGCGTTGTCGAAGGCGGTCTCCAGGCGGGTGCCGGTCGTCGGCGCCTCGGGCGGCTGGACGTCGGTGAGGTTGATCGAGACCAGCGGCTCGCGCACCGCCGGCCGCGTCGCGCACGCGCTGGCCAACCCTCCGACCAGGAGCGTCTGCAGCGCGTGTCGCCGGTCGAAGGTCATTCCGCCTCGTATCCGTACTCGGCCACCCACGGCGCCAGCATCGGCAGCGCCGGGGCCATCTGCTCGCGATAGCGCCGCCAAGCCCCCACGCCCTCGGCGCTGAGGCCGCGGGAGAGCTGGGCGCCGCTGGGCGTCGCCACCGCGCGGTCGCGCGCCTTGTCGGCGAAATTGCGCATGGAGTCGGCCCAAGGGAGGCCCAGGAAGTCGACCACCTCGCCCACCGCCTTGTCGAAGTCCTCGACCAGGCCCTCGTGGCGCACGACAAGGGTGCGCGGGCCCATCGCGGGCGCCAGCTTGTCGGCCAGCCGCATGGCCGCGTCGTAGTAGCCGGCGGCGCCCGGCAGCGTCAGCAGCTGGTAGGCGGAGCCGCTCATGGCGAAGCGGCGGCGGTAGCAGCTCAGCACCACGTCGCGCGGGTCGCGCCGGGCGAACAGGATCTTGGCGTCCGGGAACAGCTTCAGGATCAGCGGCAGGCGGAACGTGTGCAACGGGTGCTTGTCGACGAACACCTTGCCGGCGGGATCACCGCCGTGCGCGCGCACGCGCTCCCAGTAGGCCGCGCGCAGCGGCGCGAGCTCAGCCTCGGAGGCCTTGGCGAGGCGCGCCAAGTCGGCGGGCTGCATCTGGAACGCCCGCTGGGCGTCGATCAGGGTCTCGCGTTCCTCCAGCGCCTCGACGTCGGGGTGGCTGGCCAGCACCTGCTCCAGGAGCGTGGTGCCCGAGCGCGGGAAGCCCAGCAGGAAGACGTGAGTCTTCGGCCCGTCGGCCGACGTCTCGGACGGCCTGGACGTCCAGGCGTCGGGCGGGATCAGGTCCAGCTCGCCGATCATGGCGCGAGCGAAGTCCAGCGCGCTGACGCCCTTGCCGTGCACGGGGCCGTAGGCGCGCCAGAGACCCATGTTGCAGGCGGCGTAGGCCTCGAACGCCTCGGCCGGCAGGTCCATGGAATCCAGCACGTCGCCCAGCTGGCCCTGGGCCAGGGCGCGCTGGTGGGGGGTCAGGCGCTCGTCGGCGGCCAGCAGTTCGAGCCGGCCCTTGGCGCGCTCGCCATGGCCCTCGGCGGCGTCGGCGGCGGCCAGCACCATGACGGCGTCGGGGAAGTTGGGCTCGGCCTCCAGCACCGCCTCGGCCAGCGGTCGCGCCTCGGCGTGGGCGCCACGGCGGCTCAGCAGGTTGGCGAGGCCCTGGGTCGCGCCCAGGTTCTCGGGCTCCAGCTCCAGCGCGTGGTCGTAGGCGGCCTCGGCCTCCTTCAGGCGGCCCATGGCCTCCAGCGTGGCGCCGCGCGCGCAATGGGCGCCGGCGAAGCCGGGCTGCAGGGCGATGACGTCCTCGAAGGCGGCCAGCGCCTCGGGGTAGCGCTCCAGGCGGGTGAGCACGAGACCCAGCGCATTGCGCGCGCCCAGGTCCTGCGGGGCGATCTCGATGGCGCGGCCCAGGACGGCCAACGCATCCTCGAAGCGGTTCTCCTGCTCGGCCTTCAGCGCCGCCAGGTTCAGGACCATCGGGTGGTGCAGACCGTCCTTGAACGCCTCCTCCGCCATGGCGGCGGCGCGGGGGAAGTCGCGGGCCTGGGTCGCGGCGTGGATCGCCTGCAACCGGGCCCGGTCGGCCTCGGGGCTGCGCCCGGCGGCCGCCGCCGGGGCGGCCGGCTTCGCCTGCGGCGCGGGCGTGTACCCGGCCTTCACATTGATCGTTCCGACCTTCCACTGACTCAAGGGACGCCGCCTCCACGCCAAGACCGGCGCCTAGCCTAGCAGCGCTCGCGATGCAACGCGCGCCCGGATCGATGCAACCTATGGATAACGCGACAGAACCGCGCCCAGGGCGGTCTTCAGCGGCCCCAGCCAGGGTTCGAACCGCCGCCAATGGTCGGCCGCGTCAGTGAAGATCGGGCGGCGCACCTGTTCGGAACTGGCGGTGCGGACGGCTCGCCGGTTCTCGTGGAAGCGCAGGCAGGCTTCCTCGAACGGCAGGCTGCAATGGGCCAGCAGCGCGCGGGTTTCGCCCTCGAGGTCGCCGACCAGGGTCTCGTAGATCACGCGGTGGATCCGGCCCGGCAGGGCGGCGTCGAAGTGGTCCATCAGTTCGACGTAGTCGGCGTAGTAGCGGCCGACGTCTTCGAGGTCGTAGGTGAAGGGCTGGCCGGCGGCGAAATGCTGCTTGAAGGCCGAGAAGCAGCAGCCCAACGGGTGGCGGCGGACGTCGACGATCTTCGCGTTCGGCAGCGCCAGCTGGATCAGGCCGATGTGGGCGAAGTTGTTCGGCAGCTTGTCGATGAAGAACGACCGGTCGGTCTTCCGGTGCCGCGCAGCCCGGGCCAGGTACTCCTCGCCCAGCGCCTTGAACTCGCCGGGCGAGAGCGCGGCCAGCACGTCGGGATAGGCGCCCTCGGTCGGCCGCCGCGCCGGGCCGGCCAGGCGGGCGGCCAGCGCCGGCATGTAGTCCAGCTCCTGGGTGCCCTCGACCAGGCTGTGGCTGGCCAGGATCTGCTCGACCAGCGTCGAGCCCGAGCGCGGGAGGCCGACGATGAAGATCGGGTCAGGGGCGGGCGCCCCCTGCCCCGCCCGCGCGGCGAAGAAGCCACGGCCGAGCAGCGCCTTGGCCCGGCGCATCTGGGCGGTGGTCTCGTCGGCGCTGTAGTCCAGCCGGGCACGCTGGATGGCGTTGCCGCGCACGTAGTGGTCGAAGGCCTCGGCGTCGTGGCCGGCGTCCTCCAGGGCCTTGCCGAGCGCGAAGTGGACCTGGAGCCGGTCGGACTCGATCAGGTCGTCGCGGCCCAGAGCGGCGCGCATGGCGGCGACGTCGGCCTCGTCGAAGCGCACGGTCTTGAGGTTGGCCAGGCTCCACCAGGCCTCGCCCTGCCGCGGGTCGAGGGCCAGGCAGCGGCGGTAGGCGTCGATCGCCTCGACCTGGCGCCCCAGGGTCTTCAGCACGTGGCCGTAGCTCATCCAGCTCAGCGCCTGGTCGGGATGGGCCTCCAGCACCTGGGCATAGGCCGCGGCGGCGGCCTCCTCCTCGCCCAGCCGCAGCAGCGACGAGGCGCGCAGGTGGAGGTAGAGGGCGTTGGCGGGCTCGGCGGCGATCAGCCGGTCGGCTTCCGCCAGGGCGTCGGCCACCCGGTCCAGCCAGGTCAGCACCATGGCGTGGGCGTGGCGAGCGGGCGTGAAGGCGGGGGCCAGCTCCAGGCAGCGGGCCAGCAGGCGCTGGGCGTCGGCATTGCGGCCGCCGCGCGAGGCGAGGTCGCCGGCCATCCAGAGCACCAACGGATCGTTCGGACGCCGGGCCAACGCGCCCTGCAGCACGGCGGCGGCTTCGGCGGGGCGGCCGGCGACCAGGGCGTCGGCGGCGCGGACCAGCTCGGGATCGGAGGCGGCGGCGCGCATCTGGCGGGCATAGGCGAGGTCGGCGGCCGGCACGTCGCCGGCAAGCCGCAGGCGGTCGCCCTCGGCGCCCCAGCGGGTCACGGCGGCGGGATCGGCGAGGACGGGGCCCGAGGCGCGCGGCGGCGGCGCGGCCCCGCCGATGCGGACGCTGTACGGGCCGGTGTTCCAAGTGTTCACGGCCGCGAGCCTAGCAGCCGCGCGGGCAAAAAGAATGGGGCGGCGGATTGCTCCGCCGCCCCAGACCTTAGGCGTTTGACGCGATCGTCGACTTAGAAGTCGGCGGTCAGGCCGATGAACAGGTAACGGCCGAAGGCGTCGTAGATTTGCGGCCAGGTGTTGCCGTTGCAGGGGCCGGTCGGGCAGTTCGACGAGCCGTTCAGCGGCGGGTCCTTGTCGAAGATGTTGTTCACGCCAGCCCGGAAGTTCAGGTTGTCGCGCATCGTCCACGAGGCCGTGAGGTCGAAGTAGTCGCGGGCGCCAAGGGTCTTGTCGGTGGCGTACTGCAGACCCGGGTTGTTCAGTTGCGGGTCGTCCGAGTACGCGTCCAGCTTCACCTTGTTGAAGTGGCGCCATTGCAGGCTGAAGGACACGTCCTTCACCCAGTCGCCGTATTCGAACGGCGTGGTCCACGTGACGCGGGCCTTATGACGCCATTCGGGGTTCGGCGACGACAGACCGCCCGAGACCGAGCAGATCGTGCCGTAGTAGCCCGCGCAGTTGAAGAAGTCGTCGCCCGGCAGGTTCTGGATCGACAGGTCGTCCAGCCAGGTGCCGACGAAGTTGAACGCCAGGCCGCCGCCGTTGGCGATGCCGAAGTTCTCCAGGTCGGTCCGGTAACCCACGTTGAAGTCGATGCCCTTGGTGCGCAGGGCGCCGGTGTTGAGCGTGGTGTCGGTGACGTAGCCTTGGTTCGACAGCCACAGCGAGCCTTGGGCGTCGCGGTGCACGAGGCTGCAGAAGTAGGTGTCCAGGGTGTTCAGGCAGCGGTTGATGATCGTGTCGGCGCCGATGCCCGAGATGAAGTCCTTCACCTTGATCGAGAACCAGTCGGCCGAGAAGTTGAAGCCCGGCAGGAAGTCCGGCTGGTAGACGAAGCCGACCGTGAAGGTATCGGCCTTTTCCGGATCCAGGTTCGGGTTACCGCCGGTCAGACCGTTGTACTGGTTGGCCGGGTTCTTCTCGATCGCGACCACCTGGGCCGCCGTCAGGCCGAACGCCTGCGAGCACTTGGCCACCAGCGGGTTCGAGGCGGCGAGACCCGCGCAGGGGTCTTGCGTGCCGTCGAGCACGACGTTCTGCGGCGAGAACAGTTCGAGGACGTGCGGCGCACGGACGGCGCGGTTGTAGCCGCCGCGCAGGCGCAGGCCGTCGATCGGTTCCCAGTCACCCGCGATCTTGTAGGTCGAGGTGGTGCCGATGGACGAGTAGTCCGAGTAGCGGAAGGCCAGTTCGAGCGTCAGGTTCTTGGCGAAGGCCATGTCCTGGACGATCGGAATCCGGGTTTCACCGAACACTTCGTACACGTCGAACGAACCGTTCACCGGCGGCGAGGCGCCGCCCGAACCGTTCAGCTGGCCCGACGACGAGATGTAGTCGGCCGCGTAGTCGAGTTGCTCGCGACGGTATTCCGCGCCGACCGACACGCCCACGCCGTCGTTCGCCCAGGGCGACTTCACGCCGTAGTCGGTGAGGTCGCCACCGATGTTGAAGTTCACGATCCGCTCGAACAGGTTGCCCTGTTGCGTCGAGGGGGTTTCCAGGTAGTCGAGCTGGTCGCGGGTCACGCGGCCCAGCTGGAAGATGTTGTAGGGGACGCAGGCCGGGTCGGTGCCGTTGACCTTGGACACGCAGGTGGGCGTGCCATTCACCGAGACCACGTTCAGGGCGTTGTTGATGGCCGAGGTGCGGTAGAACCCGGTCTGCACCTGGCTGAACGACACGCGACCGTACTGCATCGCGAAGTCGTAGTTCCAGTTGTCGTTCAGGTCGCCGCGCAGGCCCACCACGTAGCGGTACTGCTGGTGCTGCGTCCGGCCCTGACGGCCGCCGCCTTCGACGTTCCGGCGCGAGACCGTGCCGGTGAACGTGCCCGCCGGGTTGGTGGCGCAGGTGCCGCCGCCCGACGCCGCCGTCGCGGCCAGGAGGCCCTTCTGCTGGGCCGAAAGGAGCGGGTTGGCGCAGTTGATCGAGAACGTGCCGGCGAAGATGCCGCCCGGCGCGATCTGATAGGTCGACGTGTCGTCCATGAACATCACGTCGGCGTAGGCCGTGGCCCAGTCGTTGATCTCGTAGTTGGCGAACGCACCGAGGACGTAGCGGTCGTCAGGGCGCTGGTAGTAGTTCGACGGACCGAAGTTGTAGACGTCGGTGACCGCGTTGCGGGTGCGGAAGGTGTTGCCCGGGCCGGCCGGGTCGACGACGAAGCTGCCGACGCGCGCCGGGAAGGCGGTGCCCGAACCGCCGCAGCCGGCGGCCGAGAAGCTGTCGCCCGAGTTCAGGGTGCACGACGAGAAGTCGCGGTTGCCCTGCAGGATCGGCTCGACGTGGCGGTAGCCGGCGTAGGCCGTGACGTTGCCCTTGCCGTCCGGCGAATTGACGCCGATCACAAGCGTCACTTGCGACATTTCACCGTCGCGGACGTTGTCCTTCGGCAGCTGGAAGAACTGCGGGTTGGCCGAGACGTTCTGGGCGGCCTGCACCACGCCGGCGACGTCATTGCCGTTGTCGTGCTGGTAGATGCCGTACTGGGCGTCGACGCGCACGCCTTCGAAGTTCTTCGCCATGATGAAGTTGACGACGCCGCCGACGGCGTCGGCGCCGTACACGGCCGAGGCGCCGCCCGTCAGCACGTCGACGCGCTCGATCAGGGCCGAAGGGATGAAGTTGATGTCGGCGGCCAGGGCGCCGCCGGTCGTGTTCGGCGTGCCGGGCATCAGGCGGCGGCCGTCGATCAGGACCTGGGTGCGGGTCGCGCCCAGACCGCGGAGGCTGACGGTGGCCGTACCGGTGGAGCCGTTGGAGAGGGCCGCGCCCTGAGCCGCGAAGGCTTGGGGCAGGCTGTTGATCATGTCTTCGACGCGGGTCACGCCCGTCGCCTTGATTTCGGCCGCGCTCACCGCGGTCACCGGGCTGACGCTCTCCAGGTTCGGCGACGGAATACGCGTACCCGTCACGACCACTTCGGAGATTTCATCCGAGCCGGTCTGGGCCGCGGCCTGCGACGTCAGACCCAACAGGGCCGCGCCGCAAATCATAGAAGACGCCAGAAGGCGTTCCCGCATGGACTTGAATTTCACGGTCTTGATCCTCCAGCGGTCCTGCCTCTCGGGCGGCCGCTCCCCACAAACGAGATCGGTCCCGGAAGCGGGGTCCGCCTCCGGTTACGCTGGAGTTACGGAGGTCTGACTTGGTCGGTCAACGAACATTAGCTATCGGCAATGTTTCGGGCGCCCACCTGTCGCATTCTGGTCACAGATTGCCGGGGCCCAGGAGAAACCGGGCAAGGTTTCTTCCGGGATTGTGACAGCGCCGCAGGGGCGACCTTCGGAACCTGGGCAAGAATCGTGCGCGGATGTGGCGGCCTGCGGCGCCGTTGCGCGGAGGCGGCGCGCCCGCGTAATGATCGTGCCGAAAGCGTTCCGGGACCTGTGACATGAAGACGAAGGCGATGTGGGCGGCCGCCGCCCTGCTGGCGGTGGTCGTGGCCGGGGCGGCCGCGGACGCCCAGCCCAAGGGCGAGCCGCGCTCGGCCATGCTGCAGAAGCTGGTCGACTGCCGGAAGATCACCGACGAGGCGGGCCGGCTGGCCTGCTACGACCAGGCGACCGCCGCCCTCGACCAGGCCGAGGCCAAGGGCGACATCGTCGTCGTCGACCGCGAACAGGCGCGCAAGGTCCGCCGCCAGGCCTTCGGCTTCTCCATGCCCTCGCTCAGCCTCTTCGAGCGCGGCGAGACGCAGGAGGAGCTGCAGAACGTCAGCGGCGTGGTCGCCGAGGCCCGCGTCAACAACGCCGGCAAGTGGGTGATCAAGCTGGAGGACGGCGCGATCTGGGTCCAGGTGGACGCCCACGACCTGCACAAGACGCCGAAGGCCGGCATGCCAGTGAAGATCCGCCAGGCCTCGCTGGGCAGCTACCTGATGTCGATCGACAACATGGGCGCCTTCCGCGCCCGCCGCTCGGAATAGGGCCTAACCCGCGTAGAACGCGTTGCGGGCCGCCATCATGGCGTTGATCCGCTCGCGCTCCCCAGGCTCGAGGAACGGGTTCCAGACGTCGAAGATCAGGATGACGCGGAGCTGATCGGCGTCGTTCCAGGCCTCGTGCTCGATGGTGTCGTCGAACACCCAGGCCTTGCCCATCTCCCATTCGCGCACCTCGTTGCCGACCCGGAAGCGGGCCGGTCCGGGCAGCACCAGCGGCAGATGACAGAGCAGGCGAACGTTGGTCGAGCCGGTGTGCGCCGGGATGTGGGTGTGGGCGTCCAGGGCCGAGAACATGGCCGTGGGGGCGAAACCCGGCTGCAGGGCCATCGGCAGGCGCCCGAGCAGCGTGGCGGTCTGCGGGCAGGCGTCGCAGACGGCGTCCTGGCGCACGCCGTCTTTCCAGAGGAACAGCGAGCTCCACCGGCGCGAGTGGTTCAGCTCCTCCCACTGGTTCACCGGCGCGTCGGGCGGGAAGGCGATGTAGGGCGCGAAGGCGTCCATCCGGCTGTCGAGCGCGGCCGCGAGCTCGGCCTGGATCACCGGCGTGGCGGCCTCCAGCTCGGGCAGCCAGGGGAACAGCTCGCGCGGATAGAACGGAATCGCCGCCAGCCGCGGGTAGTGCAGCAACAGGGGCTCGTTCTGATAGACCTTGCGCACGCCGGCGTAGACGCCGATCGCCTCCTCCAGCCGCTGGCGGGCCAGTTCGCCGCCCGCATCACCCAGCGGCCCGACCTTCTCGGCCAGGTAGCTCGCCAGCGCCTCGCGGGTCCTGTCGACCACGGCCCGCGCCCGGGCCAGCGGGCTCTTAAGGTTCGGCGGCAGGTTGGCCTCGGTCGGCGCCAGCTTCAAGGCGTTCTCGTAGACGCGCGCCGCCACCCGCTCGCCCGACAGCTTCTCGACCACCGCCCCCTTCGAGAGCAGGGCCAGGAAGTTGTAGGGGTCGAGCGCCAGGGCCTCATCCAGCGCCGCCAGCGCGGCGGGCAAGGCGCCGCTCATCCGGTAAATCAGCGCCTTCTGCATCTTCACGTGCGGATTGAATGGCGCGGCCTGCTCGGCCTGGGCCACGCAGCTCAGCGCGGTGGCCGAGTCGCCGCGCTTCATGGCGGCGACAGCGTCGGCCAGCAGTTGCTCCGGCGAAATGGCGTGCCCCCCGGCGACCATCACCTGTCCCTTGGATCGATGGCGTCCCGCAGGCCATCGCCGATGAAGTTGAAGCACATCAAGGTCAGCACCATCACCACCGACGGGAAGATCAGCAGCCATGGCGCGAGCTCCATGTCGGAGGCCCCGCTGGCGATCAGGCTGCCCAGCGACGCCATCGGCGGCTGGACGCCCAGTCCCAGGAAGCTCAGGAAGCTCTCGGCCAGAATGACCGCTGGTATCGTCAGTGTCACATAGACAACGACCGGGCCAAGCAGGTTCGGGACGATATGCCGCGCGATGACGCCCGCGCGCCCCAGCCCCGCGGCGCGGGCGGCCTCGACGAACTCCTTGTTCTTGAGGGTGAGCGTCTGGCCGCGGACGATCCGGCTCATGGTCAGCCACTCGACCGCGCCGATGGCCACGAAGATCAGCACGATGTTCGAGCCGAAGGTCACCATCAGCAGGATCACGAAGAAGATGAAGGGCAGCGAGTAGAGCACGTCGACGATGCGCATCATCGCCTCGTCCACCTTGCCGCCCACGTAGCCGGCGGTCGCGCCCCAGGCGACGCCGATCACCAGCGAGACGAACGTCGCCACCATGCCGATGGCCAGCGAGACGCGCAGGCCGGTGAGCAGGCGGGCCAGCAGGTCGCGGCCCAAGGCGTCCGAGCCCAGCAGGTGCCCGGAGGTCAGCGGGGCCAGCCAGACGTCGTCCTTGTCCACTCGGTCATAGGCGAAGGGCGTGAGGTACGGACCGATCGCGGCGAGGAGCACCAGCCCTGCCAGGACGATCATGCTGGCCACGGCCGCCTTGTTGGCCATGAGCCGCCGCGCGGCGTCGTCCCACAGGCTGCGGCCCTTCACGGCGGCGCGTTCGATGCGGTCGGAGCCGTCGGAAGCGAGTAGGCTCATGCCAAAACCCCCTCTTCCTTTTCCACTGCTTGGGAAGGAAGGGATGCGCCGGACACGCTCATGCCAGCCTCACCCGCGGGTCCAGCACCGCATAGAGGAGGTCGGCGACCAGGTTCAGGAACAGGATCAGAGCGGCGTAGACGATCACCATGCCCATCACGACGGTGTAGTCGCGCTGGAGCGCGCTGATGACGAAGAACTTCCCGAGCCCCGGGAGGTTGAAGATCTTCTCCACCACCAGCGAGCCGGTGATCAGGCCGGCGCAGGCGGGGCCCAGGTAGCTGACCAGGGGCAGGATGGCGGCGCGCAGCGCGTGCTTGCGCACGATCAGACGCTCGGGCAGGCCCTTGGCGCGGGCGGTGCGGATGTAGTTCGAGCGCAGCACCTCGATCATGCCGGCGCGCGTGAGGCGCGAGATGATGGCGATCTGCGGCAGGGCCAACACGGTGACCGGCAGCACCAGGTTGGCCAGCGCCCCGTCGTTCCAGCCGGCGGTGGGCAGCCAGCCCAGCTTGGACGCGATCCCCAGCACCAAGAGCGGCGCGGTGACGAAGGTGGGGATGCAGACGCCCAGGATCGCCACGGCCATCACCGCGTGGTCCGTGGTCCCGTTCTGCCGCAGGGCCGCCATCACCCCCAGGCTGACGCCAACCAGCGAGGCGATGGCGATGGCAGAGAGGCCCAGCTTCAACGAGACGGGATAGTTCTCCTTCAGGATGTCGAGCACGGACTTGTCGCGGTACTTCAGTGACGGCCCAAGGTCGCCCTTCGCCACCCCGGCCAGGTAGTCGACGTACTGCTGGCTGAGCGGCTTGTTCATCCCGTACTTGGCCAGGACGTTGGCCTCGATCTCGGGCAAAAGCTTGCGGTCCGAATCGAACGGGCTGCCCGGCGCGGCGCGCATCATGAAGAACGCCGCCGTGATCACGAGGAACAGCGTCGGGATCGCGATGAGCAGGCGCCGGCCGATGTATCGCAGCATGCCGCTCGGGACGCCCCTTACTCGCGGCCTTTTCGGGGCCGCCCGTTGCGAAAGTTCCACCCACCCCCGATGATGTCAACGAAGGGCCCAACGCCGTTTTGCGAGTATCCGATGCCTGACTTCCGACGCGTCACCGACGACTTCACCACCGCCCCGCAGATCGCCATCGCGGACGTGGCCGAGGCCGCCCGGCAGGGCTTCAAGACGATCATCAGCAACCGCCCCGACGGCGAGGAGCCGGGCCAGCCGACCGCCGCCGAGGTGGAGGCCGCCGCCAAGGCCGCGGGCCTGGCCTTCTTCCACATCCCCGTGCGCGGCGGGCCGACGCCCGAGCAGGTCGAGCAGACCCAGGCGATCCTGGCCGAAGCCGACGGGCCGGTGCTCGCCTTCTGCCGCTCGGGCACCCGCTCGATCGTCACCTGGTCGCTGAGCCAGGCCACGTCCGGCGCCCGGCCGCGCGACGAGCTGGTCGGCCTGGGCCGCGACGCCGGCTACGACCTGTCGGGCGTGCTGGGCGGATGATCCCCTACGTCCGCGACATCGACATCGAGTACGGCCGCTGCGACCAGGTCTCGCCGCTGATCCGGCGGGTGACGGCCAACAACCCCGGGCCGTTCACGTTCAAGGGCACCGGCACCTACATCGTCGGGCGCGGCGAGGTGGCGGTGATCGACCCGGGGCCAGACGACCCGGCGCACCTGGAAGCGATCCTGGCGGCCGTGGATGGTGAAAGGGTCACCCACATCCTGATCACCCACCACCACGCCGATCACTCGCCGCTGGCGGGTCCGCTGAAGGCGCGCACCGGAGCGACGATCTACGGCTGCGCCGTGGCGGGACACGAGGCGGAGGACACCGGCGAGGTGCGGATGGAGGCCGGGCACGACCTGTCGTTCCGGCCCGACATCAGCCTCTGCGACGGCGGCGTGGTGCTGGGCCGCGGCTGGACCTTCGACGCCATCCCGACGCCGGGCCACACGTCGAACCACATCTGTTACGGTCTGCGCGAGGAGAACGCCTGCTTCTCCGGCGACCACATCATGGGCTGGTCCACAACGGTCATCACCCCGCCCGACGGCGACATGACCGACTATCTCGCCAGCCTGGACGACATTCGCGCCCGCAAGTTCGACGTGCTGTGGCCCACCCACGGACCGCCGATCCGCGACGTGGACGCCTTCATCGCCGCCTATATCGAGCACCGCCAGGAGCGCGTGGACCAGATCCTTGGCGCCCTCAAGGCCGGCCCCGCCCGCATCAACGACCTGGTGCCGCGCCTCTACGCCGACGTGGATTCGCGGCTGCATCCCGCGGCGGCCCGCTCAATGCTGGCCGCCATGATCCACTTGGTGCGCAAGGGCCAGCTCGCGGCCGATGGCGCGCCTGGGCCGGAGAGCACCTATAGGCTGGCGGGTTAGCTCGCCACGCGCCGCAATGCCGCCTTCGCCCGCATCCTGAGCGCCACCGTCGCCTCGTGGAGCTGGCGGCGGCGGACGGTGAGCGCGCCGCGGGGCGTACACGCGAGCCAGTGGGTGGTCACCTCCCGGTCGGTGTCGGTCCAGCGCAGCTTGTAGGGCTCCCGCGTCAGGCGGAAATCGAAGTCGAGGCCGCGCGCGATGGCCCAGCGCACCAGGTCCTCGATCAGCAGATTCCCGGGCGACCAGGACATGAAGGCTGGATCCAGCGCCGAGACGTAGAACTCCAGGCAGGGATCGGCGCGCAGGCAGATCCCGCCGGCCACTGGCGTCCCATCCCGCTCCAACACGAAGCCCAGCACGCCCGAGCCCTCGCGCCCGACGAGGGCGGCGAAGAAGGCCTCGGCCTGGGGCGCGCCCAGCCAATGCGAGTGGCGCGCGCCGCCCGCCAGCCAGCGGCGCTTGTGGGCGAAGATCCAAGCTACGAAGGCCTCGGCCTCGTCGGCCGGGACTTCGCGGAACGCCACCGGCGCGTCGGCCGCCAGCCGCTTGCGGTCGTAGCGCAGGCCCGAGCGGAAGGACTTCGACTTGGTCCTCCCCCAGGCCTCCCAGTCGCCCGCGCCGGCGCAGGCCACCACCGGCGAGACCATCGGCCCGCCGAACCGCGGCCGCCGGTCGGCCCGCAGCAGCGCGTCCACCGGCGAGTCGGGCGAGAGGTTGTAGGCCTCCAGCACGTCAGCCAGGCCGCAGGCCGCCTCGTAGATCGCGCGCGCCACCGCCGTCCGGGCCGGGCCGGGGGCGATCAGCGGGTCGGCGTATTCCTCCATGCCGCCGCAGCCCAGGTGACGCGCGACGCGCACCGGCCCCTTGCGCACCACGTGCAGCGGCCAGACGGCGGCCAGCTCGCCGCGGCGGTGGACGAGGATCACCGCGAGGCGTTCCGACGTCTCGCCCCAGGCCGCCCAGCCCGCCTGCGCATAGGCGAACGACTGCGCGGCGCTGCGGGCCGGAGCCGTCTTGACCAGCCGGTCCCAGGCCTCGCGCCACGTCGCCAGCACCGCGGGGTTGTCGACCACTTCGACGCGCAACGCGTCAGCCGGCATAGCGGAAGCAGACCATGCTGGTGGGGAAGTCCGACACGCGGCAGGCGCGCCGCGAGCGCAGGAGGCCACCGCCCTGCGCCTCGTCGTGGGTGGCGAAATCCACGTAGCCCATGACGAACTTGCCGCCGGGCGCGCGGGCGAAGGCCTCTTCCATCACTGCGAACAGCAGCCGCCACGAGGCGCCGGTGTTCTGCGCCGCGCTGGCGCCCTCAAGGTAGTAGGTGTTGTCGCCGAACTGCGCGCCGTAGAAGGCGCCCAGCGCCAGGCCACCCACGTGGGCCACGCCCGAGATCATGTAGCGCGAGCAGGCCAGTGTCAGCGCCAGCTTGGACATCAGGAAGCCCAACGGCCGTTCGGCCAGCCCCTTGCGCGCCGCGACCGCCATCCGCAGGCGGCTGAGGTCGGGCAGGCTGGCGAGCGCGGCGCGGCCCCGGCGCATCGCCAGGTCCAGGCCGGGATAGCGCCGCGGGGCGGCCGTTGCGGCGCGGCGCACGTTTGGCACGACGTCGCGGTAGTATTCGTCCCAGCTTTCCCAGCGGCCGAAGTCCACGGCCTGCACGACCAGCGGGCGCACGGTCTCGACCGAGACGCCGTCGATGGCCTCGAGCATCCGGTCGCGCGGCCCTTCCAGGCGCCAGATGCCGCCGTAGTCGTAGGCGCCGGGGCCGGTCTCGCGCAACACCGCCGCCATGGCCTGATCCCAGAGCGGCTCGCAGCCGGGCGCCAGGTGCAGGCCGTCCAGAAACCGGTTGCGGCCGTTGCGGCCGATGGCAACGGCGCACTGGCCGACCTTCTGGGTCTCGCCCTCGGCGTCGACGCAGATCTCCAGGAGCACCACGCGATAGCGCAGCCAGCGGCGTGCGCCCCAGGCGCGGATGTGGTGGTAGGCGCCCTTGATCGAGCCTCCCGATTGTTCAGCGAAGGCGTCCCAGGCGGCCCAGTCGACGCGGCGGCCGAGGACGCGCGCGTGCACATGCGGCGCGTCCAAGCCTTCGCCAGACCGCACGGCGGCAAGCCCGCGAACCTTCCAGCCTTCGTACATCCGCCGCGCCCCCCGACGCGTCCCTGCGCCCCTATTCCGGGCGCGACCCTAGCCCCAACGTACCAACGATATCTGAAATCGTCCGCCGAATTCAGGGAGCTAGCGCCGCCGGCGGCCGGAATCGAGCCTTGGCCTACGCATCTTGGGGTTTTCGGCCTCTCCGCGGTGTAAACGCCCCCAGACGCCGCTCCGCCTCAGACGATCTGTCGCGGCTGGGAGGCGCCGCGCACCAGCGCCGCCACTCCCTCCAGCGCGCTCCGCAGCACCGCCTGCTTGCCCGGCCCGCCCAGCGAGATCCGCAAGCCGTTGGGATAGTCGGCGCAGGTGGCGAAGGCGTCGGCCGTGACCAGCGCCAGGCCCTTCTCCTGCGCCAGACGGTGGACGCGCTCGGCGCGCCAGTCGGCCGGCAGGTCCAGCCAGACGTGGACGCCCTCGGCCGCGCCATGGGCTCCGGGCAGCACCTCGGCGGCCATGGCCCGACGGGCGCGGGCCTCCTTGCGCACGGCGGCCAGCAGGCGGTCAGCCGTCCCCTCGCGGATCCAGGTGGAGACCACCGCCGAGACCAGGGGCGACGGCATCAGCGCCAGCGTCCGCAGCGTCTCGGCCGTGCGGCCGGCCATCGGCTCGGGCGGGACGAGGAAGGCGGTCCGCAGGCCGGGCGACAGGCACTTCGACAGCGTCGCCAGGTGGAAGGTCCGCTCGGGCGCCAGGCTGGCGATCGCCGGCAGGGGCTGGTCGAACAGCCGGGCGTAGGGGTCGTCCTCGACGATCCAGAGGTTCGCGGCCCGCGCGACCTCGGCGACGGCGCGGCGGCGGTCCAGATCGAGGGTGGCCGCGGTGGGGTTGTTGGTGGTGGGCGTGATGTAGAGGGCGGCGGGCTTCTCCACCTCGCACAGCCGCGCCAGGGCGTCGGGGTCCAGGCCGCCGGCGTCCGCCGGGCAGACCTTGAGCCACAGGCCGAACTGCTCGGCTGCGGTGATCACCCCGGGATAGACCAGCGGCTCGACCACCAGGGTGCGGCCGCCCGCGCCCGCGATGGCCGCGAACACCGCCGCCAGGCCGGTCTGCGCGCCGGGGGTCACCAGCACGCGCTCGGGCGATACCGGCCCCAGGCTGGGCGCGAGCCAGGCCGCCGCCGAGGTGCGCTGGCCCAAGCTGCCGCCGCCCGGGTGGTAGGACATCAGCGTCGCCGGGTCGGCGCGCTCCAGCACCGCCGCCGTGGTGTCCTTGATCAGCCCCGCCAGCGACAGCCCCTGGGGCGGGGGCGGCAGGTTCATGGAGAGGTCCACCAGCCCGGCCTCGTCCTCGGCGGCGCGGGCGCGGATGAAGGTGCCTCGCCCGACGTTGCCCTCGATCAGGCCCCGGGCGCGGGCGGCGGCGTAGGCGCGGGTCACGGTCGTCAGGTCCACGCCCAGCAGCTCGGCCACCGTCCGCTGCGGCGGCAGCTGGTCGCCCGCCTGCAGCTCACCGTCACGGATCGCCGCCTCCAGCGCCTCGACCAGCCGGCCATGCAGCGCCCCTCGGCCCTCAGGCAGCCGCGCCAGCCAGCGCGCGGACGGATGCGTCAGGGAGTCCATTGCAGTTCCTCACTTCATCGCATACATTACATATAGATTGTATGTGTTCAATATCTGCATTGTATGGAGATATAGCCATGGACCTCACCGGCTGCGAACCGTCCACCCTCAGCGCCGGCCTCCGCTGCCGCTGCCCGCGCTGCGGCGAAGGCAAGGTGTTCGACGGCTTCCTCAAGATGGCCAAGTCCTGCGACCAGTGCGGCCTGGACTACAGCTTCGCCGACCCGGCCGACGGTCCCGCCTTCTTCGTGATGAGCGGCGTCGGCATCCTCGTGGTGGCGGTGTGGGCCTGGGCGGTCGTGGCGTTCCAACCGCCGATGTGGCTGCAGTTCGCGACGGTGTTCCCCGCCCTGATCGGGGGGTGCCTGGCCTGCCTGCGGCCGATGAAGGCGTGGCTGGTGGCCGAGCAGTATGTCCACAAGGCCGAGGAAGCCCGCTGGGCCAGCCTGGGCGCCCACGGCGAGGGCGGGTTCGTCTTCGACCGCCGCAAGGCCTCGGGGGGCTAGAGGGCGTCGAACATGGCCACCATCGACGGAATCAAGGTCCCCGACAGCAAGCTATGCCGTGAGATCACCGAGCTGGCCCGCGACACCCAGCCTGACATGCTCTTCAACCACTCGACGCGGACCTACTTCTTCGGCGCCCTGGCTGGCGTGCGGCGCGAACTCAATTTCGACCGCGAGCTACTCTACGCCGCGTCGATGTTCCACGACTCGGGGGTGCTGCCGGCGTTCCGTAGCGACACCGAGCGCTTCGAGGTGGACGGCGCCAACGCCGCGCGAGACTTTCTCAAGGCGCGGGGCGTGTCGCCTGCCGACATCGAGCTCGTCTGGCTGGCGATTGCGCTCCACACCTCGCGCGGCATCCCCAACCACCTTCACCCGGTCGTCGCGCTCCTGACCGAGGGCGTGGTGATGGACGTCGTCGGCATAGGCTACGACGCCTTCACCGCGGTGCAGCGTCACGCGGTCGTGCGGGCCTATCCGCGCACGCCGAGCTTCGAGGAGGATCTGCTCGAGGCCTTCTACGAGGGGGTGCGGCACAAGCCGCAGACCACGTTCGGCAACGTCAACGCCGATGTGCTGGCCGACCGCGACCCGCATTTCCACCGCGGCGACTACTGAAGCGTCATTCGGAGCTCACGCTGGCGCGACGCGGCGGGCGCCTAGAAATCCACCTTGCCGAAGCGCGGGACGCCCTTGTTCTCGCCGACGGGGTCCATGACCGAGAGGTCGAGGTCGAGGGGGCCGCCGCCGATCCAGTGGGCCAGGGTGGTGTGGTCGGCGAGGTCGTCCTGAGTCAGCGGGTGGACCAGGGCGCGCAGGCCCGAGGCCTCGATCAGGGCCACGACCTGCGGCAGGGCGCGGGCCAGGAAATGGATCTCGAACTGCGGCAGGGGGTGCGGGCCGACCGGGCGCTCGCGCAGCTTGCCCACCATCAGGAGGTCGGCGAGTTCGCCGCTATCCTTCAGCTCGGTCAGCCGGGCGTGCAGCGCGTCCGACGCAGCCCGCTGGCCGGCCTCGTGGTAGATGTGGGCGTGATAGGGCGCGGTCGGGTCGGTCGTCATGCGGCGGCGCTATAGCGCCTTCTCCAGCACGTCGAAATAGAGCCCCTCGCGGTTCGGCCGCCCGAAGCGGTCGTCGCCGTAGGGAAAGGGCTGTGTCTCTCCGGTCACGACGTAGCCGCGACGGACGTACCAGGCGATCAGTTCGTCGCGCTGGTGGACGACCGTCATCCGCATCCGCCGCCCGCCGCGGACGCGGGCGAAGTCCTCGGCGGCGGCCAGCAGCCTGCGGCCCAGCCCGCCGTCCTGGCGGTCGGGACTCACCGTGAGCATGGCGAGATACCAGGCGCCGTCCTCCTCCTCGTCCAGCCGCACGTGGCCTATGTGCTCGCCGTCGTCGCGCCAGACCAGCAGCCGCGCGCCGGGCGTCGCCACGTCGTCGGCCAGCAGCGAGGCGTCGATCCGCTGCCCCTCCACCAGGGTCTCGACCTTCCACGCCGCCTGGCCCGCCGGCGCACGGAAGGCGCGGTTGGTCATGGCGATGATGGCGGGATACTCGGCCGGATCGGCCTCCTGCAGTTCGATCATTCACGCCTCCTGCGGGCGACTAAGCCCCAGGCCGCGGCGGGCTGGCAACCGGGCGCGACCGCGACGCCGTTCGCCGCCGCGCCATGGACGCCCGGCGTGACGCACGGCAAAGCTGCCCCGCCGCCAGGAGAGTCATATGCCCACCAAGCGCCAGATCCTGTTGTCCGCCGTGGCGGTCGTGGCCGGCGCCGGCGTGGCCGACGCCCAGGAAGCCCCTGCACCCGCCCAGACGATCCGCCTGTGGCCCTCGGGCGTGCCGGGCGGCGAACGGCCCGCGGGCCTGCGCCAGGCCGACCAGTTCACCGACATGCCGAACGGCAGGCGCGACCGCGGGATCGTCGGCGTGGTCGACCCGGTGCTGCAGATCTGGCGGCCCGCGGGCCCGGTCCGAGGCGCCATGCTGGTGGTCCCCGGCGGCGGCTACCGCCAGGTGGTGATCGAGAAGGAAGGGACCGAGATCGCCGAGCGGCTGGTGCGCGAGGGCTTCGTCGCCGGCGTCCTGACCTACCGCCTGCCGGGCGAGGGCTGGAAGATGGGGCTGGGCGTGGCCCGCCAGGACATGCAGCGGGCCATGCGGCTGATGCGCGGCGCGGTTGGACCCTCGGTGAAGCTGGGGGCCATGGGCTTCTCGGCTGGCGGCGACATGGTGGGCCGCCTGGGCGTCGAGCTGGACCGGCCGACCTACGGCCATGTGGACAGCGCCGACGACATGTCGGCGCGGCCCGACTACCAGGTGCTGGTCTACGCCTCGCTCGGCGTCGCGCCCCGCAACGCCGACGGCACGCGCCAAGCCAACCCGGCCGGCTACACGCCGACGCCCGACCTGGTCAGCGCCCGCACCCCGCCGGCCTTCATCGTGCATGCGCTCGACGACGAGCGGGTCCCCTTCGACAACGCCACCGAGATGACCGCCGCGCTCAAGGCGCGCGGGGCGCCGGTCGAGACCCTGCTGTTCGAGGAGGGCGGCCACGGCTTCGCCCTGCGCAGGCCACCCGAGATGCCCGTCTCCCGCTGGCTCGACCTGTTCCTGGCCTGGGGCAAGCGGAAGGGGTTCGTGGGCTGAGCTAGGCCGTTTCCTTGGCCTTGGCGGTCGGCAGGACGTAGTCCTTCATCCGCTCGCGGATCAGCTTCTTGTCGATCTTGCCGGTGGCGCCCAGCGGGATGTCGTCGACGAAGACCACGTCGTCGGGCGTCCACCACTTGGCGATCTTGCCCTCCAGGAACGCCAGGAACTCGTCCTTCGTCCCCTCGACGCCCTCGCGCAGCTTCACCAGCAGCACGGGCCGCTCGTCCCACTTGGGGTGGGCCGCGCCGATCACCGCCGCATTGGCCGCCTTCGGGTGGCCCATGGCGATGTTCTCGATCTCGATGGAGCTGATCCACTCGCCGCCCGACTTGATCACGTCCTTGGCGCGGTCGGTGATCTGCATGAAGCCGTGTTCGTCGATGGTGGCCACGTCGCCGGTGTCGAAGAAGCCCTCGGGGTCGAGGATCTCGCCGCCGTCGCCCTTGAAGTACTCGCGGACCACGAACGGCCCCTTCACCTTCAGCTTGCCGAAGGTGGTCCCGTCGTGCGGCAGGCGCTGGTCGGCGTCGTCCGTCAGCTTCATCTCGATGCCCAGCGGCGGGCGGCCCTGCTTCAGCTTGAAGGCGAGCTGGGCCTCGGCGTCCATCTCGGCGATGGCCGAGTTCGGGGCGGAGATCGTGCCCAGGGGCGACAGCTCGGTCATGCCCCAGGCGTGGGTGACGTCCACGCCGAACTCGTCACGGAAGCCGCGCACGATGGCTTCCGGCACGGCCGAACCACCGATCACCACGCGCTTCAGTGTGCTGAGCTGGGACTTGGTCTCGCGCAGGTGGGCCAGCAGCATCTGCCACACGGTGGGCACGGCGGCCGAGAAGGTCACGCCCTCGCTCTCGATCAGCTCGTAGACCGAGGCGCCGTCCAGCTTCTGGCCGGGCATCACCATCTTCGCGCCTGACGCCGGGCACGACAGCGCCAGGCCCCAGGCGTTGGCGTGGAACATGGGCACCACCGGCAGCACCACCTCGGTCGCGCCCAGGTTCATCACGTCCCGGGTCATGGTGATGATGGTGTGCAGGAAGTTCGAGCGGTGAGAGTACAGCACCCCCTTCGGATTGCCGGTCGTGCCCGAGGTGTAGCAGAGGCCGGCGGCGGTGTTCTCGTCGAAGCCGCCCCACTCGCAGTCGGCCGAGTTCTGGTCGATCAGGTCCTCGTAGCAGAGGGCGCCGGGCAGGTTGACGCGCTTCATGCCCTCGCGGTCGGTCATCACCACGATATGCTTCACGCACGGCGCGTTCGGCCAGTTCTGGCCCAGCAGTTCCACGAAGGTGAGGTCGGTGAAGATGACCTTATCCTCGGCGTGGTTGATGATGTAGCAGAGCTGCTCGGCGAACAGCCGCGGGTTCAGGGTGTGGCAGACCGCGCCCATCCCCATGATCCCGTACCACGCCTCGATGTGGCGGGCGGTGTTCCAGGCCAGGGTGGCGACGCGGTCGCCGGGCTGGATGCCCAGGCCCTTCAGCGCGTTCGACAACCGCTTGGCCCGCGCATGCACCTCGGCGTAGCTGGTCCGCACGATGGGCCCTTCGACCGAACGGCTCACCACCTCGCGGTCGCCGTGCCAGGCCTTCGCGTGGTCGAGGATCTTGTCGACCGTCAGCGGCCAGTTCTGCATCAGGCCGAGCATGGCCACGTCTCCCCAGGTGATCACTTGTTACTTAGCGACCACGAATAGAGAGCCGATGTCCGTCCCGCAACGGGAGCCTGACCCCAAGTTGCGGCGCGCCTAGTCGCGGAACTTCGCGATGTGGCCGTTGCCCCAGGTCTTTACGGCCCCCACGATCGGCAGCAGCGAGCGGCCATAGTCGGTCAGCGAATAGATCACCGGCGCCGGGACCGCCCCGGTGGCCTCGCGCAGCACGATGCCGTCGGCCTCCAGCTCGCGCAGTTGTTCGGTCAGCACCTTCTGCGAGATCGAGGGCATGACCTGGCGCAGGCCGGCGAAATGGCGCGCCTCCTCGGCCAGCCAGTAGATGATGATCATCTTCCATTTCGAGCCCATCGCGGCCAAGGCGGCGGTGAGCGGGCAGTCACTGACGGGATTGCGGCGGCGGGGCGAGGTCATCGTTACCTGAAGGTGCCTTCTCGTGGCTGGGCCAGTGCGCGGCTAGCGTCGCGCCAGCACTGCCCGAGGAGCCCATGATAGCCCACGTCCCTTGCCGGAAGATCAAGTCCGCCGCCCTGGCGCTGACGCTGGCGTTCGCGCCGCTCGCGGCACATGCCGAGCCCGCGGGCGCGCCGCATGACGGCCGCCACGACTTCGATTTCGAGTTCGGCGACTGGACCATGCATCTGAAACGGCTGGTGAAGCCGCTCAGCGGCTCGACCGAATGGGTGGAGTACGACGGCTCGTCCGTGGTCCACCGGGTCTGGGGCGGGGCCGCCAATGTCGGGGAGATCGATATCTCCGGCCCGGCCGGGCGCATCCAGGGGATGAGCGTGCGGGTCTACAATCCGCAGGCCGGCCAGTGGAACGTCAGCTTCGCGAACGCCCGCGTCGGGACGCTGGGCGCGCCGATGGTGGGCGGCTTCACCGGCGGGCGCGGTGAGTTCTACAATCAGGACACCTTCAACGACCGGGCGGTCCTCGTGCGGTTCATCTTCTCCGACATCACGCCGTCGACGTTCAGGCTGGAGCAGGCGTTCTCGCCCGACGGCGGCAAGACCTGGGAGGCCAATTGGATCGCGACGTTCAAGAAGCTGGGCTGACCATCTTCGGACGCTTCCACGCGCGGGAGGGCTGCCAGGACCAGGTCGCCGCCGCCATCGCCGAGGTCACGCCGGCCACCCGCGCGGAGCCCCTGTGCCTCGGGATCGACGGCTTCCGCGACACGCGCGACCCGCGGCTGTTCTTCATCCACTCGCGCTGGCCCGACGAGGCGGCGTTCGAGCTGCACGCCGCCCTGCCGCATACCGTGCGATTCCTGGAAACCGTCGCGCCCCTGATCGACCACCCGCTCGACGTGCGGCGGGCGCGGCGGCTCTAGGCCAGCCAGGCCTTTGCGGCCTCGGCGGTCGGCGCGGTGGCGTCGACGACCGGCCAGTCCACGGCCTGCAGGCGCGTCACCTGATCGTGCAGCACGGCCACCGTAGCGTCCGACGCGTCGCCGGTGCGGCCGGCCACACGGGCTTCCAGCACCTCGACGGGGGCGTCCATCCAGGCGGCGCGGAAGGGCACGCCGCACTCCGCCGCCAGCGCCTCGACGCGGCCGCGCAGGCCGGGGTCGATGAACGTGGCGTCGACGATCACCGACGCGCCGGCCTTCAGCGCGGTGCGGGCGTTGTCGATCATGGTGTCGTAGGTGCGGACATAGAACTCCGGCGTGTAGGCCGAGGGGTCCATGGTTCGGGTCGGCGGGATGTTCATCAGCCGCTTGCGGATCTCGTCGGTGCGCAGGATCACCGCGCCGGGCGAGGCGCCCAGCTGCGGCGCCACGGCCCGCGAGAAGTGCGACTTGCCCGATCCCGACAGCCCGCCCACCGCTGCCAGCACCGGCGGCGGCGGCGACAGGTGGGCGATGGCGGCCTCCACATAGGCCCGCGCCAGGGCCGGGTCGCCCGAATGCGCCGAGACGTGGGCCCGCACGCCGGCCCGCACCGACAGCATCAGCGGCAGGCTGGCAAGGCCATCCCAGATCTCCTCCGGGAAGGTCCGCGCCGCCTCGTCCATGTAGCCCGACAGCGCCCGTACCGCCGCGTCGCGGCGGCCGCGGAAGTCCAGGTCCATCAGCAGGAAGGCCAGGTCGTACTGGACGTCGATGTCCGACAGCAGGTCGTTGAACTCGATGCAGTCGAAGAGGACAGGCTTGCCGTTCTCCAGGAGGATGTTCCCCAGGTGCAGGTCGCCGTGGCAGCGCCGGGCGAAGCCCGCCGCCGAGCGGTGCGCCAGCGCCGGCGCCTGCCGCTCCAGCTCGGCCTCGGTCAGCGCGATCATCGTCTCGACGCGGTCCTGGTCGAGGCCGGGGCAGGTCCCGCGCAGGAGCTGGGCGTTCGAGCCGATGGTGAAACTCAGCGCCGTCAGCCCGCCGGCGGGACGCAGCGGCGCCTCGGCGTGGAAGCCCGCGATCATCCGGCCCATCGCCTCGGCCAGGTCGCCGGTCACCGCCTCGGGCCGCGCGGCCAGCACCTGGGTCTCGTCGAACCGGCGCATCTCCAGCACGTGGTCGACCACCTCGCCGGCGCCGTCGATGGCGAAGCCGCCGCCCGCCTCACGGGTGATCGTGCGCACGGCGCGATAGATGTCGGGCGCGGCGGCCTTGTTGAACTCCAGCTCGCGATCCAGCGCCCACTTGCGGTGCTCGGCCGAGACGAAGTTGGCGTAGCCCAGGTCGGCGTGGCGCTTGATCTTCCAGGCCACGTCCTTCTCGAGGAAGACGTGGGCGCAGGCGGTGTCTATGGCCTTGTCGGTCCGCGCCGCCAGCCACGCCATCAGCTCGGTTTCGAGGCCGGTGGGCTCGAAGGCGCTCAAGGAAACAGCCTGCGCGTGGTCCAGCCGTCTCCGCTCCGCTCGAACACCAGCCGCTCGTGCAGGCGGAACGGGCGGTCGCGCCAGAACTCGATCGACTGCGGCACGATGCGGAAGCCCGACCAGTGCGGCGGGCGCGGCACCTTGCCCAGGCCGAAGCGCAGGCCGACCTCGGCGATCTTCTTCTCCAGCGCCAGGCGGTCCGGCAGGGTCCGCGACTGGTCCGAGGCCCAGGCGCCCAGCTGGGCCGGCCGCGCCCGGGTGGCGAAATAGGCGTCGGCCTCCTCGGGCGTGGTCGGCGTCACCGCGCCCCGCACCCGCACCTGGCGGCGCAGCGACTTCCAGTGGAACAACAGCGCGGCCTTGGGATTGGCGGCCAGCTCCCGGCCCTTGGCGCTCTCGACGTTCGAGTAGAAGACGAAGCCCGAGGGATCGACGCCCTTCAGCAGCACCATCCGCACGTCGGGCAGACCGTCGGCGTCCACGGTGGCCAGCGCCATGGCGTTGGCGTCGTTGGGCTCCTTCTGGAGCGCCTCCTGCAACCATGCGTCGAACAGCGCAAACGGGTCAGCCTCGCTGAGCAGCGCAGGCGGTTCAGCGGCGGCCACCTGGCGGACGTAGTCGTCCTCGCTGGGCGACGCGGGGATCAGGGTCTTGTCGGTCACACGCGGCATATAGCGCGTGCCCTGCCCCCCTAGAAGTCTTGGCTCAGAAGCGCGGCTTAACGGAGCGTTGACGGCGTTTACCGTAGTTTCCGGGTTCATGAGTCGGCCGCAGCCCGAACTGTCCCTGAAAATGGCCCGGGAGGTCCTGGGCGTCAGCTCGGCCGCGACACCCGCCGAGGTGCGCAAGGCCTTCCGCGAAGCCGCCAAGCGCGCGCATCCCGACCAGGGCGGCGACGAGGGCGCTTTCCGGCAGGTGATGGACGCTTACCAGCGCTTGCAGGACCCGCTCAGCGAACGCTTCGTCACCACGCCGACCCGTGCGCGGCCGACGCCGGACCCCGACCTGGAGATCACGCCGAAGCTGGCCTTGGAAGGCGGCGACGTCGACCACCGCATGCCGGACGGCGAGATCATCCGCATCAGCCTGCCGCCGGGCCTGCGCTCGGGCGACAAGGTGCGCGCCGCCGGCGCCGAGCTCTGCGTCTACATCCGCGCGCACGATGGCGTGCTGGTGCGCGGCGACGACCTCTGGATGACCGTGAAGGTCGCCCCCGGCCTGCTGAAGAAGGGCGGCCGCATCACGCTGGACACGCCCATCGGCCGCCGCAGCGTCTGGATCGACAAGAAGGCCGCCGAGCGCGGCCTGGTGCGGGTGGAGGGCGAAGGCCTGCCCGCCCGCGGCCGCCGCGGCGCCGGCCACCTCTTCGTGCGTCTCACCGCCCAGCCGGGCCTCGCCGACAGCGCCGCCCTGGCCCTCCTCCGCCGCTTCGCCGCCGCCTGGGCGGCATAGAGGCCCGCGCCCCTTGTCTGCGTCATGGCCGGGCGTGTCCCGGCCATCCAGACACACCAATGGTGGACGTAGAGGCATAGTCGCGCCGCCGCGAATGTTCGGCGCCTCCGGTGCTTCTGGATCCCAGGAACACGCCCGAGAATGACGAGCGTGGAGTGTTTCTCGTGCGGTACGCGCCTCCGTCGGCGCTAACCGCCAAGCTGGTCCAGTTCTTGCTTAACTGTACACAACGCAAGGAGGACCTCATGGCCATCGACGGCATTGGCGCGTTGCTTTCGTTGGGCGCGCCGCTGGCGACCAAGCAGACCGATCAGCTCGGGCAGACCGACAGCAAGAAGACCCAGACGCCCGCCGAAGCGGCGAAGGCGCGGGCCGAGGCGGCCAAGGCAAGGCAGGACGCCGAGCTGGCCTCCATCCGGGAGAAGGGCATCTACGCCTATGCCCAGGAGCAGAAGTTCGAGGCCCTGAAGAAGAAGATCGAGGAAGAGCTCAAGAAGGAGCAGGGCGTCGACGGCAACGGCAAGGTGGTCGGCGACCCCGACACCCAGGGCACGGATCAGACCTCCTTCGAGGCCGAGGTCGCGCGGCGCCTGCAGAAGGCGATGGAGGAGGCCATGACCACCGAGGCGAAGAAGGCGGCCGAGGACGGCAAGCCCGCGCAGCCGATGATCATCGACATCAGCGTCTGACTACAGCCGGTGGCGTTGGCGCCACTCGTCGCGGGTCATTTCCCAGTAGACCGAGCGTCGTGTGGTCCCGTCGGGCCGCACGCCCTCGCGCTCGCCCATGCGGCGGAAGCCGGCGGCGTCGATGCCCTTCTGCGAGCGGACGTTGTCCAACGCCGCGGTCAGGCACATCAGGCGCACGCCCAGGGTCTCGAAGATCCAGCCGAAGGTGTGGGCCATCCCCGGCCCGCCCTGGCCCTTTCCCTGCAGGTCGGCACGCATGGCCCCGGCAAGCTCTGCCGAGGAATGCTCGGGCCACACCGTGATGCGCGAATAGCCGGCCACCTCGCCCGCGGGGTCCACGTGCACCAGCAGCAGCGCCTCGCCGGCCAGCGCCTGGGCCTGGTTCTCGGTCACCCAGCGGGTGATGCTGTCCTCGTCGATCGGCCGCGGCAGGTCGTAGATCGGCCCCGACACCCGCTCGTCGGCCAGCATCCGCGTCAGGCTGGGCACATGCTTCAGCTCGGCTCGCGCGCGGCCCATGCCCAGGACGGAGACGTCGGCGTTGCGCACCGCCTCGCGGATCGCCTCGGCCTCGGCTTCCGGGGCGTGGATCACGGTCTTCGGCGGGGCGCTCATGAGGCCGCCAGGCGCTCCAGCGCCTCCCCGTCGAGGCGCCGGACGGTCCGGTCCGTCATCGCGTCGGCGCCCAGGCTGTCGTAGAATTCGATCGACGGCGTGTTCCAGTTGAGCACCGTCCACTCCAACCGCCCCAGCTCGGCGTCGACGCACCGCTGGGCCAGCTTGCGAAGCAGGGCCTTGCCGGCGCCCGCACCGCGCGCGACCGGCCGCACGAACAGGTCCTCGAGGTAGATCCCCGCCTGCCCGCGGAAGGTCGAGAAGTTGTAGAACCACAGGGCGAAACCCACGGGCTCGCCATCGGCCTCGGCGATCTCGCAGAAGCTGCGCGGGTTCTCCCCGAACAGGTCGCGCCGGATGTCGGCCTCGGTCGCCTCGACCTCGTGCAGCAGCCGCTCGTACTCCGCCAGCTCGCGGATGAACGACACGATCAGGGGCGCGTCGGCGATGGTCGCCACCCGGACAGTCACGCTCATGTCGTAAACCTAGGCGCTGACCCCGCGGCAGGCCAAGCCCCCGGAGTCAGAGCCGCACGCCCGTGGTCTCTTCCGAGACGGCCCAAAGGCGCTCGGCGGCTTCGGGGTCCAGGGCGTGGGGCAGGACGCCCTCGAAGGGGCTCGCCTCGGACCAGGGCGCGGCCTGGGCGCAGTTCTCCAGGTAGAGGCCGCCGACGCCCTCCAGCTCCTCGCCCAGCGCCGCCCAGACGCTGGTCGAGGCGCCCTGCTCGGTGGACTTGAAGCGGTCGTTGATCTTGCCGGCCTCGTCCATCCAGCCGAAGGCGATCATCTCTTCCCGCGGCAGATGCCGCTGCAGCGGCGTCATGATCCCGCCCGGCATCACCGCGTTGGCGGTCACGCCCAGGTCGGCGAAGCGCTGGTGGAAACCCACGGCGAACAGCGAGTTGGCCGTCTTCGACTGCCCGTAGGCCTCCCACTTGTCGTAGGGCCGCTCGCGATAGTGGATGTCGTCGAAGTGGATGCCGCTCCGCCGGTGGCCGATCGACGACAGCGAGACCAGGCGGCTGGCCCGCCCTTCCTCGGCCGCGTTCATCAGCCCGCGCGCCAGCAGCACCGACAGCACGAAGTGGCCGAAGTGGTTCGTGCCGACCTGCATCTCCAGGTTCTGGGCCGTGTAGCTCTGCGGGCAGGCCATGACGCCGGCGTTGTTGATCAGGATGTCGAGCGGCCGGTCGCCCCAGGCGCTCGCGAACGCGGCCACCGACGTCAGGTCCGACAGGTCCAGCCTGCCCACGGAGACCTTGCCTGGCGCCGTCTTGCCGATGTCGGCGGCGGTCGCCTCGCCGGCTTCGGCGTTGCGGACGGCGAGCATCACCTCAGCCCCGGCCTCGGCCAGCGCCCGGGCGGTCTCGACGCCGATGCCCGAGGCTGCGCCCGTCACGATGGCGGAGACGCCGTTCAGGTCATGGCCGGCCGCGACCTCGCGGGCGGTGGACGAATAGCCGAAGGCCGAGGTGATGCGGTCGGCCATGGTCAGGCGCCGACCTTGCTGAAGTCGGGCGCGCGCTTCTCGGCGAAGGCGGCCAGGGCCTCCTTGGTCTCTGCCGAGCGGAGTTGGGCGGCGAAGATCTTGCCCTCCTCCTCCATCTTGGCGCTGATCGCCGCGGGGCTGCGCATCAGGCCCTTGGTGGCTTTCACCGCGGTGGGCGCGCGGGCGGCGACGGCCTCGGCGGCGGCGCGGGCCTTGGCGCGCAGCTCGGCGGCTGGCACGGCTGCGTTGGCGATGCCCCACGACGCGGCGGTCTTGCCGTCCACCGCTTCGTTCAGCACGAACATCGAGAACGCCCGCGCGTGGCCGATGCGCTGCGGCAGCAGCATCGAGGACGCCGCCTCGGGCACCAGGGCCAGGTTCACGAAGGGCGTGGTCAGCAGCGCATCCTCGGCCACATAGACCAGGTCGCAGTGCAGCAGCATGGTCACGCCCACGCCCACCGCGCGGCCATGTACCGCCGCCACGATCGGCGTCTTGGCCCGCGCCAGGGCCGCCAGCAGCGGGTTGCCGCCTTCGCGCGCATTGTTGGCCTGCGGGTCGCCCGCATTGACCGCAGCGAAGTCGCCCAGGTCGTTGCCGGCCGTGAAGATGTCGCCGTTGGCCTGGATCAGCACGCAGCGGATCGAGGGGTCCTCGCTGGCCCGGTCGATGCCGTCGCCCAGGCCCTGGTACATGGCCCGCGTCAGCGCGTTCTTCTTGTCCGGGCGGTTGATGGTCAGGGTCAGGACGCCGCCCTCGACCTCGCTCAAAATGTGATCCGTCATTCCGTTTTCGGCCACAATAGGCCGCCTTCTCGCTGAAATTCCCACCGCTACGCTGAACTTAGGCCGCGGCCCGATACCAGTCGACGCCGTTCTGATCCCGCTCGCGCACGGCATGCCCGCGGGCGATCAGGCAATTCAGATGGGCAAGGCTCTCGCCCGTCGCCAGCCCCAGCAGGTTCTCGTCGATCTTGCGGCGGAACAGGACATGGAAGACGTCCACCACCCGCCTGGGCTCGGCCAGCAGGTCGCGCAGCCGCACCAGTCCCCGCTCGTGCCCGCCCACCAGATGGTCGATCCGCGCGTGCAGGCCGTGGAAGGGGTCGTTGTGCGCCGGCAGGACCAGCACGTCGTCCGGCACCTTGGTCTTGATCCGGGTCAGCGAAGTGATCCAGTCGGTCAGCGGGTCACCGTCGGGCTCGGTCGGGAACACCGACACGTTCGACGAGATCTTGGGTAGCACCTGGTCGCCCGAGATCATCAGCTTCAGGTCGGGGCAGTAGAGGCTGGCGTGTTCCGGACTGTGGCCCGAGCCCACCACCACGCGCCACATGTGGTCGCCGATGGTCACCTCGTCGCCGTCGTTCAGCCGCCGGAAGCTGTCGGGCAGCGCGTAGAGCCCGCGGCCGAAACCGCCGAACTTGGCGCGGTAGTTCTCCAGCGCGTCCTCGTCCCAGCCAGCGGCCTTGAAGAAGGCCAGGGCGTCGGCCGGCGCCTCGCGGCCCGTGTCCGCCGCCAGCGAGCGGCAGGTGACAAACTCCAGCCGAGTGATCCACAGCCGCGCGTCGAACTTGCGGGTGAGGTAGCCGGCCATGCCGATGTGGTCGGGGTGCATGTGGGTGACGAAGACCCGCGTCACCGGCTTGCCCTCCAGCGGGCCCTTCAGCGCCGCGCGCCAGGCGTTGCGGCTCTCCAGCCCGCCCAGGCCGGTGTCGACGATGGCCCAGCCGTCTCCTTCGCGGATCGCCCAGACGTTGATGAAGGCCAGCGCCCCGCCCAGCGGCATGCGCATCCACTTCACGCCGGGCGCGATGTCGACGGCCTCGCCCGGCTTCGGCCCGTGCTCGAACGGATAGACCAGCTTCGGCCGATGGCTTTCCCAGCCGCCCTGTTCGATCCCGTCCCGCAAAGCGCCACTCCCACTGTTCCGGCGCATTATCCGGCGGGGACGCTAGGGAGGGCAATTGCCTTGTCGAAGCGGCGCGGCTTGCGCCGGCGCCGGACGCCTGAAACGGTGTGGTTCGCGCGCCCGTCCGAAGCCCCCGACGCAGCCATCGCCATGCTCCTGCCGACCTTCGCCTTCGACGCCAGCGAGCTGCCCGAGGACGAGCAGTTCGCCGCCTTCGCCGCCCATGTGGCGAATTCGCGCTGCACGCGCCCGGTCGACCGCGGCCCGTTCCTCGCCAAGGTCCGCTTCTGGATGATGGACCCGCTGCTGATCTCGGATCACCGGTTGGGCGCGTTCTCCTTTGAGCGTGACGAGGCCATGGTCCGCGCCACGCCGGCCGACCACTATTCCCTCGTCATCCTGCTGGAGGGGACCATGCGGTTCCCTCGGCCCCGCGGCGAACTGCTGGTGGAGGCGCCCGGCGCCAGCCTGACCGACTTGCGGCGCCCCGAGACGATGCACGCGAGCGAGAACCACACGATCCAGATCCAGATCGCCCGCTGGTTCCTGGACGAGGCCCTGCCGCCCGTGGACGTCCACGGCCCCCTGCCCCAGAGCCCCGCGGTCAAGGTGCTGGTCGACTTCGTGGCCGCGCTCGCCCCCCGTCTGCCGGAACTGCCGGCGACCAGCGGCCCGCCGATGGCGCGGGTGATCCGCGACCTCCTCGCCAACGCCCTCGTCGGCATGCCGCCCCGGGCCGACCCGAGCGACGGACGCCAGCCCGTGCGGCAGAGGGTGGTCCGCTACATCGAGGCCCAGGCGATGGGCCGGCTCGACCTCGACCACCTGTGCCAGGCGCTCGGCCTCAGCCGCGCCTCGCTGGGCCGGGCGTTCAAAGGGGACGGCGGGGTGCTGGCCTACGACCGCCGGCGGCGCTTGCTGGCCCTGCACAGCCGACTCTCCGACACCACGGAGACCCGCAGCGTCGCCGAGCTGGGCTATGCCTACGGCTTTCCCGACAACGCACATCTCAGCCGGGTCTTCCGCAAGACCTTCGGCTACGCGCCCTCCGAGGTCCGCCGCCAGGTCGCCGGCGTCATGCCGCACGTCGCCGAACCGGGCAGCCTGGCCGACGTCTACAAGACCGCTCTGCGCAACCTCTCCTGAAGTCTGACGATCCCGGTCAACTCTTTGACGCGGACGCGCAACCGCCCGTTGCGTGGCCTCGCTAGCTTCGCGCGCAGGGCTTTCACGTTCAGGGTTTCGATCATGCGTCTGCATCTCGCGTTCGCCGCGGCCGTCGCCGCCGGCTGCCTTGCGTCTCCCGCTTCGGCCGCGCTCGTCGCGCGCGACGGGGGCATGTTCTACGACACCGTCCTCGACATCACCTGGTCCAGCGACACCAACTTCGCCAAGACCATCGGCTGGTCCGATACCGGCATGGTGACCCAGCAGACCGCCAATTACCTGACCAGCATGTTCTACTACGTGAACCCGGAGACCGGCGTCTTCTACGACGACTGGCGCCTGCCGACGCTCGGGCCGGACACCGACGACTTCAACGCATTCCTGCCCGGCTCGAACGGGCGGCTGCCGAACGGCCAGGGCGCCACCGGCACGGGCTGGGGCGCACCCGGCGGCAGTGGGCTCTATTCCGAGCTGGGCTGGATGTACTACGCCAACCTGGGCGGCCTCCCGCGCTGCGAGGCCGTGGGCGACGAGCCCTGCGAGTTTAATCCGAACTACGGCCTCCCGCACGCCACCGGTCCGTACGACAAGGGGCCTTTCACCAATCTGCAGCTCGACTTCTACTGGACCGACCACCAGGCGGTGAACGCCAACGCCTATTGGGCCTTCACCTTCGCGGACGGCAACCAGAACCCGCGCGCGCCCAACGGCGCCCCGGAGGGCGTCGCCTATGTCTGGCTGGTGCACGACGGCGACATCGCGGCCGCGCTGCCCGGCGCGCCTGTCCCCGAGCCTGCCGCCTGGGCCCTGATGATCGCGGGCTTCGGCCTGGCGGGCGCTGCGCTCCGCCGCCGTCGGATTGTCGTCGCCTAGGCGGACAGCCGGGGCGCGAACTGCTCCACCCAGCGCCGGAACACGCCAGGGTCGGAGAGGCCCGCCTGCTGGGCCGCCACCTCGCCGCCGACGAAGCAGAACAGCGCCGGGATGCCCTGGACGCGGAAGCGCGGGGCCAGTTCGGGGTTGGCGTCGACGTCCACCTTGATGAACCGCGCCCGCGGCTCCAGCTCGGCCGCCGCCCGCTCGAAGATCGGCGCGACAGCCCGGCACGGCCCGCACCACGCGGCCCAGAAGTCCACGACCAGCGGCAGGTCGCTCCTCGCCAGGTGCTTGTCGAAGCGCGCGCCGCCCAGCGCCACCGGCGCGCCGGTGAACAGCGCTCTCTGGCATTTCCCGCATTTCGCGCCTTCGCCCAGCCGCTCGGCAGGCAGGCGGTTGGTGGCGTCGCAGTGCGGGCACACCACATGCAAGGCGTCGGACATGGGACGGACCTCCTGCGTCAGACAACGTCGCGACGCCCGTTCGGTTGAATGACGCCGCGTCGACTGGCTAGCTTGCCGCCAAACATAGTGAGGAGACGACCATGGGCCAGATCGCCGACCGCCCCGACGCCACCCTGGCCGCCCGGCTGGACCCCGTCGTCGACTCCGCCCTGGCCGAGGGCCGGGTCGCCGGCGCCGTCGTTCTCGTGGGCCGCAAGGGCGAACGCGTCTACGCCCGCGCGGCCGGCAAGTCCGACCTGGAGAGCGGCCGCGACATGACGCTGGACACGATCTTCCGCGCCTCGTCGCTGACCAAGCCCATGGTCACGGCCGCTGTGCTGTCCCTGGTCGAGGACGGGATCGTCGGCCTGGACGACCCGGTCACCCGCTACCTACCCGACTTCCAGCCCAAGTGGGACGGCCAGGTCCCGACCATCACCCTGCGCCAGCTGCTCACCCACACCGCCGGCCTCTCGTACGGCTTCATGCAGCCGAACGACGGGCCGTACCTGAAGCTGGGCGTCTCGGACGGCATGGACCAGCCGGGGTTGGGCTTTCCCGAAGAGCTGAAGCGGATCACGGAGGCGGGCCTGTTCTTCCCGCCGGGCGCGGCGTGGCTCTATTCCGTGGGCCTGGACGTCTTGGGCGCGGCGATCGAGGAGGCCACCGGCCGCAGCCTGGGCCAAGTGGTCGCCGACCGGGTCACCGACAAGCTGGGCCTCAGCGACACCGGCTTCCACGTCAGCGACCGCTCGCGCCTGGCCAAGGCCTATGCCGACGGGCCGCCGCCGAAGCCGATGGGCGCGACCCACACCGTGCCGTTCGCCGAGCTGTCCGGGATCAAGTTCGCCCCCGACCGCATCCTCGACCCGGGCTCGTTCCCATCGGGCGGGGCGGGCATGGCCTGCAGCCCGATCGACTTCCACACCTTCCTCGAAGCCATCCTGCACGGCGGCGCGCCCGTGGTGAGCGCCGAGACCGCCCAGGCGATGATGACCAACCAGACGGGCGAGCGGGCCATTGTCACCAGCGGCCCCGGCTGGGGTTTCGGCTTCGGCGGCGCGGTGATGCTGGACCCGGCCGCCTCGGGCTCGCCGCTGCCGGCCGGCGCCTGGATGTGGGGCGGCGTCTACGGCCACAGCTGGTTCGTCGACCCGGCCAGCCAGACCACCGTCGTCCTGATGACCAACACCTCGACCGAGGGCATGAGCGGGCGGCTGTCGCAGGAGCTGTTCACGGCGGTGGCGGGAAACCTCTGACGCCTTGCCCCCCGGCGCGGCGCGGGGAATAGTCCGCGCCTTCTCCGGGGAGGCTTATCGATGATCAGGTTCGCCGCGGCGCTCGCCGCCGTCACGCTCACGGCCGGCGCGGCCCAGGCCCAGGCGCCCGCCGCGAAGGCACAGCCCGGCGAGGCTGCGTTTCGCGCGCTCTACAAGGAGCTGGTCGAGACCAACACCACCTTCTCGGCCGGCAGCTGCACGCTCGCCGCCGAGCGGATGGCCGGGCGCCTGAAGGCGGCCGGCTTCGCCGACAGCGACATCACCCTCTTCACCCCGCCCGACAAGCCGAAGGACGGCGGCCTGGTGGCGGTGCTGCCGGGCAAGGACCCGAAGGCCAAGGCGATCCTGCTGCTGGCCCACATCGACGTGGTCGAGGCCAAGCGCGAGGACTGGGAGCGCGACCCGTTCACGCTGGTCGAGGAGAACGGCTACTTCTACGCCCGCGGCTCGTCCGACGACAAAGCCCAGGCGGCCATCTGGACCGACCTGCTGATCCGCCTGAAGCAGGAGGGCTTCAAGAACACCCGCCCGATCAAGGTGGCGCTCACCTGCGGCGAGGAAGGCGGCGGCCAGGTCAACGGCGCCCGCTGGCTGGCGGAGAACCGTCGCGACCTGATCGACGCGGCCTTCGCCTTGAACGAGGGGGCGGGCGGCGCCCTGGACGTGGCGGGCGGCAAGCCCGTGGTCCACAACATCCAGGCCGGCGAGAAAACCTCGGTGGGCTTCATCCTGGAGACCACCAACCCCGGCGGACACTCCTCCCGCCCGGTGCCGGACAACGCCATCTACCACGTGGCCCGCGCCGTCGACCGGATCTCGCAGTACGAGTTCCCGGTCCAACTCAACGACACGACGCGCGCTTACTTCACCAAGATGGCCAAGGTGCAGGGCGGCGACATCGGCTCGGCCATGACGGCCATCGTGGCGAACCCGCAGGACAAAGCGGCCTACGCCACCCTGTCCAAGGACCCCAACCTGCACGCCATCCTGGGCACCACCTGCGTCGCCACCCGGTTCGACGCCGGCCACGCCAACAACGCGCTGCCCCAGCGCGCGCGGGCGATCATCAACTGCCGCATCTTCCCCGGCACGACGCGGGAGGACGTGCGCCAGACCCTCGTCAAGCTCGCCGCCGACCCGGCCGTCTCGGTCACCCAGTATGGCGACGGCCGCAGCGAGGCCACGGTCGGCGCGCCGCCGCTGACGCCCAACGTCCTGGGGCCCATCGAGAAGGTCTCGGAGCAGATGTGGCCGGGGATCCCGGTGGTTCCGCTGCTCCAGGCCGGCGGCACCGACGCGCCGCCGCTGATCGCGGTGGGCATTCCCACCTACGGCGTCTCGGGCATCTTCTACGACCCCGACCTGGGCCGGCTGCACGGTTTGAACGAACGCGTCGGCGTGAAGCAGCTGCTCGACGCGCGCGAGTTCAGCTACCGGCTCGTGAAGATCTACGCCCAGGCGAAGTGACGAACGTCCGTCTCTGGATCGCCGCCAGCCACGACGCCGCTCACCGCAACGGCGGCTGGGCGTTCGTGCGCGCCGGCCTGGGCGAGCCCATGGGCTGGGCGGGCGGCGACCGGCGCACGACGCGGGCGCGCACGATCCTCTCGGGATTCCTGGCCGCGCTGAAGGACCTGCCCGCCGACGCGACCCTGGCCGTCGTCGCGCCCCGCGCCGACGCGCTGATCCTGCACACCGTGCTGAAGCCGCCCGAAAAGCCGCCCGAGGACGACGTCGACCTGCGGGCGGTGCTGGCCAAGGCGCTGGAGGGCCGGACCTGGACGCTCGCCGTGGGCGATCCGGCCGGTCCGACGCCCGCCGCCTTCGCCGCGGCCTGGTCCGACACCGCCAGCGGCAAGGCCAGGATGGGCGGCGCCTTCCAGGTCGCCATCCCGAAGACCAACGTGGCGAAGGCGAAGGGGCTGTAGGCGCCTCCACCAATTCCCTTTTGCTCGTCATGGCCGGGCTTGTCCCGGCGATGAGGATCTGAAATTTGCTCGGCCCCCGCCCCTAGGGCCGCGGGCCCACTATCGCCACCTCGCGGATGTCCATCGCCCAGGGCATGCCCGCCTCGCAGAAGCCCTGCGCCGTCGGGACCAGGGCAGCGCGCTCGGCGATCAGGCCGGTGCGGAGGAACAGGAACGCCGGCGCCTCGCCCTTGCAGGAATAGACCGCCGCGCCGCAGGTCCCGCAGAAGGCCGTGGTCACCCGCGCGCCGCTGCCGCCCGTCTTCTCGTAGGTGGTCGGCGTCCCGCGCAGCGCCAGGTTCTTGGCCAGCACCGGCACGTTCACCCGATAGGGCGCGCCCGAGATCGCCTGGCAGTCGCTGCAGTGGCAGATGATGGTCCTGGCGGGATCGACCTCGGCCTCGTAGCCGATCGCCCCGCAATGGCATTCGCCATGGACCCGCATGGTCCGTCTCCGTTTCGGTTCTTCGAACCTACGGAATTTCGCTCATCCAGACCCGGAGCGCACGCAGGAACGGCAGCGCCTCGCGGAACTCCTTCTGGGTGAAACCCTCGCGCAGCTTCTCGGCCTTGGGCCGGATCGCCGCCATGGCGCGGCCATAGGCCTCCCAGCCGTCGGCCGTCATGCGCACGCGCTTCTTCCGGCGGTCGGCCGCGCAGACCTCCACCGAGATCTGCTTTGTGCGCTCCAGGCGCTGCAGCGTGTTGGTGATGGCGCCCGGCGTCATCTTGAGCGCCTGGGCGATGCCCGCCGGCGTCAGGTCTTCGCCCCGTCGGGCGATGAGGTTCAGCACCTCGTACTGCGGATAGGTCAGCCCCACCGGAAGGGCTCGCGAGATCGCCGTGCGCACGCCGTGCTCGATCAGGCTGATCTCGTCGAAAACCTGGACTTCCGGATGTTCCTCGATCACCGCCCCCATGGGCTCCTCCTGCGAATCGCCGGCAGGGAAACCATCTGCTTCAATCTTGAACGAAACCTTTCGATATTGAAGCAATCCGCCCGGAGCCGCTCCACGGGCGCCCGCGCGCCCGCGCATATCCCTACCTCACGGCCAAGCGCGTCCCTTACCTGCAGCCTCACCTGAGATGGTGTCGCCACAAGCCCTCCACAAGTACGCGTATGGCCTGACTGCACTTGATCGAATGAGCGCATTTGATCATTGACGCGATCATAAGTGATCATTAGCGTTCGAAGTCGCGCATCGGCGATAGGGCTTGCGCATCAGATCAAGAACATCGCGCCACGTCAGAGGGCGCGGGGGGAACACCATGGGCAATGACCTCACCACGCGCGGGCGCGGCTGGACCGTTTCCGCGAGCCTGCTTGCGCTGATCCTGGCGACGCCTGCGCTGGGGCAGCCCGCTGCCGGAGCCGACGACAAGTCGGCCGAGACCGTCGAGGAGGTGGTGGTCACCGGCACCCTGATCCCGGGCATCGCGCCCGTGGGCACCAATGTGGTCGGCCTCTCCAAGGACGACGTGATCGCCACCGGGGCGAACTCGTCCAACGACATCCTGAACTCGATCCCGCAGATCGGCGCGTTCTCCACCGTGCAGATCGGCACGGCCCAGATCGGCCTGCCCATCGTGCGGCCCAACATCCGCAACCTGGGCGCCTCGGGCGGCGCGACGACGCTCGTCCTGCTGAACGGCAACCGCCTGGTGGGCGCGGGCGTGCTGCAGACCACGGTCGACCCGTCGATCATCCCGCCCTCGGCGATCGAGCGCGTCGAGGTGGTGCCGGACGGCGGCTCGTCGGTCTACGGCTCGGACGCTATCGGCGGCGTGGTCAACTTCATCACCCGCACCAAGTTCGACGGCGTCGAGGCCACGGGCCGCTACGGCACGGCCGACAACCTCAAGGTCGTCGACGCCACGGTCACCGCGGGCAAGAGCTGGGAGACCGGCTCGGCGATGATCTCCTACGCCTACACGTGGCATGACAACCTGCAGGGGATCGACCGCGACTACGTCAGCCAGTACCGGCCCGGCAAGGGCGGGACCGACTTCCGCGGCACCTCCTGCGCGCCCGGCAACATCACGGTCGGCGCGACCACCTACGCCCTGCCCGGCCGCGTCGCCGGCTCGCTGAACCGCTGCGACACCTCGGACTACGCCGACATCTACCCGCGCGAGGAGCGCAACAGCCTCTACGCCGCCGTCCGCCAGCAGCTCTCGGACAATCTCGACCTGGAGGTCACGTCCTATTGGTCGCGCCGGGTCACCGAGACGCTCAGCGCCCAGACCAGCCTGACCGGCACGATCACCGCGGCCAACCCCTACTACCGGCCCATCGGCGCCGAGCTCAGCCAGAACGTCGCCTACTCGCTGGCCGACGCCCTGGGTAACAGTCTGACCGGCAAGGCTGTCTTCGAGTCCTACGGCATCACGCCGAAGCTGACCGCCAAGCTGGGCGACAACTGGCGGGTCACGGCCACCGGCAACTTCGGCCACTCGAACAACGTCGTGCACGAGTACACGATCGACACCGTGGCCGCGACGGCCGCGCTGGCCGGCACGACCACCGCCACGGCGCTCAACCCCTACAGCCCGGCCGCCACCAATCCGGCGGTGCTGGCCAACATCGCCAACTTCGACAACTTCGGCTCGGCCCGCCAGGACATGGACCAGGTGCGCGTCGTGGCCGACGGCACGCTGTTCGCCGCGCCAGGCGGCGACGCCAAGCTGGGCGTAGGCGCTGAATACTTCCGCGAAAAGCTCTCCTCGACCATCGCGCTGGACAAGATCGGCGTGCGCACCGCCGCCAGCCGCTCGTCGGCCTCGCGCGAGGTCGTCGCCGTGTTCGGCGAGATCCTGGTGCCGCTGGTGAGCGAGGCGGCCTCCCGTCCCGGCCTGCGCGGCTTCGACCTCTCGGCCTCCATCCGCCGCGACGACTACAACGACGTCGGGGCCACCACGAACCCGAAGGTGGGCTTCAACTACCGGCCGTTCGAGGACTTCACGATCCGCGGCAACCTGGGGACCTCGTTCCATGCCCCCAGCCTGGCCGACACCACCAACACCGCCGACTCGCGCGCGGTGATCCTGCAGGTCAGCCCGTTCCGGCCCGCGACCAGCCCGATCACCGACCTGTTCCGCCCGACCGTCGTGCTGGCCGGCGGCAACCCGGGGCTGACCCCGGAGACGGCCGACACCTGGTCGCTGGGCTTCGAATGGGCGCCGCAGCAGGTGGCCGGTCTGAACGTCAGCGCCACCTTCTGGAACGTGAAGTTCAAGAACGCCATCGGCCTGGCGCCCTTCACCCAGCCGACCCTGTTCTCGGATCCGAACTACGCCGGCTTCTACGTGACCAATCCCACCCTGGCGCAACTGAAGGCCCTGGTCGGCAGCCTGGCCCTGAACGGCGCGCCCAGCCTGGAGAGCCTCTACATCGGCCGCTCGCCGTTCATCGTCATCGACGCGCGCCGCAACAACCTGGGCGCCATCCACACCAACGGCATCGACTTCGCCGCCAGCTACGTGCGCCCGGTCAGCTTCGGCACGATCTCGGCCGACATCTCCGGCACCTACACGCTGAAGCGGAAGACCCAGGCCATCGCCGGCGGCGCCTTCACCGACGCCCTGGACAACGGCGTGGGCAAGCTGGCCTTCGTGGCCTCGGCGGGCGCCACTTCGGGCCCGTTCGTCGCCCGCGCCACCCTGAACGTCCGGGGCAAGTACCCGGTGCTGGGCCTCACCAACCAGACCGAGGTGAAGGCCTTCAAGACCGTCGACCTGTTCCTCGGCTACGATCTGAAGGGCGTGGGCATCGCCGACGACGTGATGCTGACCCTGAACGTCGACAATGTGTTCAACGAGGATCCGCCGTTCATCAACACCAGCACCGGCTACGCCAACGGCGGTACGCTGGGCCGGCTGGTGAGCGTCGGGGTGCGGACGAGGTTCTGATGGCGACGACCCGGCGGACGATCATCCTGGGGCTCGGGGCTGCGATCCTCGCCGCGCCGGCCTGCGCCCAGCAGCCGGCGGCCACGGCGCCGTCGGTCCCGCTGTGGCCGAACGGCGCGCCCGCCGGTCCCCTCACCTGGAACAAGCCCGAGACGGACGCCGCGCAGCCGCCCTTCGGCCGCATCGTCCGCAACGTGGCCCAGCCGTCGCTGGAGGTCTTCCTCCCCGATCCCAAGGCGGCCACGGGCGCCGCGGTGATCGTCGCCCCCGGCGGCGGCTTCCATATGCTCTCCATAGAGAGCGAAGGCCGCGCGGTGGCCCGCTGGCTGAATTCCCTGGGCGTGGCGGCGTTCGTGCTGAAGTACCGACTGCTGCCCACCGGCGACGAGTTCCCGATGTCGCTGATCCGCGTGCTGCAGAACCCGGCCGGCCTACCCCAGGCCGTCGCGCCGCTGCGGCCCCTGGCCACGGCCGACGGCGAGCAGGCGGTGCGCCTCGTCCGGAGCCGCGCCCGCGAATGGGGCCTGAAGCCTGATCGCATCGGCATGATGGGCTTCTCGGCCGGCGGCGCGGTGACGGTCTGGACGATCCTGGCCCAGCACGCCGACAGCCGGCCCGACCTGGCCATGACCATCTATCCGGGCGCCCTGCCCAGCGAGATCACGGCGCCCGCCGACGCCCCGCCGCTGTTCGCCCTGGTGGCTGAAGACGACCGGCTGGCCGTGGGCGACACCAAGCGCCTGGCCGCCGCCTGGACGGCCCGCGACCTGCCCGTGGCGCTCACCACCTACCCCAGCGGCGGCCATGGCTTCGGCATGAGCAAGGCCGGCAAGCCCACCGACGAATGGCCCATGAAGGCCGAAGCCTGGCTTCGCGCCCGCGGCTGGCTCGCGAAATAGGAGAACGTCGATGAAGCGGTTCCTGCAGGGCGCGGCAGTCGCCGCCCTCATCGGCGGCGCGGGCCCGGCCACGGCGGCCACCTGCGAGGGCCTGGCCGGCATGGCCCTGGCCGACGGCCGCGTGGAGAGCGCGGTGGCGACCAAGCCCAGCGACATGATCGCATTGGGCGGGACCATGCCCGGCCTGCCTGCCGGCGCCGCCTTCTGCCGGGTGAAGGCGACGCTGAAGCCCACGCTCAGTTCCGACATCAAGGTCGAGGTCTGGCTGCCGCCGGCCGAGGCCTGGAACGGCAAGCTGCTGGGCGCCGGCAACGGCGGCTACGGCGGCGGTTTCGGCAGCCCATTCCTCACCATGCGCGGCGGCGTCACGCGTGGCTACGCGGCGGCCGGCACCGACATGGGCCACACCTCGGCCACCGACATCGACGCCAAATGGGCGCTGAACCAGCCCGAGAAGATCAAGGACTTCGGCTACCGCGCCAATCATGTCACGGCCGAGGCGGCCAAGGCCCTGGTCGCCGCCTACTATGGGACGCCGCAGAAGCGCGCCTACTTCCACGGCTGTTCCGACGGCGGCCGCGAGGCGCTGATGGAGGCACGCAAGTTCCCGGCCGACTACGACGCCATTATCGCCGGCGCGCCCGCCTCGCCCTGGACCGGCCTGATGTCGGCCTTCATGTGGAACGACCGGCTGGCCACGCGCCCCGGCGGCGCGATCCCGAACGCCAAGCTCGCCCTCGTCACCAAGGCCGTGATGGCCCAGTGCGACGCGCTGGACGGCGTGACTGACGGCGTGCTGGAGGACCCGCGCGCCTGCCGGTTCGACCCGGGCAAGCTGCAGTGCAAGGCCGGCGACGGTCCCGACTGCCTGACGCCCGCCCAGGTCGAGACCGTCCGCGGCCTCTACCGGGGCCCGCGAACCAAGGCCGGCAACCAGCTCTTCTCGGGCTTTCCCGCCGGGGGCGAGGGCGTGCCCGGCGCCTGGGACATGTGGATCACCGGCCCGAACGCCCAGCACGGGCGCTTCGCCACCGAGTTCTTCCGCTACATGGTCCATTCCGACCCGGCATGGACCGGCGCCGGCTTCGACCTCGACCGCGACCACGCCCGGGCGCTCAAGGCTTTCGGCGGGATCCTGGACTCAGCGGATCCCGATCTTTCCGCCTTCCAGGCCCGCGGCGGCAAGCTCTTGATGTACCACGGCTGGGCCGACGCCGCGATTCCTGCGGGCAACACGGTCGGCTACTACGAGGCCGTCCGCGGCAAGCTGGGCGCGGCCAAGGCCGACCCGTTCATCCGCCTCTTCATGGTCCCCGGCATGTCCCACTGCCTGGGCGGCCCCGGTCCCAACGTCTTCGACGTCCTGGGCGCGCTGGATGGCTGGCGGGAGAGCGGCGTCGCGCCCGAGACACTCGTCGCCAGGAAGACCGACAACGACATCTTCGGCTACCTGGGCTTCCCGGCGAAGACGCTCCGCACCCGCCCGCTCTGCGCCTATCCGAAAGTGGCCCGCTGGATCGGCCAGGGCTCAACGGACGACGCCGCCAACTTCCGGTGCGAGCTGGCGAAGCGCTGATCGCGCGTCAGCGCCCCGCGATGATCAGCTTCACGCCGGCGCGTTCGATGTACTGGGCGCAGGCGTCGGGCAGGCCGTCGTCGGTGACAACCGTCGAGATCTCCTCCAGGGCGCACAGCACCTGGCCGGCGGGAGCCTCGAACTTGCTGGAGTCGACCAGCAGGATGATCTGGTCCGCACGCTGCAGCAGCCGCCGCTCGGCCTGGATCAGCAGGGTGTCGATCTGCATCAGACCGTGCCGGCCCACCGCCGCCGCACCCAGGAACATCTTCGAGGCGCGATAGCGGCTGGCGCCGTCCTCGTCGAAGGCCGACAGTACGATGTTCTGCTCGCGGAAGACCGTGCCGCCCGGAATCCAGATCTGGGTGTTCGCCTGGGGCAGCAGCGCGCTGACGATGTGCAGCGACGTGGTCAGCACCGTCAGGCCCAGGTCTTCCAGGTGCGGGCACATCCGCAGCGTCGTCGAGCCGCCGTCGATGATCACCGCCTCGCCCGGCGAGCACAGTCCCGCGGCCGCGCGGCCGATGGCCTCCTTCTCCGCGGCGTGGCGCCCCAGGTTCTCGTGGAACGGCACGCCGGCCAGGTGCGGCCCCTCCGACCGGGCCGTGGCCAGCCGCGCGCCGCCGCGCACCCGCTCGATCCGCCCCGCGCCCGCCAGCCGCTCCAGGTCGCGCCGCAGCGTCGCCGGCGAGGCGTCCAGCCGCTGGTCCAGTTCCTGGAAGCCGATGAACCCGCGCTCCTCGAGCAGCTGAAGGATCAGCTGCTCACGTTCGGCCGCGTGCATGAGGTCTCCTGCGGATCATCCGGCGCCAATTTCCGCTGCTTTGGCGACCATTAGCAACCAACTGTAACCGGAGTCGCTCAGACGATACCCGCGCCCAGGCCCACGGGCGCACGTTCCTGCGCCTTGCGCTCGCGCCAGCCGCTGGCCCGGTAGAGCGCCAACGGATCGGCCGCCCCGCCCGCCTCGATCCGCGCCATGGCCAGGATCGGCGAGACGTCCATCTGGTAGGCCCGGCGCAGCGCCTGGAACGCCATCATCGCGTCGTTGGCGTCCTGCGCCTGCCCCAACGCCTGGCGGTCCACAAGCACGGCGCGGGCGAAGGCCCCGGCGATCGCCTCGGCCGACGACAGCATGCTCTCGATGGGGTCGGTCACGTTGTGCGACTGGTCGATCATATAGGCCGGATCGAACCCGCCGCGCGGGCTGCGCTCGGCCTCCACCAGCTCGTTGAACACCAGGAACAGCTGGTGCGGATTGATGCTGCCGCTATCGAGGTCGTCGTCGCCGTACTTCGAGTCATTGAAGTGGAAGCCGCCCAGCTTCCCGAACCGGTGCAGGCGCGCCACGATCTGCTCGATGTTCACGTTCGGCGCATGGTGGCCGAGATCGACCAGGCACTGCGCCTTCGGCCCCAGCTCCTGGGCCGCCAGGATGCTGGAGCCCCAGTCCGAGATCACCGTCGAGTAGAAGGCCGGCTCATAGAGCTTGTGTTCCAAGAGCATCCGCCAGCCGTCGGGCAGCGCGGCATAGACCTGCGCCGCGCTCTCGAGATAGCGGTCCAACGCCCGGCCCAGGTCCTGCTGGCCGGGGAAGTTCGAGCCGTCGCCGATCCAGACGGTCAGCGCCCGCGAGCCCAGCTTCTCGCCGATCTCGATGCACTCGACGTTGTGGGCGATGGCCTGCGCCCGGACCGCCGCGTCGGTCGAGGTCAGGCTGCCGGTCCGGTACGACTGCGCCTGCCCTGGCTGGTCCTGGAAGGTGTTGGAGTTCACTGCGTCGAAGCCCAGGCCCAGCGCCGCGGCCTCCTCGCGCAGGCCCGCGTAGTCGTCCACGCAGTCCCAGGGGAAATGCGGCGACACCCGCGGCGTCACGCGGCTGAGCTGCTGGACGACCGCGCAGTCCTCCAGCTTTTCGTGAATGTTCGTGGGCTCGCCCGCGATCGGGAACTTGGCGAAGCGCGTCCCGCCCCGCCCACTGCCCCAGCTGGGCAGGGCCACCGAGAAACCGGCCACGCGGGCCTTCACGGCGGCGATATCGGCGCCGCGCCGCGCCAGCGCCCGGCCCAGGCTCTCGTACTCGTCGGTCAGGGCCTCCAGGCGCTCGGCGTTGTGCTGGGCGATCTGGTCGGCGGAAAGCGGCAGGCCGGTCATGGGCGGCAGTCTAGCGCGTGAACGCCTGGGCGTTGCCCGCGTCCACGTTGAGGATGTTGCCGGTCGACTTCGCCGCCGCCTCCGAGGCCAGGAACACCACCGCCTCGGCGATGTCCTCGGGCAGCACGGTGCGCTTCAGCAGCGAGCGCTGGCGGTAGAACTCCTCCAGCTCGTCGCCGGCGTCGATGCCGTAGGCGCTGGCCCGCTCCTGGCGCCAGTCTCCGTCCCATATCCGTGAGCCGCGGATCACCGCGTCGGGATTGACCACGTTCACCCGGATGCCGTGCTCGGCGCCCTCCAGCGCCAGGCAGCGCGCCAGGTGCAGCGAGGCCGCCTTGGCCGAGGCATAGGCCGAGGCGTTCGGCGTCGCCGCCAGCGCGTTCTTGGACCCGATGAAGACGATGGAGCCGTTCTTCTGGCCCTTCATCAGCGGGAAGGCCGCGCGGCTGGTGAGGAAATAGCCCTCGGCCAGCACGTCGTAGTTCTTGCGCCACAGCTCGACCGAGGTCTCCTCGATCGGCGCCGACGAGGCCAGGCCCGCGTTGGCCACCAGGATGTCCAGGCCGCCGAACTCGCGCGCCGTGGCGTCGAACGCGGCCTGCACCTCGGCTTCCCTCGTCACGTCGCAGACGGCCGCGCGCACCAGGTCGGCGCCGAACCGCGTGGTCAGCTGGCGGCGGTCCTCCTCCAGCCCCTCGGCGTCGCGGTCGGCCAGCATCACGCAGGCGCCGTCGGCCAGCAGCCGTGCGGCCACGGCCCGGCCGATCCCGCCCGCGGCCCCCGTCACCAGGGCCACCTTGCCGGTCAGCGGCTTGGGCTTCGGCGCTCGCTGCAGCTTGGCCTCCTCCAGCGCCCAATATTCGATGGCGAAGGCTTCGCTCTCGGGCAGGCCGACGTAGCCGCCCACGGCCTCGGCGCCGCGCATGACGTTGATGGCGTTGGCGTAGAACTCGCCCGCCAGCCGCGCCGTGGTCTTGTCGGCCGCGAAGGTGAAGCGCCCCACGCCCGGCAGCAGGATCACCACCGGGTTGGCGTCGCGCATCTTCGGGTCCGCCGGCCCGGCGTTGCGCTGGTAGTAGCCGGCGTAGCCCTGGCGGTAGGCGTCGAAGGCGGCCTCGAGGTCGGCGTCCGACAGCTTCGCCGGGTCCAGCATCAGGGGGGCGATCTTGGTGCGCAGGAAGTGGTCGGGGCACGAGGTGCCCACAGCCGCCAGCCGGTCCGCGTCGCGGCTGTTCACGAACTCCAGGGTCTCGGCGTCGTCGCTGAAGTGGCCGGCCCGCGCCCGCTCGCCGCCCATCGCCGCCCGCAGCCGCGGCATCAGCTTCGCCGCCGCCTCGGCCCGCGCCGTGGGCGTCAGCGCCTCGACCGCTTGGCCGCCGAACGCCGGGCCCCTGGCCATCCGTTCGTTCAGGTAGCGCACCGCCCGGCCGATCAGGTCCAGCGTGTTCTCGTAGCAGCCCCTGGCGTCGTCGCCCCAGCAGATCAGCCCGTGGCCCGCCAGCACCACGCCGCGCAGGCCAGGGTTGGCCGCCACGAAGTTCCGCAGCTGCAGGCCCAGCTCGAAGCCCGGCCGCCGCCAGGCCAGCCAGCCCACTTCGCCGCCGTAGATCGCCCTCGTCGCCGCCTCGCCGCCCTCGGCCGCCGCCAGCGCGATCACCGCGTCGGGGTGCACATGGTCGATGTGGGCGAAGGGCAGGTAGGCGTGCAGCGGCGTGTCGATCGAGGCCGCCCGCGGGCTGAGGTTGAACGCGCAGTGGGGCAGGTAGCCCACCATCTCGTCCTCGAACTCGGGACCCCGGTAGAGGCGCTCGAGCCCCAGCAGCTTGTCGAGATAGGCGGTGGCGAAGCCGTCCAGGGCCATCGAGCCCAGGTCGCCGCCCGAGCCCTTCACCCAGAGCACCGTCACCGGCTCCCCGGTCAGCGGATCGCTCTCCACGATCTTGGCCGAGGTGTTGCCGCCGCCGAAATTGGTGACCGTCAGGTCCGCGCCCAGCAGGTTGGAGCGGTAGAGCAGAAGATCGGCGGCATCGAGGCTCGCCGCGTGCGCCTCCGCCCATCGTGAGGCGGGAACCTGGAAAGGAAGGGCGGCCTGCGCCACGGTGTTCGCTCGGGTGGTGGTGTCCGCCATGGCCGCAACCTAGCGCTCCCCCTATCCGCTTTCAATCAACTTCGATAAAAATACGTCAAAATAGCTCGGAGGGGAAACGCGTTGGACGAGGGCTTCGTGGCGGTTCTCGACGTCGGCAAGACGAACGCCAAGCTGACGCTGTGGGACGCCGGCGGCCGCGTCGTGCGCCGGGGCGTGCGGCCGAATGCGGCCGCCGTCGGGCCAGGCTACCGCGCCCTCGACGTGGACGGCGTCGACCGCTTCGTCGCAACCACCCTGCGCCAGTTCGCCGAACTCGGGCCGATCAGGGCCATCGTGCCCGTGGCGCACGGCGCGGCCGCCGCCCTGGTCCGCGACGGCGCACTCTTCACGCCGCCGATGGACTACGAGGACGAGGATTCCCACGACGCCTCCGCCTACGACGACGCCCGCGATCCCTTCGCCGAGACCGGCTCGCCGCGCCTGCCCGCCGGCCTGAACCTGGGCTTCCAGCTCCACCGGCTGGAAGCGCTCACCGGTCCCTGGCCTGAGGACCTGCAGATCCTGCCCTGGCCGCAGTACTGGGCGTGGCGGCTCTGCGGGATCGCGGCGACCGAAGTCACCAGCCTCGGCTGCCATTCCGACCTCTGGCGCCCAGCCGCGAACGCCCCCAGCCGCCTCGCCGAGGCCCGCGGCTGGGCCTCGCGCCTGCCGCCGCTGCGCCACGCGGGCGCGCGGCTGGGCCGGCTCTCCACCGAGTGGATCGACCGCACCGGCCTGCCCGCGGACTGCCTCGTCCACAGTGGCCTGCACGACAGCAACGCCACCCTGCTCGCCGCACGCAGCCATCCAGAGCTGGCGGCCTGCGACGCCACCGTCCTCTGCACCGGCACCTGGTTCGTCGCCATGCGCTCGCCCGCGCCGGGCGCGGCGGCCGTCGTGCTGGACGAGGCCCGCGACGGGCTCTTCAACGTCGACGTGGACGGCCGGCCGGTCCCCTCGTCCCGCTTCATGGGCGGCCGCGAGGCCGAGCTGATCGGCGGCGACCTCGAGACCGCGCCCGTCGCCCGCGCGGCCCAGGTCGTGGCCTCGGGCCTGCGCCTGCGACCCAGCCTCGTCCCGGGCGTCGGTCCCTTCCCCACGCACCGCGCCGCCTGGAGCCGCCCGCCCGCCGACCCGGCCGAACGCGCCGCCGCCGGCGCCCTCTATCTGGCCCTGATGGCCGACGCCTGCCTCGACCTGATCGACTCGCGCGAGCGGCTGGTGGTCGAGGGCAGGTTCGCCGCCGCCGAGCTGTTCCTGCGGGCGCTGGCCGCGCTGCGGCCGGGCCAGCAGGTGCTCACCGCCAGCGGCCAGGACGACGTGGCCTACGGCGCCCTGCGCCTCGTCCGGCCGGTCGCGAGTCCGCCCGCGCCGCTCCGCCCCGTCGCGCCTCTCGACGTCCCACTCGACGCCTATCGCGCGACCTGGCGCGCCGACCTCGCCGCCGTAACGGCGTGATTGAAACTTACCATTTGCGTTCAGAACAGATCATCGGCAGTGTTCGCCGAAACACGTTCCGCTGAGCGGACTGGGAAGGAACGACCATGGCGATCGAGACCGACGCCGCGCCGCCCGGCGTGGCGCTGCCGTCCACCAGCTTGCGCGGACCGCTGGCCTTCGCCGTCGCCTGCTTCGTGGTCTGGGGCCTCGCCTACGGCCTGCTCGACGTCCTGAATAAGCATTTCCAGGAGACCCTGCATGTCGGCAAGGCCCAGTCGGCCTGGCTGCAGATCGCCTACTTCGGCGCCTACCTGGTCATGAGCGTCCCCGCCGGCCTGCTGCTCCAGGCGCGCGGCTACAAGGTGGGCATCGTCTCGGGCCTGGCGCTGACCGCTGTCGGCGCCCTTTTGTTCGTCCCCTCGGCCAGCGCCCAGAGCTTCGCCGCCTTCGTGGGCTCGATGTTCGTCATGGCCGCCGGCCTCTGCGTGCTGGAGACCTCGGCCGACACCTACGTCAATGTCCTGGGCCCACCCGAACGTGCCTCCCAGCGCCTGAACCTCGCTCAGTCGTTCAACGCCCTCGGCGTCTTCTGCGGGCCGCTGATCGGCGGCGCGCTGTTCTTCCAGGCCCCGGCCGACCCCGCCGGCGGCAGCGACCTCTCGGCCGTCCAGCTCACCTACTTCTCCATCGCCGTGGCGGTGCTGCTCTTCGCCTTCGCGGTCTCCCGCGCCCACCTGCCCGACATCCGCGAGGCCGCCCACGCCGACGGTCCCACGCACGGTCTCTGGCGCCGCCGCCACTTCCGCCTCGGCGTCTTGACCCAGGCGCTCTACATCGGCGCCCAGGTCGGCATCGGCGCCTATTTCATCAACCTGGTCACCGAGACCTGGCCCGGCCTCAGCTCGCGGCAGGGCGCGTTCCTGCTCTCCATCGCCACCGCCGGCTACCTGATCGGCCGCTTCGCCACGACGGCGCTGCTCACGCGCGTCGCGCCGCGCACGATCCTGACCGCCTACGGCCTTGCCAACCTCGTCCTCTGCCTGGTTGTCGCCGCCGGGATCGAGCGGGTCTCGGCCGTGGCGCTGATCGCGGTCTTCTTCTTCATGTCGACCATGTTCGCCACGATCTTCACCCTGGGCGTCGCCGAGCTCGGGCCCGCCACCAAGCGCGGCGCCTCGCTCATGGTCATGGCGATCGGCGGCGGCGTGCTGCTGCCCTACCCCATGGGCCGCATCGCCGAAGCCTATGGCGCCCCGGCCGCCTTCCTGCTGCCCGCCGCCTGCTTCGCCCTCGTCGCCTGGTATGGCTGGCGCGGCGCCGCGGTCCGCCCCCTCCAGGAGGCCTGAGTTGCTCCCGCGTTCGTTCCGCCTCGCCCTGTGCGCCGGCGCCGCCCTCCTGCTCGCTGCGCCGTCCTACGCCCAGGACGCTCTCGAAGCCGGCTTCCGCAATCCGCCCAACGCCGCCAAGCCCCGCACCTGGTGGCACTGGATGAACGGCAACGTCACGCCCGAGGGCATCAAGGCCGATCTTGAATGGATGAACCGCGTCGGCATCGGCGGGGCCCACTATTTCGACGCCGGCGGCCCGCTGGCCAACTACCGCTACATCACCCCGCGCGTGGTGGTGGGCGACCCGAATTGGCAGTCCGACATCAAGCTGGCCGCCTCCACCGCCGACCGGCTGGGCATGGAGCTCACCACGGCCGCCTCGCCCGGCTGGAGCGAGACCGGCGGCCCTTGGGTCACGCCCGCCCAGGCCATGAAGAAGTACGTCTGGAGCGAGACCACGGTCGAAGGCGGGCGCCCGTTCCGCGGCCGGCTCGCTGCCCCGCCCGCCATGGCCGGAAGCTTCCAGACCGCGCCGCTTGAGGACAGCATCGGCATCGCCGCCGACACCGCCGCCAAGCCCAGCTTCTACGGCGACGCCCTGGTCGTGGCCTATCGCGTTCCGGCCGCCGAACCCGCGGCCCTGCCCGCCGGCAAGTTCAGCGTCAGCGGCGGCGCAGCGGATGTCGCCCGCCTCAGCGACGGCGATCTCTCGAAGTCCGTCGCGGCCGTCGGCGGCCCCGACGGCGCCCTGCCCTGGGTGCAGGTGGAATACGCCAAGCCCCAGACTGTCCGTGGCCTGCAGCTCGGCCTCGGCGGCGCCGGCGCCAGCGGCGGCAAGATCAAGCCCCAGTTGCTGGTCAGCGACGACGGCCAGGCCTGGCGCCTCGCCGTCACGCTGGACGGCCCGGCCGCAGCGCCGGTGAAGGCCTACGGCTTCGCGCCGGTCACCGCGCGTTTCTTCCGCCTGACCCTGCCGCCCCCGCCACCGCGCGACCCGCCGGTCCTGGGCGTGCCCAGCTTCCCGCCGGGCAATCGCGCCGCCGTCACCGAGTTCGCCCTGGAGACCGGCGCCACCGTCGACCGCTTCGTGGAGAAGGCCGGCTTCTCCGATCCCATCGACTACGCCACCGCCCCAACGGCGCCGGTCGAACCCGCCGCCGCGATCCGCAAGGCCGACGTCATCGACCTGACGGCGAAGATGCAGCCCGACGGCCGCCTGGACTGGACCCCGCCGCCCGGCCGCTGGCGCGTGATCCGCCTGGGCTACGCCCTGACCGGGCGCAAGAACCACCCGGCCCCCGTCGAGGCCACCGGCCTGGAGGTCGACAAGTTCAGCCGCAAGCACGTCGAGGCCTATATCGACGCGTACCTCGGCCGCTTCGAGGCTGCCGCCGGCAAGGACCTGGTCGGCGCGCGGGGCCTGCAGAACCTACTCTCCGACAGCTGGGAAGCCGGGACCCAGACCTGGACCGACGAGATGCCGGCCGAGTTCCGCCGCCGGCGCGGCTACGACCTCACGCCCTGGGCGCCGGTGTTGGCGGGCCACGTCGTCGAGAGCGCCGAGGCCAGCGACCGCTTCCTCTGGGACTTCCGCCGCACCCAGCAGGGCCTTCTGTCCCAGCACTACGCCGTCATCGCCGCGAAGCTGAAGGCCCGCGGCATGGGCTTCTACAGCGAGGCCCAGGGCGACACCTGGCGCGCCATCGGCGACGGCATGGAGATGAAGCGACACGCCGACATCCCCATGGCCGAGTACTGGTTCCGCACTTTCGCCGCCGGCCCCGGCCAGCCCACGCTGAAGACCGACATGAAGGAGTCGGCCTCGGTCGCCCACCTCTACGGCAAGCCGCTGGTGGCCAACGAGTCGCTGACCGTCTTCGCCGGCCGCGATCCCTTCAGCTTCTCGCCCGCCATGCTGAAGCCCGTCGTCGACGAGATCTTCGGCTGGGGCGTGAACCGCATCGTGCTGCACACCTCGGCCCACCAGCCGACCGACGACAGGAAGCCCGGCCTCACCCTCGGCCCGTTCGGCCAGTTCCTCACCCGCCACGAGACCTGGGCCGAGCAGGCCGGCCCGTTCCTGGGCTACATCGCCCGCAGCTCCCAGCTCCTGCAGCAGGGGAAATTCGTCGCCGACGTGGCCTATTTCTACGGCGAGGACCGCCCGTTGGTGTCCCTCTTCGCCGGCCAGTTCGACGAGGCCACGGGGCGCTACAAGATCGCGGTCCCGGACGGCTACGGCTTCGACTTCATCAACGCCGAGGCGCTGCGCGACGAGGCCTCCGCCCAGGACGGCCGCCTGACCACGCGCGGTGGCGCGTCCTACCGCGTGCTCTACATGCGCCCGGACGTCACCGCCCTGACCCTGCCCACGCTGCAGAAGCTGGAAGCCCTGGTGCAGGGGGGCGTGGTCCTGGCCGGCGCGCCGCCGAAAGCCGCCCTGGGCCTCACCGCCACCGACGCCGAGATTCGCGCCGTGGCCGAACGCCTCTGGGGCCCCGCGCCCGGCGCCTCGGGCCGCCGCGACGTGGGCAAGGGCCGGGTCTACTGGGGCCGGTCCCTGGCCGATGTGCTCGCCGCCGAGCAGGTCGCCCCCGACGTCAGCTTCGCGAACGCCCGGCCCGACACCCTGGTCATGCAGGTCCACCGGCGCACGCCCGACGCCGACATCTACTACCTGACCAACCGCCGCGACCGGCCCGAGCGCCTGGACGCCCGCTTCCGCGTCGCCGGCCGGGCCGCCGAGATCTGGCGCGCCGACTCCGGATCGATCACGCCCGCCAGCTTCCGGATCGAGGGCGACGCCACCGTCGTGCCGCTGGAACTCGCCGCGAACGACGCCGTCTTCGTCGTCTTCCGCCACGCCGCAGCGGGCCCGGCCTTCACCGCGCCGGTCCTCAAGACCACCCAGGTCGCCGCAAAGCTCGGCCCCTGGAAGCTGGCCTTCCCTGGCGCCGCCGAGGCGCCGCTGCCGGCCCTCGCGTCATGGAGCGAGAGCGCCGACCCTGCCGTGAAGTACTTTTCCGGCACGGCCACCTACACCGCCGCCCTGGACGTCCCGAAGTCGGCGCTACGTCCCGGCGCCTCGCTGGCCCTGGACCTGGGTTCGGTGAAGGAGATAGCCGAGGTCGCCATCAACGGGGCCGCCGTGGGCACGGCCTGGAAGCCGCCCTACGCCCTGGACGTGACCAAGGCCCTGAAGCCCGGCCGCAACACGCTCACGATCAAGGTCACCAACCTCTGGCCCAACCGCCTGATCGGCGACGCCCAGCCCGGCGTGACGAAGAAGCAGACCTTCACGGCCGTCGACGCCATGTCGCCCAACGACCCGGTCCTGGCCTACTTCGGCCGCGGCTGGCGGGCCGATGCGCCGCTGCTGCCGTCAGGCCTGCTCGGGCCGGTCACGCTGACGTCGACGGCGCCCGTTCCATAATCCCCTCTCCACTCGTCATGGCCGGGCTTGACCCGGCCATCCAACCGGCCTCGCGGGATAGCCCCGGATCGACACGGCACGCTCTGGAATGGATGGCCGGGTCAAGCCCGGCCATGACGAGCGAAAGGGCGAAATAGGAGCGAAGGCAACTACTGCGCTTCCCGCGTCTCCTTCAGCCCCTGCCGCGCGAGCTCATCGGCGCGTTCGTTGAGCTCATGGCCGGCGTGGCCCTTGACCCACTTCCACTTCACCTCGTGGCGCGCGCGGGCCTCATCGAGCCTACGCCACAGGTCGTCGTTCTTCACCGGCTTGCCGTCGGCGGTACGCCAGCCCCGGCGCTTCCAGTTGTGGATCCACTCCGAGATGCCCTTCATCACGTACTGGCTGTCGGTGTGCAGCTCGACCTGGCAGGGTTTCTTCAGCGCCTCCAGGGCCGCGATGGCGCCCATCAGCTCCATGCGGTTGTTGGTGGTGTCGAGCTCGCCGCCCGACAGTTCCTTGCGGCTGGTCCCGTGCAGCAGGATCGCGCCCCAGCCGCCCGGCCCCGGATTCCCCGAGCACGCGCCGTCCGTGTAGATCACCACGCCTGGCGTCATACGGGAGAGCCGAACAGCACCAGGTCGGGCGAGCTGCGATGCACCGCCAGCTTGCGCTCGTATTCCAGCGGGTCCTTGGGCTTCACCAGCGCGCCGGCCGGCGTCGCGCCCCAGTCGTAGAGCCGGGTCAGGAAGAACCGCATCGCCGCCCCGTGCGCCAGCACCGGCAGGGCCGCCCGCTCGGCGTCGGACAGGGTGCGTAGGCTCTCGTACCCGGCGAGGAACTGCCGCGCCGAGGTGATGTTGAAGCTGCCGTCCGGCTCGAAGCACCACGCGTTCAGCGCCACCGCCACGTCGTAGGCCAGGGCGTCGTTGCAGGCGAAGTAGAAGTCGATGGCGCCCGAGAACTTCCCGCCGGTGAAGAACACATTGTCCGGGAAGAAGTCGGCGTGGCAGACGCCGACCGGCAGCCCCTTCGGCCACCGCTGCGCCAGCATCGCGAGATCGGCCGCCACCGTCTTCGCCAGCCCCGGCTTCAGACCCTCGGCAGCGCCCTGCAGCCCGTCGAACATCCCGGCCCAGGCCTGTTGGCCCAGGTCGTTCGCCCGGCTCATCGGGAAGCCCTCGCCCGCGAGGTGCAGTCCGGCCAGGCCCACGCCCGCCTCACGGCAGTGCGCCGCCGTCGGCCGGCGGACCGACAGGCCGTTCAGGAAGCCGGTGATGGCGCAGGGCTTGCCACGCACGTCCTTGATCAGCCGCCCCTGACGGTCGCCCATCGGCTCCGACGACGGATAGCCGTGCTTCGCCAGCCAGCGCATCAGCTCAAGGAAGTACGGCAGGTCGTCCGGGTTCGTCCGGGCCTCGTAGACCGTCAGGATGAAGCGCCCGCCTTCGGTCTCCAGCAGGAAGTTGGAGTTCGAGACGCCCTCGGCGATCCCCTTGAACGCCAGCGGCGCGCCCAGGTCGAAGTCGGCCAGCAGCTGCGCCAGCTCGTCGTCGGTGATGTCGGTGTAGACCGCCATGGGCACGCCAGTGCGGTACGTCGCCGAGCGGGTCAAGAGCGCCAGTTCCTCCCTGCGCGGCGGGGAGGTGGCGGCGAAGCTGACGGCGGGGGCGCTGGGGCCGCGCGCGGTGCGAGCCGAGCGCGCCGGCTTCTGCTACAACGGCCCCACCTTCGCGGAGGAAGCCATGGTTGAGCTCAAGGTCGAGCGCATCGGCGACCGGGTGGCGGTCGTTCTCACGGAAGACGCGATGAGGGCCCTGCACGTCAGTGTGGGCGACACGCTCCAGCTCACGCCGTCGGGCGAGGGCTGCTTCGAAGCCGTCGCCCGAGAGGGCTGGGCGGCCGACCCCCACGCCCGCGGCCGCGCCTTCCTCCGCCGCTACAACCGCGGCTTCGAGCGGTTCGAGGGGTGAGTCCTCAGGGCGCTGCGCACGGCGCGGCCTTGGCCGCGGCCTGCGAGCGGGCGAGGTTCACGACGACGCCGGCGGCCAGCGCGGCGGTCTGGGCCTTGCGGCTGACGCCGTAGCCGCCGGGCGCCATCGGCGAGCCGCCATAGCCCGAGCCGTAGCCCGCGGCCGCGCCATCGCCGCCACCCGCGCCCAGCGCAGACCCCAGCACGGCGCCGGCGATCGCGCCGCGCTTGCCCGAGCCCAGCAACGCCCCCGAGCGCCCGGTAAGCAGGTCGCCGGCCCCGGCCTGGCGCGCTGCCGACAGCAAGGCTCCGAGCCCTCCGCCCTTCTTCGCGGGCGCACAGGCGGCGACAGGCGGCGCGGCCTCGGCGGCGGGCGGGGGCCCATCGGCCGGCGGCGGATCGGCGACGGGCGCTTCCTGGCCCAGCGCCGGGCCGGCGAACATCAGGACGGAGAGGGCGGCCAGCGCCCCAGTGCGGACGGACATGCGGTGGGTCTTTCGGGCGGCGTTCGCCCCGCCCATCGCCCGTCCTGACGTCGCTGTCTCCGTCCCTGCGACGAGGCGACGAACAGGACGACGAAGGTGCGACCAAGCCCGCCGCTGGGCGGACCGGACCGCCCTACGCCACCGCGCGCGGCAGCTTGAAGGTCACGGTCTCTCGGGCCGTGTCGACCTCCTCGACGGTCACCTCGAACCGCTCGGCCAGCTTGTCGATCACGCCCTGCACCAGCACCTCGGGCGCGGAAGCTCCAGCGGTGACGCCCACGGCGCGCACGCCGTCGAGCCAGGCCATGTCCAGCGCCGAGGCGTCGTCGATCAGATAGGCCGCCGCGCCGGCGCGCCGCCCCACCTCGGCAAGCCGCACCGAGTTCGAGGAATTGGCGCTGCCCAGCACGAGCAGGACCTGCGATCGGTCGGCGATGGCCTTCACCGCCTCCTGGCGGTTGGTGGTGGCGTAGCAGATGTCTTCCTTGTGCGGCGCGGCGATACCGGGGAACCGCGCCCGCAGCGCCGCCACGATGTCGGCCGTGTCGTCCACCGACAGTGTGGTCTGGGTGACGAAGGCCACGTTCGCCGCGTCCTTCGGCTGGAACGCCTGGGCGTCCTCCACCGTCTCGATCAGCGCCACCGCGCCCTCGGGAAGCTGGCCCATGGTGCCCACGACTTCAGGGTGGCCAGCGTGGCCGATCAGCACGATCTCGCGCCCGGCGTCGAAGTGGCGGCCAGCCTCCACGTGCACCTTCGAGACCAGCGGACAGGTGGCGTCGAGGTACAGCATCTGCCGCGCCTTGGCCTCGGCCGGGACCGACTTGGGCACCCCGTGCGCCGAAAACACCACCGGCCGGTCGGCGGGGCACTCGTCCAGTTCCTCGACGAACACCGCGCCCATGGCCTTCAGCCGGTCGACCACGTGGCGGTTGTGGACGATCTCGTGGCGCACATAGACCGGCGCGCCGAACTTCTCGATCGCCCGCTCCACGATCTGGATCGCCCGGTCCACGCCGGCGCAGAAGCCGCGCGGCGAGGCGAGGAGGACGGTGAGGGGCGGACGGCTCGACATGGCGCGGAACCTAGTGCGCCGGCCCGTGCAGTTCCAGCGCGCATGCGCCGCAGCTATGCGGCAGACCGGGACCGCAGGACCCCGAACACGCCGCCGAGGCTCATCGCGCTGAGTGCGAACCAGGTCAGCGCATAGGCCAGGTGGGCGTTGCGGAACGTCACCACCGTCAGGCCGCCTACGGGATAGCCGCCTGGGTTGGGCGTCCCATCGGCGTCGATGAAGACCGGCGCGGTGGGGCCCAGCCCTTTCGCCGCCGCGATCGCCGCCACGTCGCGCGAATACCAGCGGCCGGCCGCCGGATCGTTGCGCCGCAGGAAGCCGCCGCCGGGCTCGCTCGCCCGCACCAGTCCGGTCACGGTGACCACGCCCGCCACCTGCCCCGCGATCCGGGCCACCGGGTCGCGCCGCTCGGCCGGCACGAAACCCCGGTTCACCAGCACCACGCCCGCATCCGTCCGCAGTGGCGTCAGCACCCACCAGCCCGCACCCCGCTCTGTCAGGGCCTGGGTCAGCGTCTCGCGGTCATGGTCGAACGCCCCGCTCACCCGGACCCGGGCGTAGGCGTCGCCCGCGCCGAGTCCGGACAGGGCCCCGAGCGATCTGGGCGCGGCGTGGGCGCGCGCCTCCACCCGGGCGATCAGGTCCAGCTTCCAGGCGCGCCGTTCCAGCTGCCAGACGCCAAGGGCCGCGAAGGCCACGGCCAGGACGACGAGCGCGCCTGCAAAAAGCCGCCGCCTCAAGGCGCGGTCGGCATGGTGTCGGGCGGCATCGGCATCATGTTGGCGTTCAGGTGGTACATGATCCACAGCGACCCGCTGATCACGATGGCGATCATCACCGCGGTGAACAGCAGCGCCAGCAGCGTCCAGCCGCCCTCGGACTGGGTGTTCACGTGCAGGAAGCTGATCGTGTGGACGATGATCTGCACGAACGCGAGGCCGATGATCCAGGCGGCGGTCACCCGGGCGTCGCCGATGGCGCCTGTCATCACCAGCCAGAACGGCACGGCGGTCAGCACCGCCGACAGCCCGAACCCGATCAGGTAGCCACGGCGCGTGCCGTGGCTGTGGCCGCCCTCATGCCCGTGGTCGTGCGCGTCGGAAGGGGTCACCGCAGGGCTCCCAGCAGGTAGACGAAGGTGAAGACGCCGATCCAGACCACGTCCAGCAGGTGCCAGAACATGCCGAGGCAGGTCAGCCGGCGGCGGTTCTCGGGGATCAGGCCGCGCTGCCCCACCTGGACCAGCATAACCAGGATCCAGATCAGGCCGAAGGTCACGTGCAGGCCATGGGTGCCGACCAGGGTGAAGAAGCCCGACAGGAAGGCCGACCGCTGGGGCGTGGCGCCCTCGGCGATCAGGTTGCCGAACTCGTAGAGCTCGATGCCCACGAACCCCGCGCCGAACAGCGCCGTGACCGCCAGCCAGGCCTGGACGGCCCGGGTGCGGCCCGCCTCCATGTCGATCATCGCCATGCCGTAGGTGATCGACGACAGCAGCAGCATGGCCGTGTTCAGCGCCACCAGCGGCAGTTCGAAGATCTGCCGCGGGCCGGGCCCGCCCGCATAGTTCGCCGAAACGACGCCATAGGTCGCGAACAGCGTGGCGAAGATGAGCGCATCGCTCATCAGGTAGATCCAGAAGCCCAGCAGGGTGCTGCCGCCGCCGTGCGCGTGGTCGTCCTCGGTCACGTAGAACGGGGGCGCCGCGGCCGCCTCGGCCTGGGTTGAGACCTTCGCCATCTCAGGCCTCCGCCGCCGCGAGGCGGAGGGTCTCGTCGCGGGCGACGTCCTCAGCCGGGATGTAGTAGTCGCGGTCGTAGTTGAACGTGTGGACGATCGAGCCGATCAGCAGGGCCGCGAAGCTGACCGCCGCCAACCACCAGATGTACCAGATCATCGCGAAGCCCAGGACGAGCGCGAAGGCCGAGAGGATCACGCCCGCGCCCGAGTTGCGCGGCATGTGGATCGGCAGGAACCCGCCGCGGGGCCGCTCGTGGCCGCGGGCCTTCATGTCGTACCAGGCGTCCAGGTCGTGGACGACGGGCGTGAAGGCGAAGTTGTAGGCCGGCGGCGGCGAGGTGGTGGACCACTCCAGGGTCCGGCCGTCCCACGGGTCGCCCGTCGTGTCGCGCAGGGCCTCGCGGTTCTTGATGCTGACCGCGATCTGGATGACGAAGCCCAGGATGCCCACGAGGATGATCACCGCGCCGATGGCGGCGATCGCGAACCAGGGCTGCAGCGACGGATCGTCGAAGTGGCGCACCCGGCGCGTCGTGCCCATCAGGCCCACGATGTAGATCGGCGTCCAGGCGACCCAGTAGCCGATCACCCAGCCCCAGAACGTGACCTTCCCCCAGAACGGGTCGAGCTTGAAGCCGAAGGCCTTGGGGAACCAGTAGGTCATGCCGGCGAACAGGCCGAACACCACGCCGCCGATGATCACGTTGTGGAAGTGCGCCACCAGGAAAAGCGAGTTGTGCAGGACGAAGTCGGCCGGCGGCACGGCCAGCAGCACGCCCGTCATCCCGCCGACCACGAAGGTGATCATGAAGGCCACCACCCACATCATCGGCAGCTCGAACCGGATCTTCCCGCGGTACATCGTGAAGAGCCAGTTGAAGATCTTCGCGCCCGTCGGGATCGAGATCACCATGGTGGCGATGCCGAAGAACGAGTTCACGCTCGCCCCCGACCCCATCGTGAAGAAGTGGTGCAGCCACACGAGGTACGACAGGATCGTGATGACCACCGTGGCGTAGACCATCGACGAGTAGCCGAAGAGCCGCTTGCCCGAGAACGTCGAGGTGATCTCGGAGAAGATGCCGAAGACGGGCAGGACCAGGACGTAGACCTCGGGGTGCCCCCAGATCCACACCAGGTTCCAGTACATCATCGGGTTGCCGCCGAGGTCGTTGGTGAAGAAGTTCGTGCCGACGTAGCGGTCCAGCATCAGCAGCGCGAAGGCGCCCGTCAGCACCGGGAAGATGGCGATGGCCAGCACGTTGCTGCACAGCGCCGTCCAGCAGAACACCGGCATCTTCATCATCGTCATGCCCGGCGCGCGCATCTTGATGATGGTCGTGACCATGTTGATGGCCGACAGCGTGGTCCCCACGCCCGCTATCTGTAGCGCCCAGAGGTAGTAGTCCGGCCCGGTGTCGGGGCTGTTCTGCAGGTTGGCCACCGGCACGTAGTTCAACCAGCCGGCGGTCGAGAACTCACCCACGAAGAGCGAGGCCATCACCAGCAGCGCGCCGGCCACCGTCAGCCAGAAGCTGAGGTTGTTGAGGAACGGGAACGCCACGTCGCGCGCGCCGATCTGCAGCGGCATCACCAGGTTCACCAGCCCCACGACCAGCGGGATCGCCACGAAGAAGATCATGATCGTGCCGTGGGCGGTGAAGATCTGGTCGTAGTGGTGGGCGGGCAGGTAGCCCTGGTTGGCGCCGAAGGCGATCGCCTGCTGGGCCCGCATCATCAGGGCGTCGGCGAACCCGCGCAGCAGCATGATGATGCCCAGGATCAGGTACATGATCCCGATCTTCTTGTGGTCGACGCTGGTCAGCCACTCGCGCCACAGCCAGCCCCACAGCCTGAACCGCGTGACCACGGCCAGCAGGCCCAGGCCCAGCAGCATCACTACGATGAAGGTGCCGAGCAGGATGGGTTCGTGCAGCGGGAACGAGCTCCACGACAGCCGGCCGAACACCACCTTCCAGAGAGACGGATCGTTCATGAGGGTCTCCGGCGGCTCAGTTGGGCGCGTGGGCGGCGGCGGGCGCGACGCCGGGGGCGGAGTGGACGTCGTGGCGCGGCGGCATCAGGGCCCGGCCGCCTTCGGCTCCGCCGGCGTCGGCGCGGCGGTCGGCGGCCATCACCTCGTGCATGCACGGCGTGCCCGGCGCCACGCAGCGGTTCACCACCCGGTCGAACAGGCCCGGCGCGACGGCGGCGAAGCGCATCGGCGGGACCTTCTCGCTGGGCTTCTCCAGCGCCAGGTAGGCCGCCGTCTCCAGCGGCCGGCCGCCGGCCTTCACCGAGCCCACCCAGCCGTCGAAGCCGGCGGCATCCACGCCCGTCAGCTTGAACCGCATGTCCGAGAACCCGGCGCCGCTGTAGTTGGCCGAGAAGCCCTCGTACGACCCCGGCTTGTTCAGCACCGCATGCAGCGTGCTGCGCATGCCCGGCATGGCGTAGACCATCCCGGCCAGGGTAGGCGCGTAGAAGCTGTTCATCATGTTGGTCGAGGTGATGTCGAACCGCACCTGTCGGTCGACCGGCAGGACCAGCTCGTTGACCGTGGCGATCCCCTGGTCGGGGTAGATGAACAGCCACTTCCAGTCCATCGCCACCACCTGAACCCTAAGCGGCGCCTCGCCGGCGGCCACCGGCTTTCCGGGCGCGATGCGGTCCAGGGGCCGGAACGGGTCGAGCAGGTGGGTGCTGGACCAGGTCAGCGCGCCCAGGGCGATGATGATCAGCAGGGGCGCCGACCAGATCACCAGCTCCAGCGAGGTCGAGTGGTCGAAGTTCGGGTCGTAGGTCGCGTCGCGGCTGCCGGCCCGATAGCGCCAGGCGAACACCACGATCAGGATCAGCACCGGCACGATGATCAGCAGCATCAGTCCGGTCGAGACGTAGATCAGGTCGCGCTGCTGCACCGCGACGTCGCCCGCCGGGTTCAGCACCTCGCGCTGGCACCCGGCCAGCAGGGCCAGCACCGGCGCAAGGAGGGCCCGCCGGGCCCCGGGTGGAATGGTCAGGTTTGTTCGCATGATGACCGCCGCACTGCCGACACCCGCTTCGCATGGCATATTGCGTTCGAACGTTGATCGAGATCAATCTGCGAGGACGAGCGTTACGAGTAGGACTCTCCAGCTGCGACCGCACCGGGTGCTTGCAGGGGAATTGACGTCATGACTGGAACGAGCGCCGCATGACAGGAACGGCCGCAGCCTCGACCTCCACGCCGCTCGAGCGCGACGCTCGGCTGGTCAACGCGCGGGAACACCGCGTGGCGCCCGGCGAGATCGCCATCGGTGTGATCATCGGCCGGACCAGCGAGTTCTTCGACTTCTTCGTCTATGCGATCGCCTCGGTCCTGGTCTTCCCGACGATCGTCTTCCCGTACGTCGACCACGTCACGGGCACGCTCTATTCGTTCGCGCTCTTCGCCCTGGCCTTCGTCGGCCGGCCGTTCGGCACGCTGCTGTTCACGGCCATCGACCGCCGGCACGGCCGCGGCGTGAAGCTGACCATCGCCCTCTTCCTGCTGGGCGGCTCCACCATGGCGATGGCGCTCTTGCCCAGCTACCAGCAGGTCGGGGTCTTCTCGGCGGTCATGCTCGCGACCTTCCGCTTCACCCAGGGGATGGCGCTGGGCGGGGCCTGGGACGGCCTGCCCGCCCTCCTGTCGCTGAACGCCCCGCCCGAGCGCCGCGGCTGGTTCGCCATGATCCCGCAGCTGGGCGCCCCGCTGGGCCTGATCGTCGCCTCGGCGCTGTTCGGCTACTTCCTGGTGGCGCTGTCGCCGGCGGACTTCCTGGGCTGGGGCTGGCGCTATCCGTTCTTCGTGGCGCTGGCGATCAACGTCGTGGCCCTGTTCGCGCGCCTGCGCATCGTGGCGACGCCCGACTTCGAGCGCTTGTTCGAGAACCGCGAGCTGCAGCCCTCGCCGCCTTTCGTCACGCTCTTCGCCGAGTGGCGGACCATCGCGCTGGGCGCCCTGGCCCCCCTGGCCAGCTTCGCGCTGTTCCACCTGGTGACGGTGTTCCCGCTGTCGTGGGTGACACTCTTCGCCCACGAGACGCCGGTCCGCTTTCTCGTCATCGAGGGCATCGGCGCGCTCATCGGGCTGGCGGCCATGGTCGCCTCGGGCCTGATCGCCGACCGCGTGGGCCGCCGACCGCTGCTGGGCGTCTCGGCCGTGCTCATCGGCGCCTACAGCGGCTTCGCGCCCCAGCTCCTCAATGCCGGGGCGGTGGGCGAGGTCTTCTACATGTTCGTGGGTTTCGCCCTCCTTGGCCTCGCCTTCGGCCAGTCTTCCGGCGCGGTGAACGGCAACTTCCAGCCGCAGTACCGCTACACGGGCGCCGCCATCGTCGCCAACTCGGCGTGGCTGATCGGCGCCGGCTTCGCGCCTCTGGTCGCGCTGTTCCTCGCCACCCGCGTCGGCCTGTGGTCGGTGGGCGCCTACCTGCTGTCGGGCGCCATCGCCACCCTGGTCGCCCTGGCCATCAACCGAACCTGGGGCGGTCGGGCGACGTAGCCCCGGTTCCGGGGTCGTGGCGCGCGCTGAATCGCATCGCAGGCTCTACGGCGTGCGCTCTGGCGACGTATTGGCTAGGTTGGCCGCGGGAGGGTCCAGGTGGGACGACCGCGCAGAACCAATCAGGAGCGGCGGGGGGAATCGCAGGAGCGGATCCTCGACGCGGCCGAAGCCCTGTTCGCCCGCAACGGCTTCAACGCCGTCAGCACCAAGGACATCGGCCAGGCGGCCGAGGTCGACCCCAGTCTGCTGCACTACTACTTCGCGACCAAGGCCGGCCTTTACGCCGCCGTGATCGCCCGGCGCGCCGGGCACGTGAACGCCGCGCGCCTGGCCGCCCTGCAGGCCCACGTGGTCGAGGCGGGTGACGGCCTCACCGCCGCCGGCGTGATCCGCACCTACGTGCAGTCCACCTTCGACCTCGCCCGCACGGGCGACCAAGGCTACCTCAACTACCTGACGCTCATCGCCCAGCTGAACAGCACGCCCTTCGGGGTGATCCCGGGCTCCGAGAGCACGCCCTTCGACGAGGTGGTGCAGGTCTTCATCGACCTGCTGCGCCGGGCCAGCCCCGGGTCGAGCGACGGCGACCTCTACTGGTTTTACCACATGCTCTCGGGGGCGATTTCGCTGTCGTGGGCGCGAACGGGGCGGATAGACAAGCTGTCCGGCGGCCAGTGCCGATCCACCGACTTCGACGCCATCGCCGAGCACATGGTCGCCGTCTTCTCGCACGGGCTCGACTAGACGAACGCCCTAACCCCGCGCCTGGGCCATGATCGCCAGGGGCCGGCGGCCTTCGAAGCCGAGCTTTCCCAGCGCGCCCGAGACATGGAGCTTCACCGCGTCGAGGCTGATCCCCAGCCGGCGTGCAATGGTCGGATTGCTCATCCCGCGCCGGACCGCCTCCACGACCCGCCATTTGGCCGGCGTGAGGACATCAGAGTGGCGAGGGCGGCCGCGCGACGTCGTCTTGGACATGGGGAGAGCCTAGCCGGCGGCGGCGTGATTTTCCCTACCCGAACGTCAGGCTCACCAGCATCAGGCCAGTTGCAGCTGGCCGGCCGCGGACTTGCCGCTCCTGCCGTCGATCTCGACTTCGAAGCTCACCTTCTGGCCTTCGACCAGTTGCGTGAGGCCCGCGCGCTCCACCGCCGAGGCGTGCACGAAGACGTCCGGGCCGCCTTCGTCAGGCTGGATGAAGCCGAAGCCCTTTTGGCCGTTGAACCATTTCACAGTGCCGATCTGCATAGTCGCCTCCCCTTTCGGACACGAATTCTCGCCCCCGGAAGGAGGTGAAAGATCAAAATATCGAGAGATTTTCGGCGAATTCCAACCGGATCGGAATCTCGCACTCGCGGCGGTGAATCCAGTCAAAAACACAAACTGACCCGACAGGACTGCGCCTTTTTCACAGAAGCGACAAGGATTTATTTTTGCAATTCTAAGCCTCCGCTAGTCTAAACCGTGCTAACAGGCGGGATGCGAGCCGTTCCCGACAGAGCCCTTCTCACCGTTGCGCGACGCGAGGGCGTCTGGCGCGTCGAGCACGGTGGCGAGCCGTTCGGCCATTCCAGCGAGAAGCAGGTCGCCCAGGCGGCGGCGCATCGCCGAGCCGGCGAGATGCTGCGGGACGGCCAGCCGTGCGAGGTCCGCATCGAGGGCGAATCCAAGTTCGGTCTGCGCTGACCATGTCGCGTCCGCCGCCCCCGCCCCGTCCCCTGGCGCCTCCCGGAGAGCGCTTCCGAGCCCAGATCGAGGCGGCAATCGCCGAGGGCGCCGCGCGCGAGGACCTGCGCCTGCGCCTGACCCTGCGCGACGCCAACAACCTGTCGCGCGACCCGACCATTCCACTGGCCGACATCGCCTACGGCGCCGGCGGCATGAAGTTCCTGGGCGTGCCGGTGGAACGGGGCGGGGTGGACGCCAGCGTCCTCGAACGAAAGCGCGATCTTGCCTGACCGCCGGCTCCTTCGCCGGATGACGACGCCAGCGAAGGGCGGCCTGCTGCTGCGCACCCCGGCGTCGATCGGCGAGGCGGTGCTGGACCTGGCCGCCCAGATCCGCCCGGGCGCGGCGCCGATCTACCTCCGCATCCTGCCCGAGATCGACGCCGAACCGCTGTCATGCTTCGAGAACGTGGCGCGCAAGGTCGCCCGCGACGGCGGCCGCTGCCAGTTCGGCTGGGCGCTCTGGGTCTGGCCGGGCGTGTTCATCGAGGCCGAGCACCACGCGGTCTACGCCCCGGCGAGCGGCGAGCCCCTGCGCGACATCACCCCCTCGGCGACGCCGGCCAAGCGCCGGCTGTTCCTGCCCGACGACACGGCCACCTACGACCCGGCCGATCCCAGGTCGCGGCGCGACAACATCCGCAGCCCGCTCTCGAAGGACCCGCTGGTCGCCGACGTGTTCACCGGCGCCCAGGCCCGCACCGACGCCTGGCGGCGCGACGGCGCCGAGCGGCCGCACGACGGATTCGCCCAGCTCCAGGCCGCCGAGTTCAGCCAGGTCTACGCCCAGCAGAAGCTCGGCCTCAGCCACACCAACCCCAACGCGCGCTGCTTCTGCGGCAGCGGCAAGAGGATGAAGCGCTGCCACGGCGCCGCGCGTCGGACGGGAACGTAAGCGAAGCTGCGCCGTCCTGGCGCGTCCAGCCGCGTTGCAGCCGCAATCCTCAGGCTGTACTTAGCGCTACGAACCCGCGACGTCCTCGCGGCCCTGCTTTCCGAGACGCTTCTCCATGCGCCGCCACATGCTCCTCGCCGCCGCCCTGATGGCGGCCGTCACCGCCGTTCCGGCCATGTCGTATGCGCAGGGCCGCCGCGACCCTGAGGCCGACCAGCGCAAGCAGCAGGAGGAAGCGGCCAAGAAGCGCAAGCAGAAGGAGGAGTGGGGCGACAACCAGGCTCCGCTGCAGGCCCTGCGCAACGCCGGCCCCTGTCCCTTCGTGAAGTCGCTCTACGACGCCGCCCGCTACGTCGAGTTCAAGGACAACCGCGAGGCCTCGGCCAACGTCCAGTGGTCGGGCGAGGTCCAGGGCATCTCGGCGGGCTGCCAGTACAAGGACGACCAGCCGATCCAGGTGACGATGGAAATCCTGTTCGAGCTGGGCAAGGGCCCGCAGGCCGACGGCCGCGCCAAGACCTACCGCTACTGGGTCGCCGTCACCGACCGCAACCGCTCGGTGCTGGCCAAGCAGGAGTTCGAGATCCCGGTGACCTTCCCCGAGGGCGAGGACCGGGTCTACGTCACCGAGAACATCGGCAGCATCACCATCCCGCGCGCCTCGATCGCCACCTCGGGCTCGAACTTCGAGGTGCTGGTCGGCTTCGACGTCACCCCGCAGATGGCGGCCTTCAACCGCGAAGGTAAGCGCTTCCGCCTGAACGTCGGCCAGGCGAGCAACACGCCCAACCCATGAGCGACCTGAGATCGGCCCTGGGCGAGGCGGTCGAGGCCGCCTTCGCCGCCGTTGGCGCGCCTCCCGAACTGGGCCGCGTCACGCCCTCCGACCGGCCCGACCTGGCCGACTTCCAGTCGAACGGCGCACTCGCCGCCGCCAAGCGGCTGGGCAAGAACCCGCGCGAGATCGCGACCGCCGTCGTGGAGAAGCTGCAGGGCGACCCGCGCCTGGCCTCGGTCGAGATCGCCGGCCCAGGCTTCATCAACCTGAAGGTGGCCGACGCCGCCCTTTCCGACCGCGCCAACCAGATCTCCACAGAGGCCCGCGCCGGCGCCGAGGTGGTCGACCAGCCGCGCAAGGTGCTGATCGACTACGGCGGCCCGAACGTGGCCAAGCCGATGCACGTGGGCCACCTGCGCGCCTCGATCATCGGCGAGGCCATCAAGCGCATCTACCGCTTCCGCGGCGACACCGTGATCGGCGACGCCCACTTCGGCGACTGGGGCTACCAGATGGGCCTCCTGATCGGGGCCGTCATGGACGAGCATCCCGACATCGCCGCCGAGATCGAGACGGTGACCGACAAGGCCGCCGCCATCCCCGCGTCGTTCCAGAAGATCACCCTGGCCGACCTCGACCGCCTCTATCCCGAGGCCGCCGCCAAGGGGAAGACCGACGCCGCCTACCGCGACCGGGCCCGCAAGCTCACCGCCGACCTCCAGGCGCACAAGCCCGGCTGCTACGTCCTGTGGCGCCAGTTCCGGGCCGTGACCCAGGTCGCGCTCGAACGCGACTTCCACGCCCTTGGCGTCGACTTCGACTGGTGGAAGGGCGAGAGCGACGCCGACCCGCTGATCCCGGGCATGGTCGCCGAGCTTGAGTCGCTCGGCCTCCTGGTCGAAGACCAGGGCGCCCGCATCGTCCGCGTCGACCGCGACGGCGAGACCCGGCCCAAGAAGCTCGACGACGGAACGGTGGTCCAGCGCCCCTGGCCCGACCCGCTGCTGGTGGTCTCGTCCGAGGGCTCGGCCATGTACGGCACCACCGACCTGGCGACGATCCTGGACCGCAAGCAGCAGTTCGGCCCGGACTACGTCATCTACTGCGTGGACCAGCGCCAGGCCGACCACTTCCTGACCGTCTTCCGCGCCGCCTACCTCGCCGGCTACGCCCAGGAGGGCCAGCTCGAGCACATCGGCTTCGGCACGATGAACGGGACCGACGGCAAGCCCTTCAAGACCCGCGAGGGCGGCGTCCTGAAGCTGAACGACCTGATCGAGATGAGCCGGACCAAGGCCCGCGAGCGCCTGCATGAAGCCGGGCTCGGCGAAAACCTGCCTGCCGACGAGTTCGAGGACATCGCCGGCAAGGTGGCCGTCGCGGCCCTGAAGTTCGCCGACCTGCAGAACTTCCGCGGCACCAGCTACGTCTTCGACCTCGACCGCTTCACCAGCTTCGAGGGCAAGACCGGTCCCTACCTGCTGTACCAGGCCGTCCGGGTGAAGAGCCTGCTCCGCCGCGCCGAGGCCGAGGGCGCCGCGACCGGCCCGGTCACCGTGGCCGAGCCCGCCGAGCGCGACCTGGTCCTGACGCTGGACGCGTTCGACGCGGCGCTGGCCGAGGCCTACGACAAGAAGGCCCCGAACGCGCTGGCCGAGCACGCCTATCGCCTGAGCCAGGCCTTCTCGAAGTTCTACGCCGCCTGCCCGATCATGTTGTCGGAGCCGGCGGTGAAGGCCTCGCGCCTGACCCTGGCCACGGCGACGCTGCGACAGCTCGAGCTCGCCCTCGACCTGCTCGGCATCGCCACGCCCGAGCGGATGTAGCCGCCTCCACGCCAGCCGCGAGCCGCAATCTGGACATGCTTCACGGGTTGGTTCGCCGGATGGGGACGAGACGGTTTCTGCTGCTGGGCCTGACGGCCGCGGCCCTGGCGTCCGGCGCGGCGCACGCCGAACAGGACGGCCCCTCCGCCGCCGTGTTGGAGCGGGCGCGCAAGGCGTCGGGCGGCCCCGCCTGGAGCAAGCTGGCCGGCCTGCACGAGACCGGGGTCGAGGACGGCCAGCGCTACGAGCGCTGGGTCGACCTGCTGCGCTTCGGCCTGCGCACCGAGGCCGAGACGCCGAACGGCGGCGGCAAGCTGGTTCGCGGTTTCAACGGCTTCGGCGCCTGGAGCCTGCTGCCTCACGGCTTCGACCGGGCGAACGCGCCCGCGCCCACCATGACCGAGGCGCTGTCCGAGGCCTATTTCGCGGGCTACGGCTATTTCTTCCCCAGCCGCTTCGACGTCCGCATCGCCTACCTGGGCGTCCGGCCCTCCGGCGGCCGGAGCTTCGACGTCCTGCGCATCCACCCCAACGGGGGCGAGCCGCGCGAGGTCTGGTTCGACCGCAAGACCGGGCTGCCCGGCCGCATGGTCGAGGTTCGCGGACCGCGCCCGATGACGGTGGAGATGTCGGACTGGAAGCGGTCGGGCTCGGTGCTGGTGCCGTTCCGCTATGTCACCACCGGCGGCGGCCTGCCGAAGCCCCTGGAGCGGCGCGTCGAGGCCGCCGACGTGCGGCGGATGGAGCGGGAGATGTTCAGCCTCCCGCGTCCGAAGTAGCGGGTCCTACGCCGGCAGCCGGTGCATGGCGCACAGCTTGTTGCCGTCGGGATCGCGCAGGTAGGCCAGGTACATCTTCCCGACGCTGCCCTCGCGGACGCCCGGAGGCTCCTCGCACGACTTGCCGCCGGCTTCGACGCCCGCCTCGTGCCATTGCTTGGCCTGTTCCGGCGAGGCGCAGGCGAAGCCGATGGTGCCGCCGTTCGCAAATGTCGCCGCCTCGCCGTTGATCGGCAGCGACACCGCGAAGACGCCGCCCTGGGTCAGGTAGAAGATGCGGTGGCCGTCCACCCGCGCCGGGCCGACGCCCAGCGTGCCGAGCAGCTTGTCGTAGAAGGTCTTGGCGCGGTCGAGGTCGTTCGTGCCGACCATGATGTGCGAGAACATCGCGGGGTCTCCTCCAATGAGCGGCGGGACCATAGCGGAGTGACGCGGGGGAGCGGGAGCCCCCGGCTTGGTGACGTTGCGCCGGAGGCCCCCGAAGGGCGGCCGCCGCCGCTGAACAGCCCACGGCGACGGCGCCCGATCCGTAGCACGTCGGGCGAAAGCGATTGCCGCCTTCGGCCCAAAACGCGCTCAAAATCAAAAAGATCGAGCCTGCTTACCGAGTTCGGATGGAATCATCCGGACTCGACAGGCTCGGTGGCAAGACCCTTGAAGAGCCCCCGCCGCGAGGGACGGGACGGGGGCTCCTGCGGCCGGCAATCGCCATCGTCGGGTGGCTAGTGAAAGCCGCGGCTTCACAATGCGGCGGGACCGCCTCGGTTCCACGTTTCGTGATCTGTGGATGCGTAAAGCGACACGGGAGACGCAACCTTCTCCCCTCAGTTGAAGTTTTCCCTCCGACGGCGAGACTTTCCAGTCGCCGTCACCAGCCCCAAGAACCCCCGGTCCGTCAGCCCCGGATCGGGGGTTTCCTTTTGGGATCACGCCGGTTCGGCGATCTCGGCGAGGGTGTCCAGCTCGACGAAGAAGTAGCTGATCGGCACGCCCAGGCAGCGCGAAAGCCGGTACAGCATCGGCGCCGAGACGGTGCTCTGGGCGCGCTCGTACTTGTGGACCTGCTGCAGGCTGACGCCGCAGCGGGCGGCGACATCGGCCAGGGACAGGTCCAGGTCGCGGCGGCGCTGCGCCAGCCTGCGGCCGATCTCCCGGGTGATGTGCTCGTTGGTCAAGGCGTCGTTCCAGATCCGGACCCTGACGCCGGAACCTGCAAGCCCCGCGCCAGGGCCGGCGCGGGAATAGGCGGCTGCGCCTGACCCGGCGATGAACATGCGTGGCCGTGCGCCGCCACCTTCCGCCGACGCGGGCGGCGCCGTACGGATGGGTCATGCTCCGCCTGCTCCTGCTCTTCGTCCTGGGTGTCGCTGCCGGCTGGGGGGCGGTCGCCGTCGCCGCCGAGGCGATCGGGCGCGGCGTGAAGCCTCGCGGCGAACTGGTCGACATCGGCGGCCGGCGCCTGCGCCTCGTCTGCGAAGGGCCGAAGTCCGAGCGGCCGGTGATCTGGATGGAGGCCGGCGCCTTCAGCGGCGCGGCCGACTTCGCCGCGCTCCAGCAGAAGCTCGCCGCCAAGGGCCTGCGTTCGTGCGCCTACGACCGCGCGGGCATGGGCTGGTCAGACCCCGGCCCCGAGCCGCGCGACGGCGACGCCATCGTGGACGATCTGGAAAAGCTGATCGCCAAGTCCGGCGAGCCGGGGCCATTCGTGCTGATGGGCCACTCGATGGCCGGCCTCTATGTGCGCCAGTACGCGCTCCGGAATCCCGACAAGGTGGTGGGCGTGGTGCTGCTGGACGCGGTGACGCCGCAGATGATCGGCCTGCCTGGGGCCCAGACCTTCGTCGACCGCATGACCGACCTCGCCCGCCTGGGCGCCGCGGCCGGGCCGCTGAAGGCGCCGCTCTACTGGTGGGGCGACCGCATCGGCCTGCCGGCCGCGGGCAAGGCCGAGAAGCGGCGCGGCTTCATCTCGGCCCGCCAGAGCCGCTCTGCCTACGCCGAGGTGCTGCAGTGGCGCACGGCGGCCGAGCAGGCGCTGGCGGCGGGCGACTACCGCCCCGAATGGCCCATCGCCGTGATCACCGCCGGCCCGCCCTCGGCGCGGATGGAGGCCTGGAACGCCGTGCGCCAGGCGCCCGCCAAGGCCGCCCGCGCGGGCATGGTCGACAACGTCGACGTCGCCAGCCACACCACCATGCTGGGCCTCACCCACGGCGACCGCGTGGTCGCCGGCGTCGACTTCGTGCTGAAGGCGGCCGGGCGGTAAGCGCCATGCCCACCATCACCCCCGCCACGACGCCCGCCGACCTCGCCGCCATCGGCGAGTTGCTGCGCGCCTACGCCGAGGCCCTGCCTATCGACCTCGGCTACCAGGGCTTCGAGGGCGAGATCGCCGACCTGCCGGGCAAGTACGCTCCGCCCAGGGGCGCCCTGCTGATCGCCCGCGACGCCGACGGCCGGCCGCTCGGTTGCGCAGCGCTGCGCCCGCTCGCCGATCCCGGCGCCTGCGAGATGAAGCGGCTCTACCTGGCGCCGGAGGCCCGCGGCTCCGGCCTTGGCCGCGCGCTCGCCGAAGCCATCGTCGGGGCCGCCCGCGCCGCCGGCTACCGCGAACTGCGCCTCGACACCCTGCCCTCGATGACCGCCGCCATCGCCCTCTACGAGGCGCTCGGCTTCCGTCGGATCGCGCCCTACTACGCGCCGACGCCGGAGGGGACGGTGTTCCTGGGGCTGGCGCTCTAGCCCCCCGGCCCCTCGACATCCACGCCCCGCAGGCGGATCTGGCTCACCACGCCGCCCTCGGCCAGCAGGGGGCGCAGGCTGACCACCGCCACCGAATGGCCCGGCGTCTCCAGGGCGGTGACGATGGCGGCGGCCTGGTCGGCGGTCATCCGCCGCCACAGCTCGGCCCCGCCCCCAAGCAGCAGCAGGCACTTCTCGAAGCTGCGCGGCGCGGTCAGCGCTTTGCCGACGTCGCCCCGCGCCCAGCCCTCGGCCGCCGCGCGCGCCTGACCCTTCGGCGCCTCCAGGTCGCGCAGCGCCCCGTCCAGGCACTGCTCGTGGATGGCCGGCGTCAGCGACCCCAGCGCGGCGTTGACGAACGGCATCGCCTGATAGCGGGCCGGGTCCACCACCTTGACCTTGTTGGCCTTCGCGAGCTTGACGATCTGGTCCATGGCCGAGGGACCCGTATCCGCTTTCTGTGCGTCGGAGGTGAGCTGGGCCCCCGCCATCAGCGGCGTCCAGCCGGCGTAGCGCTTGGCCGGCTGCCCCGCCCGTTCGCGCGCCGCCACGAAGCGCACGCGCAGCGGCTCGGCCAGGGTCGTCTCCAGCGGCGCCTTCGACTTCAGCTTCGAACGCGCCCGCAGCAGGGCCGGCACGTCCTTGATCCCCGCCCGCAGGCTGACCCGCGTGCCGACGATCAGGCTGTTGGCCCCCTTCATCCGCCGCTGCAGCCACCGCTGGTCCCAGTCGAGCCCCTTGGGCAGGTGCTCCTCGGCCAGGCCCAGGATGTAGACCGTGGTGTCGGCGTCCGAGACCTTCCACCAGGCCGGCCCCGGCTCGCGCGCCTGGACCACCAGCTCCTCGACGATGTTCGCCTCGGGATCCTCGATCGCCGCCCGCGGCTGCGCCCAGGCCGGCCCGGCCAGCATCAAGCCCACGGCCACCAGGCCGCCTATCGCCACATTGCGCATCATCTCTTCCCCGATCCGACCGAACATCGATCGACGAGCCCTGCGGCGAAAGCTGGGCCATGGCGGGGCGTTTTCTTCACCGCACCATGATGTAGCTCTAAGGAGCCATGTCGGGGGACAGGGATTTGCGCGGGTTCTGGCGTCAGGCCAACGGCCTGATCTTGTCGATGATCGGCGGGGCGCGGACCATGACGCCGGCGACCGCGCTCGCCCGCGCCGAGCCGGAGCGCGCGCACGGCCCGACCATCGTCCGCATCCGCGGCCTCGCCTTCCTCGCGGCCGCGGCCGCCCTCGCCGCCCAACTCCTGTCGCACGTCGGCGCGGCCGCCGACGCCCCCACCGCGCCGCTCGGCGTCGTGCTGGGCCAGGCGCTGTGGAACGCCGCCCAGGTCGGGGGCCTGCTGCTCCTGCTTGGCCTGTGGTGTGTCCATCGCCGCGGATGGGTCCTGGCGCTTGCGGCCGCGACGCTCGCGGGCCTGCCCTTCGCCATCTATGCGGTCGGTCCCGGCGCCTGGGCCTTCACGGCGCTACTGCTCGCCGCCTGCGCCTTGACCTGGACCCGCGACTTCCCCGACCTGGGCGTGGCCGTCGTCGACGCCCCGGCCCGGGCCCCGCCGCTGCTGGCGAAGTTCGAGCTCCTCGCCCTGGCCTGCAACCTGCTCTGCTCGATCTACAACTTCCACCAGAGCTGGGGCCTCTGGCCCCACTGGGACGCCCTCTTCGCCCGCACCGCGGACCTCGTCGGCTTCACCCCTGACGTGACCGCCATGGCCCGGGCGCTCTACGGCCTCGGCCTGCCCGGCTTCGGGCTCCCCGCCTACATCCCCGTGGGCGAGCCCTGGAACAACCTCGGCGTCCTGGCCTTCACTCTTATCTGGACGGTCCTGCCGTTCCTCTACGTCCTCTACTTCGGCCTCATCGCGCTGCAGGCCGAGCACACGCCGGGGCGGCGGATCCAGCAGGCGCTGTGCGCCATCGCCATTTTCCACTTCCTGTTCCTCACCGACGTCGTCGACTACCGGTTCGGGCGGGGGGTCGCCAACCCGGCGGCCGAGTGGTGCCACTGGCTGGAGGTGTTCATCTGGCGTCTCGCCATCGTCCTGCCGATCTACCAGAAGGTCGCCTCGGGCCAGTGGCTGCGCGCGGGCAAGCTCGGCCTCGCCCTGCACTACGGCGTCGGCGCCTGGGCGGCCGGGTTCCTGGTCTACGAGGTGCTTCTCTACAACGCCCCGATGTTCCGCGACTGGGCGACCGGCGTCCCGCACCACCAGCTCATCCTGTTCGGGCGCGGCTATTCCGAGACCGTCGGCTGGCACGGCGCGCTGGTGCTGATGATAGCCCTCTACGGGTTCACGCTGCTGGCCATGCCCTGCAGGCGCGTCGTTGTCGAAGCACGAGGGCCGGCCGACTAGGCGCCCGCGCCCCAACAAATGAGCGTCACAGGAACGGCGCTCGGGCTTTGGCGTACCCGCCCAATGGCCGAACTCGTGCGCGCTGCATCCGCCCCCCGGAAAGACGCACGCCCCGGCTACGACCATAGGACGGGCGTGCGCTCCGATGGGAGATGGCGTGCGCCTGGCCGAGGCCGGGTGGGCGGCGGACGCCCGCCCGGCTGGGGCCGCGCCCTACGACGACGCCAGGCCTGGCCGGCGCTGCCGCAACGCTAATCCGACGAGGCCAAGGCCCGCCAGCAGGATCGCCCAGGTCGCGGGTTCGGGCACGGCGGCCGGCAACGGGATCACGGCCAGGTCGCCGCCGTTGATGGCCTGGTGGATGCCGGGGCTTGAGAACGCGCCCGCCGCGAAGCTGCTGCCCATCCCGTAGCTGTGGGACACGCCGGGCGGCTGCACGTTGAAGCCGAACGTGTCGTAGGGGCCGCCGTACGTGGCGCCGGGCACGAGGTAGATTCCCACGCAGGCCAAGTCGTTGAGCCCGCACCTGTCAGGCGCCACGAACCCGGTGTCGGCGACCACATAGCCGTCGTGGACGTAGCTGATGATCCCGTCCGGCAGGGACAGCAGGTAGACGACATCTCCGGGCTGGTAGTCGTCGCCCACGTCGATCACCGCCATCGCCGCGGCGCCGTTGATACGGTGGATCCCCTCGGTCGCCAGCGCCCCTGCGTCGAAGTGGTAGACGAATGTCCCCGGCCCGCCCATGCCGTTGTCCAGCGCCGAGAGCACGGCCACATCCCGCGCGCCCAGGCCCGATGGCGCCACGTCGAACTGCACCGTGCCACAGACCACGCCGCCCTGGTTCAGGCAGCTCGAGAACGCCAGCGGCCCCGTGTCGGCCGTCACGAACCCCTGGCTCACATAGGTGGACAGTCCGCCCGGTCCCTCGAAGGCGTAGATCACCGCCGCCTCAGCCCGCGCCGCCAGGAACAACGCGGCCGCCCCGGCGATCCCTGCACCGATCGTCTTCACGCCCAGCCCCGAAAGCTCCGTCCGGCCCACCGCGGACACGGCCCGAGGATAGGCGCCGGCGGCCGTACGGTCGTTCTCCCCGCGTCTCAAAAGCGGCCATCCCGCTTACACCAGCGTCTCATCCGCACCGGCGACCCTCCGCGGGTGAGGCATGAGGTCGCAACGGCCATGCTTCGCCGCCGCGCTGGGTATGGTTTGCAGCCCGTTAACACCCTGGCCATCGTTGCCGCCTAGCCAGGAAGCCATGGGCTCCTCAAGGAGCCGGAGGGATGCATGGCCGACGGCGGCGGGTGGCACAGCGGACTTGAGACCGGCGAGACGGCCAGCCTGGCGCGTGGGCGTTTCCAGGACGTGCTCTCCGAGTTCACCCAGCGGCTGTCGTCGCCCGAGCCGATGCGCCGCGAGACCGCCGTGTCGCTGGTCCAGCAGTTGGACCGCCTGGGCCGCCGCATCGTCGCCGAACAGGAGACCGCGCTCGCGCGCGCCGCCGAGCTGGACGCCGCGGTCCTCGCCCTGACCGCCCGGCTGGAAGCCGCCCGCGCCTCCGCCGCCGCCCGCGAAACCGAACTCTCGGCCCGCATCGACAGCCTCCTGGCCGAGCTGGCCGAGGCCCGCGCCGCCAAACGCCCCGCGCCCATCCGCACCATCGTGGCCGCCGTCGCCGCCTGCGCCGCGCTGGGCGGGGCCGCAGCCGGCGTCGTCGGTCTGACGCGCCCGCCGCCCGAACCGCAGGTGGCCCCCGCGACGCTGCCCGTCGTCCTGGAAGCGCCCGTCGAACCGCCCACCGGGCCCATGCCGCCGCCCGCCCCCGCCGAGGCGGAGGTCGCCTCGCCGGCCGCCGCCGCGGCTGCGCCTTCCCCACGGGACGCCTATCCCGCGGTCGCCGCGGCGCTCGCCCGCGGCGCGCCCGACGCTGTCGTGGACCTGACCCGCCTGGCGCTCACCGGGAACGCCGACGCCCAGCTCCGCCTGGCCCAGGCCTACGAGGCCGGCGATCACGGCCTGCCGCGCGACCTGGCGGCCGCGCGGCTCTGGACCCTGAAGGCCGCCGCCCACGGCGACCGCGTGGCCATGTACAACGCCGGCCAGTTCCTCATGGAAGGCGACGGTGGCCCCAAGGATCCCGCCGCGGCGGCCGACTGGTTCCGCCGCGCCGCGCGGAAGGGTGTCGTCGATGCCCAGTACAATCTCGGCCTCATGTACGAGACCGGCCAGGGCGTGGCGCGCGACCCGCGCGAGGCCCTGACGTGGTACGCCCGCGCCGGTCAGGCCGGCGACGCCACCGCCCGCCAGAAACAGGCCGAGCTGGAGCAACAACTCGCCGCCCCGGCGCCCCAAGCCGCGACCGCCGACGCCGGCGTCCGCGGCGCTTCGGTCAGCGAGACCCAGGCCTACCTCTCGCAGCGGGGCTATTACATCGGGCCGGTCGACGGCGTGGTGACGCCGGAGCTCAGGGCCGCCGCCGACGCCTATATGAAGGACCATCCGGCCGTCGCCCCCAGCCGGTAGCCGCCGCTCAGGCCCGCCGTGCGCAGAGCGCCACGATGGCCGCACCGGCCGCCACCGCCAGCAGGTCCTCGACCAGGCCGCTGCGCATCTGCCCCACCGCCGCCATCGCCCGCTTGCGCCCGGCCAGCGTCAGGTAGGCCAGCGGCACGGCCACGCCGACGGCCACCGCCGCGCCCGCCCGCTCGCGGCCGCGCGGCGCCAGGGCGGCGCCCGCGATCCCCGCGCTCGCCATCCTCGCCAGCAGGCCCAGGGCCACCGTCCGGTCGGGCGCCGACTTCATCTTGTCGCCCAGCAATTCGCCCGCGCCCATCGCCAGCGCCCCGAACCGGAACAGCGGATGATCCAGCAGCGCCAGCCGCCCGGGCAGCCGCCCGCCCGCCAGCCGCGCCGTCGACAGCGCCGCCATCGGGGTCATGGAGCGCGCGCTGGCCACGGCGCCGATGAGCGCGGAGGGGATGAGGGCTTTCGCGGACGAGGAGTCATGGGTCATGCCTCCTCAACCCCGAACCCGCCCGGAGGTTCAGCCGTTTCCCAAGGCCGCGGAAGACGCTGGCCCGCCGCGCCAGCGCCGGTCAGGATCGCCCGTCACCCATCGCCAGGAGCCCGACCATGACCCAAAGCCAGCTGCTGCGGATGGACAACATCGGCATCGTGGTGGAATCCCTCGACGGCGCCGTCGCCTTCTTCACCGAGCTCGGCCTGACGCTGGAGGGGCGGGCCACCATCGAGGGCGAATGGGCGGGGCGCGTCACCGGCCTTGGCGACCAGCACGTCGAGGTCGCCATGATGGTCACCCCCGACGGCCACAGCCGCCTCGAGCTCTCGCGCTTCCTCCGCCCCGCCGTCGTCGCGGACCATCGGACCGCCCCGGTGAACGCTCTCGGCTACCTGCGCGCCATGTTCGCGGTGAGCGACATCGACGAGGTGCTGGCCCGGCTGCGCAGGCACGGCGCCGAGGTCGTGGGCGAGGTGGTCCAGTACGCGGAGGCCTACCGCCTCTGCTACATCCGCGGCCCCGAAGGCCTCCTCATCGGGCTGGCGGAACCGCTCAGCGGCGGTCAGTGACGGTCGGCGTCCCCGGCGCCTTGATCTGACCGGCTGCGCCCGGCTCGACGGGTCGCTCCCGCGAACGCGCACTGAGCCGGCAAGGATACGCCCGCCGCCTCCACAGGACGCGGGCGCAAGTTCGGAGTGTCGCTGGGCGACAAACACCCCGGAAGGCGCGGAAAAGCTTGCGGTCGCCCAGACGAACGGCCGGCGGCGCGCCATGCCAGCTTTGGACGTCGACGCCTCGGAAGAGATATCCTCCTCCATGGACTTCACTTGCGTAACAAGACTACAAATCAACGACGTCATCTAACGAAGAGATTAACAGCTCCTTCCACAACGTTAAGTTCGGTCAAGATGTCGCAGCTCGTCGCGCTCCATCACATTCTTTCAAGCCGAAACAAGGATTGGCGACAGACGCGCGATTGACAAAATGTCGCAGGGCATAGGCGTTCGAGCGGGCCTGGAATTTACCCAATCTCTACAATCCCGCCAGCATTTCTCCGCCAACTCGAAGAACATCGGGGGATGAACGGAGTTCCTATGAAACATCTGTATCTGTCGGCGGCGCTCGCGCCTCTTCTGCTCGTGACGCCGGCGCACGCTGAGACCAAGGCCGGCAGCGCCAAGACGAACGGCGAAGCGGCCTTCACCACCGGCGTCGCCAAGGGTCGCGACCGCCTCGACAGCGCCACCTCCACCAGCGCCCTGCGCGAGTCCGAGATCGAGGTGCTGGGCGCCCGTTCGCTGGGCGAAGTGCTGCGCAACATCCCCGGCATCCGCGCCGAATACGCGGTGGGCGAAGGCAACGACAACTACTCGATCCGCGGCCTGCCGCTGTCCGGCACCGGCTCGAAGTACGTCCAGCTCCAGGAGGACGGCCTGCCGGTCCTGGAGTTCGGCGACATGTACCAGCTGGGCACCGACATGTTCATGCGGGCCGACCTGAACCTCTCGGCCATCGAGACCATCCGCGGCGGTTCGGCCTCGACCTTCGCCTCGAACTCGCCGGGCGGGGTGATCAACCTGATCTCCAAGACCGGCGACACCGAGGGCGGCGCGGTCCAGGCGACCTACGGCCTGAACTACGGCGAGAAGCGGCTCGAAGGCGACTACGGCTACAAGCTCAGCGACACGCTGCGCATGCACATCGGCGGCTTCTACCGTGAGGGCGAGGGCCCGCGCGACGTCGGCTACACCGCCTACAAGGGCGGCCAGATCAAGGCCAACATCACCAAGACCTTCGACAACGGCTACGTCCGCGTCTACGGCAAGTACCTGGACGACCGCACGCCGGTCTACCAGTTCGTCCCGATCAAGGTGACGGGCACGAACGCCGACCCGACCTTCAGCAGCCCGACCAACTTCAACATCAAGACCGACTCGCTGCTGTCGCCCTACAACAGCAACGTCCTGACCCTGGACGGCGACAACAACCTGGCCCGCGACGACCTGCGGGGCGGCCAGCACGCCGTGGTGAAGTCGATCGGCCTCGACGCCCAGTTCGACGTGCACGGCTGGACCATCACCGAGAAGTTCCGCATCGCCGACATCGGCGGCAGCAACCTGACCATCCGACCGATCGCCGTGAACCAGGCGGCCGTGCTCGCCACGACCTACGGCGGCGCCGGCGGCAAGCTCAGCTACGCCACGGGTCCCCTGGCCGGCCAGGCGATCGCCAATCCGGCGACGCTGAACGGCAACGGCCTGCTGACCTCGTCGCTGCAGCTCGACACCCACATCAAGAGCCTGGACAACGCCGCCAACGACATCCGCGCCAGCCGGGTGTGGGACGTCGGCGCCGGCGACCTGACCACGACGGTCGGCTTCTACAAGTCGTCGCAGGACTACGCGACCGAGCTGTCGTTCCTGAACGTCCTGGCCAGCGTCGCCGGCGACGGCCAGTCGACCCTGATCAACGTCACCACGGCGGCCGGCGTCCCGTACACCCAGGACGGCTACCTCGCCTACGGTCTCGGCAGCAGCTTCCACCGCAGCTACGACATGAACTACGGCGTCAACGCGCCGTACGCCTCGATCAACTACCACGTCGGCAAGATCGCGGTGGGCGGCAGCCTCCGCTACGACATGGGCAAGGTGAGGGGCACGCTGTTCGGCGCCGAGCTGGGCGGCGGCCGGGTCGGCACGACGTCGTTCGACATCAACCGCAACGGCGTCATCTCCACGGCCGAGACCAAGGTGGCGATCCTGCCGCTCGGCCAGCCGGGCTACGTGGACTACAACTACCACTACCTGAGCTATTCGGCGGGCGTGAACTACCGCATCGCCGAGCAGCTGGCGGTGTTCGGCCGCTACAGCCGCGGCGGCCGCGCCTCGGCCGACAAGATCCTCTTCACCCCGGCGGTCAACTACAACACCGGCAAGCTGGTCGATAAGGACAGCGGCTACGACACCGTGAAGCAGGCCGAACTCGGCCTGAAGTACCGGGTCCAGGGCATCACGTTCAACGTCACCGGCTTCTCGGCCCGGACCGGCGAACGCAACACCCAGATCGTCAGCGGCGCCGACGGCTCCGCCTCGGTCCTGAACATCGTGCGCGGCTACAAGGCCAAGGGCGTCGAGCTCGAAGCCGCGGTCCGCAAGGGCCCGTTCAGCGTCACCGCCGGCGCCACCTACACCGACGCCAAGATCTCGAGCGACGCCGCAAACGCCGCCCTGATCGGCAACACCCCGCGACACCAGGCCGACTTCATCTACGCGGTGACCCCGCAGGTCGAGCTGGAATACGCCACCGTCGGCGTCAACGTGATCGGCACCACCAGCAGCTACGCGCAGGACGTCAACCTGCTGAAGCTGCCGGCGTACACCCTGGTCAACGCCTTCGTGCAGGTGCGCCCGATGGAGAACGTCCAGCTGATGCTGAACGTCAACAACCTCTTCAACAAGCTGGCGCTGTCCGACTCCGAACAGGGCTCGATCCCGGCCAGCGGCGTCGTCCTGGGCCGCGCCTATCCGGGCCGGACCGCCTCGGCGACCCTGCGCTACACGTTCTAACCAACACCGACCCCACGGCCGGAGCGCCCCAGCGTTCCGGCCCTCCAAGCCCTGTGGCCGGAGCGCACCCGCGTTCCGGCCACAGTCCTTTTCAGCCCGGGCGTCCAGCGCGCCGCCCGCGCTTCATCCGCCCGGCAGCCGTCCATATCCCGCCGGCGGCCGCCAGCCCGGCGCGTCCTCGCGCTCCACCTGCCCGGTCTCGGGGTTGGGGCACCAGGACACCACCTTCCTCTCGCCCGTCTCGGGATCCACCTCGACGCCGAAGTGCCGGAACAGCGTCTTCACCACCTCCGGCCCCCGCTCGGGCTCCACGGTCTTCAGGCGGAACACCCGCGGCGCCATCACCCCCGCCAACCAGCGCAGGTGCCCCAGCCGCACGCCGGTCAGGTAGGCGGTCTCCGGCGTCGCGGCGCACGCCATCTCCCAGCCCTCGTCGCTCAGCACCTCGGCGCGGATGCGCATGCCCAGCTGCACCCTCTCCTCGAACTCCGGGAACCGCCGGCGCCAGTAGAACAGGGTCGACAGGCTGGGCATCGTCGGGTCCCGCCCGATCCGCGTCAGGCTCTCCCCCTCGCACAGCCGCTCGAACACCTCGTCGGCCACCGCTTCCGAGAGCGTGAACGCCGGCCCCCGCGTCCCCGCCGGCCGCCCCCCGGCGCGGCGCGCCTCCAGCAGCGCCGCGGCGAAGTCCGGCTTGGCCTTCGCCCACTTCGCGATCGCCTCGGCCGTCGGCATGCCCCGCGTCCGGGCGATGTGATAGAGCAGCTCGCCCCGCGCCAGCCGCGTGCACAGCCTCGCCGCCAGCTCCGGCGAATAGCGCACCGGCGTCCGCCCCTTCTTGCGCTCGCCGCCAGCCTTCCCATTCGCGCCGCCGACACCGTCGCCATCGGTCCCGGCGCCATCGCCAGGCCCAGCGCTATCAGCCCCGACCTCCGCGCAGCCCAAAGCCGCCGCCGGCGGACCCAAGTCCTCCTCAGCCATCGCCGTCTCTCGTGATGTTGTGACGTGTGAAGCGCCGCCCCGACCGCCGCCCAAGAGCCCCTCAGGCCTCAGGCGCAGTCCTCAACGCTGCCCGAACCCTCGCAAATTCGCGCGCGGATGTCAAGAACAAAATGCGAACATCACCTCCCCCGCGCACCCCGGACAGCAGCGCTGGAGCTTGGCGACCAACGCGATCCACGGTTAGGGTCACGCATGAGCGACGTCGACACCGTCACCCTCTGGCGGCCCGTCGGCCCGACCGAACTCCGTCTCATCGCGGAGGCCGGCCACCGGGCGTTCCCGCCGCGCCTCCCCGAGCAGCCGATCTTCTACCCCGTGCTGAACGAGGCCTACGCCGTCCAGATCGCCCGCGACTGGAACGTGAAGGCCGACGGCGCCGGCTACGTCACCCGCTTCGCCGTCCGCCGCGCGTTCCTGGCGGGCTATCCCGTCCAGCAGGCCGGCGGCCGCCAACACCTCGAATACTGGATCCCCGCCGAAGACCTCGAAGCCTTCAACGCTGCCATCGTCGGCCCCATCGAAGTCGTCGCCGAGTTCCGCTGACGCCCCACCTCGCTCGTCATGGCCGGGCCTGACCCGGCCATCCATTCCAGGGCGCCTGCCAAAACGGCCCCAACCCATCAGCTCGTCATCCCCGGGCTTGTCCCGGGGATCCATCCGTCGGCGGCGAGGCCGTGGGCGCGGGTCGCGCAAACGCGACCCGCCGCAAAGCTCGTCGGCAGCGGAACCATGGATCCCCGGGACAAGCCCGGGGATGACGAGCCAGAGGGAAGAGACGGCGGCGCGACCGCGCCCGTCCGCCCGGACGCACCCCACCCTGAAGGCCACGGTCAGCCCCGGCCAGGATGGTTGGAGCTTGGTCAAGGATTGGGCGCCCCGCGCCCAACCGCCCCAGCGGCGGCGCGCCAGCGCCGTCCTTGAGGAAGCGGAAGAGGCTGGCATGCTGCGGGGAGGGCCGGTCAGGCGTCGCCGCGCCGTTGACGCCTCCCCCGACGCCGCCCTACTTCGCCGACGCAAGCAGGACGGGGGCTTCCGGTGACCACCGAGGAAAAGGCGACATCGAAGAGATCGGTGCGCAAACGGGCCGACGAGATCAAGCCGTTCCGCTGCAAGAACCTCATCGCCGTGCTTGAGAACCCCAGCGACCTCAAGAACCTCGGCACCGTCATCCGCAACGTCAACGCGCTGGGGGTCGAGAAGATCTACGTCGTCGATCCCCGCCGCCTGCTGCCCGACGATTGGCAGGACATGCGCACCAACAAGCCCGTTTCAGACACCTCGGTCTCGGCCGTGAAGTGGACCTTCGTGAAGCGGTTCGACAGCACGGACGACTGCTTCGACGACCTGGAAAAGAACCGGTTCAAGTCGATCGTCACGTCGCCGCACGTGAAGGGCAAGGCCAGCATCTTCCTGCACGAAGGGGACTACACGACCCACCCCAAGCTCGCCGTCTGGTTCGGCAGCGAGGCGGCCGGCATCACCGACCGGGCCGTCGAGCGCGCCGAGATGTGCGTCAGCATCCCGATGTTCGGCATGGTCGAGAGCCTGAACCTGGGCACCAGCTCCGGCATCGTCCTCTACGAGGTTGCGAAACAGCGCCGCGAGTACCAGAGCAAGTACAGGTGGCGAAATCAGCGCGGCGAGCGCGAAACCCCGCTGCCCACGACGATCACTCCGAAGGAGCCGTGAGGCCGCGTCCGCCCGGACGCAATCCACCTACGGCGTCCCGCTCTGCTGCGTGAACTTCGGCTTCCCGCGCCATTGCACCGACACGTCACCCGGCCGCGACACCCACCACGCCACGAGAACGGCCGCGAGGATCGCCAAGCCAACGAACGCGCGCTTCATCCCCCATCATCCTCGATTCCGGAGCCATCAGCTTAAGCGCCCGTGGCGCGCGTCCGCCAGGACGCACCCCACCCTGAAGGCCACGGTCAGCCCCTGCCAGCCTCTGGAGCTTGGTCAAGGATTGGGCGCAGCCAGCGCCCAACCGCCCCAGCGGCGGCGCGCCAGCGCCGTCCTTGAGGAAGCGGAAGAGGCTGGCATGCTGCGGTGGGGCCTCATCAAGGCCGTAGGCGCGACCTTCCCCTCTCGCGTCTCACGGCCCCGAGGCGAGCTAGACGTTGCCTCACCAACCGCCACACCCGGGCAAGCGTACGGTCGGCGAAATAGGATGTACGGTCAGCCGTCAATCGACGCATTAGCACGGCCGCTCGCTGAGCTACTTCCGCCACGCGAGCGGGCTCCGCTACGCGCGAGGCCGATCCAAAGGTCGGTCCTGTAGCTACGTCAGCTAGATCGGTGATAAGACCCGGACCATCATTATCTCGATCGCGCCAGATATGCGGAGCACAAGCCAGGCAAAGCGAGGTGATGTCCTGCAATAGGAATTGAATCTCCGCTGCCTCGGGCGGCGACTTTCGCGGATCATGCTTCTTGGTCCAGTACGCACCAGAAACCTTCTGCAAGGCGGCAAGTTGCGCTCGAAGTGCATCCAAAGAGCGATTTAGATGGTCTCTTTCCCCTCGAAAGCGCTCTAGCGCACGAGGTATCCACCATCCCGCCACAAGAGCGATAACCAAACCGCTGGCCACTGGTGGCAGAAACTTGTCGTAGAGCCAGTTGGTCGGCGCAGCGTCTTCTAGCAGCGCGATCACGACGATTGCCTGATGGTCAGTGCTTGCGGCGCTCAGTGTGCGCGAGCCGCTTGCTGTTCCATGTAGCGCTCTGCCAGCTTGATGAACGGCCATAGTTCTTGGTCGCTTGCATCAAGTCGGAGGACCGCCTGGATCTGCTCCAACGCTACACCGGGCATCGTGCGAAGTAGTCCTCCAAAGGCTTCTTCGAGAAATGATGTGGGCATTCCCGCCACGCCATCAAAAACCACGCGCAGCGCCTCGCCGGTGGCTAGAGCACGCTCGACGGCGGGGCGCAGGTGCTTGTCGCGAAACTCAGCTCCGCTCCAAGGCCCATCGCTCGGTACGCGCCCTCCTAGGAAGCGGGAAAACGTGGTCGCAACGTGTAGCTCGGTCACGACGCAGCTCCGGACATCGCTTCAGCGGGCAAGATCAACGACCATTCAATGAGCGTACCACAGAACGGGTTCGCATGGAGACGCTTCGAGATGGTGCCGTCACTTCGGTACGTCAACTCGCCGCGACCACTTAGGATGCGAACTTCAGAACCGGGGAGCTCCCGAACGAGACTAACAATCGTCCACAATCCGTTGCCTCGCTCAAGCCTTCCGGTTGACGTCCTGCCGAGCTCGATAGCGCCCTCTATAACGTCAGCGTCGGTCCACTCCGGCGGGCAGAGCTTTAGCAGGTCCCTCCACATTTGACGTTTTGGAAGCGTCGCCGGAATCCCTACGCCTTGATCGAACATGGCAAAGGTCAATGACCTTTCATTTGGATCGTAGGCTCCGGCCCCCCACCACCGCTCGACTCTTGGCGGCAGTTGAAGGTCGGCGTCACTCGGATAGGCGTGATTGCGAACGTTTTTGATCGCCTCCAGAAGTGCACCGTACGTCGCGATCCTTTTGGGCGTTGCTCCAGCAGCGGTCTTCAACTGCTCAATTAGGTCATCGATCAGCTCGCCTTGAACAAGCGACGCCGATACGAATGGGACGAACCTCACTTGGAATCCACCCTGCGGATCTCCGCCTGTACGCACTGATGCCTTGACGAGCTTGTAGAAGCCAAGCTCATGCAACAGACATCGAAGCCACGCCGGCCAATCCGCATCATCTATGGGAGGTTGGTAGTTCGGCTTATTGAATAGATTTCGATGGTACTCGGCAACCAAAACCAATGCCGCATCAAGTCCGATTGAAGTCACTCCACTTAAATCCACTACATACGTGTGATGACCCTGCATGCCACCGGGGGCATGCGCCACAAACTGTACATCTCGAATGAACCCTAACGACTCGCTATGATTGTCCAAAAAAGAGAAATTGGATGGCGCGTGGACGAGAATTGCTGGGCGCGGCCGTCGATTTGGAATCCTCAGTAGCCGCTGCGTAATTCTGGCTCTCGGCAATCCTTCGCGTTGCGCTTCAAGTAGAGCGACCGCCCGCAGTTTCATCTCCGACGGTCGGCGCGGATACCGCACGCGATCTTCCGTAGCTGGGTTGACTGACCTGGTCGCCGGCTTATGGCGAACTCGGAACCGACGACGAAGCTTCCGACCGCGCCGACCATGGTTCCTATCTGAGCTGGCGTCGAATCTCAAAGCTTCCGCCCAATACAATGGCCGAACTTGACTGCGCCGGCCTGAGTTAGCTTCACGACTGAACTCATTTGCGCGGGAAGTCCATCTGACATGCCTAATCGAAGCAAAAGCTAGCGTGGCACGTCAACGCCAACAGCGGATCGTCGTATCTCCCCCTCCCCCCCACCTTGACTCCCCCTCCCCCCACCGCCACAACCCCTCCATCCCTCGCGGGAGAGACTCCTCCTTCGCCCCACGGCGCCGGAGGGGAGCCGAAGGCGCAACCGCCCCGGAAACGCTCAGGCAAAAGGACCGCGACGGGCTGATGAACGCTGGAAAGTTCCTCCCAAGCCCACGGGCCTGAGGGGGACGCCGAAGGAGCAGAGGGCCGCCGCCCACCGGCGCACCCGAAATCTCTCAGGCTCAAGGGACAGCGGGGGCGCGTGACGTCAGGGCGAACCCCTGCCGCGCGCCGGATCGTCAGCCGGAGTCTCCCCTATGGCCGCCCCGGGCCAAGACCAAGACCTCAAGACCACCCCGCTCACCGACGCCCACATCGCGCTCGGCGCCCGCATGGTGCCGTTCGCCGGCTACACCATGCCCGTCCAGTACCCGATGGGGGTGATGCAGGAGCATCTCTGGACCCGCGAGCACGCCGGCCTGTTCGACGTCTCCCACATGGGCCAGGCCCGCCTGCGCGGCGTGTCGCCCCTGTCGGCCTTCGAGGAGGTGGTCCCCGGCGACTACATCGGTCTGAAGCCCGGCAAGCAGAAGTACTCCGTCCTGCTCAACAACAAGGGCGGGATCATCGACGACCTGATGGCCGGCCGCCCCGATGACGACGGCCTGTTCGTGGTCGTCAACGGCGCCTGCAAGGACAACGACTTCAAGGTCATCGACGACGAGCTGGCCGGCCAGGTGACGATCGAGCGCCTGGAGGACCGCGCGCTGATGGCGATCCAGGGCCCCGAGGCCGCGGCCGTCGTCCAGAAGCACGTCCCGGCCACGGCCGACATGGTGTTCATGGACATCCGGTCGATGCCCGGCTTCGGCACGGACCTCATCATCTCCCGTTCGGGCTACACCGGCGAGGACGGCTACGAGATCTCGGTCCCGGCCTCCGAGGCGGTCCGCGTCTGGAACCTGCTGCTCGAAGACGAGCGCGTCCGCCCCATCGGCCTGGGCGCCCGCGACAGCCTGCGCCTGGAGGCCGGCCTGCCGCTCTACGGCCACGACCTGGACGAGACGGTCTCGCCCGTGGAGGCGGGGCTCACCTTCGCCATCAACAAGAACCGCCGCGAGCAGCGCGACTTCCCGGGCGCGGCGCGCATCGTCAAGGAACTGGCCGAAGGGACGGCCCGCGCCAAGGTCTGCCTGCGCGTGCTGGAAGGCGCCCCGGCCCGCGAGGGCGCCGAGGTGGCCGACGAGGCCGGGACCGTCATCGGCGTGGTCACCTCGGGCGGCCACTCGCCCATCCTGAAGGGCGGCATCGCGCTCGCCTTCGTCCCCCCGGCCTTCAAGGCGGTCGGCACGAAGCTCAAGGTCATCGTCCGCGGCAAGGCCCAATCCGCCGAAGTCGTCGCCAGCCCCTTCGTCCCCCACCGCTACGTGCGCAAGGGCTAGGCGATGACGATGCCCTTTGGCGCGTCAGCGCCGATTCAATTTGTCCACGAACCACACGAACCACACGAACTCTTGGTTCAAGGGGCGCGGCCTCGGGGCGGGCACGGCCTGTTCGTGTCGTTCGTGTGGTTCGTGGACGATCTAAACAGCGCCTGCGGCGCGCACTGTCCCTGACGGAGACCTCCAAATGCGCTTCACCAAGGATCACGAGTGGGTCGTCCTCGAGGGCGACGTGGCCACCATCGGCATCACCGCCCACGCCGCCGAGCAGTTGGGCGACGTGGTGTTCGTCGAGACGCCCGAGGCCGGCAAGACCGTGAAGGCCGGCGACGCCTTCGCCGTGGTCGAGAGCGTCAAGGCCGCCTCGGACGTCTACGCCCCGATCTCGGGCGAGGTGGTCGAGGGCAACTCGATCCTGGGCGACGCCCCCGAGACCGTGAACGCCGACCCCGAGAACGGCGGCTGGTTCGCCAAGATCAAGGTCTCGGACCCGTCCCAGTACGAAGCCCTCATGGACCGCCCCGCCTACGAAGCCTTCCTGGCGACGCAGTAGGGCGCGAAGCGCCAGTAAGATTCGTCCACGAACCACACGAACCACACGAACACCTTGCCGTCCGACCTAGGCCTTGCCGCTCGCACAGCCCGTTCGTGCTGTTCGTGTGGTTCGTGGACAAAATTGACAGCGCCTGCGGCGCGCACCGACTGACCGGATCATCCCATGCGATACCTCCCGCTGACCCCCGACGACCGCGCCGAGATGCTGGGCGTGATCGGCGCGCCCGACATCGACGCGCTGTTCGCCGACGTGCCCGCCGCCGCGCGGAAGAAGGACCTGTTCGACCTGCCGCTGCACGCGGGCGAGCTGGAGGTGGAGCGGGAGCTGAGCCAGCTCTCGGCCCGCAACCGCGCCGCCGGGGCCGGGCCGTTCTTCTGCGGGGCCGGGGCCTACAAGCACCATGTGCCGGCCACCGTGGACCACATCATCCAGCGGTCCGAGTTCCTGACCAGCTACACGCCCTACCAGCCCGAGATCGCCCAGGGCACGCTGCAGGTGCTGTTCGAGTTCCAGAGCCAGGTCGCGGCGTTGACCGGCCTGGAGGTGGCCAACGCCTCGATGTACGACGGCTCCACGGCTTGTGCAGAAGCTGTGATGATGGCCCAGCGCGTGACCCGCCGCGAGAAGGCCATCCTGTCCGGCGGCCTGCACCCGCACTACGCCGCGACCACCCAGACCATCGCCCACGCCGAGGGCATGGAGATCGTCCGCCAGAAGGCGGCGATCGACGCCGAGGCCGCGGTCATCGACGCCATCGACGAGCACACCGCCTGCGTCGTGGTCCAGACGCCCAACATCTTCGGCGTGGTCACCGACGTGACCAGGATCGCCGAGGCCGCCCACGCTAAGGGCGCCCTGCTGATCGTGGCGACGACCGAGGCCGTGTCGTTCGGCCTTCTGAAGTCCCCCGGCGAGATGGGCGCCGACATCGCCGTCGCCGAGGGCCAATCCATCGGCAACGCCCTGAACTACGGCGGCCCCTACGTCGGCCTCTTCGCCTGCCGCGAGAAGCTGATGCGCCAGATGCCGGGCCGGCTCTGCGGCGAGACCGTCGACGCCGACGGCAAGCGCGGCTACGTCCTGACGCTGTCGACCCGCGAGCAGCACATCCGCCGCGAGAAGGCGACGTCGAACATCTGCACCAACTCGGGCCTCTGCGCGCTCGCCTTCACGATCCACATGACGCTGCTGGGCGGCGTGGGCCTGACGGGGCTCGCCAAGGTCAACCACGCCAAGGCGCGCGAGCTGAAGGCCGCGGTGGAGGGTGCGGGGCTGGAGGTGCTGACGCCCCGGTTCTTCAACGAGATCGCCGTGCGGACCAAAGGTCCGGCCGCCACGCTGGTGGATGCCCTGGTCGGCCAGGGCATCGTCGCCGGCGTCCCCTATTCCCGCCTCGATCCGCATGCCGGCCTGGACGACGTCCTGCTGCTCTGCGCCACCGAGACCACCACCTCCGACGACATCGCCGCGCTCGCCGCCGCCCTGAAGGCCGCCTGACCATGACCATGCAGAACGTGGGCCGTCCCACCCGCCCCGAGGGCTCCTCCGAGAGCACGGGCTTCCAGTCGCTGACCGGCGGCCGCGGCCTCGTCCAGGACGAGCCGCTGATCTTCGAACTCGACGGCTGGAAGAAGACCGGCGTCGACCTGCCCGACGCCTCTGCCGACGCCTCGGACCTGGCCGGCCTGACCCGCGCGGACCTGCCCTTGCCGGGTCTCTCCGAGCCCGAGGCCATGCGCCACTACGTGCGCCTCAGCCAGAAGAACCACGCCATCGACCTGGCGCTCTATCCGCTGGGCTCGTGCACGATGAAGCACAATCCGCGCCTGAACGAGAAGGCCGCCCGCATGGCCGGCTTCGCCGACCTGCACCCGCTGGCGCCCGTCTCGACGACCCAGGGCGCGCTCGAGTTGATGGACCGCCTGGCCCACTGGCTGAAGACCCTGACCGGCATGCCCGCCGTCGCGCTCTCGCCCAAGGCCGGCGCCCACGGCGAGCTCTGCGGCCTGCTCTGCATCAAGGCCGCCCACGAGGCCAAGGGCCAGGGCCACCGCCGGACTGTCCTCGTCCCCACCTCGGCCCACGGCACCAATCCGGCGACCGCCGCCTTCGTCGGCTACTCAGTCCAGGAAATCGCTCAGACCGAAGACGGCCGCGTCGACCTGGCCGACCTCGCCGCCAAGCTGGGCCCGGACGTCGCCGCCATCATGGTGACGAACCCGAATACCTGCGGCCTCTTCGAACGCGACGTCATCGAGATCGCTCGCCTGACCCACGAGGCCGGTGCGTACTTCTATTGCGACGGGGCCAACTTCAACGCCATCGTCGGTCGGGTCCGCCCCGGCGACCTCGGCGTCGACGCGATGCACATCAACCTGCACAAGACCTTCTCCACGCCCCACGGCGGCGGCGGGCCAGGCGCAGGTCCCGTGGTGCTCTCCGAGGCCCTCGCGCCCTACGCTCCCGCGCCCTGGGTGGTCAGCGCCGCCGGCGGCTTCCAGCTCGTCGAGGAGGCAAAGGACCAGGCGGCGGCCGCCTTCGGCCGCATGAGCGCCTTCCACGGTCAGATGGGCATGTTCGTCCGCGCCTATGCCTACATGCGCAGCCACGGCTCGGACGGACTGCGCCAGGTGGCCGAGGACGCGGTGCTGAACGCCAACTACGTCAAGGCGCGCCTGTCCGACGTCATGACGCCCGCCTTCCCGGAAGGCCCTTGCATGCACGAGGCCCTGTTCGACGACGCCTGGCTGGACGGCACCGGCGTGACCACCCTCGACTTCGCCAAGGCGATGATCGACGAGGGCTTCCACCCGATGACCATGTACTTCCCGCTGGTGGTCCACGGGGCGATGCTGATCGAGCCGACCGAGACCGAGTCGAAGCGCGAGCTGGATCGTTTTTGTGAGGCGCTGCGCGCTTTGGCCGCAACGGCCAAGCTCGGGGAAATTGACCGCTTCAAGGGCGCGCCGCACCTCGCGCCGCTGCGCCGGCTGGACGAAACCCTCGCCGCGCGGAAGCCGAAACTCACCTGGAAGCCCGATTCGGCAACAAGCTAAGCCATGGGATTTGCACAGAATCCTGTGCCGGTCTGTGACAGTCCTGCACGCAGGTGTGGCGCCGGCGCCATGGCTGGGGGAATAGGGGCCCGTTAGCAAAATTTAACGGCACGGCGTCTTTACGATTCTCCGGTACGTACGCATATGAGGTTTGTGACGGCGGAACCTCCCCGCTTCGCCGCACACCCCCCAGGACTACCCAAGTGACTTTCGCCATGCCCTCTTTGCGCGTCTATCGCGCCACGGACGATCTCGCGCGCGAGATTGCCGGCCGCATCAAGCGGTTCGGGCTGGTGCTGCTTGGCTTCGCCATCATCGTCGCGGGCATCGCGATCGCGCCCCTGCCGGGTCCCGGCGGGATCCCGGTGATCGTGGTCGGCCTGATGATCGTCCTGAAGAACTCCTTCAAGGCGCGCCGCCAGTTCGTGCGCCTGCACCGGGCGCATCCGCGGATGCTGTACCCGATCCGCCGGCTGCTGCGGCGGGATCCGGAGTTCGTGGCGCTGTTCTACCACCAGACGCTGCGGGTCGAGCGCATCCTGCTGCCCAAGAGCATCCGCTTCATCAAGCCGCTGCGCCGCAAGTTCCGCCGCCCGGCCTACGCCGCGGCCTGATCCTCCGCTCACGCCGCGGACGGAGGACCCAGGCTTTTCGCCTCTTCGCATGCGGAGCGGATGAGCTTCGGCGCTTGGCCGCTGGCCGCTGGCCGCGTGACGGCGCGATGTGCTGGTCGAAGGGAATCCCGCGCTTCTCGCCCGCGAGGTTTTGCCCGCAAGCAAGCCTGGGCGCCCCCCTTGCGCGGGGACGAGCGCGTGGCGATGGAGGTGGGATGGCGGAGGTTGGCAGGAACGAGGTGCGCCCACGAACCCCACAATGCCCAAGGACAGTTCGAAAGTGCGACGCGTCTCCCCAGGCGGAGCGTCGCGAGCTGTTCATGTGATTGTGGGGTTCGTGGACGGCTCACGGGCGCACGGCGTTCCCCAACGCCAGGCGTCCGGCCACGGGCCGCGCTACGCGAGCGCGGACCCGATCTTGTCGGCTATTGCAGCTTCCCCGCCAGCTGGCCGATCGCCTTGTCGATCAGCGGGTCGGTCTTGGAGCCGGCCAGGCGCGAAACCAGCACCTGCTCGGCCATCTGCGCGGCCAGCTCGGCAGCGGCGGCGCGGACCTCGGCCTCGGCCTGAGCCTCGGCCTGGGCGATCTTGCGCTCGGCCATCTGGCCGCGGCGCTCAAGTTGCTCGGCGAGCTTCGCCTGGGCCTCGGACTGGAGCCGGCCGGCCTCTTCCTTGGCGTTGGCGAGGATTTCGGCGGCCAGCTTGTCGGCCGCTTCCTTCTGGGCGGTGACCTGGGCCAGCAGGGCCTGGGCCTCGCTGCGCAGGGCGTTCGCCTCATCCAGCTGGGCCTGGACCTTGTCGCCGGCGTCGCCGAGCGCCTTCCAGACCAGCTTGTGGACCCCGGCCAGGACCAGGACGCCCACGAAGACGATGAAGGCGAGGGCGACCCAGAAGTGGGAGTCGAGCAGCAGTTCCATCGATTATCCCTTCGCCACCGCCGACAGTTCGGTCGCCGTGGCGGCCTTGCCCGTCAGCTTCTGGACGATCGCCTGGGCGGTGTCGGCGGCGATGCCGGCGACGTTGCTCATGGCGGCCTCGCGGGCCTTGGCGATGCGCGCCTCGGCCTCCGCGCCGGTAGCGGCCAGCTTGGCCTCCTCCTCGGCGAGACGGGCGGCGATCTCGGCCTGGGCCTTGGCCCGGGCTTCGGCGCCGACCTTCTGGGCCGCGGAGCGCGCCTGGGCGGCCTCGGCGGCCGCCGCGGCCGCCCGGGCGTCGGCCTCGTCCTTCATGCGGCGAGCGTCGGCGATATCGCCGGCGATCTTGCCTTCACGCGCTTCGATCGTCCCGCCCACCTTCGGCGCCGCGAAGAAGCGGACGAAGAGCAGCAGGAAGGTGAACACGATCAGGAACCAGAGGATCTGGCCCGGCCACTGGGCGAAGTCGAACTGCGGCAGCCCGCCTTTGGCGTGCTCTGCCGCAGGCGCAGCGCCTTCGTGGGCGCCAGTGACCCCGGCCTCATGGCCGGGCGCCGCGGGCGCCGCGTGGTCTTCAGTCTGCATCGCCATGGGGCGCGCCTGCGTCCTTAGAGCTTACGAGCCGAACAGGATGATCAGCGACACGACGAAGCTGAAGAGGCCCATGGTTTCCGTCAGCGCCATGCCGAGGAACAGCATGGTCTGTTGCGAAGCGGCGGCCGACGGGTTGCGGATCGCGGCTTGCAGATAGTTGCCGAACAAAGTGCCGAGGCCGACGCCGGCCCCGATCATGCCCGAGGTGGCGAGACCGGCGCCGATGAGCTTGGCGGCTGCGGGATCCATCGTGATTAGTCCTCTCTGGAGATCAGTTGGGTTAGGTTAGTGGCCGTGACCGAAGTTCACGACCTCGTTGAGGTAGACCGTGGCCAGCGCGGTGAAGACGAAGGCCTGCAGCAGCGCGACGATCAGTTCCAGGCCGGTCAGGCCCACGATCATCGCGAAGGAAAGGGCGCTCGGGACGACGAGCAGGCTGGAGAGGCCGCCGGCCGCCGCCGCAAGGCCCAGAGCCACGACGAACGAGCCGAACAGGCTCAGCACCACGTGGCCCCCCAGCATGTTCCCGAAGAGACGCATCGCCAGGGTCACCGGGCGGACGAAGTACGAGATCATCTCGATCAGCACCATCGCCATGCCGCCCGCGACGCCCATGCCGGGCACCCAGAAGAGCGTCAGGAACTTCGGCCCGTGCTTGATGAAGCCCAGGATGAAGATCGAGAAGAAGGTCAGGACCGCGAGCGTCGCGGTGACCGCCAGCTGCGACGTGACCGTGAAGGTCCAGGTCTGGCCGGCGAGGCTGCCCACCGAGAGCACGACGCCCATCAGATTGAGCACGAAGATCGTGCAGAACAGCGTGAACAGGTACGGGATGTACGGCCGGCCGTGGTGGCCGATGATCGGCGTCACCAGCACGCGGTCGACGATGTTGTAGAGCCCTTCGGCGGCGGCCTGGGCGCGGTTCGGAACCAGCTGCCCTTTGGCGCTCAGCGCGAAGAAGAGGACCATCGCGAGGGCGCCGACGAACATGGCGACCACCGCGTTGGTGATCGACATGTCGAACGTCAGGCCGCCCAGCTGGAAGACCGGACCGTCCCAGATCTTATGGATCAGGAACTGGTGCATCGGATCGATCTTCGGCGCTTCCGCCATTACGTCCTCTAGTCCTCGTCCTCGGCGTCGTCGGCGCGGGGCTGGGGCCCGGCGCTGTCCGTCGCGTCTTTTGTCGTCCGCGCCGCGGTTCGCACCGCGACGAAGATGGAGAATCCCGCGCCCACGAAGAGTCCGAAGATCAGACCCACGGGCGCTGGTGTGATGAAGCGATCCGCGAGCCAGCCCAAGCCGGCACCCATAAACACCCCACCGACCACTTCACCGAGGAAGCGGTAACCCTGCGCCATCGCCTTGTGTGAGTCTCCGCTCACACGACGCGCGTGCGCCGCCTCCGCCGCAGCGAGCCGTTGGTCGAGGCTTTGGGCCTCGGCGTCCGGCTCGTGCTTACGGCGCATGCGTGGGATGGCCTTACGACCGCCACGTCGCCGCCACGGCGGGGGCTTCAGGTCGCGCGGAACCTATAGATGGGTGTGCAGTGCGTCAAGGTTCGTAAGGCGTCATTTAGCGCATTGTATTTGCTGATATTTTTCGAAGGCGCGACAGCTTGACCAAGCGGACGTTACGTCACTGGGCCGCCATCGCCTCGGCTTGCCGCAGGTCCACCGAGACCAGTTGCGACACACCCCGCTCGGCCATGGTCACGCCGAACAGCCGGTCGGTACGGGCCATGGTCACCGGGTTGTGGGTGATGACGATGAAGCGCGTCTCGGTGCGCCGGCACATCTCGTCGACCATGTTGCAGAAGCGGTCGACGTTGGCGTCGTCGAGGGGCGCGTCCACCTCGTCCAGCACGCAGATCGGCGCCGGCTGGGCCAGGAACACCGCGAAGATCAGGGCCGAGGCGGTCAGGGCCTGCTCGCCGCCGCTCATCAGGCTCATGGTCGCCAGCCGCTTGCCGGGCGGGCAGGCGTAGATCTCCAGGCCGGCTTCCAGAGGGTCGTCCGATTCGACCAGCCGCAGCTCGGCCTGGCCGCCGTTGAACAGGGCGGCGAACAGCGTCTTGAAGTGCTCGTTGATCACGCCGAACGCCGCGGTCAGTCGCTCGCGGCCCTCGTGGTTCAGCTCGTCGATCCCTTGGCGCAGGCGGGCGATGGCCCCGGTGAGGTCGGCGCGCTCGACGTTCATGGTCTCCAGGCGCGCGGCCAGCTCCTGCGCCTCCTCCTCGGCCCGCAGGTTCACCGCGCCGATTCCCTCGCGCTGGCGTTCCAGGTTGAAGAGGTGGGCCTCCATGCCGTCGGCGTCCTGCGGGATCGCCACCGCCTCGTCGGCCAACTTGCGGCCTAGCTCCTCGGGCTCCATCCGCGCGGCCTCGCGGATGTTGTCGGCCACTTCCTTCAGGCGCTCGACGGCGGCCTCGGAGTGGGCCGAAAGGCTGGCGCGGACCTCGCGGGCTTCCGACGCGGCGGCCTCGCTGGCGCGCAGGCCGCGGTCGGCCTCGGCGCGCTCGTGCTCGGCGGCGGCCAGCGCGTCCGAGGTCTTGGCGCGGCGGGCCTCGGCCGCCGAGAGCTCGTCCAGCAGCGCGGTCTTGCGGCTTTCCAGGGTGGACGGCGCGTCCTGGGCAGCGACCAGCGCGGCGTGGGCCTTGGCGTGCGCCTCGTCCAGCTGGGCCACTCGCTTGCCGGCGGCGCCCGAGCGGCGGATCCAGTCGTCGTGCTCGCGGTTCAGGGTCTCGAGACGCCGGGCGCGGCCGTCGCGCTCGCGGATCTCCAGCTCAAAGGCAGAGCGGGCCTGGGCGGCGGCCTCGCGGGCGGGACCAGCGGCGGCGCGCGCCGCGGTGAGCCGCTCGGCCACCTCACCGGTGTCGCCCTCGCCGCCCGCCTCGGCCGCGACCGCGGCCAGCTGGGCCTCGTGCTCGGCGTGCTCGGCCTCGAAGCGGCCGATCAGGTCGTCCAGCGAGGCGGCCTTGGCCTCCTTCAGCGCGGCCTCGCGGTCCAGCCGTTCCAGAGCCGTGCGGGCCTGGCTCGCGCGTTGCTCCAGCGCCGGCGGCTCGCGCCGGGCCAACCGCAGCGCCTCGTCGGCGGCGCGCACGCGGTTCATGGCGACCGTCGCCACATCACGGGCGGCCTTGGCGCGCGGCTCCAGCTTCTCGATCTCGGTCTCGACCTCGGCCAGCCGGGTCTTCTGCTCCAGCCGCACGGCGGCCGGCTTCGGCGCCTCGGCCCTGGCGGTGAAGCCATCCCAGCGCCACAGGTCACCCTCGCGCGACACCAGCCGGCCGCCGGGCGGGAGCTGCTTCTGCAGGCGGTCGCCGTCGGCGCGGTCCACCAGGGCGACGTAGGCGAGGCGAGCCGCGAGGACAGCCGGAACCTTCACCAGCGGACCTAGCGGCGTCGCGCCGTCGGGCCAACTGGGAGCCGGCGCCTCGCGGCCGCCCCAGTATGCGGGAGCCGCGGGGTCGAGCGAGGCGTCCAGGTCATCGCCGAACGCCGCCGCCAGGGCCTTCTCGTAGCCCCGCTCGGGCGCGACCGAATCCAGGGCCGGCGCGAAGCCCCCGCGCTTGGCCTGGGCCACCAGGGCCGCCAGCGCGCGGGCCTCGGCGGTCAGGCGCCCGAGCTGTTCCTCCAGCTTGCGCGCCGCGTCGCGGGCGACGCCCTCGGCTTCGTTGGCCTTGGCGCGTTCGTCCTCGGCGGCCTCCAGGGCGGCCCGGGCGGCGGCGAGCGCGACCTCGGCGGTCTCCAGCGCGGCCTTCGCCTCGGCGGCCTGCGGATTGAGGATCGGCCCCAGCGCCTGGCGCTCCTGCTTCGCCTGGTCCAGCGCGCGGCGGGTGCGGGCCACGCGGCCTTGCGCTTCCTCGACACGCGCGCGGGCGGCGCGGCGCTGGGCCTCCTGGGCGGCCAGTTCGCCGGCCAGGCGCTCGACTTGGGCGTCGGCGGCGGCGCGGGCGGCCTCGGCGGCCCGGGCGGCTTCCTCCAGCTCAGGCCCCCGCTCGGGCGCGGCGGCGATCTGGCGCTGCAGCGCCTCCAGGTCCTCGGCCAGCCGCTTCAGCGCGACCTCGGCGTCCTCGGTGATGTGGGCCTCGCGGGCGCGGTCGGCGTCGATCCGCTCCAGGTCGCCGGTCAGGCGGGCGAGCTCAGCGGCGTGCGCCTCCTCCTCCCGCTCCAGGCGGTCCTTGTCGATGGCCAGCTTGTGAAGGATGGCCGCCGCGATGGTCTCGGCCTCGCGCAACGGCTTCAGCGCGGCCTCGGCGTCGGCGGCGCGGGTCGTGGCGGCAGCGGCGGCGCGGGCGGTCTCCTCGACGGCGCGGATCGCGGCCTGGGCCTCGGCCACCAGCCGCCCGGCGACGTCGCGGGCCTGGGCCCACTTGGCGTAGAGCACGGCGCCCTGCAGGGCGCGGATCTCGGCCGACAGCTTCTTGTACCGCTCGGCCTGGCGCGCCTCGCGCTTCAGCCGGCCCAGGTTGGCCTCCAGCTCCTGGGCCACGTCGTCCAGGCGGGTCAGGTTGGTCTCGGCCGCCTTCAGACGCAGCTCGGCCTCGTGCCGCCGCGAGTGCAGGCCCGAGACGCCCGCGGCCTCTTCCAGGATCAGCCGGCGGTTCTGCGGCTTGGCGGCGATCAGCTCCGAGATCTGCCCCTGGCGCACCAGCGCAGGTGAACTGGCCCCGGTCGAGGCGTCCGCGAAGAGCAGCTGGACGTCGCGGGCGCGCACCTCGCGGCCGTTGATCTTGTAGGTCGAGCCCGCGCCACGATCGATGCGCCGCACCACCTCGATCACCGGGTGGTCGTTGAACGCCGGCGGCGCGCGGCGCTCAGCGTTGTCGATGGTGAGCGAGACCTCAGCGTGGTTGCGGCCTGGCCGGTTGGCGGCCCCGGCGAAGATCACGTCGTCCATCCCGCCGGCCCGCATGGCCTTGGCGGAATTGGCGCCCATCACCCAACGGAGCGCCTCCAGCAGGTTCGACTTCCCGCAGCCGTTCGGCCCGACGATGCCCGTGAGTCCAGGTTCGATCCGGAATTCGGTCGGATCGACAAAGGACTTGAAGCCCGCGAGCCTGAGCCGCTGGAAGTGCACCTCTGCTAGCGCCTCCCGCCTGACTTGCTTTGGGCCGACTTGGCCGCCTTGGCGATCGCCGCGTCCAGGTCGGCCAGGGTCGGCACGTCCTGATTGGGAAGCTGGACGCCGTTGACGAAGAAGGTCGGCGTGCCGGTCACCTTGTCGGTTCCGGTCGCGTACTCCAGGCGCTTCTGCAGCGCGTCCTGGCCCTTCTCGTCGGTGATGCAGGCCTCGAACTGGGCTTCCGTCAGGCCGTTCTTCTTCGCGATCTCCACGAAGATCGGCTTGATGTTGCCTTGCTGCCAGCGCGACTGGCTGTCGAACACCTCGTCGACGATCTTGAAATAGCTGGTCGCGTCGCCCTTGCAGCGGGCCATCAGGAAGCCGGCCGCGGCCACCTGTGCCGGAGCGGTCAGCAGCTCGCGGATCGTGAAATAGACCCGACCGGTGTCGACGTACTTGGCCTTGAACGCCGGCCACACCTCGGCGTGGAAGTGCGCGCAGTGCGGGCAGCTCAGCGACAGGTATTCGACCATGTGGATCGGCGCCTTGGCGCTGCCCAGGCTCATGTCGCCCGGCGCCGCGGGCGCGGCCGGCGCGGCGCTCACCGCCGGCTCGGCCGAGCAGGCGGCGGCCGCAGCGGCGGCGCTGACGATGGCGACGCGGCGGGTCAGCATCGCCACGCCTACTTGCCCGCGCTGGCGACGGCGGCTTCCAGCTCCTGCAAGGTCATCTCACCTTCCTTCAGCTTCTTGCCGTTGATGAAGAAGGTGGGCGTGGAGGTGATGTTCCGGTCCTTCTGGGCCTTTTCGACCCGCGCGTTCAGGGCCTTGGCGGCGTCCTCGTCCTGGACGCACTTGTTGAACTGGTCCTCGGTGAGGCCCGCCGACTGGGCGACCTTCAGCAGCGTGCCGCGGGCGTCGCCGGTCCGGTACATCTCTTCCTGACTGTGGAAGAGGGCGTCGATGACGCTGAAGTACTTCTCCTTACCGGCGCAGCGGGCGACCAGCACCCCGGCGGCCGCGACCGCTTCCGGCGGCGTCAGGAACTCGTGGTAGGTCCACTTCACCTTGCCGGTGTCGATGTATTTCGCCTTGAAGGCCGGGAAGACCTCGAGCGCGAAGCGGCCGCAGTGGCTGCAGGTGGTCGAGGCGTACTCGTCGATGGAGACCGGCGCATCGGCCTTGCCCATCGTCATGGCGTCTTCGGTGTTGGCCCCGCCGCCTGCCTTGTTGCAGCTCGCGAGCGCCAGCGCCGCCCCCGCGGCGGCGACAACCATCAGAAGACGGCGGCTGAGGATCGACATCGAAGACCTTCCGGAGGTTCTGAACAAAGGATTAAAGCGCGATTCCCGCGCGGCCCAAGCAACCCCCGCACGAGGGTCCCCGACCGCGACTTGCCGATAGACCGCGGCGGTTCTGTGTCAACCTTGGCCGTTGCGCTTCAGGACGCCGCGACCCAGCGCCATCAGCACATCCTTCAGCTTGCCCTCGGGCGCGGCGGCCAGGCCCTCGGCCAGCCGCGCCTCGGCGGCGGCGTCCAGCGGCGCGGGACGGCGGCGCGGCGGCGGCTCGGGCGCGCGATGCAGCGGCCCCTGGACGATGCGCAGCTTCTGGACCGCGTCCGGCCCCAGGAACACGTTCACGCGCGCCAGGATCTCGTGCGCCTGGTGCTGGATGATCGCCGCGGCCGGCCCGGCCACGCGGATCTCCAGGGTCGAGGCCCCGCCGTTGCGGCCCTTCACCAGCTTCACGGGCTCGGTGCGCTTGGCGATCTCGGGGCCCACCACCTCGCGCCAGCGGGCGGTCAACGCCCCGGCTCCCTGGCCGAAGCGGCCGTCCATCTCCTTGAGATAGGCGTTCAGCGCCCGTCCGGCCGGCGGTGCGGGCCGATGCGGCGGCCGCGTGCGCTTCTCCGCCAGGATGCGGAGCGCCTCTTCGGGGGTCGGAAGCTGGCGGGCCATCTCTCACTTCATACCGTCATCCCACGGTCGTCTGAAAGACGAACCGGCGGACCCGAGCTGAATCTGCAGCACCCGATAGGCCGCTTGGGTTCCCCGGATCGCGCTCGCGCGCGCCCGTGGGATGACGATATGAGAGCAGCGTGAACCCCGACTCTCTCCGCGCCCAGCTCCTCGCCTGGTACGACGCCGGCGCCCGCGACCTGCCCTGGCGCGTGCGCCCGGCCGACCATGCCGCCGGCGTGCGGGCCGATCCCTACCGGGTGTGGCTGTCCGAGGTGATGCTGCAGCAGACCACCGTGCCGCACGCCACGCCCTACTTCCTGAAGTTCACCGCCCGCTGGCCGACCGTCACTGACCTGGCGAACGAGGACGACGGCGAGGTGATGGCCGCCTGGGCGGGCCTCGGCTACTACGCCCGCGCCCGCAACCTCCTGGCCTGCGCCCGGGCCGTGGCCCGGGACCATGGCGGCGTCTTCCCCGAAACCGAGGAGGGCCTGCGGTCCCTGCCTGGCCTCGGCCCCTACACGGCGGCGGCCGTAGGCGCGATCGCCTTCGACCTGCCCGCCAACGTCGTCGACGGCAACGTCGAGCGGGTGATGGCCCGTCTGTTCGCCGTGGAAGAGCCGCTGCCCGATGGCAAGCCCGAGCTGAAGCGCCTGGCCGCGACCCTGGTCCGGGACGACCGGCCCGGCGACTGGGCCCAGGCGCTCATGGACCTGGGCGCCACCGTCTGCCGGCCCAAGGCGCCGCTGTGCGACCGCTGCCCGATCGCCGAGCACTGCCAAGGGCTCGCCGGCGGGGCGCCCGAGACCTATCCCCGCAAGACCGCCAAGGCCGAGCGGCCCCATCGCCACGGCGTGGCCTATGTCCTGACCTGGGGCGACCAGGTGGCGCTGGTCCGCCGCCCGCCCAGGGGGTTGCTCGGCGGCATGCTGGCCCTGCCCACCACCGACTGGCGCGCCGCCCGCTGGAGCGACGAGGAAGCCGCCCGCGCCGCGCCGGCCGACGCGGACTGGCGGGGCGTCGGCGAAGTGGAGCACGGCTTCACCCACTTCACCCTCACCCTGCGCCTGCTGCGGGCCGAGAGCGATGCGCCGGATGGATGCGAAAGTGGCGTGATCTGGAGCCCGCGCCGCGACCTGGACGCCCTGCCCAGCGTCTTCCTGAAGGCCGCCCGCGCGGGCCTTACGAACCTGCTCTGACCCAGGGTCTCAGCACCTCGTAGACCGGCGGCTGGGTCGGGCCGGTGCTCTCAGTGGCGATCAGCCGCCTGCGGCCGCGCAGCTCGCGCACCGCGTTCTGCACGGACGACTTCGACAGCCCGGTCTCGAGGGCGATGGTCTGCAGGCTGGCCGCGTGGCGCCGCTGGCCCCCGTCGGTCTTCGCCCAGAGCCAGAGGTAGACCAGGAAGGCCGAGGGCGTCCGGTCGTGGCCGATCAGGTCCCGCATCAGGACGTCGACCACATAGCTGTCCAGGGCGATCTGCGACATGATCGTTGCTATAGTAGGCGTTGGACGGATTGTCTCGCGCCCGATCCCGCGGGCAAACCGGGGCGTCAGTCGGAGGCCCTCATGATCACCCACCTCAAGTTCGCCGGCGTGCCCTGCCGCGACCAGGACGCGGCGCTGAAGTTCTGGACCGAGAAGGTCGGCTTCCGCGTGCTCACCGACCAGCCGATGGGCGAGCAGCGCTGGATCGAGCTCGGCATCCACAACGGCGACACCCGCCTGGTGCTCTTCACGCCCGACGGGCACGAGGATCGCGTGGGCACCTTCTTCAACGGCTCGTTCGCCTGCGACGACGTCGAGGCCACCTACCGCCAGCTCAGCGCCCGCGGCGTCGAGTTCCGCGGGCCGCCTGAGAAACAGCCGTGGGGAACGTTCGCCATGTTCATGGACCCCGAAGGCAATCAGTTCGTGATGAGCTCGCGCTGATGGCCACTAAGCCGAGATCTTCGGCGCACGCGGGAACACGAACGCCAGGGTGACCAGCGCGACCAGCGAGGCCGAGAGCGCCGTGGCGGGGATCGCCGGGACGCCGAAGCTGGCCAGCGCCGCCCCGCCCATGGTCGCGCCCATCGCCTGGCCCATGGCGAACACCGAGCCGTTCAGCGCGAGCGCCACCGGCGCGCCATCGGTCATCTGGATCAGCCGCGACTGGGTCACCGGCGAGATCGAGAACAGCGCCGTGGCCGCCAGGAACACCGCCGCCAGCACCAGGCCGTCGATGGCGAAGCCGTGCGGCAGGAGGTGGTGGGTCGCCGACAGGTGCAGCGTCATGGCCACCGCCTGGAGGGCGATGCATTGCAGCACCCAGGCCTTGCCCGCGCCGCGGTCGGCCGCCCGCCCGCCCAGCCACAGGCCCATGGCCGCCCCAAAGCCGATCATCGACTGGAAGACCGCCACACCGGCGCCGGTGATCCCCGTCCCCACCCGCACGATGGGCGCGATATAGAGGTTCAGCGTCATGTTGGCGGCGAAGGTCAGGAAGCTGGTCAGGTACAGCGGCCAGATGCCCCGCAGGTCTAGCCTGCCCCCTTCGCGCCTGGGCGGCGCCGGCACGCTGGGCAGGAAGATCGCCACGGCCGCCAGGGCCACCGCCGCCAGCACCGCGGCGACCACGAAGGTGGCCCGCCAGCCGAACATCGCGCCGGCCACGCTGCCGATCGGGATGCCGATGACGAAGGCGAGGGTCATCCCGCCCGAGACCATGGCCAGGGCCGAGCCGCGGCGTTCGGGCGGCACCAGCGACGCGGCGGCCACGCTGGCCGCGGGCCCCGACATAGCCCCCGCCACCCCGGCCAGCGCGCGGACGACCAGCAAGGTCTCGAAGTTGGGCGCCATCGCGCACGCCAGGTGCAGGACGAGGCCGATCACCAAGCCCAGGATCACCACCAGCCGCCGATCCAGCCGCCCCAGCGCCCAGGCCACCACCGGACCCAGCGCCGCCGAAGTCAGGACGTAGGCCGTCTGCAGCTGTCCCGCGACGGCGGTGGAGACGCCCAGGTCGGCCGCCATCGTCTCCAGCATGCCGGCGAAGATGAACGCCGCCGACCCGAAGGCGAAGGTGCACAGCGTCAGGACATAGATGCGCGGGTTCACCGTTGCCCCTCGCCCATGCCAATCCCCTCCCGAACGCTTGTTTGAGCGTCAGGTTGGCCGAAGAACCGGTACGGGGTCTAGAGCGAAGTCAGATCAGGCCGGCATCTGGGCGCGGACCTTGGCCCGCAGCACGTCGATGGGGGCCAGGCCCTTGTCGGTCTTGAAGTGCCAGTAGGTCCAGCCGTTGCAAGCCGGGGCCGACTGCACCATCGCGCCCACCTTGTGGATCGAGCCCGAGAGATCGCCCACCACCAGGCTGCCGTCGGCGCGCACCCGCGCCGCGTTCTGGCCGCGCGGGCAGTAGAGCACGTCGCCGGCGCGCAGCAGCCCAGCCTCGACCAGGCTGCCGAACGGCACCCGCGGCTCGGCCCGCTTGGAGCCGGTGACCACCATCTCGTCGGCCGTGGCCGGGATCACCTTGGCGATGCGCTGCTCGGCGATCTTCGCGTAGGCGTCCTCGCGCTCGATGCCGATGAACTTGCGGCCCAGCCGCCGCGCAACCGCGCCCGTGGTGCCCGTACCGAAGAACGGGTCCAGGATGATGTCGCCCGGCTTGGTCGAGGCCATGATCACCCGGTGCAGCAGCGCCTCGGGCTTCTGGGTCGGATGGGCCTTGTCGCCGTTGTCGTCCTTCAGCCGCTCCTCGCCGGTGCACAGCGGCAGCGTCCAGTCCGAGCGCATTTGCAGCTCGTCGTTCGCCATCTTCATGGCGTCGTAGTTGAAGGTGTAGCGCCGGCCGCCCCGGCTCTTCGACGCCCAGATCAGGGTCTCGTGGGCATTGGTGAAGCGCGTGCCCTTGAAGTTCGGCATCGGGTTCGACTTGCGCCAGACGATGTCGTTCAGGATCCAGAAGCCCAGGTCCTGCAGCGTCGCACCCACGCGGAAGATGTTGTGGTAGCTGCCGATCACCCACAGAGCGCCGTCGTCCTTCAGCACGCGCTTGCACTCGGCCATCCAGGCCTTGGTGAAGGTGTCGTAGGCCGCGAAGCTCTCGAACTGGTCCCACTCGTCGTCGACCGCGTCGACCTTCGAGTTGTCCGGGCGCAGCAGGTCGCCGCCCAGCTGCAGGTTGTAGGGCGGATCGGCGAACACCAGGTCGACGGACCTGTCGGGGAGCTTCTTCAACTCCTCTAGGCAATCGCCCTGCAAAATGGCGTCAACCGGCAGCCCCATGGCCCAACCTCACGAAACAGAAGGCTGAATCCTCGCGCCGACATGGTGAACAGGCCGTCAACGCCGGCCGTCAAGTCGAACTTTAGGCCGCCATCGTCGCGTTGACGTGCGGCTCCAGGGCGCCCAGCAGCTGCGGCACCGACACCGGCTTGTTCAGATGCCCGTCGGCGCCGGCCGCCTTGCCGGCGTCCACATGCTCCTGCAGGCCGTTCGCCGAGACGATCAGGATCGGCATCCGGTGGCGTCCGGTCTCGACCTCCCAGGCGCGGATCAGCCGGGTGGCCTCGAAGCCGTCCATCACGGGCATCTGGATGTCCATCAGGATCACGTCGAAGGCGCCCGTCTTCGCGGCGTCCACCGCCTCGGCGCCGTTCACGACCTCGGCATGCTCGATCTCGGCCGAGTCCAGGATCAGCCCCAGCACTTGGCGATTGATGTCGTTGTCGTCGACGACCAGCACGCGGAACGGCCGGTCGGCCCGTTCCTCGGTCGCGATCGCCGCGGGGCCCATCGCGTCATGGGCCAGGATCGGCATGTCCAAGGTGAAGCTGAAGGTCGAGCCTTCGCCCGGCGCGCTCGTGCACTCCAGCGTCCCGCCCATCAGGCCCACGTAGTCGCGGCAGATGGCCAGGCCCAGGCCGGCGCCGCCGTGGCGGCGCGTCGAGCTGTCGTCCGCCTGGCGGAAGGCGCCCAGGAGGTCGGCCTTGGTCGCCTCGTCGAACCCGACGCCGGTGTCGCGCACCTGGAACGTCACCTTGTCGCCGTCGCGCGTCAGCCGCACCACGGCCGAACCCTTGTCGGTGAACTTCACGGCGTTGCTGACCAGGTTGCCCAGCACCTGGCTCAGGCGCGTGCCGTCGCAGCTCACCCGCGAGCCGGCGCCGGACGCCATCTCGAGCCAGATCCCCAGGCCCTTCTGCTCGGCTTGCGGCGCATACAGCGCCACCACCGACTGGGCCAGCTCGCTCAGCGAGGTGGGTTCGGGCCGCAGCTCGGCCATTCCGGCCTCGACCCGGGCCACGTCCAGCAGGTCGCTCAGCAGCGAGTTCAGCAGGCCGCCGGACGTCTTGATGACGTTCACCAACTCCTGCTGTTTCGCGGAAAGGCCACTGGCCACCAGCACGTCGGCGATGCCCAGCACGCCGTTCAGCGGCGTGCGGATCTCGTGACTCATGTTGGCCAGGAACTGGCTCTTGGCCCGGTTGGCGGCCTCGGCGGCGTCGCGCGCCTCGGCCAGAATGCGGGCCGTCTCGTGCTGCTCGGTGATGTCGCTCATCTTCGACACCCCGCCGCCGTCCTGGGTCGCGAACGACTGGTGGCGGATCCAGCGCCCGTCGGGCAGCTTCAGCTCCAGGCCGCCCGCGCGGCCTTTCTGGAAATAGTTCGAAAGCGGAGCGTCGGCGGCGAACTCGGCCTGGGGCTCCCAACCGGCCGCGAAGATCTTCTCGACGATCTCCTGACGCTTCATGCCCTCGCGCATCTCGACGCCAGCACTCGTGATAAGTTCGGCGTAGGCCTTGTTCCACGACAGGATGCGACCGTCGGGATCGTAGAACGCGAGGCCGGACGTCACTGCGTCCAGCGCGTCCTTCAGGCCCGACATGGTCGAACGCCGGCCCATGCCCTGCATCCAGATCAGGCCCGAGGTGGCCGTCAGGATCAGGCCGACCAGGATCACCGTGGCGAAGGCCAACGTGTCGCGGCCCGCGAGCTGGGCCGGCATGGCCAGCGTCGGGTCAGGCGCCAGCCGCACCGCGGTCATGGCCGTGAAGTGCAGGCCCACGATCGCCAGCACCAGCGCGCCGGCCGGCGCCAGGACGACCCAGCGGCGGCTCGAGCGCGAGCGGACGTAAAAGGCTCCGGCCGCGCCGAGGATGCTGATCGCGACGGCGACGACGACATAGACCTCGTCCCAGGCGATCTGCGCCTGGGTCCGCATGGCCGCGATGCCGGTGAAGTGCATGGCCGCCACCGCGAGGCCCGTCAGGCCGCCGCCGATCAGGACCGCCGGGCGGTTGTCGTTGTAGGCCGGCAGCGCGAAGCCCGCGCCCATGCCGACCACGGCGATCAGCCACGACAGGGCGGTCGTCCACGGCTCGTAGCCGATCGGCAGGTGCGGCTGGTAGGCCAGCATGGCGATGAAATGGGTCGCCCACACCGCCGAGCCCGCGACCACGCCGGTCAGCGCGGCCCAGGCCCAGCGGAGCGTCGATCCGGCGGCCTGCAGGCTGCGCAGATGGAACCCGAAGGCCGAAGCGCAACCCGTCGCGCACACGAGCGCCGCCAGGATCACCAGCCGGATATCGTGGTCGACGACGATACAGGTAAGAACCGAGAACATGGACGCTCGTACGTGGGGAGGCCACCAGCGTTATCGGACGTCCGTTAAGATAGGCTCGACAGACTCTCGCCCAGCGTGCGCATTCGCCGATCACACCCTCTATGGCGGCGATTCACCGCACCAGCGCACCCAGGCGCCGTGCGGATGGGCCTCCGCCAGTTTCCGCTCGACACCGCCCGGCCACTGGGTGAGCCGGACCTCGAACAGGGCCATGTTGTCGGCCGCCGGCTCGAATCGCAGCCAGGCGAAGGGCGCGTCCGCCGGAGCCTGCGCGCCGATCCCGGCGATGGTTTCGACCAGTCCCGCCTGCGTCGCGGCCGGCAGGTACTGCCAGAACACCGATTGATAGAGCACCGTCGCCGCGCCCGCCTTAGGCAAGACGTGGGACCGGGTCCAATGCAGCGCGTCGGCGGCGTCCACCCGAACGCCGTGCGCCAGCGCCAGGTCGATGGCGCGGCGGCTACGCTCGAGTCGCTCGAACTGGTCGGGCCAGATGCAGGCCAGCAGGCGGCGGCGCTGCACCGGATCGTCCAGGTCCGTCGGCCGGCGGTCGCAGGCGCGGCGCTCGACGACCTCCACCGCCGGCAAGGGCGGCGCCCCGCCTTCCCAATCGCTGTTGATCGTCACCGGCGCGCCGGGATCGCCCCAGGCGACGTCGCCCATCGCATACCGGAACAGGTCCCAGAACTGGTTCAGCCCCGCGCTGGCGCCGATCTCGAAGCAGCGCAGCGGCAGCCCCGTCTCGGCCGCCACGGTCAGAAACCCGCCCAGCAGGCCGCCGGTGCGGCGCACCTCGTTGGTCTGCGGCTCGTGGCCCAAGAAGGCCGACAGCATCGCCTCGTGCGGCCCGATCGCCGCCCGCGCCGCCGCCCAGGCGGCGTCCACGTTCCAATCCGTCCCGGGCTTCGGCCACACCGCGCTCAGCTCGGGCGCCTCGTCGCCCATGGCCAGGTGGTTGAAGGTGTTGGCGATGCGGATCGGGACCGCGTCGTCGAACATCGCCTTCAGGTCGGTATCGGCCCACCGCGCGAACAACCCGACCGTCGGCCCGCCGGCCTCCAGGTCAGCCGCGATACGCTCCAGTAGGCCAGCGTTGAACGGCGAGCCGAACTGCTCGCACGCGCGGGCCTGAATATGGCAGGCCCTGACCAGATCGGGATTGACGCTCATGCCTCCAGTGCGCTGCGGTGGCCGGCCAGCGTCAATCTTGATTCAGTTGGTCAATTCCACGTCGCCTGCGCGACGGGCGCGGTCTTTGGAAACCACGGACCGCGCGGATGGCGCTGAGCCGATCCGTGGCCATCGGTGAAATCCATGGTTCCTTGAAAGCGGCGCCGGCGCGCCATGACAGCTTGGGTCTGCGCGCGCCGTGCGAACATCTGTTTGGACAGACTCCCCGCCTCCCGAGACCGATGCTAGGGTAGAAAAAACGGTATCCAAGGGAGGATGAGATGGCGGACTTCGGCGGCGCTGAGCTGGACGCCTTCCGAACCGAGGCGCGGTCCTGGCTGGAGGCGAATCTGCCCCCATCGATCAAGGGCGACGTGAACGCGCCGCTGCGGTTCCAGGGCGGCGACCGGCCCGAGGGCGACCATCTCGTCTGGAAGCAGCGGATGGGCGAGAAGGGGTGGGGCGTGCCCACCTGGCCCAAGGCCTATGGCGGCGGCGGCCTGTCGACGGCCGAGGCCCGCGTGCTGGGCCAGGAGATGGACCGGATCGGCGCCTACAACCCGATCATGGGCATGGGCGTCTCGATGTTCGGCCCGACCCTGCTGGAGTACGGCACCGAGGAGCAGAAGAAGCGTCACATCCCGCCGATCGTGAAGGGCGAGCTGCGCTGGTGCCAGGGCTATTCCGAGCCGGGCGCGGGGTCGGATCTGGCCAGCCTGACGACCAAGTGCGAGGACGCCGGAGATCACTGGAAAATCAACGGCCAGAAAATCTGGACCAGCGGCGCGCAATGGGCCGACTGGTGCTTCTGCCTTGTCCGTACAGATACCACGAAGAAGCATGAGGGCATAAGTTTCGTCCTCATCAACATGCACCAGCCGGGGGTGGAGACGCGGCCGATCAAGCTGATCGCCGGGTCGTCGCCGTTCTGCGAGACCTTCTTCACCGACGCCCGCGCGGAAAAGGACGACATGGTGGGGCCGCTGAACGGCGGCTGGACCGTGGGCAAGCGCCTCCTGCAGCACGAGCGCTCGGGCCAGGGCGGCGGGCGGATGACCGGCGGCGCCGACGTGGCCGAGCTGGCCAAGGAATATGTGGGCGTCGACGACCAGGGCCGGATCGCCGACACCGACCTGCGCTCGCGCGTGGTGAAGAACAAGATGGACGCCCGCGCCCACGCCCTGACCATCGAGCGCGCCCGCGCCGAGGCCAAGGGCAACGTGAACCCCTCGGCCACGACGTCGGTGATGAAGAACTCCGGCACCTGGATCGGCCAGGAGCGCGCCGAGCTGCTGCTGGAGATCATGGGCCACCAGGGCCTCGGCTGGAACGGCGACGCGTTCCGGAAGGACGAGCTGGAGGCCGTGCGCTCGTGGCTGTCCGGCAAGGCCTGGACCATCTTCGGCGGCAGCCAGGAGGTGCAGTCGAACATCGTCAGCAAGCGCATTCTGGGCCTGCCCGACACGACGGCTTCGAGCTAAGGTCTCAGCTCTCGGGCGTCATCCCCCGACTTGATCGGGGGACCCAAGCTGAATGGCAATTTCGGCCACGCCGCTTGGGTCCCCCGGATCGGCCTTCGGCCGACCGTGGGATGACGACGTGAATATTGAACGCAAAGGATTTTCGAGAATGGCGGATTTTGGCGGCGCGACCGATCTGGAGGCTTTCCGGAAAGAGGTCCGTGATTGGGTCGAGGCGAATTTCCCCGCCTCGCTGAAGGGCAAGGCCAACCCGATGGCGCGCGAGGAGCGCGGCAACGACCCGACCCCCGAGCAGGAGGCCTGGCGCAAGGCGGTGGGCTCGAAGGGCTGGGGCACGCCCACCTGGCCGAAGGAATACGGCGGCGGCGGGCTCTCCGGCGCCGAGGCGCGCATCGTGCAGGGCGAGTTCGCCCGCGCCGGCGCCTACAATCCGATCGGCGGCATGGGCGTGATGATGTTCGGCCCGACGCTGCTGGAATACGGCACCGAAGCCCAGAAACAGGAACACATCCCGCCGATCTGTCGCGGAGATCTCCAGTGGTGCCAAGGTTTCAGCGAGCCGAATGCTGGTTCTGACCTTGCGTCTCTTGCCACGAAAGCTGAAGACAAGGGCGACCACTTCATAATTAATGGGTCCAAGGTGTGGACAAGCGGCGGCCAATACGCCGACTGGATGTTCTGTCTGGTCCGCACCGACCCCGCGAAGAAGCACGAAGGCATCTCGTTCGTGCTCTTCTCGATGCACCAGCCGGGCGTCGAGGTGCGGCCGATCCCGCTGATCAACGGCATGGCGCCCTTCTGCGAGACCTTCTTCACCGACGCTCGCGCCGAGAAGAAGGACCTGGTGGGCCCGCTGAACGGCGGCTGGACCATCGCCAAGCGCCTGCTGCAGCACGAGCGCAGCGGCATCTCGGGCATGGGCGGCGGCATGGGCGGCTCGTCGCTCTCCGACCTCGCCAAGAAGTATGTGGGCGTCGACGAGGAAGGCCGGATCGCCGACCACGACCTGCGCAACCGGATCATCCGGAACGCGATGGAGACCCGCGTCTTCCAGCAGACCGCCTTCCGCGTGATGGCCGAATCCAAGGGCAATTCCGGCCCCTCGGCCGCCACCTCGATCATGAAGAACGCCGGCACCTGGATCGCCCAGGACCGCCACGAACTGACGCTGGAGATCATGGGTCACCAGGGCCTGGGCTGGGAGGGCGACGACTTCGCCAAGGACGAGCTCGAGATCGTCCGCGCCTGGCTCTACGGCAAGGCCTTCACGATCTTCGGCGGCTCCCAGGAGGTGCAGTCGAACATTGTCTCGAAGCGCATCCTGGGCTTGCCTGACCTTACGCAAGCGCATTGAGGATGCGGGCCTGAGAGGGTCCGCACCCCTACCCGTCATTTGAAACAACGAACGAATTTATACGAGGAACCAAGATGGCCGTTCTGACCGAAGAACAGAGCATGCTGCGTGACGCGGCCAAGAGCTGGGTGCAGGAAAAGTCCCCCGTCGGCGCCTTCCGCAAGATGCGCGATAGCGGCGCCGAGCTGGGCTACGACGTGGCCGCCTGGAACGAGATGGCCGAGATGGGCTGGGCCGGGGTGATCATCCCGGAAGAGTTCGGCGGGTCGAACTTCGGCTACCTGAGCCTGGGCCTGGTCCTGGAAGAGCTGGGCCGCACGCTGACCGCCTCGCCGCTGATCGCCTCGGGCCTGGCCGGCGCCTCGGCCCTGATCCTGGGCGGCTCCGACGCCCAGAAGTCCGAGTGGCTGCCGAAGGTGGCCGACGGCTCGGCGGTGGTGGCGCTGGCGATCGACGAAGGCCCGCACCACAAGCCCGAGAAGGTCGAAGCCAAGGTCGAGGGCGGCAAGCTCTCGGGTAAGAAGACCTTCGTGCTGGAAGGCATGGCCGCCGACGTGTTCGTCGTCTCGGCCAAGAGCGGCGGCGCGGTCGAGCTCTACCTGGTGAAGGCCGACGCGGCCGGCGTCTCGCGCCAGAAGCTGAACCTGGCCGACAGCCGCGGCGCGGCCAACGTCAGCTTCGACGGCGTGGCGGTGAGCGACGCCGACAAGCTGACCGGCGGCGCGGCGCTGCTGGAAAAGGTGCTGGACCGCGCCCGCGCGGGCCTGGCCGCCGAGATGCTGGGCGCCGCCAACCAGGCGTTCGACATCACCCTCGACTACCTGAAGACCCGCGTGCAGTTCGGCCAGGTGATCGGCAGCTTCCAGGCCCTGCAGCACCGCGCGGCCAAGATGTTCACCGAGCTCGAGCTGTCGCGCTCGGCCGTCGAGGCGGCCCTGACCGCCATCGACAACGACGCCCCCGACGTGCCGGAACTGGTGAGCCTGGCCAAGGCCAAGATGGGCGACACCTTCCACCTCGTCAGCAACGAGATGGTCCAGATGCACGGCGGCATCGGCATGACCGACGCCCACGACGCCGGCTTCTACCTGAAGCGCGCCCGGGCGGCCGAAGCGGCCTTTGGGAACCAGGCGTTCCACCGCGACCGCTACGCGCGGATCCAGGGGTATTGATCGGTCGCTGACCGTTCAGGACTGAGATGACGGAAGCCCCGTCGGTCGCGAGACCGGCGGGGTTTTCGTTGGGGGGTGGGGCTGATGCGGGGTTGGCGGGCGGTGGCGCCGAGCTGACGCTTGCTGACAGCCGGGCGATCGGCAAGTCCCACTGGGCAGGGGACCATGCCGGTCTTGCCTCGAAGGGCGCATAATCTGCCCCGGGCTGGAAGGGCGACCTCATGGAGGTGGCCGTGGCACAGCCAGACCTATTTCGAACCCCTCGAAAACCTTGGAATGCCGGGGGTCTGATTTGCCCAAAGGCGCCGCTAAAACCGAAGCGCATCTGGGCGATCCGCCAGCAACTGAAGATGCTCCGCCGGATTCGCGATCTAGCGATGTTCAACTGCGCCCTCGATGCAAAGGCTGCGGGCCATCGGAGCATCTGGAGATCTGACGGACGGCGCCTGATCCCGCCGGCGCGATCGATGTGAACCTCCGAGCGGACGCCCTCGACGTCCGCCAGGGGTGGGTAGGCCCGCGGGCCCCCGCCGCGCGATCCGCGTTCTACAGCGGGACTGATCGCAATATGCGGATTGGGGCCTGCCGGGGCATCGCTGCGGATCAGCTCCGGGTGACGTTCTGGCCCCTGTCGCGATAGGCCTCGCTCCGCGTCAAGGTGAGCACACAGAGCACCTCGCCCTGGACGTCGGCGATGGTGAGCTGCAGCTCTCCTGAGGAGATGCGGCCTCGCGTGCTCCCCTCACAGGCCGATATGATCACGCCTTTTTCAACACAATCGGCGCAAGACGGCCGTCGCACATTCGTCAGCTTGACCGCCCAATCACGTCCTCGATCCGGATCGGCAGGCGGCGCACTCGCTTTCCCACGGCGTGATGGATGGCGTTGGCGATCGCCGCCTGGATCCCTGCGCTGCCCAGCATGCCGATGCCCTTGATGCCGCCCGGCAGTAGGGGGTCGTCCTCGTCCAACATGAGGACGTCGAACTCGGGCATGTCGGCGTGGGTGGGGATCAGATAGTCGGTGAGGTTGTCGCCCACGATGCGGCCGGTCGCGCGGTCGGTGTCGACCTGCTCGTGCAGGGCCATGCCGATGCCGCCGATGAGCCCGCCGACATACTGGCTGTGGGCCAATTGGCCGTTGAGGATGCGGCCCGCGGCGAAGGCGGCCACGACGCGGCGTACGCGCACCTCGCCCAGGTCCGGGTCGACGCCCACCTCCACGAAGATCGCCCCGTACCCGTTGGCGCTGAACGGCTGCGACTCGGGAAGTGTCGCCACGCCCTCCGCCTCCAGGCCGTCCGGCGCGAGCCGGGCCATCAGGTTGGCCAGGTTCTCGGCGGCGTTGCGGGTGCGGCTGCGGACCAGCCCGGCCTCGAACACCAGGTCTTCCGGCGCGGCGCCCGCCAGCGGCGAGGCCTCGTCAGCGGCGGCGAGCTCGCTCAGCCGCGCCCGCAGGGTCGCGACCGCGTCCTCGACCGCCGGCGCGAAGCTGGCCGTGACCATCGAGCCTCCGGTGTAGGGCCCCTCGGGCAGATCGGTGTCGCCGAGTTCGACCTGCACCTGGTCCATGGCGACGCCCAGCCCGTCGGCCGCGAGCTGGCCGATGGCCGTGTAGAGGCCCTGGCCGAAGTCCTGCGTGCCGCACTGGACCAGCAGGCCTGCGTCCGCGTCGATCCGTACCTTCACCCGGCAGGGCTGGCGGTGCACCGGATAGACCGACGAGGCCATGCCCGATCCGATCCGCCAGCGACCGTCGCGGGCGCTCGTCGAGCGCTGCGCCCAGCCGAAGCGTTCGGCGGCCGCGCGGTAGCAGTCGAGGAGGCCGTTGCTGCTCCACGACTTGTCGGCATCGAAATCACGCTCCGCGTAGTTTCGCACCCGCAGTTCGACAGGATCGATTCCCAGCGCCTCGGCCGCCTCGTCCATGGCCGTTTCCAGTGCGAAGGTCCCGGGCGCGACGCCCGGCGCGCGCATCGGGATCGGCAGCGGCTCGTTGGTGCGCACGATGCGGTGGCCGGTCGTGACGTTGGCGCAGGCATAGAGCGAGCGCGACGTCCGCGCCGTGCCGTCGCTGTAGTCGCCGTGGGTGGCCGTCTGACCCAGAACGTGGTGGTCGATGGCGGTGAGCCTGCCGTCGGCGTCGAACCCCAGGGCCAGGTCCTGCACCGTCTCCTGTCGGCGGCCCACCAGGCTGAAGAGCTGCGCGCGGGTAAGCTCCAGGCGCACCGGGCGGCCCGTGCGTTTCGACGCGAGGAGCGCCCAGATCATCCAGGGCCACCACAGCGGGCCCTTGCAGCCGAAGCCGCCGCCCATGAACCGCGAGACGACCCGCACCTGTTCGGGCGGAATCTGGAAGGCGTGGGCCACGATCCGCTGGGTGGCGAAGATCGCCTGGGTGCCGGTGTGGACCACCACCCGGTCGCCGTTCCAGCCGCAGACCACCGAATGTGGCTCCATCGGATGGTGGTTGTTGACCGCGGTGTCGTAGCGGTGGCGCACGACGAGGTGCGAATTCGCCAGCGCCGCGGCGGCGTCGCCACGCTGGGTGGCGGCGGGGAAACGACCGACGACGTCGGGGGCGAAGGCGGTGTCGAGGGCCTGGTCCATCGCCGTGATCGCAGGCTCGGGGGCGAGGTCCAGCCGTACGGCGCGGGCGCAGGCTTCTGCCTCTTGCAGCGTTTCGCCGACCACCAGGCCCAGGGGCTGGCCGGCGAAGTGGATAGCCGGCCCGCGGATCAGGGCGACGGTCCCGGACGGCTTCAGGACCTGGGCCTCGACGTGAGACACGAGGCCGGCGAAGCCGGGCAGGTGGCGCGCCGGCCGGTCATCGATCCCCAGCAGCCGGCCCCGCGCGATCGGCGCCTCGATCAGGGCGGCCTGCAGCATCCCCGGCATGGGCGTTTCGGCCTCGTAGATCGCCCGGCCGGTGACCTTCAGCGCCGCCTCCAGGCGCACCGGGCTCTGATGGACGGTCACGCGGCGCCTCCCACCGTCTCCAGCGCGCGGCGCACAGCGCATCTCAGGAGCTCCACCTTGAAGCCGTTGTGCGCGAGGGGCCTGGCGCCCTCGACCGCCAGCGCTGCGGCGGCTTCGAAAGCCGCAGGTCCTGGCGGCTGGCCCATCAGCGACGCCTCCGCGGCGGCCAGCCGCCAGGGCCGGGGGGCTACGCCGCCCGCGACCAGTCGGAGATGAGCGATACGCCCCTCCTGCAGGCGCAGCACCGCCGCCACCGAGACCACGGCGAATTCGAACGAGGCCCGGTCGCGAACCTTCAGATAGGCAGCGCACGCGCCGCGTCCGTCCGGGATCTCCACCGCGGAGATCAACTCGCCGGGCGCCAGCGCGGTGTCGATGTGCGGCGTGTCGCCGGGCAGCCGGTGCAGGCCGGCCGCCGACACGCGTCGCGATCCGCCGTGGCGGACGAGCTCGACCTCGGCGTCCAGTGCGGCCAGGGCGACGGCGAGGTCCGAGGGGTGGGTGGCGACGCAGGCGTCGCTGGCGCCGAAGATCGCGTGGCCGCGGTTTTCGCCATCCCGCGCGCCGCAGCCCGAGCCGGGCGCGCGCTTGTTGCAGGGGAAGGCGTCGTTGCGGAAATAGCCGCAGCGGGTCCGCTGCAGCAGGGCGCCGCCGACGGTGGCCATGTTGCGCACCTGGCCCGAGGCGCTGGCGGCGATGGCCTCGGCGACCAGCGGCCACCGGGACCTCACATCCGGGCTCGCCGCCACGTCGCTGAGCCGCGCCAGAGCGCCCAGGCGCAGCGTCTCGCCAGCTTCGACGTCGGCCAGCGGCAGCCGCGAGATGTCGACCACACGCGCCGGCGCTGCAGCCCGGACCTTCCACAGCGGCAGCAGGTCGGTGCCGCCGGCCAGGTAGGCCGAGCCCGCCTGCGCGCCGCTCGCCAGCGCCTCGTTCAGGTCGCCCGGGCGCACATAGTCGAACACAGGCCCGCTCACAGTCCCGCCGCCTCGGCGACGGCCGCCACGATATTGGGCTGGGCCCCGCAGCGACAGAGATTGCCCGCGAGCCCCTCGCGGATCGCGTCACGGCTGTCGACGCCCTCCTCGAGGAGCGCGACGGCCGACAGGATCTGGCCCGGCGTGCAGTAGCCGCACTGCAGGGCGTCGTGACGGATGAACGCCTCCTGCAGCGGATGCAGCGTCCCATCGCTCTCCAGCCCCTCGATCGTGGTGATGGCGCAGCCGTCGTACGACTGGGCCAGCGCCAGGCAGGCCTTGATGCGCCGACCATCGGCCAGGACCGTGCACGCCCCGCAGGCGCCGAGACCGCAGCCCTTCTTGACCCCGGTCAGCCGCAGCTCGTCGCGAAGGACGTCGAGCAGGCTGGCGGTGGGCGGAGACGCGAGCGAGCGCGCCTCTCCATTGACGGTGAGCGAAAGCTGAGGGCGCCCCGTGTGCGACATGGGCGGCTCCATTTCTCGGGTTCTGGAAGGCTCTCAGGCTATCCTGATAACTTTACAATCGTCAAGTACAACTTACCAAATGGTCAGCGTGCGATGCGCCGGGCGAGTTCGTCGAGAAAGGCCGCCCACTCTGCCTGAAAGGCCGGGTCCGTCGGGGCCTTGTCGGTGATCATCCGCGTCACCTGCGGAAACGCCAGCGGGTAGAGGGCCAGCGCGTGGATCGCGAGCTGCAGAAACTCCGTCGGCAGCTCCGCGGGCAGTACGCCGGCGTCCTGCTGCCCCTGGATCCGCTCGGCGCCGCGGGCCAGCGAGGCGCGGCGGTGTGCCTCGGCGGTGATGGGCCCGTCGGCGGCGCGCTCGGCGGCTTCCCAGGTCAGGAAGCGCACCCAGGTCGGATCGAC
>Ga0209050_1000168_pt1 | contig 151278 bp, 132 predicted proteins | sample Araplavi_mTSA_r2_FD_184276 | JGI IMG/M metagenome (GOLD analysis project Ga0209050, IMG submission 184276) | Arabidopsis root microbial communities from North Carolina, USA - plate scrape MF_Cvi_mTSA_r2 (SPAdes) (version 2) | ecosystem: Host-associated > Plants > Roots > Endosphere | place... | reverse complement strand
TGTCGCGCCATCCGATGCAAGACGTGGTCAAGAACAACCCACGCTACCCGGACGAACAACAGCGCATCCTGGCCGCTACCATCAACGGCATCCGCGTGGTCAGCGCCTATGTGCCGAACGGCCAGGCGCTCGATTCGGACAAGTATACCTACAAGCTGGGCTGGCTGGCCGGCTTCCGCGACTGGCTGGGCGAAGAACTGGCGCGCAACCCGCACCTGGCCGTGCTGGGCGACTACAACATCGTGCCGGATATTCGCGACACCCACGATCCGGCGATGGAAGGCGACATCTTTTGCTCGGAGAAAGAGCGCGCTGCATTGAAAGCCCTGTTCGACCTCGGCCTGCACGACTCGTTCCGCCTGTTCGATCAGCCGGAAAAGACTTTCTCGTGGTGGGACTACCGCATGCTGGGCTTCCAGAAGAACAAGGGCCTGCGCATCGACCACGTGCTGCTGTCCGCGCCGTTGAAAGAGCGCTGCGTCTCCTGCGTGATCGACCGCGCGCCGCGCAAGTGGCAGCAGCCGTCCGACCATGCGCCGGTCATTGCAACGCTGGGCGCTTAAGCGGCCTGGCGCTCCATCATGAGCTGGGCGCGCACGCCCAGCACCGGCTTCGAGAAAAGGTAGCCCTGGGCATAAGTACAGCCTTGCTCGCGCAATAGCTGGAACTGCCCTTCCGTCTCCACCCCTTCCGCCACCACCGACAGCTGCAGGCTGTCGGACAGCGCGATGATCGCTGCCACGATGGCGCGGTCTTCCGCGCTTTCTTCCAAGTCCTTGATGAAGGCGCGGTCGATTTTGATCTTGCGCACCGGGAAGCGTTTCAGGTAAGCCAGCGATGAATAACCGGTGCCGAAGTCGTCGATCGACAGCCGGATGCCCATCGCATTGATCTGCCCCAGGATTTCCAGCGTCTGTTCGCCGTGCTGCATCAGCGCCGTTTCGGTAATTTCAAACTCGATCAGGGCCGGATCGATGCCTGTTTCCTCCAGCGTGCGCCGGATCGAGTCGACCAGGCCACGATGCATGAACTGGCGCGCCGACAGGTTGATCGCCATCGGCACCGGCTCCATGCCCTGGCGCTGCCACTCCATGCTTTGTTCGCAGGCACGGCGCATGACCCATTCGCCGATCGGCACGATCAGGCCGTTTTCTTCGATCAGCGGGATGAACTGGTCCGGCATCACCAGTCCGCCGGCCGGGCGGCGCCAGCGCAGCAGAACTTCCAGTGTAGCCAGGCGGCGTGTGGCAATGTCCATGATCGGCTGGTAGTGCAATTCGAATTGGCCAAGCTGCAATGCCGAACGCAGCGCGCTCTCCATTTCGAAGTGCATGGCCGCCGCCGTGTTCATCTCTTCGCTGAAATACTGGTAGTTGTTACGGCCCGATGCCTTGGCGTGGTACATCGCCGCATCGGCATTGCGCATCAGGGTGGCGACGTCGTTGCCGTCATCGGGATAGGTGCAAATGCCGATCGAAGGCGTGATATGCAGCAGGCGCCCTTCCAGCGGGATCGGCTCGGACAGCAGGTCGATGATCTTTTGCGCGACGTGGCTCGATTCGTCCGTGTCATGAATGCCTGGCAGCAGCACCACGAATTCATCGCCGCCAAGGCGCGCCACGGTGTCGCTGGCACGCACCGCCCCCACCAGGCGCGTTGCCACTTCCTTCAGCAAGGCGTCGCCGGTCATGTGGCCCAGCGAATCGTTGATCGTCTTGAAGCGGTCAAGATCGATAAACATGACTGCCAGGCGGCGTTCGGAGCGCTGGGCCGCCAGCATGGCGCGATCCAGGCGATCCGCCAGCAGTGCGCGATTGGGAAGGCCGGTCAGGCTGTCGTGATAAGCCATGTGATGTACCCGGGCTTCGGCCTGGCGGCGCTCCACGATTTCGGCCTGCAGCTGCGCGTTCGCGCCGGCCAGTTCGGCAGTGCGTTCCAGCACCCGCACCTCCAGCTCGTCGCGCGCGCGGCGCACCGCTTCCGTCGCTTCGCGGCGCAAGGTCACGTCGTCGATCAGCCATACCGAGCGGCCCTTGGGGTCGGCCATGTCGAACGGGCGCCCCGACAGGCGTGCCCAGAAGCTGCTGCCATCCTTGCGCACCAGCTGGTATTCGTAGGAGCTGGCATGCCCGGCAAGGAATTCCTTTTCCGTTGCCTTGCGCGCGGCGTCCCATGCCGCCAGGTCGGAATAGAAAGTCTGCACGCTGACGCCGGCCATCTCGCCGGGGCCGTAACCGAACAGCTCCTCCATCTTGGCGTTGCAGCGCAGGTTGCGCCCTTTCTCGCACACGGATATGCCCATGACCGCACTGTCCAGGATCGCCTGGTTTTCCAGCAGCGCATTACGCAGCGACTCTTCGTCGTGCTTTTGCGCGGTGCGGTCTTCAATGATCCAGATGGTGCCCTGGGTCGGGTCTTCCGGGTTCACCACGTAACCGATCAGTTGCGCCCAGAAGTCGCTGCCATCCTTGCGGCGCATCAGCGTTTCGGAGTGGAAGTGCTTGCCCTGGCTTAGCAGCGGGCCGGCAACGGCGCCAATCCGGTGGTAGGTCTCGTCATCGGGGTAGATCGCGCGGCCCGGCATGCCCAATGCCTCGTCGGCCTGGTAACCGAACATGCTTGCAAAGCCGCGGTTGTAGCGCGTGATCAGGCGGTTCTTGGTAAACAGGATAGAGATCGAGGCATTGGTCATGATGGCCTCGACTTCCATCTGGGTCTGGCGCGAGACGGTCACGTCTTCCAGGATCCAGATGGTGCCGCCCGCGTTATGCTCCTGGTCCACTGCCTGGGCGCGCACGCGGCACCAGATAATGCTGCCATCCTTGCGCACCAGCTCGCACTCGCGCAGTTCGAACAGTTCACCGGCGGCCAGCAAGGGGCCGGCCTGCAAGCCAAAGGCCGCGTGCTGCTCGACGTTCTCAAACAGCAGCGAAGCGTGGCGTCCGCGCAGTTCTTCCAGCGTATAGCCGAACATTTCAGCCATGCGCGGGTTGACCGTCATGATTTCCTGGTTCTTGGTGAACAGGATGCCGACCGAGGCATTATCCAGGATCGCCTTCTGCTCCAGCAGCAGGCGGCCCATCGCTTCGTTCGCCATGCGCTGCTCGTTGATGTCTTCCAGGATGAATACCGTGCCTTCCCGGGCATCGGCAGGATCCAACGCGCGGCCGTTGGAACGGCACCAGAACAGGCTGCCGTCGCGGCGCCGCAATTGCAGTTCCAGCGTCAGCGGCGTGCCTTGCGCCAGCATCGGGAAGTATTCGTTACGAATGCGCAGCGCCTCTTCCGGCGTCGGATACAGGATGTCGCTCGGCGCGCCTTCCAGTTCCTGGCGCGCGTAGCCGAACATTTCAGCGGCGCGCATATTGCATTCGACGACATAGCCGTTCTTGGCGAGGATGATGCCGACTGCCGCGTTCTCCAGGATGGCCTGCTGCTCCAGCATGGCCTTGCGCAAGGCGCGCTGGTCGCGCTGGGCGCTGCTGATGTCGTTGAAGATGATGGTGGCGCCGCCATCCAGCCCGCCCGGCAACGCCTTGACTGTCAGTTGCACGGCAACGTAATTGCCGCTGGCGTTGACCAGCACACTGTCCCATTTGGGCGCTGTGCGCGGCGCCATGTTCGGCAAGGCGGCGGATACCACCAGCGCGGCATTGAGTTGCGCGTTCGCCTCGGCGCGCACATGGCGGGCAAACATTTCCACCACATTGCGTCCACGCGGGTCGGACTGCAGCAAGGCGTCGAATTCGGAGTTGGAAGCGAATACCAGGCCGTCGGCATCGCAGGCGCAGGCAGGCATCCCGACCAATTGCAGGGCATTGGCCACAACTTCAACATTACTCGAAACAGAATTCATGTACGCCTGGACTCCGGGGGTATCCAGCCGATCATAGCGTACAAAACTGGCCAGTCAAAGGGATGGCCGGGTTTGCTGACATTGTTACAACAAAAACATGTCTTTTTGCCGCCACGCAGCTCTTCCTGGCTGTTTCAACCGTGCGTAGGCTTTCGGCGCATTTTGGTATCTTCCGCAAGTTTGCTTATTTGATAAGTTGGTAAATCGAGGCTTATCGCAACTTAATAATTGATAGGAGTTGCCAGAATGTCGTTTGGTCCTTTGGATGGCAAGACAGCGCTGGCGTCATCGCCGTTAGGCGAGGCACCAGATGTCTCTTCGCTGGTCAGCGAGTTGGCCGACCACGCAATCCCGGGCGCGGTCGACCTGGCCGCGCAAGGCAAATTGCCGCCTGCCGCTACGCAACTGTCGCAGACCGCGCTTGGTGCCGGCCTGGCTGCGATTGCAGGCAGAGAAGCTTCAGCCACAGCGCCGGCTTCCGCGCTGGCGCACAATGCAAGCACGCTTGCCGCAGAATCCCAAACCGCTACAGCCCATGCTGTAGCTTCCCGCGCAGCCGAAGAAGCTGCGCCTGCCGCAATGCCGGCAGTTGCCAAGGCATTGCAAATCGAAGAACACCCGCTGGCCGGCCTGGCCATCCAGGACTTCATGGCGCCGGCTCCGGAATTTGCGCCGGCCGTCATGAAGCCTCGCCTGGCCGCGCTGCAGCAAGCGGCCGGCGGCGGCCCCTTCGCCGCATTCCACGAGGGCAGCCGCCTGCTGCGCTTCTATTCCCCGCTGGAAGGCGACAAGGCCCTGCTGGTCGAAACGCTGACGGGGGAAGCTGCCCTGTCCTCCCCTTACCGCTTCACACTGGGGCTGCTGTCCAAGAGCTCCAGCATTGACCTGCAAGACCTGCTGGGCAAGAACGTCAGCGTCGGCGTACGGCTGGCCGACGGCAGCGAGCATTTCATCAACGGCTACGTCAATGTGTTCGGCTTCACCCGCTCGGATGGCGGCTTCGCCTTCTACCACGCCGAAATCGTTCCCTGGCTGGCCTTCCTGCAGCGCCGCACCAATTCCCGGATCTTCCAGGACGCAAGCGTGGTGGACGTCCTGACGCAGATCTTTACCTCCGATTACGGCAGCCTGGCCGCTTACGAATTCCGGACCGCGAAGACCTACCTGCCTGAAAACTACATTGTCCAGTACGACGAGACCGACGAACATTTCGTCAGCCGCCTGATGGAGAAATACGGCCTGTTCTACTACTTCGAGCACAGCGAAGAGGGCCACGTCATGGTGATCAGCGACGACTCGCGCGACAGTACTTTCTGCCCGCCGCAGCCGTCGCACGCCGAGATCGAGTTCAACGGCGGCAACCGCTGGCATGACCGCGACGCCGTCACTGCCTTCACGGCACGGCGCGTGCTGCAGCCAACCAAAGTCGCGCTCAACACATTCGACTTCAAGTCCCCCAACACGGTGCAATACGTGGAACTGCCGACCGCTTCGCGCCAGGGCGATGTGCCAACGCTCGAAGTCTACGACGGCAACCCGGCCTTCTCCTACAAGGACCGCGACAGCGGCGAGCGCGAGGCGCAACTGCGCATGGAAGCCATGGAATGGCAGGCCAAGCTGTTTGCCGGCGAATCCGATTGCCGCGGCCTGGCCCCTGGACACACGTTCAAGCTGCACGGCCACCACTGGTTCGACGTCACGGACGAAAAGGACAACGACTTCCTGGTGATCGGCGTGCAGCTCGATTGCCGCAATAACTTCTTTGCCAGCGACCAGCAAGACGTCTATCGCAACAGCTTTACCGTGATCCGCCGCAAAATCCCGTATCGCCCGGTGCGGGAACATCGTTCGCCGCGCATGCCTGGCCCGCAGACGGCCACCGTGGTCGGTCCCAAAGGGCAGGAAATCCACACCGACCAGTATGGCCGCATCAAGGTGCAGTTCCATTGGGATCGCTACGGGCGCCGCGACGAAGCCAGCTCCTGCTGGATCCGCGTATCGCAGCCGTGGGCCGGCAAGGGCTGGGGCACGGTGTCCATCCCGCGCATCGGCCAGGAAGTGCTGATCGACTACCTGGAAGGCGATCCGGACCGCCCGGTCTGTACTGGCCGCCTGTTCAACGCCGACCAGCCGGCGCCTTACGCCCTGCCCGACGGCGCCCATATGATGGGCTTCAAGAGCCGTTCCACACCGGGCGGCGGCGGCTTCAGCGAGATGGTGATCCACGACTCCAAAGGTTCGGAGCTGATCAACATCCACGCACAGAAGGATATGGTCACGACCGTGCAGAATGCGCACGCGACGACGGTCAACGGACCACACCAGACCAACACCGTAAGCCAGGGTTACCAGCGCAACACGGTCAAGCAGCAGATCGAGATGGTGTCCGAGACTGCCTATATCGACATGCGCGCGAAGCAGCACATCGACCTGACGGCGGAAACCGAGCATATCGCCCTGACGGCGAAGAAACACGTCGAGCTTGTGGCGCAGACCGAGCACATGTCGGCCACCGCCAAGAAGCACGTCGAACTGAAGGCCGAGACAGAGCATATTGCGGCCACGGCGAAGAAGCACGTCATGCTCAAGGCCGAAACCGAGCACGTGGAAATGGGCGCCAGCAAGTTTGTCGACATCAAGTCCGACACCCAGCACATCCACCTGACGGCCAATACCGACATTACGCTGCAGGTCGGCGCCAGCAAGATCGAACTGCGCGCCGACGGCACCATCACCATCCAGGGCAAATACGTCGACATCATCGGCAGCGACCGCATTGACCTGAACAAGTAGGATCGATAACGATGCAATACCACACCAACAGCGCAACTTTCGAGCTTCCGGCCCAGCTCAAGGACAAATCCATGCACATGTTCGTCGTGCGCGAAGATGGGCCCAGCGAATTCAGCGTGGTTATCACCCATGCCGACGTGCCGGCAGAGGAAAGCCTTGCCGATTTCGGCGACCGCCTGCAAAAGGAACTTGGCCGCGCCCTGCCCCGCTTCCAGCTGCGTGGGCTGAAAGAATGCATGGTAGGCGGCTCGCCCGCCATCGAACTGGCCTACAGCTGGCGCAAGGACAGCAATTTCATGCACCAGCGCCAGGCCGTGGTGCTGGTCGGCTGCCCGGCGCCCGGCAGCCGCCAGGCCATGCTCATCGCCGCCACCTGCCCGGAATCGTTTACCGACGAATGGAATGCCGCCTTCGACGGCCTGCTGGCCTCCATGACGCTGCGCAATCCCCTGAGCGCCATCGCCGCCGCGCCCAAGCGCAAGGTGGTGGTCGCTACAGAACCGTACACCTTCGCCCTCTCCGCCCGCCGGCGCAGCCTGCACGTCTACGCGAACCAGGGCGATGCTTGCCGCAAAACCGATCCGCGCGAAGTGGAGCTGGACACCTGGGCCTTTTTCGATGCCGCAGGCAACCGCCTGCAAGCGCATTTCACCGCCCCCAACTCCTACGATCCAGGCCTGCGCAACACGGGCATGTACCAGCTCGCGGCCCATCCCGATCCTGAGGCCTCGACGTTGCTCGACAACCTGCACCTGGCGGCTATCTACGATCCGCCGCAGGACATCCCGAACCTGCCCCACCTTGGCGCCGTGCGCAGCTTCCTCGAGCAGCAAGTGGGCTGAACATGGCATACGCAGCCAGGCTGAATGACCCGATCGGTCATAGCCCGACCATGAGCTGGCTGCTCGGCGGCCTGATTGCCGCCGCAGCCATTGCCGTCACGGCGGTCGCCGTCGTCGGCACCGGCGGCCTGGCTGCCGCGGCCATCATCGGCGGCGCCGCGGCAGCCGGCGGCGGTATCGGCGAGGTACTGAGCACCATGAGCTGGGCGCCGAAAGAGGAAGTGGGCAATATCACCGCCACCGGTTCGCCCAACGTCTTTACCAACGGCCTGCGCGCCATCCGCGCCCACCTCGACACGGCCAAGTGCGACAAGCATACGGACGCCGAGAAAGTGGCGACCGGCAGCGGCAAGGTGTTCATCAACAGCATGCCGGCGGCAAGGGTGGACGATAAGACCACTTGCAGCGCCACCATCACCAAAGGCTCGCCCAACGTGAACATCGGCGGCGGGACCGTGCAGACCGATGAAATCCATGCGGAAGACCTGGTGCCGACCTGGGTCCACGTAGCCATGTTCGTGGCCGGCGCCGGAGCCGCCTTTGTGCTCGCCGCGCCGGCTGTCGCCATTGGCGGCATCGTCCTCGGCATTGGCGGCGGCTTTGCGGGAGACTACCTGGGCGGCAAGGCCTTTGGCCAGGGCTCCGACGGGCAAAAGTGGTCGATGCTGGGCGGCAGCCTGCTGGGTGGCGTACTTGGTGGCAAAGGAGGCGGATGGGTCGCTGCACGCTTCAAGCCTCCACGGCCCTTCGGCATTACTTCGGCGGCTTCGCGCGTCGGCCTGAGGGAGGACCTCGCGGCGGAAGCCGGCATTCCCCGTAATATTGGCGAGAAACCGGCCAATGTGTGGGGTTCATCCCTGGATCAGTTGAAGCAGTCGTTCGAAATGGATGGCGCGATCGTGGCGGACAAGCCCGCGCGCGCTTCGTCATCGGGCAACGCGCAGATATTCACGGTTGAAGGGAACCCTTACGGTATCAAGGAAGTCCAGTTCAGCCCCGAGAGCAACGTCAGTACCCACGGCGCCCAATACTATAAAATCACCTACGCCAATGGCAGCAAGGCGAAAATTATCGATCCCGAAGGCGGCTATAAATTGTCGTTCAAAGACGGCGAGCCGCTGTACGACAAGAACACCACCTACCTTAACCCCCAGGGACAAGAGATTATCTTTGATCCCAAAACCAACAAGTGGGTACCCAAGTGACAGAACAGACCCCGTCCATTGCCATCGACTGGACAGCGCCGATTATTCCATCGGTTTCCCTCGCCGGGATAGCAATCGGCTTAAGCGCCGATGCGATCGAACACAATTTGTCCCGCTACCTGATGGCTGGCAGCGAAGACCTGTACCGCTTCGAGCATTCGCCAGTGCTGCAACTGAAAAGGAGCCAGTCCGCTGCGGACGACCTGTTCGTATTCAGCGTGCACGACATGGCGCTGACCAACTGGCGCCTGCGCTACGACTCACCGGAGCATCCGGCTGTCAATCCGAGGGCGCTGGGCATCATCATCCGCAACGGGAAAGTGCATGCGGTGAAAGCGTGGCAGTTCGAGTATGTGGAAGAAGGCCAACTGCCGACCGCGTCCTACCAGGGGAAGCTGCCAGGCAACGTAGGCCTGGGTGCCGATGTCAGCGAGCTGCTGGCGCATGCCGAGCTTCACTACGACGACGCGGAAGAAGTGCTGTACACAGGCCCGGAGTATGGCGGCCTGGAGATCACGGGCTACGGCAGCCTCGATGATTATCCCGAACAGCCGATCCTCGCGATCGCTGTCATCCCCGAAGGTTAAGCCATGTCGCAAGCAGCCAGGCTGAATGACCCGATCGGCCATAGCCCGACCATGAGCTGGCTGCTCGGCGGCCTGATTGCCGCCGCGGCCATTGCCGTCACGGCGGTTGCCGTCGTCGGCACCGGCGGCCTGGCCGCCGCGGCCATCATCGGCGGCGCTGCGGCGGCGGGCGGCGGCATCGGCGAGGTAATGAGCACCATGAGCTGGGCGCCCAAGGAAGAAGTGGGCAATATCACCGCCACCGGTTCGCCCAATGTCTTCACCAACGGCTTGCGCGCCATCCGCGCCCACCTCGACACCGCCAAGTGCGACAAGCATACCGACACGGAAAAGATCGCGACCGGCAGCGGCAAGGTGTTCATCAACAGCATGCCGGCAGCAAGGGTGGACGACAAGACCACCTGCAGCGCCACCATCACCAAAGGCTCGCCCAACGTGAATATCGGCGGCGAGACCGTGCAGACCGACGAGATTCATGCTGAAGACCTGGTCCCGACCTGGCTGCATGTATCGATGTTCGTTGTCGGTGTCGGCGCCGCATTTGTACTGGCAGCGCCGGTCGTCGCCATTGGCGGCATCGCTGGAGGTATCCTTGGCGGTGTCGGCGGCGACTGGTTGGGCGGGAAAGTTTTTGGTGAGGGGTCAGACGGTCAAAAATGGTCTATGCTGGGAGGAAGTCTGCTTGGCGGCTGGCTTGGCGTAAAGGGAGCGAAGCCTTGGGCGCCGCCACCTAAACCAACGGTGCCACCGCCCCCCGCTGTCAAGCCACCAGCGCCTCCTCCAGCGGCGCCAGCCGCTGCAGTCCCCAATAGATCTGTCATTTCCCCGGCAATGGAGGAAAAGATTCTATTTGGTCAGCGGGGAACCAATAACCAAGGTAACCCGAACAATCGTTTGACTGGCGCGCATTCGGGAGAAATAAGCAATGACCATCCAGAATTTGCCGTCGAAGTGTTGTCCGAGAATCCCGATGGCACGCGCAACGTCAAACTGGTTAAAGGCTTTAATGATGGGAATATTTCGAGACTGAAGTCCAGCACATTATTCCCGGAAGGATGGACTCGACAGCAGACCTTGGATGCCGTTCAACACGTGGGAGATTCCCCACCTTTGGCGCTGCGTCCATCCGATAATGCCACCCTGCACCAGGGAATCGTCAACGGCGTAGAGATTGAGGTCATCAAGGTCGGCGATAATGTGACTGCGGGATATCCTACCGGCCGTGCAGGCTTCCAAACTGTGAACTATTTTTTGACTGGCCAGAATTGACATGCTGAGTAAATATGATGCCTTGCTAAAGGGTGTAAGGGAGTTTGATAACTATTGGTCAGATGTGGGGATGTCTGACGCTATAGCCATGCTGGACGAATTTACCAGCGAAGAATGGGTAGCCTTGGGAAAACTGCTGCCTGATCGACCGCCACGCTGGCAGATTTCATGCGCTGAAACACTTGGTGAAGCCAGCGATGCGGAGCGGGGGTTTAATCTCTTGCTGCAGCTTATGCAGGTGCGCGATAGCGAGGTGACACTCGCTGCACTGGATTCCATCAATGCGCTGGCTTCCGTCGGTTTGAATATAACTGGCAAAGCCGCGCAGCTAAGTAGCGCCATCGAGAAAGCAAGAGCGACCGCTGGACCAGCGGTGTCGCGCATGTTGAACGCCCTCGAAGAAAAATTGCCGCCAGCTTAATGTGCCCAGATCGCTCCGGGTCGGGTGCCGGTCCAACGCTCGCATCGTACTTCTAGAGCCATGGGAAAATTCGAGGAACTGCTTGGCAACGAGAGCTCTCCATGGCGCGAATACCATCTGGAGATGGCGAGTGATTCACTAAAAGAATATTCTCGTGAGGATTGGTGCGACCTTGAAACTAAGGTCCTGTCATTCTCCGCATGCGTCCAGGAACGCTGTGCGGAAGCGGTTGGCGCCACCGGAAGTGATGATGCGGCCGGCACCCTGACCATGCTTCTCGCATTCTCGTCCTACCTGGATGTCGCCGCAATCGCTGCGAGCCAACTCGACGACATGAAGGTTGAGCTGCCACTTTCCCTGCAGGGAAGGCTGCAGCAGTTACTGGATCATTTGACGACTTACCACAGCACGCGAGCAGAAGACGTTCAGCGATTAATCTTGCACCTGAAGTGACCTTCGCCCTGCATTGAGCATGCGTCCAACCGCCAGGCCGGACGCATCACCTGCTGCGTCAGCCGGCCGGCACCCTCACCCAACCTTCCATCAACACCCGTGCACTGCGGCTCATGATGGCTTTCTTCACAGTCCACTCGCCGTTTTCCTGCATCGCTTGCGCACCGACGCGCAGCGTGCCCGATGGATGGCCGAAGCGGACCGCTTCGCGCTCGCCGCCGCCGGCAGCGAGGTTGACCAGCGTGCCTGGAATGGCGGCAGCCGTGCCGATGGCCACTGCGGCGGTGCCCATCATGGCGTGGTGCAGCTTGCCCATCGAGAGCGCGCGCACCAGCAGGTCGATATCGCCGGCCTGCACCTGCTTGCCGCTGGAAGCGGTATAGCCGGCCGGCGGCGCGACGAAAGCGACTTTCGGCGTGTGCTGGCGGTTGGCAGCTTCCGACACGTCCTTGATCAGGCCCATGCGCACAGCGCCGTGGGCACGGATGGTCTCGAATTTGGCCAGCGCTGCGGCATCGCCGTTGATCGCTTCCTGCAGCTCGGCACCGGTGTAGCCGATAGCGTCCGCGTTGATGAAGATGGTCGGGATGCCGGCGTTGATCATGGTCGCCTTCAACGTGCCGACGCCTGGAACTTCCAGGTCGTCAACCAGGCGGCCGGTCGGGAACATCGAACCGCCCGCCCCCTCTTCTTCCGCCGCCGGGTCCATGAATTCGAGCTGCACTTCAGCGGCCGGGAAGGTCACGCCATCGAGCTCGAAGTCGCCGGTTTCCTGCACTTCGCCATTGCTCATCGGGATGTGGGCGATGATGGTCTTGCCGATATTGGCCTGCCAGATGCGCACCACGGCCATGCCGTCGCGCGGCACGCGCGCCGGTGCCACCAGGCCGCCGCTGATCGCGAACGCACCCACGGCTGCCGACAGGTTGCCGCAGTTGCCGCTCCAGTCCACGAAGGCCTTGTCGATGCTGACCTGACCGAACAGGTAGTCCACGTCGTGGTCGGATCGAGTGGATGCCGACAGGATCACCGTCTTGCTGGTGCTCGAGGTCGCGCCGCCCATGCCGTCAATCTGCTTGCCGTATGGGTCCGGGCTGCCGATCACGCGCAGCAGCAAGGCGTCGCGCGCCTTGCCTGGCACTTGCGCCGCTTCCGGCAGGTCCTGCAGCCGGAAGAACACGCCCTTGCTGGTGCCGCCGCGCATATACGTGGCCGGCACCTTGATTTGCGGTTTATGTGTGGTCATTTATGCCGCCTTTGCCGATTCCAGGAAGTCCTGAGCGAAGCGCTGCAGCACGCCGCCTGCCTCGTAGATCGATACGTCTTCCGACGAATCGAGGCGGCAGGTAACCGGCACTTCCACGCGTTCGCCGTTCTTGCGATGGATCACCAGGGTCAGCGTGGCGCGCGGTGCGCGTTCACCGATCACATCGAAGGTCTCGGTGCCGTCGATGCCCAGGGTCAGGCGGTTCACGCCCGGCTTGAACTCCAGCGGCAGCACGCCCATGCCCACCAGGTTGGTGCGGTGGATGCGCTCGAAGCCTTCGGCCACGATGGCCTCCACGCCGGCCAGGCGCACGCCTTTCGCTGCCCAGTCGCGCGACGAGCCCTGGCCGTAGTCGGCGCCGGCGATCACGATCAGCGGCTGCTTGCGGTCCATATAGGTTTCGATGGCTTCCCACATGCGGGTCACTTTACCCTCCGGCTCGACACGGGCCAGCGAACCGGCCTTGATGCTGCCGTCGGCATTGCGCACCATTTCGTTCTTCAATGTCGGGTTGGCGAAGGTGGCGCGCTGCGCGGTCAGGTGGTCGCCGCGGTGGGTTGCATAGGAGTTGAAGTCCTCTTCCGGCAGGCCCATTTTGTGCAGGTATTCCCCTGCCGCGGAATCCATCATGATGGCGTTCGATGGCGACAGGTGGTCGGTCGTGATGTTATCGCCCAGCACGGCCAGCGCGCGCATCCCGCTCAGGGTACGCTCGCCCGCCAACGCGCCTTCCCAGTACGGCGGGCGGCGGATATAGGTCGATTGTGGACGCCAGTCGTACAGCGGCTCGGCGCGTTCGGTTGCTTCTTCGCTGCGCGCGAACATCGGGATGTAGACCTTGCGGAAGTGGTCCGGCTTGACCGAGGACGCGACGATGGCGTCGATCTCTTCGTCGGTCGGCCACAGGTCCTTCAGGGTGATCGGCTTGCCCGCTGCATCGTGGCCCAGCACGTCCTTCTCGATGTCGAAGCGGATGGTACCGGCAATGGCATAAGCCACCACCAGCGGCGGCGATGCCAGGAAGGCCTGCTTGGCGTACGGGTGGATACGGCCGTCAAAGTTGCGGTTGCCCGACAGGACGGCGGTGGCGTACAGGTCGCGCTCAACCACTTCCTTCTGGATCACAGGATCGAGCGCGCCGGACATGCCGTTGCAGGAGGTGCAAGCGTAAGCGACAACGCCGAAGCCCAGCTTTTCCAGCTCAGGCATCAGGCCTGCTTCTTCCAGGTACAGCGTGACGGCTTTCGAGCCAGGCGCCAGCGAAGACTTGACCCACGGCTTGCGCAGCAGGCCGGCCTTGTTCGCATTGCGGGCCAGCAGGCCGGCGGCGATCATGTTGCGCGGGTTATTGGTATTGGTGCAGCTGGTGATGGCGGCGATGATCACGGCGCCGTCCGGCATCTTGCCCGGCTCGTTTTCCACCACGCCGCTGATGCCGCGCGCAGCCAGTTCGCTGGTCGGAACGCGCTTGTGCGGATTGGACGGGCCGGCGATATTGCGCACCACGGTCGACAGGTCGAACTTCAGCACGCGCTCGTATTCCACCTTGGCCAGGTCGTCCGACCACAGGCCGGTATGTTTGGCATAGGTCTCCACCAATTCCACCAGCTCGTCGTCGCGGCCGGTCAGCTTCAGGTACTTGATGGTCTGTGCGTCGATGGAGAACATCGCGGCGGTGGCGCCGAATTCCGGCGCCATGTTCGAGATGGTGGCGCGGTCGCCCAGGGTCAGCGCGGTCGAGCCTTCGCCGTAGAACTCCAGGTAGGCCGATACCACTTTCTCCTTGCGCAGGAATTCCGTCAGCGCCAGCACGATGTCGGTGGCGGTGATGCCTGGCTGCGGCTTGCCGCTCAGCTCGACGCCGATGATGTCCGGCAGGCGCATCCAGGATGCACGGCCCAGCATCACGGTTTCCGCTTCCAGGCCGCCCACGCCGATGGCAATAACGCCCAGCGCGTCGACCATCGGGGTGTGCGAGTCGGTGCCGACCAGGGTGTCCGGATAGGCCACGCCATCGCTCACCTGGATGACCGGCGACATGCGCTCCAGGTTGATCTGGTGCAGGATGCCGTTGCCAGGCGGGATCACGTCGACGTTCTGGAACGCCTTCTTGGTCCAGTTGATGAAGTCGAAGCGGTCTTCGTTGCGGCGGTCTTCAATGGCGCGGTTCTTGTTGAACGCGTCCGGATCGAAGCCGCCGCATTCCACTGCCAACGAGTGGTCGACCACCAGCTGGGTCGGCACCACCGGGTTGACCAGGGCAGGATCGCCGCCCTGCTCCGCGATCGCGTCGCGCAGGCCGGCCAGGTCGACCAGCGCGGTCTGGCCCAGGATGTCGTGGCACACCACGCGCGCCGGGAACCACGGGAAGTCCAGGTCGCGCTTGCGCTCAATCAGTTGCGACAGCGACGCGGTCAGCGTGGCAGGGTCGCAGCGGCGCACCAGGTTTTCCGCCAGCACGCGCGAAGTGTACGGCAGCGTGGCATAGGCGCCCGGCTTGATCGCATCGACCGCTTCGCGCGCGTCGAAGTAATCCAGCTTGGTGCCCGGGAGTTGTTTGCGGTATTGGGAGTTCATGATTACTTGCGGTCCTTGATCGGTACGAAGGCCAGGTCTTCAGGGCCAACATAATTGGCGCTTGGACGAATGATCTTGTTGTCGATGCGCTGCTCAATGATGTGCGCCGACCAGCCGGAGGTGCGCGAAATCACGAACAGTGGGGTGAACATGGCGGTCGGCACGCCCATCATGTGGTACGACACGGCGGAGAACCAGTCCAGGTTCGGGAACATCTTCTTGACTTCCCACATCACCGATTCCAGGCGCTCGGCGATGTCGAACATTTTCATCGAGCCCGCTTCCTCCGACAGGGAGCGCGCCACTTCCTTGATCACCACGTTGCGCGGGTCGGACACGGTGTACACCGGATGGCCGAAGCCGATCACCACTTCCTTGTTGGCGACGCGGCTGCGGATATCGGCTTCCGCTTCATCCGCGTTTTCGTAGCGCTGCTGGATGTCCAGCGCCACCTCGTTGGCGCCGCCGTGCTTGGGACCGCGCAGTGCGCCGATCGCGCCGGTGATGGCGGAGTGGATGTCGGAGCCGGTACCGGCAATCACGCGGCTGGTGAAAGTGGAAGCGTTGAACTCGTGCTCCGCGTACAGGATCAGGGAGGTGTGCATCGCGCGCACCCACGATTCGGACGGCTTTTCGCCGTGCAGCAGGTGCAGGAAGTGGCCGCCGATGGTTTCATCGTCGGTTTCCACGTCGATGCGCTTGCCGTTGTGGCTGTAGTGGTACCAGTACAGCAGCATGGAGCCGAAGGATGCCATCAGGCGGTCGGCGATGTCGCGCGCGCCGGCGATATTGTGGTCGTCCTTCTCAGGCAGGCAGCAGCCCAGCACGGAAACGCCTGTGCGCATCACGTCCATCGGGTGGGCGGAAGCGGGCAGCGCTTCCAGCGCCGACTTCACGCCTTGCGGCAGGCCGCGCAGGGATTTCAGCTTGGATTTGTAGCCTTTCAATTCGGCCATGTTCGGCAGCTTGCCGTGCACCAGCAGGTAGGCGATTTCTTCGAATTCGCAGGTGGTGGCCACGTCCAGGATGTCGTAGCCGCGGTAGTGCAGGTCGTTGCCGGTCTTGCCGACGGAGCACAGGGCGGTATTGCCGGCTGCAACGCCGGACAGGGCTACGGATTTCTTAGGCTTGAAGGCTGGGGCTTGCTCGGTCATTTTGGTCTCTCTTCGGATCGTCGAATTATTTTTTGGCGGCTGCGAACAGGGCGTCCAGCTTCTGCTCGAAGTCGTGATAGTTGATGCGCTCGTACAGTTCGGCGCGGGTCTGCATGGTGTCGACCACGTTCTGCTGGGTGCCATCGCGGCGGATCGCGGTGTACACGTTCTCGGCTGCCTTGTTCATGGCGCGGAAGGCGGACAGCGGGTACAGCACCAGGCCCACGTCGGCGGATTTCAGTTGCTCGACGGTGAACAGCGGGGTCGAACCGAATTCGGTGATATTGGCCAGCACCGGCACTTTCACGGCGGCGGCAAACTGCTTGTACATGTCCAGCGAAATCATCGCCTCAGGGAAGATCATGTCGGCGCCGGCTTCCACGCAGGCCACGGCGCGGTCGATGGCCGCATCCAGGCCTTCCACGGCCAGCGCGTCGGTGCGCGCCATGATGACGAAATTCTCGTCGGTGCGAGCATCCACGGCGGCCTTGATGCGGTCGATCATTTCGCCCTTGGTGACGATTTCCTTGCCCGGACGGTGGCCGCAACGCTTGGCTCCCACCTGGTCTTCGATATGCATGGCGGCGGCGCCGAACTTGATCATCGACTTCACGGTGCGCGCCACGTTGAAAGCGGAGGCGCCGAAGCCGGTGTCCACGTCCACCAGCAATGGCAGGTCGCACACGTCGGTAATACGGCGCACGTCGGTCAGCACGTCGTCCAAGTTGGAAATGCCCAGGTCCGGCAGGCCCAGGGAGCCGGCAGCCACGCCGCCGCCCGACAGGTAGATCGCCTTGAAGCCGGCACGCTTGGCCAGCAGGGCGTGGTTGGCGTTGATCGCGCCCACCACCTGCAGCGGGGATTCTTCTTGCACGGCCTTGCGGAAGGCTGCGCCTGCGGAGTATTGGCTCATGATGTCCTTTCTGTTTGAGGAATGTTTGCCGTCCATAGTGCAAGCGGCGTGCCAACCGTCGCTATCCAGCAAAATCAAGCACTTGCAACGCGCGCGCCAGAGTATAATGTTTCAAGTTGAAACATGTGAAACGTTTCAGGTGAAACATGCGACATTCCACGCCCCTGCCCTTTGACCCTGCCGACAAGCCCGTGATCTGGACAGTTTCCGTCTCGCGCCTGTCGGAACTGTTCCGCGACATCACGCTGGAATACGACGCCCTGGCCGATATCGAACCGATCAACCTTGGCTTCGACGAGGCCGCGCGCCATATCCGCGAACGCCTGGCGACGGAGCGCTGCGATGCTGTCATTGCAGCGGGCTCCAATGCAGCCTACCTGAAAGGCCGCCTGTCGGTGCCGGTCGTGATCGCCAAGGCCAGCGGCTTCGATTTCATGCAAGCCCTGGCCCGCGCCCGCAAGGTTTCCGACCGCATCGGCGTGATCACCTACCAGGACGACATGCCGGCACTGGCCGAATTCGCCGCCACCTTCGGCGTGCCGATCGAACAGCGCACCTACGCCACCGAAGAAGATGCACGCGCCCAGATCAATGACCTGAAAGCCTCGGGCATCAAGGCCATCGTCGGCGCCGGGCTGATTACCGACCTGGCCGAGGAAGCCGGTCTGACCGGCGTGTTCGTCTACTCCGCCGCTTCGATCCGACAGGCCTTCGACGATGCACTGGAGCTGGCGCGCCTGGCGCAGCTCGAAACCAATCGCAGCCGCCGCCACGTGGTGGCCGACACCCTGCGCGCCAAGCATGGCCTGGCCGACCTGCGCGGCGAGTCCGAGTCGATGGAGCGCGTGCGCCAGGCAGTCGTGCTGTACGCGAAATCGCCTGCCACAGTGCTGATCCAGGGCGAGACCGGCTGCGGCAAGGAACTGGTGGCGCAAGCCATCCACCGCGAATCCCCGCGCACCCTGGGCGGCGCCAACCGTCCTTTTGTCGCGGTCAACTGCGGCGCCATCGCAGAATCGCTGCTCGAATCGGAATTGTTCGGGCACGAAGAAGGCGCCTTCACCGGCGCGCGGCGCGGCGGCCATGCAGGCCTGTTCGAAGCGGCCAACCGCGGCACCCTGTTCCTCGATGAAATCGGTGAAATGCCCATTGCACTGCAAACCAGGCTGTTGCGCGTGCTGGAGGAACGCGAAGTGGTACGGGTCGGCGGCACGCGGCCGATCCCCGTCAACGTGCGCATCATCAGCGCCACCCATTGCGACCTCGAAGCACGGGTGCGCGAGGGCCGCTTCCGCGCCGACCTGTTCTACCGCCTGGCCGTGCTGCGCCTGTCGCTGCCGCCGCTGCGCGAGCGCCCGACCGATATCCTGCCGCTGGCCGAATGGTCGCTGCGCACCGCGCTGGCCAGCCTTGGCGCGCGCGCCCATCCCAACCTGCCGGCCGAACTGGCTGCCTGCGCGCCCCTGCTCCTGCGCTACGACTGGCCGGGCAATGTGCGCGAACTACGTAACCTGACCGAGCGCCTGGCCTTGTTCCTCGCCGCCGAACCGCTGCAAGCCCTGACGCCGAGCTTCGTCGTGGGTGTTGCGCCGGAACTGGGTGCGCTTGCGCACGCCGCGCCGCAATCGGCCCCGCTTATGCCAAGCTTCCCGCATGCCAACGCGGCGGAAAGCGTTTCCGAGGTACTGGCCCGCTTTGGCGGCCGGCGCGACGCTGCCGCCGATTACTTGGGCATCAGCCGCACCACGCTATGGCGCCGCCTGCGCGAGGAGCAGCAGACCTAATTCGCCCGATGCGCGGAAACCACACAAGATTGCATTATTGATAATATTGTAGTATTGTCCTGGTGATGTTCTCAGGGGTATTTCCATGGAATATCGCAGGGAAATTGACGGTCTGCGGGCAGTTGCCGTCCTGCCGGTCATCCTGTTTCACGCAGGGTTCCAGCTCTTTGGCGGCGGCTTTGTTGGCGTCGATATATTCTTTGTCATCAGCGGCTACCTGATCACGACCATCCTGGTCCTCGAACTGGAAGCCGGCCAGTTCTCCATCCTCAATTTCTACGAACGGCGGGCGCGCCGCATCCTGCCCGCGCTATTCCTGCTGCTGCTTGCCTGCCTGCCGTTCGCCTGGTTCTGGCTGGTGCCAGACGACTTGAAGGGCTTTTCGCAAAGCCTGGTCGCCGTTACCGCCTTCGCATCCAATATCCTGTTCTGGCAGCAGAGCGATTACTTCGACAGTTCCGCCGAATTCAAGCCCCTGCTCCACACTTGGAGCCTGGCGGTCGAAGAACAGTTCTATCTGGTGTTTCCTTTGTTCCTGATGGCGTTCTGGCGCTGCAGCCAGCGCATGCTGCTACCGGTGCTGGCGGGTACGGCGCTGGCCAGCCTCGGCGCCGCACACTGGGGCGTTGCCAGGGATCCCAGTGCCGCCTTCTTCTTGCTGCCCACGCGCGGCTGGGAGCTGGCCATCGGCGCACTATGCGCCTGTCACCTGTCGCGGCCCGGCACCGGCAAGCATTCGCCGCGCACGCGCGAACTTGCCAGCCTGGCCGGCCTGGGCCTGATCGGCTTCAGCATCTTCGCCTTCAGCAAATACACGCCCTTCCCCAGCCTGTACGCACTCTTGCCAACTGTCGGTGCTGCAATGATCATCCTGTTCGCAGCGCCGTCGACCACAGTCGGCAAGATCCTTGGCAGCCGGGCGCTGGTCGGTGTTGGACTGGTCAGCTATAGCGCCTACCTGTGGCACCAGCCTGTCCTGGCTTTCGCGCGCCATCGCAGCGTGGACGGCCCCAGCCCGGCGTTGATGGCCAGCCTGGTGGTGTTGACCATGGTTCTGGCCTACCTTAGCTGGCGATTTGTCGAAAAGCCTTTCCGCAACCGCAGCAAATTCGGACGCACGCAAGTGTTTGCTTTCGCCATCGCTGGCTCGCTGCTGTTCTTCAGCATCGGCATAGTGGGCCACAAGACCGACGGCATGCGCAGTGTCAAGACCACGCCCCTGCAGCAGGAAGTACTGCGTACGGTCGCCGCCAGTCCCAAGCGGGCCGCGTGCCATACCAAGGGACGCGACTACCGCAAGCCGCAAGACGCCTGCGCCTTCAACGCGCCTGATGGCGAATGGGCGGTATTCGGCGACAGCCATGCGGTCGAGCTGGCATACGCGCTGGGAGAAGAGGTGGCGGGCAGGCACGAGGGTGTGCGCCAGTTCACCTTCAGCGGCTGCACGCCAGCGTATCGGCGTGCTGACGCAAATCCCGGTTGCAGCGATTGGACGCGCGAGACGGTCGAATTTATCGCCGGCGACCCGCACATCAAGGAGGTGGTGGTCAGCTATCGCATTCACAGCGCGCTGTTCGGCGACCATGAAGGCATTTACCCCCGGCTGCCGGACGAATTCGGCGATGCCAGGCGCAGCGCCATCTGGGCTTCCTACAAGACGATTCTGAGTCGTTTTATCAGCGCCGGCAAACATGTGACCGTGGTACTGCAAGCGCCTGAGCTACCGCGCCAGATAGATAAACTGATACGGCATGCCGGCGACCCGCGCACGGTCGACGGCGTCACCTCGGAATGGTGGCGCCGCCGCAGCGCCTATGTGGAACAGCGGCTGGCCGAATTGCCGGCCGGCGTGCACATCGTGCGGCCGGATGCGTTGTTTTGCGATGCTGCGCACTGCTATGCCGTAAAGGACTCCAAGGCCCTGTACTTCGATGACGACCATATGTCCACCTTCGGAGCCAGGCTGGTAGCGCACGGCATCGTCGCCGGGCAGGCGCGCGCTTGCGAAACCCACTGCCCGCTAGAATCGACGGCATGGACGAGCACAGCGAGAAAGAGTCATTAAAGGAACAGATGGGCCGCATCATTGAAGAGGCGCGCATGATACTGCCAGGTATCCAGGCCCTGTTCGGTTTCCAGGCCATCGCCGTCTTCAATGACCGCTTTGAAAAGCTGCCGGTCTACGCCCAGGACTGCCACGCCGCGGCCCTGGCCATGGTGGTGCTGGCCATAGCGCTGGTCATGCTGCCAGCCGCCTACCACCGCCTCGCCGAACCAGGCCAGGTGTCGATGCACGCGATCACCATTTCCTCCCGCGCCATCTGCTACGCCCTCGCGCCGCTGGCCGCCGGCCTTGCACTTGACATTGCCGTGGTCCTCTACATGGTGACCGGCAGCGATATGGGCAGCGCAGCCGGTGGCCTGGCCGCGTTCCTGCTGCTGATTGGCGTGTGGTTCATCTTCCCGCTGCTCGCCCGGCGGCGCCGTGCCTGACACAACCGCCCGTCATCCGATTCGACCGCTCGTCATTTCGCTGGAACGGCACCCGGGGCGATACGGTATGCTCCCATTCCATGAAAAGAGAACATTATTACTGGCTGCTGCAGGCGCTTGGATGGAGCGGCGTCGCATTGTTTGTCGCCGTCGTCAATAAGCTTCACGTCACCTATTTTCCGCTTGCCGCATGGTGCGGGTTGAGCGGCCTGGCCTTGACCGCGCTGTGGCGCCGCCTGTGCAATTTCCGGCTGAAACGCGGCAAGCGCCTTAGCTGGCAAGCTGCCGCACTTTCAGCTTCCGTCATGGGGCTGGCGCAAACTGTCAGCAACACAGTGGTTGACTATTACGTATCGGGCGCCAACTGGTATGTCGGCAGTCCGGTGTGGTTCATGATGCTGCTGTCATTCTGGATCGGCGTCATGCTGGCCTGGAATGTGTGCTATATGGCGACCCTGTCCTTGCGCCGCAACCAGCGCCTGGAAGCGGAAGCGCTGCTGCTGGAGGCTGAGACCTTGCGCCTTGAAGTCCTGGCAAAGGATGCGGAATTGCGCGCACTGCAGGCCCAGGTCAACCCTCACTTTTTCTTCAATAGCTTGAACAGCGTGCGCGCCCTGCTCTACCAGGACACCGATTCCGCAGCCAATATGATCGACCAGCTGGCGACGCTGATGCGCTATACGCTGGTGTCAAGCTACAGCGATTGCGTTCCGCTGGACGAAGAACTGGCTGCTGTACGCGCCTACCTCGCAATCGAGAAAATCCGCTTCGAGGAACGGCTGCAATTCGCCATCGACATCGGGCAGGACATGGAGGCGATCACAGTTCCGCCGATGGCGCTGCAAACGCTGGTCGAAAATGCCGTGAAATACGGCGTCGAGCAATCGTCCAGCGGCAGTGCAATCAACATCCGCGCCCGCCGCACCGAGCGCAGCGTCATCATCGAAGTGGCCAACCAGGGCAGCATCCGCGCAAGCCGCAAGTCGACCGGTGTCGGCGTGAGCAACGCCCGCAAGCGCCTGATGCTATCCAAGGGCGAACACGCCACTTTGGACCTGGCAGAAAACGATGGCTGGGTGCACGCCACCTTGCGCTTCCCGATCGCAGCTTAAAGGATTCGACAACATGAACCGACATCGCCCCTTCATTACCCGCCTTGGCTGGTTCCCTACACTGCAATTCGTCGGATGGGGAATGCTGTTCCTGCTCTTCATCCTCGGCAATGGCCGCTATACCAATGCCAGGATCGTGGCCTCCTTGGTCCTGGTGTTTGGCAGCGGCTGGCTGTTGACCAGCGCATGGCATCGCCTCTTCAAGTCCTGGCGCTGGAACCGCCACGCCAACGACTGGCGCTTGCCTGCCGTGGCACTGCTGGTACTGGCGCCCTTGCAGACTGCCATCTCGGAATTGGCCATCTACATTTTTATGCGGCAGCTGGCCGATGCGGGCCGTTCGGAACGGATTCCAATGGAGCTCGCCTTCTGGTGCAGCGTCATGCTCGGCTGGACCATCTGCTACATGGCTGCCGTCGCCTTGCAGCGCGCCTCGCGCCTCGAGGCAGAAGCGCTTCGGCTGGAAGTGCTGGCAAAAGACGCCGAACTGCGCGCCCTGCAATCCCAGGTCAACCCGCATTTCTTCTTCAATAGCCTGAACAGCGTGCGCGCCCTGATGTACGAAAACGTCGACAACGCCGCCCACATGGTCGACCAGCTAGCGACCCTGATGCGCTATACGCTCATGTCGACTTTCAGCGATTGCGTGCCGCTGCAGCAGGAACTCGATGCCGTGCGGGCCTACCTCGACATCGAAAAAATCCGCTTTGAAGACCGCCTGCGCGCGCATTTCGAAATCGATGCCGCAATGGCGCAAGTCACGATCCCGCCGATGACATTGCAAACCCTGGTTGAAAATGCCGTCAAATACGGTGTCGAGCGCCGCACCGACGGCAGCGAGATCCGCATCACCGCGCACCAGTCGGGTGTACATGCGGTGATCGAAGTGGCCAACCGCGGCACCCTGCTCGCCAACTCCGGCTCGACCCGGGTTGGCATGGGCAATGCACGCAAGCGGCTGGAACTGGCTAAAGGCGAGGAGTCCAGGCTGGACCTGAGCGAAAACGATGGCTGGGTGCGTGCAACGCTGCATTTTCCGCTCGCTGCATGACGGTGACAGGCATGGAAAAACCGCAAACACCGCTGCTGGCGCGCATCAACTGGTACTGGATCCTGCAAGGACTCGGCTGGGGCTCAGTCACGGCATTCCTCATGCTGGTCAACGGCCCCTTCCTGGCGCGGCCAGGCGCAGTGCTCGCCTGCATCCTGGACGGCGTGAGCGGCCTGGTCCTGACCGACTTCTGGCGCCGCTACATGAAGCTGCGCGACTGGAATATGCGCCGCGTCGACTGGCGCCAGGTCCTGGTAGCCATCTTTATACTCGGGCCGCTGCAACTGGCGCTCGTCACCATCATCGCCCGCTCCCTGGTCGGCGTAGCCGATGGCGGCAGCTGGTTGCCCATGCTCCTGCTGTTCTGGTCCGGCATCATAGCGGCGTGGCAGGTGTCATATATGGCCGCCACGGCCCTGCGCCGTGCCAACCGCTTTGAATCGGAAGCGCTGCGCCTGGACGTGCTGGCCAAGGAGGCCGAATTGAAGGCACTGCAAGCCCAGGTCAACCCGCATTTCTTCTTCAATAGCCTGAACAGTGTGCGCGCGCTGATTTTCGAGAACCCGCAATCGGCCGCGCAAATGATCGACCAGCTTGCCACGCTGATGCGCTATACGCTCGCTTCCAGCTACGCCGATACCGTGCCGCTGAAGGAAGAGATGGAAGCCGTCCAGTCCTACCTCGCCATCGAGAAGATCCGTTTCGAAGAACGACTGGGCATCGCCATCGACATCGCGGGCGGGATGGATACGGTGACCATCCCGCCGATGGCCGTGCAGACGCTGGTCGAGAACGCCGTCAAATACGGTGTCGAGCAAAGCAGCATCGGCACGGAAATCCGTATCAGCGCCAGCCATGCCAACGGCCATGCTTCGATCGAAGTCGCCAACCGGGGCGCCCTGGCCAAGCTTGGCAATTCAACGCGGGTTGGGCTGGCCAATGCGCGCAAACGCCTGCTGCATGCGAAAGGCGGTCATGCCAGCCTTGACCTGGTGGAGCGCGACGGCTGGGTACGCGCCACCATCACCTTCCCTTTATCGCCATGATGCGCGTGCTGGTCGTCGACGATGAGCGGCTGGCTCGCAAGGAGCTTCGCCGGTTGCTGGCCGGCCATCAGCATTTCGAAATTGTCGGTGAAGCAGCCAATGTCGCCGAGGGCATCGCCCAAGCCGCCTCATTGGCGCCGGATCTGCTGCTGCTGAACATGCAAATGCCTGGTGGGACCGGTTTCGACGTGCTCGAAGCCCTGGACGAAGTGCCGGAGGTGATCTTCACTACCGGCCATGGCCCCTGCCCGGCTGACTACTTGCTCAAGCCAATCCATCCGCTACGCCTTGCTGCGGCACTGCAGCGGGCGGCAGTCCGCGTCGGCTTTGGCAGCAAGCCGCGCAAGCTCTTCATTCGTGAAGGTGAACGCTGCTGGTTTGTGCGCCTGGCCGATATCCGTCTGTTCGTGGCGGAGGGCGCAAGCACGCGCGCCTATTTCGACGGCGGCTCGCCGCTGCTCACGCGCTCCTTGCAGCAGCTGGAGAAAATGCTCGACCCGCAGCAGTTTTTCCGCGCCAGCGGCCGCCATCTCGTCAATCTTGCCGACGTCGATCGCATCATGCAAACCGCCGGCGGCGCCCTGGCGCTGGATGTCGCCGGCGTTGCGGTGGAAATCAAGGACACCGCTCATCATCCGATTTGACCGTTCATCAAGTTTTCAGTTTAAGCTGTGCTCCGGTGCCGATAAAGTGTGTTTCACAATGAGGAAACCACCAATGAAAACCACGATCGCACAAAGCGCCGTATTCGTGATGTACGACGATCCGGAATGGATGTATGCTCGCTTCGACCAATTTTTCCAATGACCGATCAACATGACAGAAACCCGGCGTCCGCTATTCGCAAGGCTTGACTGGTACTGGATCATGCAAGGCTTCGGCTGGACGCTGATCTTCATGGTGGTGTTGCTGACTTACAGGCAGTACCTTGGCTCGCCGGGCGTGTTTGCCACCTGCGCCTGGACTGGCGCCAGTGGCGTCTTGCTGTCGGACCTGTGGCACCGCATGATCAAAGCACGCCGCTGGAATGCCGGCGCCATCAAGTGGCGCATGTTCGCGGGGCCGCTGCTGCTGCTCGGGCCACTGCAGGCCTTGAGCGTGGCCGCAGCGATCTATGTCCTGCAGGGTCACTTCGACAGCAGCCTTAAATGGGCGCCTGCTTCATTCGCGCTCTGGGGCTGCGTCTTTGCCGGCTGGCAGCTTGCCTACATGGTGGCGCTGGCTGTCCGCCGTGCCAACCAGTTCGAAGCCACCGCCCTGCGCATGGAAGTACAGGCCAAGGACTCCGAACTGCGCGCGCTGCAGGCGCAAGTCAATCCGCACTTCTTCTTCAATAGCCTGAACAGCATCCGCGCCCTGGTGTACGAAGAACCCGACTCGGCCTCGCAAATGATCGACCAGCTGGCAAGCCTGATGCGCTATGCCCTGCAGACCGGCCAGCTGCACAAAGTGCCATTGAAGAAGGAGCTGGAAGCAGTTGAGGCCTACCTGGCCATCGAAAAAATCCGCTTCGAAGAACGGCTACGTGCCAGCATTACCGTCGAACCGGGACTGGAACAAGTCATGGTCCCGCCCATGTCGCTGCAGACGCTGGTGGAAAACGCCGTCAAATATGGTGTGGAAATGAGCACCACAGGCAGCGACATCCTGATCACCGCGCGCCGTGCCGGCAACAATGCGCTGATCGAGATCGCCAATGCGGGCGCCATCCGATCCTTCGGCGACTCCACCAAGGTCGGCCTGACCAATACCCGCAAGCGCCTGGCGCTCTCGATTGGTGAAGAAGCCAGCCTGCAATTGAGCGAGAACAGCGGCTGGGTTCGGGCCACCTTGCAGTTCCCGGCGGCGGCATGATGCGCGTCCTGATCGTCGACGACGAACGCCTGGCGCGCGCCGAACTGCGGCGCATGCTGGCCTCCCACCCGGGCATCATCATCGTCGGGGAAGCCGCCAATGCCGCCGAAGCGGCGCTGCAGGTCCAGGCGCTGCAACCGGACTTGCTGCTGCTGGACGTACAGATGCCCGGCGGCAGCGGCTTCGACCTGCTGGCCACGCTGGACGATGCCCCAGAAGTGATTTTCACCACCGCCTTCGACCAATATGCCCTGCAAGCCTTTGAAGCAAGTGCGCTCGACTACCTGATGAAGCCTATCGAGCCGCAGCGCCTGGCGGCGGCACTGGAGCGGGCCGCTGTGCGGCTCGGCATTGCTCCTACGCCGAGCGCTGCGCCGCGCAAGCTGTTCATCCGCGATGGCGAGCGGTGCTGGTTCGTGCGGCTGGAAGACATTCGCCTGTTCGAATCCGAAGGCAACTACACCCGCCTCTACTTCGACGGCGCCACGCCCTTGCTCGCACGCTCCCTGCTGCAACTGGAGCAGCGCCTCGACCCGCAACAGTTCTTCCGCGCCAGCCGGCGCCACATCGTCAACCTGGCTGCCGTGCGCGGCATCGAGAATGGCGAAGGCGGGGCCATGGCCCTGCGCATCGACGGCATGTTGGTGGAAGTCTCGCGCCGCCGCATAGCCGCCCTCAAACAATTGCAGGAATTCTGAGCGCAATAAAAAAACCCGCTCGGCGAGCGGGTTTTCCAAGTACAGCGCTGCGCTGCGCTCAAGCCTTGCGGCGGCGGCCGTACGCCAGGGCAATGGCGCCGATACCCACCAGGGGCAGCGTGCCAGGCAGCGGCACTTCCGCCGGACTGCTCACTGGCTCGGCGAAGGTGATGACGCCTTTACGCACGTTGAAGGCATAGCGGCCATCCATGCTGACATTGCTTGCTTTGACCAGCGCGTGTGTGCCTGAATCCAGCAACTGCGTCGCAGCGCCCGAGCCGTCGAACTCGAAATCGGCAGGCTTGCCCTTCACATGGAAGCCGGCGCGCGACTTTTCCGAGGCGCTGGACTTGTCCCACTGGATCGAACCGTAGTTGAAGTAGAAGTCAAAATTGTTCGCGCCGGTGTCCGAGCGATCCACCAGCAAGAGCTGGAAGGTGTTCTTCAAGTCATTCTTGCGCGGGTAATAGCCGACGTTGGACCAGGTCACGGCAAAGGTGTTGTGGCCGTCGAACTTGGTGTTGCCATAGCCGATGCTGCCGCCACCGTTAGTAGTATCGACGTCGCCAAAAAATGGCGCCAGGAAGGAGGTCGCGTAGGAATTGCCGTTAAATGCCGTCGGTGAATAGTCGCCCAGGGCCTGGTCGAACGACACATTGCCATTGGTGTTGATATACAGGCTGCTGTATACGGCGCCGTTCAATCGCAGCTTCATGCCGTTGCCAAGGTTGACCTTGGTCGAGCCGTCATCGGCAGCAGGAACGAAACTTTGGTTGAAACCGGAAAGGATCGGGGAGGCGTTGGCGTTAGCGCTGAAAGCCAGCACGGCTGTGAGCAACAAGGTGGTCAGTTTGGGCACGGGATTCTCTTTTCGGCAACAAAGGCTGCAATTGTACCAATTTTATTGACCAATAGTAAATAAAATTGAGCAAAAAAAAACCCGCTCGATTGGAGCGGGTTTTTCGCAGCAGGGGCCGCTTATTCGACTTCGACGGTCTCCGGTGGCGGCGTCGGCGCCGCATCCGGTTCCGGGAACTCCAGCTTGATCGCTTCGGCGTCGTCCAGGTCCACAATCACGCGGCCGCCGGACACCAGCTTGCCGAACAGCAGTTCGTCGGCCAGCGCCTTGCGGATCATGTCCTGGATCAGGCGCGACATCGGACGCGCGCCCATCAAAGGATCGAAGCCCTTCTTCGCCAGGAACTTGCGCAGCTTCTCGCTGAAGATGGCTTCCACCTTCTTCTCGTGCAGTTGCTCTTCCAGCTGCATCAGGAACTTGTCCACCACGCGCAGGATGATTTCCTCGTCCAGCGCGCGGAAGCTGATGGTCGCATCCAGGCGGTTGCGGAACTCCGGCGTGAACATGCGCTTGATGTCGGCCATCTCGTCGCCCGCTTCCTTGCTGTCGGTGAAGCCGATCGAACGCTTCTGCAGGCTTTCCGCCCCCGCATTGGTGGTCATGATGATGATCACGTTGCGGAAGTCGGCCTTGCGGCCGTTGTTGTCGGTCAGCGTGCCATGGTCCATCACCTGCAGCAGGATATTGAAGATATCCGGATGCGCCTTCTCGATTTCGTCCAGCAGCAGCACGGCGTGCGGCTTCTTGGTGATCGCCTCGGTCAGCAAGCCGCCCTGGTCATAGCCCACGTAGCCAGGAGGCGCGCCGATCAGGCGGCTCACCGCATGGCGTTCCATGTACTCCGACATGTCGAAGCGGATCAGCTCAATGCCCAGGATGAAGGCGAGCTGCTTGGCCACCTCGGTCTTGCCGACGCCGGTCGGACCGGAGAACAGGAAGGAGCCGATAGGCTTGTCCTGCTTGCCCAGGCCGGCGCGCGACATCTTGATCGCGGAAGCCAGCGCCTCGATTGCAGGATCCTGGCCGAACACTACGTTGCGCAAGTCGCGGTCGATGGTCTGCAGCTTGCTGCGGTCGTCCTGGTTGACGGTCTGCGGCGGAATGCGCGCGATCTTGGAAATGATTTCCTCGATCTCGGTCTTGCCGATGGTTTTCTTCTGCTTCGACTTCGGCAGGATGCGCTGGGCAGCGCCCGCCTCGTCGATCACGTCGATCGCCTTGTCCGGCAAGTGGCGGTCGTTGATGAAGCGCGCCGCCAGTTCGGCCGCGGTCGACAGCGCCGACGACGAATACTTCACGCCATGGTGCTCTTCAAAGCGCGACTTTAGGCCGCGCAGGATCTGCACGGTCTGTTCCACGGTCGGCTCATTGACGTCGACCTTCTGGAAGCGGCGGGACAGCGCATGGTCTTTTTCGAACACGCCACGGAATTCCGTGAAGGTGGTCGCGCCGATGCACTTCAGCTGGCCGTTGGCCAGGGCCGGCTTCAGCAGGTTGGACGCGTCCAGCGTGCCGCCCGAAGCCGAGCCCGCGCCGATGATGGTGTGGATCTCGTCGATGAACAGGATGCCGTTCGGATTGTCTTTCAACTGCTTGAGCACGGCCTTCAGGCGCTGCTCGAAGTCGCCGCGGTACTTGGTGCCGGCCAGCAGCGCGCCCATGTCCAGCGAGTAGACCACCGCGTTCGACAGCACTTCCGGCACGTCGCCCTGGGTGATGCGGTAGGCCAGGCCTTCCGCAATGGCGGTCTTGCCCACGCCGGCTTCGCCCACCAGCAGCGGGTTGTTCTTGCGGCGGCGGCACAGCACCTGGATCACGCGGTCCACTTCGTCCTCGCGGCCGATCAGCGGGTCGATCTTGCCCTCGGCGGCGGACTTGTTCAGGTTCTGGGTGAACTGGTCCAGCGGCGATTCCTTGGCCTGGCCTTCCGGTGCGGCGCCTTCTTCCACGCCCTCGGATGCCTTGCCGGAATCCATTTGCTGGTCCTTGCGCACGCCGTGCGAGATGAAGTTGACCACGTCCAGTCGGGTGACGCCCTGCTGGTGCAGGTAGTAAACAGCGTGCGAGTCTTTTTCGCCGAAGATGGCCACCAGCACGTTGGCGCCGGTTACTTCCTTCTTGCCGTTGGAAGCCGACTGCACGTGCATGATCGCGCGCTGGATCACGCGCTGGAAGCCCAGGGTTGGCTGGGTATCCACTTCGCCGGTGCCAGGCACGGTCGGCGTGTTGTCGCCGATGAAGTTGGTCAGCGTTTTACGCAGGTCTTCAATGTTCACTGCGCAGGCGCGCAGCACCTCGGCTGCCGATGGATTGTCTAGCAGCGCCAGCAGCAAGTGCTCCACGGTGATGAACTCGTGTCGTGCTTGCCGCGCTTCGACAAACGCCATATGCAAACTTACTTCCAATTCCTGCGCAATCATACTTCCTCCATCACACATTGCAGGGGATGCCCCGCCTTGCGTGCATGCGTTAAAACGAACTCCACTTTGGTTGAAGCTATATCTTTAGAGAAAACGCCGCACACGCCTTTGCCGTAGCGATGGACACTCAGCATAATTTGTGTCGCCGTTTCCCGGTCCTTATTGAAATACTCCTGGATGATGGCGACTACAAACTCCATCGGAGTGTAGTCGTCATTGAGCAGCGCCACCTGGTACATAGGTGGCGGCTTAATCGCCTGCCGTTCCAGGACGGTTTCGGTGTCATGCTTGGTTGCCATACGCTTATATTCTAATGCTTTCAGACTAGTTGCAACGCCCATTTCAGAGGGCCATTTCCACCAGTACTCATCTTACGCGTTTTCGCCGATTGCCGCAGATGGCGGCCAGCTTGGCCAAAATCAAGGGCTCGAAAAAAAGCTGTTGCAAAAAGCTCACCATGTGCTAGTGAAAGCGCTTGACATTAAAAATTGTTCCGCCAACAATGCGATATCGACTTTGTGCAGATCTGTACATGTTGGTAAGAAGTGAGTTGTCGAGGAGGGGGCAGGAAGCTTCTTGCTTTTATGGCTCGTGTGATTCGTTTTTATTGAAAGTTTTTTTAAAATGGCAACTGGTACCGTTAAGTGGTTCAATGACTCCAAAGGTTTTGGCTTCATCACTCCTGATGATGGCGGTGAGGATTTGTTCGCACACTTCTCCGCGATTAACATGAACGGCTTCAAGACCCTGAAAGAAGGTCAAAAAGTGCAGTTCGAAGTTACTCAGGGCCCTAAAGGCAAGCAAGCTTCCAACATCCAGACCAACTAATCCCTGGCCTCGGACAACGAAAAGCCCCGCCCCGCGGGGTTTTTTTTCGCCCGCCATGATACTTGCACTATGCCGATTTCGTCATGCAAATCCGCACTTTGACAACAGCCGATGCGCCAGCCCTGCTGGCATTCGAGCTCGCCAACCGCGACTGGTTCGAATCCCAGGTCGATGCCCGCGCGCCAGACTTTTACAATCTGGCCGGCGTTGCCGTGCATATCGAGGACTACCTGGCCCGCTACTCGGCCGGCAATATGCATCCTTGCCTGCTGGTCGAAGATGGGGAGATTATTGGCCGTTGCAACCTGAAAGGTATCGACCAGGTCTCATTGCGCGCCGAAGTCGGCTACCGGATCGCCTCTTATGCCTGCGGCCGGGGACTTGCCGGCGCCGCGCTGGCACACCTGATGGAACTGGCTTACGGTCACTGGCAGCTAGTTGGCCTTGACGCTCACGTCACAATTGCCAATGCCGCCTCCGCCCGCGTCCTGCAACGAGCCGGCTTCATCTTTGCCGGCCCCTCCCCTATCCAGGCCGAAGTCGCGGGCAGCGCGCTCGACTGCCTGCACTTTCGTCACGCCCGCGCGCATCGCTAAAACATTCGGCTGGCCAGATGCGCCACCAATACGACGACACCGAGCGTCAAGCCTACCATCCAGCGGCTGAACGTATCGTGCCGGCGCCTCATCTCGACCATGTGTGCATCGTGACGCCTGTCCATTTCAAGCATCTGCGTTTGCAACTGGCCTACTAGCGCCTTCATATTGTCATCCTGCCGATTGAAACGCTCGTCCGACTCCCGGCGAGCCTCGGTAAAACGCTCCAGGTTGTTGCGCTCCGCATCGGCAAAGCGTTCACTATTCTTGCGCTCGGCTTCGGCAAAGCGTTCGATAGTCTTGCGCTCGGCTTCGGCAAAGCGCTCGATATTCTTGCGCTCCGCCTCGGCAAAGCGCTCGACATTCTTGCGTTCGGCCTCGGCAAAGCGCTCGGAGCTCTTGAGGTCGGCTTCGGCAAAGCGCGCAGCCATATCGGACCGCACCAGGGCAAAGCCACTATCCATGTGCTGACGTAATAAGGCCAGTTCGCAATTGAGGGTATCCACCTGTTTCTCCAGCGGGCGAAGTCGCGCTTCATCATCATCTTCCGACGGGGACGATTCATCGTCAAGCAAGCTCTGCGGCATGGCAGCCTCCTCAAGTGAGCGTAAGCAGTCTATTCTCTGCCACTTCACACGCCGCCATGTTGAGCCGCGTCAGGCGCGGAAAAAAACCCCGCCTCCTTGCGGATGGCGGGGTTTTCGCAAGAGCGAGCTCGGCTTACATTTGCTCGATCATCACGTCGCCGAAGCCGGAGCACGACACCTGGGTCGCGCCTTCCATCAGGCGGGCGAAGTCGTAGGTGACCTTCTTGGAGGTGATCGCCTTCTCCATCGAGGAGATGATCAGGTCAGCCGCCTCGGTCCAGCCCATATGGCGCAGCATCATTTCGGCCGACAGGATCAGCGAACCCGGGTTCACATAATCCTTGCCCGCGTACTTTGGCGCGGTGCCGTGGGTCGCTTCGAACATCGCCACCGAGTCCGACAGGTTGGCGCCCGGAGCGATGCCGATGCCGCCTACTTGTGCCGCCAGCGCGTCGGAGATGTAGTCGCCGTTCAGGTTCAGGGTGGCGATCACGGAGTATTCCGCCGGACGCAGCAGGATCTGCTGCAGGAACGCGTCGGCGATCGAATCCTTGACCGTAATCTCGCGGCCGGTCTTCGGATTCTTGAACTTGCACCATGGGCCGCCGTCGATCAGCTCGGCGCCGAATTCCTTCTGCGCCAGCTCGTAAGCCCAGTCACGGAAGCCACCTTCGGTGTACTTCATGATGTTGCCCTTGTGGACGATGGTCACGGATGGCTTGTCGTTGTCGATCGCGTACTGGATCGCCTTGCGCACCAGGCGCTCGGTGCCTTCGCGCGAAACCGGCTTGACGCCGATGCCGGAGGTGCCAGGGAAGCGGATCTTCTTCACGCCCATTTCCTTGGTCAGGAACTCGATCAGCTTCTTGGCGCCTTCCGAGCCTTCCTGCCACTCGATCCCGGCGTAGATGTCTTCCGAGTTTTCGCGGAAGATCACCATGTCGGTCTTCTCAGGCTCGCGCACTGGCGAAGGCACGCCCTTGAAGTAGCGCACCGGGCGCAGGCAGACGTACAGGTCCAGCTCCTGGCGCAGGGCCACGTTCAGGGAGCGGATACCGCCGCCGACCGGGGTGGTCAGCGGGCCCTTGATCGACACCACATAATCCTTCAGTACCTTGAGGGTTTCTTCCGGCAGCCACACGTCCGGGCCGTAGACCTTGGTCGACTTCTCGCCGGCGAAGATTTCCATCCAGCTGATCTTGCGCTTGCCGCCGTAGGACTTGGCAACCGCCGCATCCACCACCTTGATCATCACCGGGGTGATGTCCACGCCGGTGCCATCGCCCTCCAGGTAAGGAATGATCGGGGTGTCAGGCACGTTCAGGGAAAAATCGGCGTTAACGGTGATTTTCTGGCCGTCGGCAGGTACTTTGATATGTTGGTACATCGTGTTCTCCGAAGAAGGGTTTTGGCAGTCTTCTATAAGACATAAGACACTGGCGTTCCACATTATGCACCAGTATTTTACTGGGCGCTATACTACCAACCTATGCCTCTGATACTTTTTAATAAACCTTTCCAGGTATTGTGCCAGTTTTCCCCCTCGGGAGATAAGGAAACCCTGGCCGATTACATCAAGATCCCGAACGTCTACCCAGCCGGACGCCTCGACTACGACAGCGAAGGTTTGATGCTGATGACCGACGACGGCAAGCTGCAGCACAAGATCGCCCACCCCGACCGCAAGGAAGCCAAGACCTACCTGGTGCAGGTGGAAGGCCTGCCCGATGCCGCCGCCATGGCGCGCCTGCAGGCGCCGCTCGACCTGGGCGACTTCACTACCCTGCCCTGCAAGGCAGCACGTATCGCTGAACCGGCCTGGCTGTGGCCGCGCAACCCGCCGATCCGCCAGCGCGCCGACCAGCCGACTTCCTGGCTGGCCATCACCCTGCAGGAAGGCAAGAACCGCCAGGTGCGGCGCATGACAGCCGCCATCGGCCACCCCACGCTGCGGCTGGTGCGCTCGGCCATCGGCGGCGTTTCGCTGGCCAGCCACCCGCTGATGCCGGGCGAATGGATGGAAGTATCGCCGGACGATTTGCGCCCGGAGAAATAAGTCAACCAGGCAAGTTGCGACAGCGTTGATGAATCAGGTTCACCCGAACCTGCATCCACTATAAAAGGAGTTCGTCATGTCTAAGACTACTGTCGTGCTGCTTGCCTCCCTGCTGTCCTGCTCCGCCTTCGCTGCCGACCATCATATGAAAGCCTCGGCATCGGCCTCCGCCGCAGCGTCCGCCGCCTCGATGGCTTCGGCAGCGCCAATGGCTTCCACTTCCATGGCCGCTTCGGCCGCCGCTTCGGACGCAGCCTCCGCCAAGAAATCGGCCAAGAAAGCCAAGAAAGCCGCCTCGGCCGCAGCTTCCGCCGCCGCATCAGCAGCCTCCGCCGCTTCCATGGCTGCCTCGATGAAGTAAGCACAAAGCGAAAAACCCGCTATGGCGCAATGCCATGCGGGTTATTCCGGTACACCTGTTTGGCGGCTAGTGCCGCCAGCACACGAACTTAGGCGGACAGTGCCTTCAGGGCAGCTGCCAGACGGCTCTTGTGACGAGCAGCCTTGTTCTTGTGGATGATTTTCTTGTCAGCGATCGAGTCGATGGTCGACACGGAAGCTTGGAAGATGGTGGTAGCAGCAGCTTTGTCGCCAGCCTGGATTGCCTTGCGAACAGCCTTGATAGCGGTACGCAGGGTCGAACGCTGAGCGGAGTTGTGAGCGTTTTGCTTAACTGCTTGACGAGCGCGTTTGCGCGCTTGTGCGGTATTTGCCATTTGAGAATCCTAATTCGTTGTCAAAGTTCGTTTGCAAACAATAGCGTTTGCCAAACCGGTGCGGTGTTTTCAGAGCCGGCTGAACGTCGCTGCCTGCCTTACTGAATTCTGTACAGCCTTAAATTATAACGGGGTTTTGCTGCCAGGGCAATTCTAAATATCGGGGCGTTGCCGCTTTCGCTATAATCAGCGCCCATGAACTTGCTCAAGACCCTCGCCGCTATTTCAAGCATGACAATGTTGTCCCGCATTACGGGACTGCTCCGTGAAGTCCTGTTCTTTCGCGCTTTCGGCGCGGGCGGCATGACCGATGCGTTCTACATTGCCTTCCGTATTCCCAACCTGCTGCGCCGCCTGTTCGCGGAAGGTGCGTTTTCGCAGGCATTTGTGCCAATGTTGGCAGAATACAAAAACAAACAGGGTGAAGACGCCACCCGCACCCTGGTCGACCACGTGGCGACCGTCCTGGTCTGGGCCACGCTGCTCACCAGTGCAGTCGGTATTATAGGCGCCCCGCTGTTCATCTACCTGATTGGTTCGGGCCTGAGCAAGGATCCGCAATCGTTTGATGCCGCAGTCTGGATGACGCGCCTGATGTTCCCGTACATCGCCTGCATGTCCTTCGTCGCGCTGTCCAGCGGCGTGCTGAATACCTGGCGCCAGTTCAAGATCCCGGCCTTTACCCCCGTGCTGTTGAACATCTCCTTCATCGGCGCCGCCCTGTTCCTGGCCCCGCACCTGAAGCAACCGGTCTATGCGATGGCCATTGCCGTCATGGTGGGCGGCGTGCTGCAGGTCGCGATCCAGGTGCCCTCGCTGGTGAAAATCGGCATGCTGCCGCGCCTTTCATGGAATCCGCGCGTCGGCCTGGCCGATCCCGGCGTGCGCCGCATGCTCAAAAATATGGTCCCGGCCCTGTTTGCGGTCTCTGTGGCGCAGATCAGCCTGATGATCAACACCACTTACGCTTCCTGGATGCAGGAGGGCAGCGTGTCCTGGCTGACGGCCGCCGACCGCCTGATGGAATTCCCGAACGCCCTGCTCGGCGTAGCGCTCGGCACCATCCTGTTGCCGAGCCTGTCCAAGGCCAGCCAGGAACAGGATCACGACGAGTATTCGGCCCTGCTCGATTGGGGCTTGCGCCTGACCTTCCTGCTGGCCATGCCGGCGGCGGTGGGCATTGCCGTGCTGGCGCTGCCGTTGATGGCGACCCTGTTCCACAACGGTAAATTCACCGATTTCGCAGCCGTGATGTCGGCACAGCCCTTGCTGGCCTATGCGGTCGGCCTGGTCGGCATCATCCTGGTCAAATCGCTGACGCCAGCTTTCTACGCGCGCCAGGATGTGCGCACGCCGGTGCGCATCGGCATCATCACCCTGGTCGCAACGCAGGTGATGAACCTGGCTTTCGTCTGGCAGTTCAAGGTGGCCGGGCTGGCGCTGTCGATCAGCGTGGCGGCGTTGCTGAACGCTGCCTTGCTGTACCGCGGCCTGCGCGCCAAAGGCATCTATGCGCCGCAACCGGGCTGGCCACGGTTCCTGGCTCGCCTGCTGGCTGCCGTGGTCCTGATGGGTCTTGCAGGCTGGTTCGGTGCGCAGCAGTTCGACTGGCTGGGCATGCGCCATCACGCTTTCCTGCGCGCCGGTGCGCTGTTCCTGGTGATCGGCGGCTGCGGGGTGGTGTACTTCGGCACCTTGTTTGCGCTCGGTTTCCGCGTGCGCGACTTCAAGCGCCGCGCAAAATAAAGGCCGTCAGCGCCGCGATGGCGGTGGCGGGGGTTCCTCGCGCGGCTGGTCGCCGGACTGTTCCTGCGGCGGCGGCTCCTGCGGCGGCTCCTGCGGTTCCTGCGGCGGTTCCTGGGGCGGTTCCGGTTGCGGTTCGGGTGGCTGCGTGGGCTGGGGCGGCTCTTGCGGCGTGCCCGGCTTGCTGCCGGGCTGGGTGCCGTTCAGGCCACCAGGCAGTGTCCCGATGCCCCCGGTCATCGGGCTGCCAATGCCCGACCCCGGCTTGGCCGGTTGCCCGGGCTGCTGGCCCGCTTGCTGGCCTTCGCCGTTTTTCGCTCCTGCCACCTGCACGCCTTCGCCGCTGAATTTCCAGTCGGCCAGGCTGGTCTTGCCTTCGAACGCCACAAAGCGCGGCGGGAAATTGCCGATCTTGATCGGCGTCGCTTTCGACAGGCTGTAGATGGCCAGGATGCCGCCGTTCTCGTTTGCCTTCACCAGGCCCCATTCAGCCTTGCCCGTCATCGGGTCGACATAAACGCGGCGCAAGTGGCGCCGCAATTGCGGGAAACGCGGATCTTTCAACAGTTCGGCAAACGACTTGGGATAGTTGGGCTGGCCCTGTGGCGTGGCTGCAGCATAGCTGGCCAGGGCATTGCTGTACTCCATGCCGATATCGAGCAAGGCTTGTTCGGCGGCCGCGCGCTGCATGGTCGTGCCAAGGCGCAGCGACGTTGCGCCGACCAGGCCGATAATCGCTACCAGGATCACTACGCTGACGTAGGTGACCCCGTGCTGCTTACCATTCCGAATAAGGCTTGCCGCTGCGGTCATTGCCGGGCGCTCCGCTCTTGATGTCTGCCACGCCGCCCTTGCTGACGTCGTCCGGCGGCACGATGGTCCAGCTATCGCTTTTTTCGGTAATCGGGTCGATCGGGACCGCGCGCAGATATTTTTTCTCCACCAGTTGTTCCAGGCTGTCCGGGAAGCGCCCGGTATCGCCGTAGAACTGGTCGATGATGGCGCGCGTGCTGCGCAGGTTATCGGCCAGGATGGTTTCCTTGGTCTTGTCCACGCTCGGGAAATAACGCGGCACCGCGAGCGTCAGCAGCAAGGCGATAATGCCCAGCACCACCAGCAGCTCGATCAGCGTGAAGCCCTTCTTGTTCACCATTTCTTGTAAGGCACGCCGTTCAGGCCTACCTGCTCCGAAGTCGAATACACGTCAAAAACATCCTCGCCTTCGCGCGGATCGTCGGCATCACTAGCGTAGCTGCGCTTGCCCCAGCTCTGGCCATTGCTGGCATTGGAGTCCGAATTGAAGGGATCGCGCGGGATGCGGCGCAGGAAGTAGATCTTGGCACGCTTGGGGCTGCGCACATCGACCACCCCCTCCACCAGCACCTCCAGCGTGCGCGGATAGCCGTTGCCGGTAATGGATTTGGCGATGCGGCCCTCGTCGTAGGCGGTCTTGTAGTCGTCCAGCGCCTTGCGGATGTCATGCAGCGCGTGGCGCAGTTCCTGCTCGTTGCGGCGCTGGACTACGGTCTGCCCGACCGGGATCGCCAGCGCGGCGAGCAGGCCGAGGATGGCCAGCGTCACCAGCAATTCGATCAGGGTGAATCCACGCGCGCGCATGCTTACTCTTTGCGCTCCGTGCTGGCAGGCGGCTGCACGGCGTTGGCCGGGGCCGGAGCCGGGGGCGGCAGAGGCTTGGTCACGCTCGAAGCGGGGCCAGGCTGGGTGTTCGAAAGCGGCAGCTTCTGCGGCGCCGACAAGTCGGCCGGCGCAGCGCCAGGAGTCGGCACGGCAGCCGGCACGGCAACTGGCGCCGCTTCCGGCGCAGCGGGCGCACCAGCTGGGCGGGCGCCTGGCAGCACGACAGTCTGGCGCGGCGCCACGTCAGGCTTGCGGCGGAAGTTCGCTTCCGTGCCGGCGGAGAATTCCGCCACCGAGGTTTCCGGTCGCTGCAGGTTGCGTACCAGGTGCGGCGTGATCGACAGCACGATTTCGGTCTTCTGCTTGTCATCCGTTTGCGAGCCAAACAGGCGGCCCAGGATTGGCAGCTCACCCAGTCCAGGCACACGGTTGCCGGTACTGCGCTCTTCGCTGTTGATCAGGCCCGCCAGCACCTGGTTCTCGCCATCCTTCAGTTGCAGGAAGGTGGAGGCCTGGCGCGTGCCGATCTGGTAGGCGGTGGTGCCGGTGGCAGTCGTCACCCGGTCGATCAGGTTCGACACCTCCAGCGCAATGCGGATGCCGACTTCATTATTCAGGTAGATGGTCGGTTCGGCATTGAGCGTCAGACCGACATCGACATAGCTGACCGACTCCGAGGCAAATCCGCCCGTCCCCGGCGAAATGGTGGTGGTAATCACCGGCACCTTTTCGCCGATCACGACCTTGGCCTTTTCCTTGTTGCGAACGCGGATGCGCGGGCTGGCCAGCAGGTTGGTGTCGCCGTCGGTCTTCTTGATATTGACGGTCGTGCCGAGTGCAGACACGCCGATGGTATCGCGGTTAATGTAATCGAGGTCGCGCAATTTCAGCTTGTCGCCGGCGCCAGCGCCGTTCAGCACCGACAGTCCCACCGTGTTCGGCCAATCCACGCCCAGCTTCAGCAGGCTGCTGCGCTTGACCTCCAGGATTTCGACGTCCAGCATGACCTCGGGCTCGGCCTGGTCCTGCGTGGCAATGATTTTTTCGGCCAGCTTCACCGCGTCGGCGCTGTCGCGCAGGATCACCAGGTTGAGCTTTTCGTCGGCCACCACGTCGCGCGACTTGAGGATGGTTTTGAGTGTGTTGGCAACCGTCTTGGCTTCCGCGTTCTGCAGGTAGAAGGTGCGCACCACCGTTTCCTGGTACTCCTTCAGCTTGGCCGCCGTATTCGGGTAGATCAGGATGGTGTTGGCATCCATCACTTGCTGCTCGAGCTGGTTCGTCATCAGCAGGAAGTAGATCGCCGATTCCACCGTGCTGTTCTTCAGCATGATGGTGGTGCGGGCGTCGCTCTTCACGTCCTTGTCGAAGATGAAGTTCAGGCCCGAGCGGCGCGAAATGATGTCGAATACCTGCTTCAGCGGCGCTTCGCGGAACTCGATCGTGATCGGGGTCTTGTAAGCCTTGGACAGGCCGCTTTCAGCCGGCGGCTGGGGCATCTGCTCATTGATCTCGCGCATCATGGCGCGGGCGCGGGCATGGTCCGGCTTCTCGGTCAATACGGTGCTGACGCGGTTCCTGGCCGCTTCGAACTCCTTCTGCTCCAGGGATGCGCCGGCTTGCGCCAGCAGCTTCTCATGGCGCTCCGCCATTTCCAGCGCACGCAGGCCGGCCCGGGCGCGTTCGTTCTGAGGGTCCATCGACAGCACGCGCTGGAAGTTTTGCGCAGCCGGGACGTACTTGCCCTCGTTGATGAAACGGTCGGCCTGCTCCAGCAGGCGCGCGCTGGCCCGGTCGCGGGTATCCAGGAAAGCGGAACGGTAGATCGCATTGTCCGGATCTCGCCTCATCGCTTCCTGGTATTTCAGCAGCCCTGCTTCCACCTGGTCTTTTTCCACCAGGTTGCGGCCATCGCGGTAGGCCATATCGGCCGCGCAGCCGGATAATGCCAGCACCAGCACGGACAGCGACAGCGTTTTCAGACTTGGCTTCACTCAATTACTCCAATATTTAACTGCTGCACCTGGTTCATGGGCAGGTAGGTAAGCGTCAGGTTTGGCGGTGCAATGGCATCTACGCGATACGTGCCGTCGATCTGCATGCCTTTTTTCACCACAAAGGTTTGCTCGCCACGGCCAAGGTAGACTTCCCATTGGCCATCGGCGGCTGCCTTGCCCAGGTACTGGAATGGCAGCGGCGGCGCGGTTGGCGGCGGTGGCGGCGGTGGTTTCAGCTCCGCTGCCGCAGGCGGTGGCGGCGGCGGATTCCAGTTCTGGCCGCCGAATACGCCATCCTTGCTCTTGAAAGAGCCTTCGCCAACTTCACCAATCAATTCTTCGCGCGGAACCAGCCGCAGGATGGACGTTGCACCCGCTGTCGCGCCGGCCGATTTTTCTGCTGGCGGCGCACTGATTGCCGGCACGCGCGCCGGCTTGCGCTCGGCCGCCTCCGCCACCGTGTCGCTGGGGGCCTTGTCGCCGAACAGCACCAGCGCAGCCGCGCCCGCCAGCGCCACGCCCATCAGCATATGGCGCGGCTTCATGGCTTCTCCTTCAGGTACAGCGTGAAGCGCACCCGCGCCTCGACCACCGGTTCCGTAATGGTTTCGCGGCGGAAGGCAATGTCGTCCAGCGCCGCAAATGGCATGGCGGACAGCGCCTGCATGCTGAACTGCCAGATATTCGAATAGGCGCCCTTCACTGGCAGCGTGACCTGGTAGGCTGCCACGCCGCTGGCCTTGTCCAAGCTGAACTTGTAATCGCCCTGTTCCAGCGCCAGTCCGGTCTTGGCAGCGATGTCGAACAATTGCTTGACCTGCTGCTCTGAGTGGCGCTTTTCACCCAGCGTGGCATAGAAATGGGCCAGGTTCTCGTTGGCGGTCGGCGGCGGCGCCGCCTGCACCAGTTGCGGCGGCGCCGGCGGCAAAGGCGCATAGGCCTGCTGACGGGCCTTCAGCGAGCAGGCGAGCGCCAGCGCTCCGGCCAGCAGCAGCGCCAGCGCAACGCAGCCGGCTACGCCAAGGCGCATGGCGGCCAGGCGCACACGCAGCATCAGGGAGGCAAGAGTCATCGCGCCCTCCATTGCACTTCCACCTGGAACCGCAGCGGGCGGTTTGGATCCTGGTCGTTGATCTCATGGCGCAGCAGCGAGGCGCCGGCAAAGAACTCCTGCTGTTTCAATTGTTCGATATAGCCGACCATGTCGTCGCTGTTCTTGGACTCGGCCGTAATTTTCAGCGTTTGCTTGCGCGGATCCGGATCAAGCGCCAGCAGCGCCACGGCCGGCGAATTGGCGGCCGCAACGGCATCCTGCAAGTCGCGCCACGGCAGGTTCAGTTGCAGGATGGCCGAATTGACGGCCACTGCCTGCGCTTCCGGAATCACGGTTTCCGGCTTGCGTTCAGGCGCGCGCACAGCGGCTGCCTGCTTGCGTTCCTGGGCACGCAGGCCCCGTTCACGCACCGCCTGCTGCTTTGCCGCCTGCACGCCCAGGGCCGCGCCGGCCAGCAGCAGTGCGACGCCGAGCGCGCCGGCTGCCAGGACAGCCGGATGGATGCGGTACAACGTGCTGCGCCAGCCCGCAGTGGCGAAATCGATCTGCATCGGCCTCATGCTGCGACTCCCAGTGCGGCAGTGGCGATGTGCTTGTCGCTGCTGGCCGGCTTTGCCAGTGCCGGCGGGACTTCGCCGCTCAACTGGATCAGGGCCGGCGGCTGCAGGCCAAGCAGCAGCGCCTCGCGTTGCGCGGCCTGCGTCAGCCAGTAATGGTCTGCGCCGTGCGGAATGGCGACATGGCGCACGGCCCGCAACTTGCCGTCCTCGCAGGCGGCCAGCGCCAGCACATTGCCTTGCGCCACGCCAAACCAGGCATCGTTCTTCAGTGCGCCGGCATGGCGGTTCCAGGCTGCCACGAAATGGGGCACGATCGCGATAACGACCAGCCCATGCTGCACGGCGGCGTTTTCGATTGCAGCTTTCAGCAGGCGCGGAATTGCCGCAGCCATGAAAGGTGCGGCCACGTTCCAGTCGGCGCTGATATGCCAGGCGGCGGGCGTTTCGCCATACAGCGTATGAAAGCGCAGCGCAGCGGCCCCCTCCAGGTCGGCCAGGCGGGCAGCTTGCACCGGCGGCGTCACCTGCCACAGGCGTACCAGCTCGTCGGACAGGACAAAACTTGCGGCCATGCCGCCGGCGGACTGGCCGGCCAGCAGTGCGGCCAGGGCAGCCGGCAAAGCTTCTGCCACGCCGGCCGGACCAGCGCCCCCGGAGGCCAGCGCCTGCTCGGCCAGCAATTCCGGCGCGGCCGAGCCCCAGCGCCGCGCTCGCAGCAGGCGCATTGCCTGCGGCGTGACTTCGATGCGCAGCGATTGCGTGAAATTCTTAAGCATGCAAGGTCACCCGCTTGATTTCTGCCAGCGTGGTGTCGCCGCGCCGCACCACTTCCAGCGCGGCATGGCGCAGGCTGCGCGTGCCGTTGGCATAGGCAGCCGCCTTGATCTGGCGGATCGGCCGCTTTTCCACGATCAGCTCGCGGATTTCATCGTTCAGGGTCAGGATTTCCGCAATCGAACGGCGCCCCTTGTAGCCGGTGCCGCGGCAATCACCGCAGCCCTTGCCTTCCTTGAAGTTGTACTCGTAGACGTCGGCGCGCGACAGGCCCACGCTGGCCAGCTCTTCATCGGAAGGCGTCACTTCCACCGCGCAGTGCGGGCAGTTGATGCGCACCAGTCGCTGCGCCCAGATGCCGTTCAGCGCCGACACGAAAGCATAAGGGTCGATGCCCATGTGCGTGAAGCGGCCGAACACGTCGAATACATTATTGGCGTGGACCGTGGTCAGCACCAGGTGGCCGGTCAGCGCCGACTGCACGGCAATTTCCGCCGTTTCGCGGTCGCGGATCTCGCCCACCATGATCTTGTCCGGGTCATGGCGCAGTATCGAGCGCAAGCCTTTGGCAAAAGTCAGGCCCTTCTTCTCGTTGACTGGAATCTGCAGGATGCCGGGCAACTGGTATTCCACCGGATCTTCGATGGTGATGATCTTTTCGCGCCCGTTATGGATCTCGGTCAGCGCCGCATACAGGGTGGTGGTCTTGCCCGAACCGGTCGGCCCGGTCACCAGAAGCATGCCGTAAGCCTCCTGCGCCAACGCGCGCAAGGTCGACAGGGAAGCCTCGTCGAAGCCCAGCGCCTCCAGCGTCAGCGAACCATACGACTCGATCATGGCGCGCTTGTCCAGGATACGGATCACCGCGTCCTCGCCGTGGATGGACGGCATGATCGACACCCGCAGGTCGATCTCGCGCCCCATCGACTCGACGCGGAAGCTGCCGTCCTGCGGCACGCGGCGTTCCGCGATATCGAGTTCGGCCAGCACCTTCAGGCGCGAAATGATCTGCTCCGCCACGTCGATGCCGTTGACGGCCGTGGCATGGTCCAGCACCCCGTCCACCCGGTATTTGACGGCCAGGCCGCCAGCTGTCGATTCCAGGTGGATGTCGGAAGCGCCGGCTTTCAGCGCGTCGTACAGGGTCGAATTGACCAGCCGCACGGCCGGGCTGGCGCCCTCCGACACCGAAGCAAACGACAACACCGCCGCCGTCTTGCCATCGCGCCGCGTGCCCTCCCCGCCCGACACCAGGGTGTCGACGGCGCGCGCCGATTCTTCCTGTTTCGACAGGTAGGCCTGGATATCGGCCTGCAGCGCCAGCCGCAATTGCAGCGGCGCGGCCGCCGAACAGCGCGCCTGCGTCGCCAGCCAGGTTTGCAGGTCGAGGTCGAACGGATCGGCAATCACGCCCACAGCCGCCCCGTCGTGGGAGCGCAGCAGCACGCAATGGCGCGCCATGGCCTGCGACAGCGGCAGCAGGTCGAAGGCCGGCTCGAAGGCCAGCATGTCCGCCGTTTCCAGCACGGCCAGGCCGAAAGGCTGGGCCAGCGCCCGCACCGCCATGCGCGGCTCGATGCCGGACAGCTCTTCCAGCTCCTCCACCAGGCTGCGTTTGGACAGCGCGCATTGCGTGCGCGCCTTCGACAGCAGGTTCGCGTCCAGCACCGGCAGCGTCATGCCATTTCTCCTGCCAGGTCAAAAATCGGCATATATAAAAGCACCACGATAGCGCCCACCACCAGGCCGATACCGGCCATCAGCAGCGGTTCAAAAGTCCGGGTAAAGCGGTCGATCCAGCGCCCGATCTCGCCGTCATAGAAGGCTGCCGACTGCGTCAGCATCGCCCCCATTTCGCCGGTGCGCTCGCCCACCCGCAGCATGCGCAGCGAGATTGGGGTAGTCAGTCCATTGGCTTCGAAGGCCGACGACAGCGGCAGGCCGGCCTCGATCATGGCACGCGCGCCCTGCAAGCCTTCCTTCACGTTGGCCGACACCATGGCCTGCACGGTATCGACCGCATTCAGGATGGTGATGCCGCCCTCGCTGAGCATGCCCAGCGTCAGGTACAGCCGCGAAAGCTCATAGATCTTCACGCGCTCGCCGACGCCCGGCAGGCGCGCCAGCAGGCGCGCCATGCCGCCGCTGCGCACCAGGTGGCGCACGCCGAACACCGCGCCGCCAATCAGCGCGGCGATCCCGGCCACCAGCGGCAAGGTGTGCGCGGCTGCAAACTGGCCCCAGCTCAGCATGACTTGCGACATCCACGGCAGGTTGCGCCCCGCCCCCTGGTACACCTCGGCAAAGCGTGGCACCACATAGGCAATCAGGAACAGCGACACGCCGCCGCCCACCAGCAGCAGGATGCAGGGATAGATCGCGGCGCTCACCAGCTTGGCGCGCACCAGGTCGACCCGTTGCTGGTAATCGATGAATCGTTCGAGTGAGCGCGGCAGGTCGCTGGTGCCTTCCGCCGCCTTGACGATGCCGACATAAAGCGGCGGGAACAACTGCGGCTGGTCAGCCAGCACGGTGGAGAAGCGCTGGCCTTCGCGCAAGCCGGACAAGAGGCGTTCCAGCACGCCGCGGGTGGCCGGCGCCGATTCCTTTTCCAGCAGTGCTTCCAGTGCCTCCACCACGCCCAGGCCCGCGTTCAGCAGCGCCAGCAGCTCCTGGCTGAACAGCACCAGCGAGAGCGCCTTGGCCTTGCCGGCCCGCAGGCCGGCACTGCGCGGCGTGATGGCGCTGACGAACAGGCCGCGCGCTTCGACCTGGCGGCGCGCATCGGCCTCGTCGCGGCCATCGACCACCAATTGGCCAATCGCCATGTCTGGCGACAAGGTGCGTACATCGAACTGCATCGCTCAGGCCGCGCTGTGATTACTGGGCGCCGATATCGGCGTTCTCGCCTTCGCCGCCCGGCTGGCCATCCTTGCCGAGGGAGATGATGTCGTATTCAGCCTTGGCGCCTGGCGCCTTGTACTGGTAAGGACGGCCCCATGGATCGGGTGGCACGCCCTTCTTCAGGTAAGGGCCGTTCCACTTGGCGCCCGCCGTGGCCGGCGCCGCCAGCAGCGCGGCCAGGCCCTCTTCGGTGCTCGGGTAGCGGCCGACATCCAGGCGGTAAGTGTCGAGGGCCTTGTCGAAGGCCTCGATCTGGGCCTTGGCGACGGTGACTTCGGATTTGCCCAGCTGGGAGAAGTATTTCGGGCCAACATATGCGGCCAGCAGGCCGATGATGACAATCACTACCAGCAGCTCAAGCAGGGTGAAGCCTTTGCTGGTTTTGCCATGGTTCCGTGCTGCAAACATCCGTACTACCTCCGCCTTGAATAGAACTGCAGAGGCTACCACGCGGGTTTAGGTTTCGACAATCTTTTCTGCGGTGCGAGGCCGCCATGTCTCAGCTGGGACATTTTGCGCGGAAATGTTATTAAAAGTGTCGCAAATTTTTCACAAGATAATTCCTACTGGCATGTCATTTTTTCCATAGGACTCACCGAACTTTGTTTGCTTTTTCCCTAATAAAATTAAATTTGTATCATTGAATTTTTGTCCACTTTCAATCGTGCCATTGCTATATTCCCTTGCAACCTGTGCAACACAGGGCCGCCGTTTTCGTCTCGTTAAAAAAGCAAGGGAACGCATCATGAATCGACATGTCACTCGCATCAAACAACTGGCCGGCTGCGCGCTGGTTGGCGCCGCAGCAATCATGGCAGCACCGGCCCACGCCGGCGTGGCCACCCTGGACTCGCAAGCGCCGATGGTCTACAACCACGGCGAAAAATTCCAGGATGGCGGCCTCACATTCACCGCCCAGATTTCCGCCTATGTCCAGTCACTCGGCATCACCGATGGCTTGGGCGGCACCATCCTCGATGGCAGTAATCCGAATAGCTGCGGCGCGGTTAACGATTGCCCATCCGGCAATGCCAGCAAGTTTTACGCAGGCTGGAACGATGGCTCGGTCGACGTCCAGCGCGGCGGCGGCTTTTATACCCTGAGCTCCCTGCGCTATTCCTTCTTCGCCCCCGTCGGCGGCCAGCCTGACGGCAGCTATGGCCAGTTGGTGCTGAAGGCCACCACCATGGATGGCGACACCGTTACCCGCAGCGCCGACTTTGCCGGCCAGGATGGCGATGGCCACTTCATGTTCTCGACCTGGAACCTGGACGCCGACTTCGCCGCCCTCCACCTGAGCAACCTGAATATCAGCGCCTGCCTGTTTGACGGCAACGGCGGCTGCCAGAACATGGCCGACTGGGCGCCGTACGCCGCCCAATTCGCCATCGACGACCTCGACGTCGCGCTGCCGCTGCCGGGCTCCGCCCCGCTGCTGCTGCTTGGCCTGGCCGGCCTGGCCGCCATCCGCCGCCGCCGCGCACAATAAACCAAAAACAAGGATACCTACCATGCAATTGCGACCACTGACCCTGGCCGTCCTGGCCGTGCTGTCCGGCCTGGCCGTGCAAGCCGGCGCTGAAGAAGCGCGCCACTCCTACATCGTGCAACTGGCCGACGCGCCGGTCGCCAACTACAGCGGCGGCGTGAACGGCCTGGCCGCCACCAAGCCTGCCGCCGGCAGCCGCCTCGACGTCACTGCACAGAACGTGCAGGACTACATGGCCTACCTGGACCAGCAGCAAAGCAACGCTACCGCCATCGTGCCGGACGCGCAGATCGTCCACAAGTACAAGCTGGTGCTGAACGGCTTCGCCGCCCGCCTGACCGATGCCGAAGTGCGCGCACTGAAAAAATCCAGCGCCGTGGCCAGCATCAGCGCCGACGAGGCGCGCACCCTCGATACCAACTACACGCCGAAATTCCTCGGCCTGGACACCCCGGGCGACGGCCTGTGGGCCAAGCTGGGCGGCATGGACAAGGCCGGCGAAAACATCGTGATCGGCATTGTCGACGGCGGCATCTGGCCTGAACACGCCTCCTACGCCGACCGCGTCGACAACCAGGGCAAGCCTACTTTCGACGTCGGCGGCACCCTGGTGTACGACACCCCGTCCAACTGGAACGGCGCCTGCGTGACCGGCGAAGGCTTCACCGCCAGCCACTGCAACAACAAGCTGATTGGCGCGCGTTATTTCAACGCCGGCTTCCTGTCCACCGGCCGCCAGCTGCACTGGACCGACTTCGTCTCGCCGCGCGACTCGCTGGCCGGCGCCACCGGCCACGGCGGCCACGGCGACCACACCGCGACCACGGCGGGCGGCAATTCCGGCGCAGTCGGCTCCTTGTCCGGCATCCCGATCGGCAGCATGTCCGGCATGGCCCCGCGCGCCCGCATCGCCGCCTACAAAGTGTGCTGGACCTACCCTGACGCCACCGCCACCGACGGCACCGGCACCCGCAATTCCTGCTACAACTCCGACAGCGTGGCCGCCATCGACCAGGCCGTGGCCGACGGCGTGCATGTGCTGAACTACTCGATCAGCGGCTCGCAGACCAGCGTCACCGATCCGGTCGAAATGGCCTTCTTCAATGCCGCTGCCGCCGGCGTATTCGTCGCCGCCTCGGCCGGCAACTCCGGCCCGACCAACGCCGTAGCCCACCTGTCGCCGTGGCTGACCACCGTCGCCGCCTCGACCCACAACCGCGCCAGCATCGCCACCGTCAACCTGGTCGGCGGCGCCAGCTACAGCGGCGCTTCCTACAACCAGTCGCCGCTGCCGGATACGCCAACCATCCTGGCGCGCGATGCGGCCATGAAGCCCTATGCCCAGCTGAGCACCGCCGACAAGGCAGCAGCCCGCCTGTGCTACACCGCAGCCGACCGCGTCACCTATGGCGGCGGCGCCGACGGCGCGCTCGACCCGGCCAAGGCCAGCGGCAAGGTCCTGCTGTGCGAACGCGGCAACAGCGCCCGTGTCGACAAGTCGCGCGCCGTCAAGGAAGCCGGCGGCGCCGGCATGATCCTGATGGACACCTCCGCCGCCCAGGCGCCGGTGGCCGACCCGCACAGCATTCCGACCGTGCACCTGAACTTTGCGGACGGCTCGGCTGCCCGCACCTGGGTTGCCGCCCATCCGGATGGCCTGAGCAATATCGCCAAGTCGGAGCTGACCACCAGCGCCGTGCCGGCGCCGCAGATGGCCAGCTTCTCCTCGCGCGGCCCGAACAAGCACAACGCCAATATCCTCAAGCCTGACCTGACCGCGCCTGGCGTGGACATCCTGGCTGGCGTCACGGCCGACTACAACACCCAGGCCGAGCGCGATGCCATCGCCAACGGCACCATGGTGCCGCTGGCGAACTGGGCCAGCTACCAGGGTACGTCGATGTCCAGCCCGCACGTGGCCGGCCTGGGCGCGCTGCTGCGCCAGGCGCACCCGGACTGGTCGCCGGCGGCCATCAAGTCGGCCCTGATGACTTCGGCCTACGACACCTTCGCCGACGGCCAGCCCGGCATGGCGGCCGGCACCCTGCCATGGGGCCAGGGCGCTGGCCATGTGCGTCCGAACAAGGCGGTCGATCCCGGCCTGGTGTACGACTCGGGACCGATCGACTGGATCCGCTTCATGTGCGGCATTCCGGGCACCCTGTCGGCCAGCTTCTGCGCACCGTACGGCACCATCCAGCCGTACAACCTGAACCTGGCGTCGCTGACCGCCTCCGCAGTGCTGGGCAAGCTGACCATGACGCGTACCGTCACCAACGTCGGCAGCGAGGAAGCGATTTACAACGCCAGCGCCACCCTGCCGGGCTTCAACGTGGTGGTCAGCCCTGCCACGCTGACGCTGGCGCCAGGCGCCAAGGGCACCTTCACCGTCAGCCTGACCAATGTCAGCGCGCCGGCCAACACCTGGGCCTACGGCAACCTGACCTGGAGCGACAATGCCGGCCACGTGGTGCGCAGCCCGCTGACCGCCAAGCCGGCCATGATCTCGGTGCCAGGCAAGCTGTATAACGAAGCCGGCACCGGCAGCACGTCCTTCACCATCGGCGCCGGCTTCACCGGACCGCTGGCGGCAATGAAGGGCGGCCTGAAAGCGGCTACCCGCAGCGCGGCAACCATCAGCACCGACGCTTCCGCCGACGGCGGCGTGGCAGCCTGCAAGGCCGGCGGCAATGCCGGCGTCAAGGTGCATACCGTGACCGTGCCTGCCAACGCCCTGGTGGCGCGCTTCGCGCTGTACGACGTGGATACTTCCGGCCACCAGGCTGGCGACCACGACGACCTGGACCTGGTGGTGCTGAACGGCGCCGGCACCCAGGTCGGCAGCAGCGGCGGCGCAACCTCCAATGAAATGGTGACGCTGAACCAGCCGGCGGCGGGCAGCTACAAGGTGTGCGTGGTCGGCTATGCACCGCTTGGCGGCAGCTCGAACTACACGCTGTCTTCGTGGACCGTGGCCAAGGACGAAATGGGCGGCAACCTGAAAGTGGGCCTGCCTTCCATGGTGTTCACCGGCGCCACCGCGACGGCCAGCGCCTCGTGGTCCGGCCTGGGCAGCGCCAAGCACCTGGGCGCGGTCGTGTTCACCGCGCCAGGCGGCAACGTCGCCTCCACCTTGCTGGAAGTCGACACCACCGTGCCGGTGCCTGAACAAAGCACCGAACGCAACGTAGCGGGCCGCCGCGACTAAGCCGTCGCAATCCCATCGAAACGCCGCGCTGGTCGCGGCGTTTTTTTATTCCACCAGCGCCCCGTTCTTGCCGCCAAGCTGGCAGGTGCCGGCGCGGCACTGCGCACCGGGGTCCATCAGGAAGCGGCAATCGCTCGCCAGGCCGCTTGCCTGGTTTTCCGCTTCACGCTCCTTGCGGTAGCGCGCAGCCAGCGAGGCGGCCTTTTCGGTGCTGACGCTGGCGGTTGAATACGCCATATACGACTCCGGCCCGCCGCAGGACTTGGCGCCAACCGGCAGCGTCTTGCACTGCTGGTCGGAGCTACACGCAGCGGCGCGTCCTATGGCACGCAATTCGGACAGGGACTTCGATTCGCCGGGCGTCGCATGGCTGCAAGCGCTGGCGGCCAGGCAAGCCAGCAGGAGGGCAATTCGGTTCATGGTGGTGCTCCAGGAAGAGATGGCGCCATCATCGCGCGCCTGCGTTGCCCGGTCAACCGTGCTGCTGGACGACGCTGCGGGCGACGGCGTGGGCGCGGTTGCTGACGCCCAATTGGCGGTACAGCCGTTGCAGGTGGTTTTTCACGGTCAGCGCGCTGATGCCCAACAGCCGGCCGATTTCTTCATTGCTTTTGCCTTCGCGCAGCCATTGCAGGATTTCCGCCTGGCGCGGCGAGACCGCCGGCGCCAGGACCGGCGCCTGCACCGAAGTGGCGATGCGCTGCTGCGCCAGGTGCAGGTAAGGCAGCAGCAGTTGCAATAGCCAGCTTTCACGGAAGCCTGCCTCGGCGGGCAAGCCAAGCAGCACGAAGGCGCTGCCGCCAGCCGCCAGCGCGCCGCTGCCATGCATCAGTCCATGCCCCATGGCTCCGGCTTGCAGCACCAGCGGCTGCAGGCCGCCTTGCTGCCACTGGCGCAGCCAGGCCGGCGCCGGCCCCTGCACCGGGTCGCACAGCAACTCGCGCTCGGACGGCGCCAGCATCGTGCTGTGCACGCAATCGGCCCTGCGCGCCCGGCCCTGCTCATCGAGCTGAATGCACAGCAGCACGCCGTGCGGCAACAGCGTTTGCAAGGCCCCCTGGCTCCACAGGAACAGTTCACGCTGGGTGGCAATGCCGTGCGCGCCATCGATGGCGTGCAACAGGTATTCCTGTTCGCGGGCGTCAGGGCTCAGCATGCGGCCGTGGCGTCGGCATGGAAGCGGTAGCCGCTGCCGCGCACCGTCTGGATCGCATCGTGCAGGCCGCTCGGCTGCAGCGCATGGCGCAGCCGGCCCACGTGCGCATCGACCGTGCGCTCGTCGAGGTAGACGTGGGTGCCCCACACCTGGTCCAGCAATTGGGCGCGGCTATGCACGCGGCCAGGGTGGTGCATCAGGTAGTTCAGCAGGCGGAATTCGACGCGTCCCAGGTTCAGTTGGCGGTCGCCCGCCGTCACGCTCAGCGTGTGCGGATCGAGCCGCAAGCCGGCCACCTGCAGCGCCCCCGGCATGGCAGCCGGGCGCCGGCGCCGCAGCACCGCATGCAGGCGAGCGATGGTTTCGCGCGGGCCGAAAGGCTTGCAGATGAAATCGTCGGCGCCGCTTTCCAGCGCCAGCACCTTGTCCTGCTCGGCGCAGCGCGCGCTCAACATGAGGATCGGCAGTTCGCTGGTGCGCAGCGCAGCGCGCAATTGGCGGATCAGCGACAGCCCGGACTGGCCCGGCAAATCCCACTCCAGCAGCACCGCTTCCGGCAGCGTCCCCTGCAGCGCCGCAAGCGCCGCCATCGCATCGCCATGGCTCTGTACCGCATAGCCCGCCTGCCCCAGGTTATGGGCCAGCAGTTGCTGTACAGCGGGGTCGCTGTCGATGACGAGAATGTTGAAGGACATGGCAAAAAAACGCAGGTCGTTATGAGGAAAACTATGAATCATGCCAAGTCCTGCACACTAATACAATTTTAATTAAGTATTAATATTCTGCCGAAATAAATCCCCCCTCTCGCTCTGTGCCTTACAAATGAAAAAGCACCTTGGGAGCCGAAACTCCCAAGGTGCCTGTGGCGTTTGCGCAACCGCAGCGCTCAGGCGCGGCGGCGAGCGAAGGCCAGCATCAGCAGGCCGAGCGCAGCCAACGCCAGCGACGCTGGCTCCGGCACGGCAGCCGGGGTGCCGACGGTGGCCACCGCATCATTGATGGTGATGACCTGCAGGTCGGCGCTGCCATCGGCCGCGGGCGCGAACATCAGGTTCAGGATCTGGCCCTTGATCGGGCTCATGTCGATGTCATAGGCCAGGACGCCAAAGTTCGAATTCAACAGCGCCGAAGGATCGCCCGAAACCGTCAGCACGAAGCTGAACACGCCGCCGAAACTTCCCCGGTACAGCACATCATTCATATTGGTCGAATTCAGCATGGCGAAACCGCCAGGCACCGCGGCGGCATCGCCCAGCGGATCGAAATTGGCCGGATCCAGGTCGAAGCCTTGCAGTTGCGACATGGTCGCCGTCGCCGCCGGTGCGCCGTCCACACCGTTGAAAGTGAAGTCCAGGTAGCCGGCGCGGCCGGCGCCGTAGATGGCCGTATCCAGGGTCACCAGCCGCATGACGTCGGCCGAAGCCTGGCTGCAGGCGCCAAATGCCAGCAGCAGGGCCAGCGTACGCAGGAAAATGGATTTGATCAGCATGATTCGTCCTTAAAAACTGCCGTTGTAGACTTTTGGCGTGTAGTTGATGGCTACACGGCCCGGATTATTGAATTGCAGCTGGACCGACGCCTGGGCGCCAGCCGCCAGCGATTGCGCTGCGGTGATGTACGGCATGCCGTTGACGTAGCCGCTGGCGTTGGCCAGCGTGACGTTCGCGGGCAGGCCTTGCAGCACATAGTGCACCGGCGCGGCCAGGTCGGCGCCGCTGGTGTTGGTGATCCAGGCCGTCGCGGTACCGACGCTGCTGAAGCGCCCCTGCACCACGCCGGAACGCTGGATCTGCACGCTGGCCGTCACATCGACATACGACGGCGCCAGGTTCAGGCTGACCACCACCGGGTCATGGTCGGAAGCGCGGTAAGGCAGCGCGTTGTACAGGGACTGGGCAGCGGCATTCTTGCCGTCCAGGTTGTAGTCCAGTACTTCCGGCTCGTCGGCGTTGATGTTCCATTCCATGGCGCCGGCCACTTGCGAGCTCATGGCAACGCTGGCCAGCGCGTGGTCCAGGTAGCCGCTCTCACCGCCGAACACATAGGAGTGCGGCATGCCGTTCGGGCGCACGTAACGCTCGAGCTGGTTCTCAAAGCGGAACTGGCGGTCTGCGGCGGTCAGCTGCAGGATCGGGTCTTCCATGCCGTAGGAATTGAAGTCGCCGATCAGCAGCACGTCCGGATCGCCAGCCGCCGCCACCACTTGCGGCACGAAGGTATCGGCCAGTTGCTGCGCCTGCGCCACGCGGTCGGCGTTGTAGCAGCTCTGGCCATCGCCCTGGTCGGTATTGGCGCCAGTGGCGCCGTTGCAGCGCTTGGACTTCAAGTGGTTGACGATGACGCTGAACTTCGCGCCATTGTTGGCCTTGAACGTTTGCGCCATCGGTGGTCGGTCATTGACGGCAGCCGCATCGGACAGCGCACCGCCCACCAGCGCCACCTTGGCCGGCTTGTAGATCATCGCCACGCGGATCGCATCGGTGCCGGTGGCAGCAGGCTTCGGCACATAGGCGTATTCGACCTTGCCGTAGGCGGCATTCAGGCTGTCGACCAGGTAGCTGGTGGCATAGTCGCCATTGTTCTGGATCTCCATCAGGCCCACCACGTCGGCATCGACAGCTTTCAATTCGGCGACGATCTTGTCGCGCTGGCGTACGAACTCGGTCATATTGTCGGCGCCGCGGCAATTGGCCTTGCTGGTGCCGGTACCCAGGGTGCAGCCCTGGCCGGTCTGGCCCAGCACGTCGGTGCCGTCCATGAAGGTGGTGAAGAAGTTCAGCACGTTGGCGCTGGCCACTTTCAGGTTGCCGGCGGCGACTTCCGGTGCCGCAGTGCGCGGATTGTCGCGCGAGAAAATCGGCGCTTCGGTCGGCTGCAGCTTGAAGCCGGCGCCGCCGCTGCCCAGCGCGCCAAAGTCGACCACGCCGGTCAGGCCGCTGACGGTGTAGCCGGTGCGCACCGTGCCGTCCTGGTCCAGGTAAGGCACACTTGCCGGCGTGACGAACAGGCCGTCATCGAGCGTGATCATATTGGCCGCATTCTGCGCTGCCAGCGCAACGGCATCCGCACTGCGCGCAGGATAGCGGTTGGTCGGGATCTCGCGGCGGCCAACGGACAGCGTCAGCTCGCCACGGCTGCCCAGCGAGTCGGTGGCATTGACCGTCAGCGCGCCAGGGAAGCGCACCAGCATGCCTTCGACGTTAGCCAGGCTGGTGCCCAGCAGGTCGATATTGACCGGGGTAACGCTGTTGCCGGTACTCTGGGTGACGACGCTGGTGACGGTCGACAGCTCGGTGTACGAACGCGTCGCGCCGCTCGGCTTGTACTCGGTCACGGTGCCGCTCACGCGGACCAGGTCGCCCACCGCCACGGTGACGGGCGCAGCCCCCATGTACACGAACATGCCGTCGGAAGTATTCGGGTCGCCGTCGCCGGCCGCGTCCTGGATGAAGAAGCCGCTGCCTACCTTGGCCGTGACCACGCCTTCGGTGCTCAGTTTCACGCCGTTGAACGGGCTGGTGGGGCCCGAGCCCTGGATCTGCGGCACGGGCACCACGCTGCCAGCGCCCATTTCCACGGTCAGGCTGACCGTGCAGCTGGCGTCCTGTCCCTGGTCATTGGTGAATTTGACGGCGACCGGATAGGTGCCGGCCGCCAAGGATGGCGAAGCGACCAGCGCCACGCTGGCGCTGCCGCCGATGCCCTGGGCCGGCGTCACGCTGCCCAGGCTCAGGCCAGCCACGGCGGTCGAAGTGATCAGCGCGCCGTTGACGATGCCGTCCGCGTCCGACGCCGACAGCGCGATGCTGCCGCCCGCGCCGAAGGTCAGCTTGGCGCTGGCCGGGCACACCGGCACGATCGGCTGCGGCACCGGGCCGTTATTGCACATATTGGCCGGCGATGCAGCGCTGCGGAATTGCGGAGCGACCGCCGTGAAGTCGGCGGAATTATTGTTGGTGTCGGTGCAGCCGTTATCGGCACGCAGCAGGCTGGTGGTCACGCTCATCGCCGGCGCCGCCGCGGTTTCCGAGAAGTTGGCCGAGCCGTAGCCCACCACGTCCTGGATCGAAGCGCCGCTTGGCTGGGCGCCAGTCAGCGGCGTATTGTTATTCACCAGCGCCACCTTGCCGGAAGCACCGCTCATGTTGATGCTGTTGCTGAAGAAGTCAGCGGCCAGGTCGGCGCCGACGGCGGTATTGTTGCTGGCCAGTTTGACCAGGAAGTATTTGCCCGCATCGATGCTGGTGCCGGCCGGCAGTTCCGCCCTGCCCCAGCTCGTGCCGCTGGCGGACGCATACTGGATCGTCCAGCCGCCCACGGCCACCGCAGCGCTGCCGCGGTTGAACAGTTCAACGTAATCGTAGCGCAGGGTAGCGCCGTTATTGCCGCCCGCGCCGTACATCTGGCTGATCACCACGTCGGCAGCGAAAGCCGGCTGGCAGGCCAGCAAGGCGGCCAGCGCGGTAGCGCGCAAAGGAATGCGTTTGTTCATGAAAAAGTGTACCCCCAGAGTATTTACCAAAAGGAATTTTTTATTGTCCTTTTGCATATTAACTGTTTGATATGACTAGTTGGTGACACACGATTAGTCCGAACGGACTAACGGGGGTATGGCCGCGCCAGCGGTTCTCCTATGAACAAGCCCTGGGCAGGCCAGGCCACGCTGCGCCAATACGCTTCGATGGCAGTGGCGCCGCTGAGGTAATGCTGCAACAGGATTTGCGGATGGGGGAATTTCTGCCAGTGGTTGCACGGCTCGCTGACCGTGCCATAGCTGGCCGTGGCGCCCGCCTCCAGCCAGCGCAGGCTGCTCATCTGCCCGCTGCCCAGCAAATCGCCGCCATAGGAAGTCAGGTGGTCGGCCAGGGCGCCGGGCAGGAAGTGCAGCGTCTCCAATTTGTCGACGCGCGCCATCCCGGTCTGGTAAAACATGATGTCCTGCGCGCCTTCCAGCGCGTCCTGCCGCAGCGTATGGATGGCCAGCTTGCGCGCCGGGATGGCGCCGCTGGGCGGAAAGAAGCGCGCGCGGGTATTGCGCGTAGCCTCGCTGGTTTGCAGGAAGTAGGCGCCGGCCTGCGGCACGCTGAAGCCGGCCGCCTTGCCGCGTTCCGCCACCGCGCGGGCCACGTCCAGCGGCTCGGCCGGCAACAGCATCGACAGGCGCATGCCGGGCGGCAGCACCTTGCCATTGAAATAGGGATTCTTGCGGCCGGGCGCGCAACTGCGTTCGCATTGCGCGGCATCGAAGCCCAGCGTGTAGGCCGAGGTCAGGCTATTGCATTCGACGGCGTACGGCGCGGTCCAGGCAAACAGGACGGCGCGCGCCTCCGATGGAAGCTGGCGGTCAATCTCGCTTCTCAGCCGCGTAAATGCGTCGGCATCCAGGCCATGCGGCCTGCCGGGAATGCTGACGTGGGCGATATGCGCCGGTGGAATGCCGCGCAACTGGGCATAATAGGCGCCCAGTGCCACGCTGGCGGGATCGGCATCGTTGACGACCAGCCCAAGCTGGGCCGGCTGCAGCTGGGCGCGCGCCCCGGCTGCCAGCAGCAGGAGCGCGGCAAAGGCGCAGCGTTTAGCCGCGATGGTAGACATCCTCGAAGCGGACGATATCGTCCTCGCCGAGGTAGCTGCCCGACTGCACTTCGATCAGGTGCAATGGCAGCTTGCCCGGATTCTCCAGGCGATGGCTCATGCCGATCGGGATATAGGTCGATTCATTCTCGGTCAGCAGGGTCACCTTGTCGCCGCAGGTGACGCGCGCCGTGCCCGACACCACCACCCAATGCTCGGCGCGGTGATGGTGCATCTGCAACGACAGCTTGCCGCCCGGGTTGACGATGATGCGCTTGACCTGGAAGCGGTCGCCCATGTCGATCCCCTCGTACGAACCCCACGGGCGATACACCTTGGTGTGATGCAGGTGTTCGGTGCGGCCGTTGGCTTTCAGGTGGTCCACCACCTGCTTCACGCGCTGCACATGGTCCTTGTGCGCCACCAGTACCGCATCCGACGTTTCCACGATCACCAGGTCCTGCACGCCGATTGCGGCCACGATGCGGCCTTCGGCACGTACCAGGCAATTCCTGGCGCTATCCGTATACACGTCGCCGCGCGTCACGTTGCCGTCCGCGTCGGACTGCAGCACGTCGACCAGCGCCGACCAGGAACCGACGTCATTCCAGCCGATCGATGCCGGCACTACGACGGCCTGCCTGGTGTGCTCCATCACCGCGTAGTCGATGGAATCGGATGGGCAGGCGGTGAAAGCCGCTTCGTCCAGGCGGCAGAAATCCAGGTCGCGATAGCCCTTGGCCACCGCTTCTTCGCTGTATTTCGCCATGTCGGGCTGGAATTGCGACAGTTCCTTCAGGTAAGCGTCGGCGCGGAACAGGAACATGCCGCTGTTCCAGAAGAAGTTGCCGGCCTCGATGAAGCCTTGCGCCGTTTCGCGGTTGGGCTTCTCGACGAATTTGGCTACCTTGAAGCAGCCTTCAGCCCGCAGCGGCTCGCCGCTCTGGATATAGCCGTAACCGGTTTCCGGCGCGGTCGGCACGATGCCGAAGGTCGCCAGGGCGCCGCCCTCGACCTGCGTCGCGGCGCGCTGGATCGCAGCGTTGAAGGAGTCCACGTCCTTGATGACGTGGTCGGCCGGCAGTACCAGCATCACTGCCTGCGGGTCGATCGCCTTCAGGTAATGGGCGGCTGCCGCCACCGCCGGCGCCGTGTTGCGCCCCACCGGCTCCAGCAAAATGCCGAGCGGGGCGACGCCGATTTCGCGCATCTGTTCGGCCACCAGGAAGCGATGCTCATTACCGCATACCACCAGCGGCGCCATCATCCCGTCACGCCCAGCCAGGCGCTGCACGGTTTCCTGCAGCATCGTCCTGTCCGATACCAGGGGCAGCAATTGCTTCGGCAACGCTGCGCGCGACAGGGGCCACAGCCGGGTGCCGGCGCCGCCGGACAGGATGACGGGATAAATATTCATATTAAAGTTGTCTCTTTGGCAACATTGTGCGCGGCACGCCGGGTCGCGCGGCGGTCCCGCGCATTCGCCCATCCGCCGCCTTCTGCTTGCGAAATATGCTGCATTTCGCCAGCGCGGTCGACACTATACTCTTTGAACACGATCAATTCGTCGAGCGTAACGTCTGGTAAGACTCGAGTATATTCGAACAACACGCTGCGCACTACCCTTGCCCCACTGCGAATGTGGCTGCCGTGGCCAATCCACGTCGGACCGATAATCGTGGCGCCAGCCTCGATGCGGCAGCCGGAGCCGATGTAGACCGGTCCGATGATGCGCGTACCCTTCCAGTCGATGCTGGTGTTCAGGCCAACCCACACGCCCTCCTCCACCTGCACGCCGGGCACCGTCATATGCGCCACGCCCCCTGTCAGCACTCCTTGCAGCACTTCCCAGTAATCCTTCACGCTGCCGATATCGATCCAGTCGAACTTGCGCGTCTGGCAGTAGAACGGCAATCCCCGCTGCGCCAGCAAGGGAAACAGCTCCGAACCGATATCGAATTCGCGGCCCGAAGGAATCAGGTCGATCACCTCCGGCTCGAACAGATAGATGCCGGTGCTGGCGCAATTCGACTTGGCCTGCGCGCGCGCAGGCTTTTCCTGGAATTCGAGCACCCGGCCATCGTCGTCGCTGACCACCACGCCGTAGCTGCTCACTTTTTCCCACGGCACCTCGCGCGTGATGACGGTAGCCAGGGCGCCCTTGCGCCGGTGCTCGTACAGGGCTGATTTCAGGTCCAGGTCGATCAGCGCATCGCCGCACAGCACCACCACCGTCTCGTCGAAGAATCCACCGAACTCCTGGATCTTCTTGATGCCGCCCGCCGAGCCGATCGGCTGCGGCACCACTTCGCCTTTGTCGTTGGTGTAGCCTTCGAAGGAATAGCCGATCTGGACGCCGAACTGGTGCCCTTCGCCGAAATATTCCTCGATCTTCTCGTGCAGGTAGCTGACATTGACCATGATTTCGCTCACGCCATGCCGCTGCAGGTGTTCCACGAGATAGGCCATCACGGGCTTGCCGAGGATCGGGATCATCGGCTTGGGCAGTTCATAGGTCAAAGGGCGCACCCGCGTGCCCTTGCCGGCCGCCAGAATCATCGCTTTCATGGGTTGTCCTTCTCCAAAATCAGCTCCGGCGCGGAGTACAGGCGCTCGTAAGCTGCCAGCAGCTTGGGCGCCTCGTATTCCCATTCGAGCTCGTTCACCACGCGGTTGCGCCCATACGTACCCATGCGCGCGCGCCGCTCCGGATCGTCCAGCAACTCCATAATCTTCACCGCCATGTCCACCGGATCATTCTTTGCCGCGTACAGCGAAGCCTCCTGGGCCGATACCCGGCCCTCGGTCAGGTCGAACTGCACGATCGGCTTGCCCAGCGCCATGTACTCCATGATCTTGTTCATGGTCGACTTGTCGTTCATTTCGTTGGCCACGTCGGGATTCACGCAGACGTCGGCCGTGTTCAGCATTTCCAGCAACTGCTGGTCGGGAACCCGCCCGGTGAACGTCACGTAGTCCGCCACGCCCAGTTCGCGCGCCAGCTCCTTCATCTCCTCGAGCGAAGTGCCGCCGCCCACCAGGCCGAACTGGACGTCGCGCCGCCCCATCTCATGCACCATGACGCGCACGCTTTGCAGCAGCAGGTCGATGCCTTCCTGCGCGCCCATCACGCCGACATAGCCGACCAGGAAGCGCCGCCCCTGCTTCAGCGCCTCCACCGGCGGCAGCACGCGCAGCCGGTCCAGTTTCGGGCCGCTGCGCACCACATACACCCGGTCCGGGTCCATGCCGCCGCGCCCGATGGCAATACGCTTGTACGAATCATTGGTGGCGATCGACACGTCGGCGGTGCGGAAGGAAAGCCGTTCCAGCCACACCATCAGCTTGTAGAAGAAGTCGCGCCGGCCAAACTTGGCCTCGTACAGTTCGGGGTTGATGTCATGGTGGTCGAACAGGAAGCGCTTGCCCAGCACGAACTTGAAGAAGCCGCCGACCAGGAACAAGAGGTCGGGAGGATTGCAGGCATGGATCACATCGAAGCCATGGCGGAACAATACCTTCCACGCCAACCGCGAACTATGGAACAGCGCCGCCGAATATTCGATCGCATAGCCTAGCGCGCCCTCCGCCTCCATCGGCAGCTTGTAGCGGTAGATATGGATGCCATCCAATTCTTCATAGCGCGCCTCGTAGCCTTTGCCGGTCGGGCAGATGATCGCCACCTGGTAGCCGCTGGCATGCAGTGTCGTCGCCTCCTGCCACACGCGCCGGTCAAACGGCGAAGGCAGGTTCTCGACGATGATCAGGACGCGGCGGCGCTCAATCCGGTTACCAGCAGATGCCATCGTATGCCCCTTCGCTCTGCTTGCCCGAGACGCGCACCAGGTCCACCAGGTGCTGTCCGGGCCGTAGCCGGTCAGGCACGGCATGGAATTCCGGCGCGCCGTTGCCGATCACTACCGTGTCCGCAAACGCCAGCACCGCATCCATCGAGTCGACCATCAGCCGCGAGATATGGGGAATGATGTTCATGATGTAGTCCTGGTTGGCGCCGGTCAGCGCCGCCAGCTTCACATTCTTGTCGTACAGGCGCAGGTCATAGCCCTTGCCGATCAGGTGTTCGATCACGTCCACCAGCGGCGATTCGCGCAGGTCGTCGGTCCCGGCCTTGAAGGAGAAGCCGAGGATGCCGACTTTCTTGCCTGGCTTTTCCATCACCATCTTCAAGCCCTTCTCCACCTGCTTGTGGTTGGACGGCAGGATGGCATTCAGCAGCGGCAATTCCAGGTCAAGCTGGCGCGCCTTGTAGATCAGCGCGCGCACGTCCTTCGGCAGGCAGGAGCCGCCGAAGGCAAAGCCCGGCTTCATGTAATACGGCGAGAGATTGAGCTTGGTATCCTTGCAGAAGATCTCCATCACTTCGTGGCCATCGATGCCGACCGCCTTGCAGATGTTCCCGATCTCGTTGGCGAAATCCACTTTCAGCGCATGCCAGGTGTTGTCCGTGTACTTCACCATTTCCGCCGTCTCGACGTCGGTGCGCACCACCGGCGCGTCCATGCCCGCATAGAGCTGCAGCAGCAATTCGCCGGAGCGCTCGTCGGTTTCGCCGATCACCGTTTTGGGCGGATGATGGTAATCGTGCACCGCCGTGCCTTCGCGCAGGAATTCCGGATTGCTGCACACGCCGAAGTCGATGCCGGCGCGCTTGCCGGACGCCTCTTCCAGCGTCGGAATCACCAGCGAACGCATGGACCCCGGCAGCATCGTGCTGCGTGCCACCACCACGTGGAAGCTCTCTTTCTCCCGCAGCGCATGCCCGATCTGCTCGCACACCTTGCGCACCGCGCTCAGGTCAAGATTGCCGTTCAGCTGAGATGGCGTGCCGACGCACACCAGCGAGATCTCGCTCGCCATCACTGCATCACGCACACTGTCGGTAGCGCGCAGGCGCTTGTCGCGCACCGCTCCGGCAATCATCTCGCCGATATCTTTCTCGATGATCGGCGTACGTCCTTCGTTGATCAGCCCAACCTTGGTGCGGTTCGGATCGACCCCGATCACCGTATGCCCTTCCGCCGCCAGGCATCCCGCCGAAACTGCACCTACGTAGCCCATGCCAAAGATACTGATCTTCACGATGACGCTCCTTCAAGTAAGGTAATTTCGGTCACGATCGTGCTGGTGCCGCGTATCGTTCCGCGCCACGCTGCTGTCGCGATGCCGGCTTTGCTGTCAAAGCTGCGCGAGATCCATCCCGCGATTGGCGCCGTGCTGGCGCAATGGAGTTGCGGCCCATTCCCGAAATGGCATGACATGTGCAATCCCTTATCGCGCCTGGCGATATGCAAAGTTTGCCCAACCGTTTCGGCATGGCAGCCTTCTGCAAAATGCCAGTGCAGGGCTACCTCGTGCTCGCCAGAACATTCTAGGATATCTTCAACATTGACCGCGTTCCGTTTGGAATCGTAGCGAATGATGCGGCGATGCATGACAGGATCACGCAAGCGCATATAGCCGTCTTGTTTTCCCTCAAAGAAATGAGTCGCATCGTGCGACAACGCGACAGCGCCGGCCTTGTGCAGCCACATGAAGTTGCCGCCGATTTCAGACTGGTCCAGCCCATCGATTTGCACCGTGTTGTGCGCGGCAGTACTGCGGAAGTAGTCGCGCCATTGGCGGTGGGTGTGATAGGCATAGGTGCCGGGATCGACCAGCATCTCCTGCCCGCCCATCGAGAGCGTGAAGGACAGCGCATCGGCGTGCCCATGTGCCGCCAGCGACAGGTAGCCCAAGGGGCCGCAATCGACCACCATGCGTACTTCCCGCGGCGTGCCGAAGTCTTTCCCCAGCAAGTAATAGCCGCCTTGGGGAAACGCGATACGCGGCGTTTCTTGCGCGCCCGGCATTGGCGACGGCAGCGCGGCCCAGCGCGCATCGGCGTCAGCGAACAGCCAGCGGTTGCGGTCATCGAGCGCGCCGGCCTTCGCCTTGAAGTCGGCGCGTTCGAACAGCAAGGCAGCGCTGGCGAGCAGAGAGCGGTAAGGCGGCGCAGCCGATGCATCGAGGCGCAGCATGCGGGCATCGTCCGCGTCGCCTGTCATCGGCACATTGCCGCCCACGTCCATCACGGCCGCGAGGAACTCTGCCATGCGTTCCAGCCGCTGCAGCCATTCGGCCGGGAAGCTGCAGCCGTTCGCTTGCGCCGCCAGCTGGCAAAGCAGCATCATGTCCATCACCTCGTGGTGGTAGTAGATGGCTTGCTCCTTGTTGACGCCGTCCTCCCAGTTCTGCTGCAAGCCCTGCTCGGCCAACCCGCGTTTGGCCACCGTGCGCCAGCGCACGCTCTCCGGCCAGCAGGGCCATTGCAGGCTGGCGATGTACAAGCCCATATACTCGCCCAGCAAATGATTGTTGGCGGACGAGTGGCGCGACAGGTGGTGGCTGATGAAGTGGCAATGCTTGTAGACCGCGTTGAGCCATCGATGCCGCCAATCGTCGTCCAGGCTGCCGGCCAGCAGTTGCCAGGCCGCGGACCAGTTCAACAGGCGAACCCCAAGCTCCAGCGAACTGGCCCAGTGCACGCCTTGCGGATACGGACATTGGTCGAGCCAGGAAATGAGCAGCGTACGCGCTCCATCGCGGTACTTTCGCTCGCCGGTACAACGCCAGGCTTGCGCCAGTGTGACCAGCTCCAGGTGGCGGCTCGGCTCCCACAGGTATTTGATATCGCCCACCAGCGACGCATCGCGATAATCGATTGACGGCCCTGGCGCCATTGGCGCCGTGGTGCCGGTACGAGGATCGCGGTTCCATTGCGGCGGGAAGCCCAGCGGCGCGCCCTCCAGGGCGAACACGTTCCAGCGCCCGGCCAGCAGCGAATCGGCTGCCATGCAAAGCGCCGCCGCGTCGACGCCCGCCGGTGCAGCAAGAAAAGCAGCGCCAAAGCGGTCCAGCGCCGGCACCGGAGGGTAGCTTGCCAAGCCGAGCCCCATTGCCGCGGCTTTGCGGCGCGCAAGCTGGTGCATGCGCCAGACAACTTCGGCTGGCCCCATCAGCTTGAGGCGATTGATTTTCCAGGCCAGTGCAGTCATTGCGGCAAAAATCCCAGTTCGCGATACAGCCGCTCAACCCGCGGCAACACAGCGTCGCTGCTGAAGGTGGATTCCACCTTGCGCCGCGCCGCCTCCCCCATGCGCCGGGCCAGCGCATCATCTTCCAGCAATTGCGCTAGCCGTGCCGCCAGTGCATCGACATCGCCCGGTGCAACCAGGAAGCCCTCGACGCCATCGGTCACGGCTTCCGGAATTCCGCCAACCGGCGTGGCCAGCACGGGCAGGCCCGCCGCCATCGCCTCCAGCACGCTCATCGGCAAGCCCTCGTTGTAAGAAGGCAGGGCATACAGGGATGCCAGCGCCAGTTGCTGCTGGCGGCTCTCCATCCCGACCCAGCCAAGCAGGTTGAGCTGGTTGGCGATTCCCAGCTGCGCCGCGCGTTCGCGGACCGCATCGAGTTCGCCATCACCGCCCAACCGCAATTCCAGTGCCGATACCTGCGGCGCAATGCGTGCCGCCGCCTGCAGCAAGTCATAGCTACCCTTGCGCCGGCCAAGCCGCCCCAGGGACAATACGGCGCCGCGCCGCCGCTGCTCCCACGAGCTGGCGGCCGGCAACAGCACCGGGTTATAAATGGCCTCCACATGCGGATTGCGCGACATGCCCTCGACCCAGCACCGCCAGGCTTCCGAAAGCACGATCACGCGCGTGCTTCGGTCGAATATGAAGCGCACGAAACGCTTGCGCCAGGGCCCGCATTCTTCGCCGTAGAAGATCGAAAACTCCGCGCCGTGCAGGTGCAGGATCGCCGGCACCCGCGCCGCGAACGCCAGCAGGAAAAATCCCGACTTGCGCCAGAAGCTGGCGCGCGATGCCAGGTGCACGTGCACCAAGCCGACCTGCCCGCGCAACAGCATGCCGGCAAAGACCATGTATGCCGCCAGCATCACGCGCAGCTTGCGCCACCTGCCGCCATCGCAATGCGTCGCCAGGTAACGCACCCCAAAGCGCCGCAGCATGCCAGCCTGCTCGTACACCCGCACCACGGAAGCGATGCCGCCCATGGTATTCATCCCGGTCCCGAGCATCACAATGGTTTTCATGAGCGGCGCCCATCCTTCCACTCATTGACGACCCAGCGGAACTTGCCCGCCGCCGTATTCGGCAAGTCGTCGCGCAGCACGACATTCACCTGCACCGTCGCGTCGACCAGCTGACGGATATTGGTCAGCAGCTTGTCCTGGTCCGCCGGCGAGAAACGCGCATCGGGCACCAGGCGCAGCTCCCACAGGCCGGGCCCGACCTGCGCTACCTGCGATTTGCGCACGTTCTCCACGCCTTTGAAAGCAAAGGTCAGCACCGAAGGGCTGATTTCGGAACCGTCGCCGCCGGTAATGCGGTCTTCCAGCTTGCCCGTCACCGGCTCGATCATCGGGAACGGCCGCCCGCACAGGCAATGTCCATGCTTCCAGCGCGTGCGGTCGCTCAGGCGATAGCGCACCAGCGGCATCGCAAGGTTATGCAAGGTGGTGCCGACTACATGGCCGTAGCCATCGGTTGGCTCGCCATGGTCATCGAGTATTTCGACATGCGAATAATCGGGGTTGACGTGCATCGAGCCGTATTCACATTGCGTTGCAAAGGCCACCCGTTCCGCCATGCCGTACATGTCCATGATCTGGCCGGCCAGGCGCTCGCGAATCAGCTCCTGCTGATGCGGATACAAGGGCTCCGACGCGGTAAACAGGAATGGCACGCACAGGCTCGTGCCGCGCCGCTCCAGATGCTGCGCCAGCGTATAGGCCGTCGAGGGATAGGCCTGCATCATTGCCGGCGCATAATCGCGCAGCTTGTCGATGATGGGATCGATGCACTGTTCGGTCAGGTGGCGCGACGACAGCAACAGCTGGCGGTTGTACCGGTTTTCAAACCAGAACGGCGGGCGTTGCCGGTCCAGCCCCGCCACCATATCCCCGCGCAGGGTGGCACGCGGCATGCCATCGACATATCCGCCCCAGGTCCAATGGCGCTTGATGAAGGCCTGCTCCATCTGTACCGACTGCAGGCTGCGGATGATCACCAGCGGCGTCCCCGTGGTCCCGCTGGTCTTGCCCAGCGCCTGCCACGGCCGCTTGGCGCCGTCATTCGGATACAGGGCCTTCGGATGCGCCAGCAAAGTCGACTTGTCGACCACCGGGAACATCTCGCGCAAGGCTTGCCGCGCCTCGACCGGCGAGAAGTCAGGCGAGATGTGCGCGTAATATGGCAGCTTGCTGATAGCCGCCTGCAGGCTGCGGTGCAACAGCCTGTCGCCCATCACCTTGAGCGCGTAATCGTCCATCAGCTCATGCCGCCGCAGGCGCTGCACCAGGCGCTGGCTCAGCGCATTGTCGCGCACCAGGGCCCGCCCGCCATACAGGAACTCTTTACGCAATTCGGCCAGCATGATCGCCTCCCACCAGGTTCCGATAGCGCTGCGCCACCGCCTCGCCCAGCACGCGGTAGCTGCGCGCAGCTTCAATGTATGCCGGCCCCGCCGCCGCGCGCTCGCGCGCAGCCTGCGGGTCGCGCAAGATAGCCAGCAAAGCGTCGGCCATCGCCTGCGGCGTGCTCGCCGCAAGCCAGCCCGCGCCGCTGGCGGCCAGCACGGCTTCCTGGTCCGGAATGTCGTTGCCGACGCAGGGCATGCCCAGCGCCAGGTATTCCAGCAGCTTGGTCGGCGAGCTGACGTCGTACAACGCACCGCGCGGCACATAGGAAATCGCCGCTTGCGCACCCTGCAGGTACTCCCAGGCCTGTGCAGGCGGCAGCCAGCCGGTGACCTGCACCGCCTCCGCCAGGCCCCGCACACGCGCCGCATCAAGCAGTTGCGGCACGTCGGCCTGCTGCGGTGAACTGCCGATCAGGAGCAGGCTGGCCGACGGCAATTCGCGCCGCACCAGCACCAGCGCATCCAGCACGCGCTCCAGGCAACGCGCCCGGTCCAGCGTGCCAAGATAGGCCACCACCGCCCGCCCTTCCCAGCCTGGCCACGAGCGGGCCTTCGGCACTGATCCGGCCGGCGCTACTGCTTCCATGTCGACGCCCATCGGCACCGCGCTGATACGCCCCGCTGGCACGCCGTGCCGGGCCACCAGCCGCGCCATCGCCTCGCTTTGCACGAACACGTGATCGGCACGCGGCAGCAGGACACGGTACAGCAGCCAGCGTTCGACGCATCCTTTGGCGAGTACAAGACGGGCGCGCAGGCGGCGCAGGATGCGCCGCGCAGGCAGGCGGGCCAGTTCGCCCTGCGCGCGTTCGATGCGCCCTTCACTCATCAGGTATGACAGCCAGTACATCATGGGCAATCCCTTCATGCGCGCCACCAGCAACGCCAGCAGGCCAATGCTGACCATGTCGCGCACTTGTACCGCATCGTGGGTGCGGCCGTTAGCGCCCAGCAAGGCCCGCAGGCAAAGCCAGAGAAAAGACAGCTCGGATTTCCAACGTGCACCAGCGCGTGCCCGCCGTGAAGAGGCGAAGCCCTGGTTGTCGGCCGGCGCCGCGCTGCCTTTGCCGACCAGGTGGCATTGCACGCCATGGCGCGGCAGGTATTTTCCGAAAAGGGTCGCCACGTCGGCGCGGAAAGTCGGCAACGGTTCCGGCACGAGCTGCAAGATGCGTACTGGGCGAGCCATGCTTCATCCTAGCAAGAACTGCTCAATTTCAGCGCCCGGTTCGCCGCGTCCTTCCAGCTTTCCCGCTGCCAGGCGCACGCGCTGTGCCAGTTCCGCGCGCCGCGCCGGCTGTTCCAGCGCATGCGCCAGCGCCTGGCGCATCGCCTGCACGTCATCGTGCGGCACAAAGCCTGGATAGTCTTCGCCAAGATAGGCTTCGATCGCTTCATGGCGTGTCGCCACCAGCGGTTTCCCATGCCGCAACACGCGCAACAGGACGCTTTGCCCGCACGCCTCGCCCAGGCCGCGCAAGGGCATCGCCACCACGCTGCTGCGCGCCAGCAGCCCTTCGAATTCCGCCTCCGGCAAATCGCGCAGGATGCGCGTGCTGTCGCGCGTCGGCTGGCGGATCTGGTTGCGCTGCGAAGCGACGATCACCAGCGGTGCCGGCAAGGGTTCGGCTGCTTCCAGCAACAGGTCATAATCGCGATTGGAGAAGCCGCCGGCGAAAATACTGCCGTCATCATCCTGTTGCGCGGCCCGGCCATCCAGCTCCTGCCGCCACAGGTGGCAATGCACGTCCTGCGGCGCCATGCCGACGTTCTGCACCAGGTTGCGTGCCTCCCCCGGCGAGAAGGCGATGAAGCCCAGGCCCGGCACGCGCAGCGCGCGCAGCACACGGTCGGCAAGGCGGCGCGCGCGCTTTCCATGCACGAAGCAGCTCATCACCAGCAGGCGCTCCGGCCGCGGCAGCAGGCGCGCCTTGACCAGTGCCAGCACCGGCAAGGCCTGCCAGCCAACGATCAACAAGCGGTCTGACTTCTTCCACAGGCCAAAGCAGCGCAGCAGCTTTGGCGAGAACATGGACAGCACGATGGCGAGCTTGCCGCTCATGCCCTGCGTGCCGGATCCCACGATGGTCACGCGCGCACCGCGCTCGCGAAGGTACTCGGTGATATCGCGATAGCTGCTGGCTTGCGGAAGGAGCACATGAATCATGGCCGCCGCCCCTCCGCCACGACTTCGCGCAGGATCTGCAGGTACTGCCTGCTCACCACATCGGCCGTATGCTCGGAGGCGTAACGCAAGGCGCCGCCATCCTGCAGGGTGCTGTAATACTCGGCATCGTCATACAGGCGGTTGATGGTGGCCAGCATGGCCGGCACATCCTGCGGCATCATGCCGGTCCAGCCGGGCACGATGCTGAAGGTCGATTGCGGGCAAAGCACCGGCGTGCGTGTAGACCATGAATCGCACAGGAAGCCCCAGCCGGAATGGCTCTCCGTATAGGCGAACCACGCTGATGACAAACGTTGCAAGGCTTCGATGCGCGTCACCCCTTCCACATGCTCGACGCGGTCGCCCAGCCGCTCCTGCAATTGCTTCACGACGTGCCCGTACGGTCCTCGCCCGATCACCACGAAACGCTCGACCGGCGTATGTTCCAGGATGGCCGGCACCGTCTCCAGCCAGCGTTCGCAATTTTTGTGGCGGATCAGCGAACCGACATAGATCATCTCGCCCTGCCGCCGCTCGCGCGCCGGCCGCCAGTCGGCCGGCCGCTGCGCGCAATGCGCCGCGTAATAGGCGCGCCGCCCGCGCAAGCCAAGCGTCGCCAGTTGCGGCAAGTCCGCCGGGTCGTTGCTCATCAACGCATCCACCTGCCCGCATACCTGCCACCAGCGCATGCGTCCGGCCACGCGTCCCAAGGCGGGCACGCCGCCGTAATAGCGCCGCCGCAGCAGCTGCACCGGATCGGCCGACTCCACCCGCAGCAGCACTGGAACCGGATACAGTGGACGCAACAGCTCCAGCAGCGGCAAGGTATGGAAAGAATTCACCAGCAAAACATCCGGCTGGAAAGCGTCTGCAATTTCGCGTACCTGCGGCAGGTAGCGCGCGGCTTCGTGCGACAGGGCGCGCAAGCTGGGAAAGATGCGGTGGATCGGCACACCCTGGAAGTTTTCGTAGGCCTCGCCCGGCTCGGAACTCTTGAGCGCCGATACGCGCGAGGTCACTACCTCCACCGCAACGCCTTTCGCAACCAGCGGCGGGAGCACGTACGCTACCTCATCGAAGGTAGGATTCAATCCGGGATAGATGGCAAGCACTTTCATGAAACCTCGCGCAACAGTTGGCGTCCCAGCACTCGGTTGATAAGCTGTCGATCTTTCTCATCAATTGCCCCCGACAATAACAGCGCTACGGCAAATACGGCGCACAGCAGCAGGGTTCCCACAGCAGCCGCAAGCACGCCCTGCCCCGGCAACAGCCACGCCACGCCAGCCGCCGCGCCAATTGCCAGCAAGGCGCGCGCCCACCAGCGCAAGCCCAGCGGCCACGCAAAGCCGCGCCGCCGCATGCCCGCCACGACCAGCCCGTTCACGATCAGTTCATTGCCCAGCAATGCTGCCGGCACCAGCCACAAACCCAGCGTCGCGGAACCAAGCCACGCGAGTAAAGGCAGCACCAGCAAGGAACACAGCGAAGCCAACGCCCACATGCCCATCAGGCCAACGGCATTGCACACCACGTTGAGGATCAGGCGATGCAGGCGCAGCGCCAGCCAGCCGCACAGCACGGCGAACAGCAGACGGTATTCGCCAAAGCGGCCGCCGCTGGCCAGCTGCAACACCAGGTCGCCATACACTGCAGCCACCGCCAGCACCGGCAGCAAGCTCAGCGCGCTAACCTTGAAAACGAAATGCGCCCAGCGCTGCAATTCGCCGTAGTCGCGATTGCCGGCGTAGGCGCCAATCATGCGCGAGCGCACCACCGAGAAAATTACCATGCCGGGCATGTAGTTGCGGATGATATCCGTCAAGCGCAAGACGAAGCCCAGGCCCGCCATGGCCTCCGGCCCCTGGCTGCGCGCGAGCAGCAGGATCAGGCTGGAAGGCGAATACAGGTATTCAACAATCCCGCTGGCGTAGTTGTGCAAAGCGACCGACCGCATTTGCGCACTGGCAGGCGGCTGCCATCCGTCCTGCGCATGCATCGGCAGGCCGCGCACGGCATGGAAAAGGAATCCGCCAGACAGCAGCAAGGCACCTATGCTTGCGCCCAGTTCCGCCATCAACAGCTCGCGCGCCGTACCGCTGCCCATCGCCAGCAAGGCGCAGGCGATGACGGCGCCACGCAGCACTGTGACGAGTTGCATGCGCGATTGCAGGGCCAGCGCTTCCAGCGAGTTGTCGCGCAAGATACGCATCACGCCTTCCACCACCAGCAGGATCGCCAGCACGCCTGCCAGTTCGGGCGGGACACTGGCAGGCAGCACCCCGGCGCCGCGCGCCAGCAGCAGGCTGCAGGCGACAACTGCCAGCAGCAACATGCGGCATACGGCCACCGTGACGACCAGGCGCGCCAGCGCCTGGCGGCTGCCACGCAAGCGGTATTCGGGAAGGAAACGCAACAGAACCCAGTCAAGGCCAAAGCTCGACAGGCCAAGAACGAGTTCCACCAGCGCCATGCCGACCACATAGTGGCCGAATTCGGCAGCCGGCAGAACGCGTGCCGACAGCCCAAGCACGCTGGCTGTCAGCACGGCGGTAGGCACTTTGCCTACCAGGAAGGCGGCGATGTTACGCCGCGTTTGGGGGCCCGAGTATGGTGCTGTCATAGCATGGCTCAGTCCCCCTGGCGGCTCAAGGCAGCGGCAGCGTGATGGTCTGGCTGCCCACCGTCAGCACGCGGCTGGTGGTGCCCGTGGTCAGCTTGACCGCGGGCTTCTTGCAGCCCACGTCGAGCAAGATCACGAATTCACCCTTGAGCGCCGCCGGACGCGTAAAGGCTGCGTGCTCTTCGATCCCGGTGCGCGGCGCCGGTCCATCCCGCTTCACCAGCGTGGTGCCCGGCGTGATGGAACGGACGCACAGCGAACGGTCGCCGTTGACGATGGTCGCCGAACCATCCGCATTGACTGTAATCGCTACGGCCGCATGGAAGTTCCACTCCCAGGCATGGGCCACCGGTGCCGTCAGCGTATCCATCACCACTGCCGCATCCTGGCTGCGGAAGTACCACACCTTGCGCCGGTTCAGCGACAGCGCGCCTTCGAACGCCGGCGTCGCATCGCCCTCCACGTAGTCCATGGCCGAGGTGGTCGAGAAGCCGGTGATCTTGCCGTTGCGGCCCAGGTTCACCGTATTGCCTTCGATGCGCTGCCCCACGCCGTTGTCGTAGGTCACCGCGTTGTGCGACTTGGTCGCACGGTACCAGCTGCTCCACAACGGCGAACCATACCAGTCGTAATAGCCGGCTTCGATCAGCAAGCGCTTGCCGCCGCTGTTCAGCACAATCGAGTTCTGGTCGCCGTGGCTGTGGTTATACGAGCCATAAGGGCTGGACTTGAAATACAGCGACGTGCGTTTCGTATCCGCCAGAGAACTGTGCATCGCGGCCCAGCCCACGCTGGGATAGAAAGCGCCGTTCGGCGGCGGTACGGCGCTGGTGACCGTATTCACCGGCAGCGGCGACGGCGCCTGCAGCAGCGTCAGAGGATCTTCCACTCCCGTCATGCTGTTGAAGTACCACTTGGCCGCCGGCGTATTGAAGCGCGAGGCAAAGGCCTTCAACAGGTAAGTGTTCGGCACGTCTTCGTGGCCATCGCCAAACACATGGTTCGGCGTGCCAGGCGGCACAAAGTGCGCCATGAAGCGCAGGAAGCCGTCCGACCAGGGCTTGCGGTAGATCGACACGCCCAGCGCCTGGCTCAGGGGGTCCCAGATCTGCACCGAAAAGTCCGCAGCCGCCTGGCCGTACGCGGTGCCGTTGGCGTAGCCGCCTTCCGGGCCGCTCCAGGTGTAGACCTGATGCACATAGGTGCGCACCGCGAAGTCGAACCAGGTCTGGGCCGCCGGCACATCACCCAGGTTGAGTGCCGCGATCAGCGCCAGGAAGCCCAGCGTATTGCCGCCGTGGGCGTCGTACGGATACTGGTCCATCCGGCCATTGCTGCCCGCCAGGTCATTGTAGATATCCGTGGTCCGGCGCGCGATGGCCGATTGCCAGGTTGCCTTGCGCGTCGAGTCGAGGTTGTTCCACAACATATCCAGCGCTTTCGACAGCGACAGGGAAATGGTGCGGGTGGCCTGGTCCTGGTTGGCATAGCTGGTCGGACCGGTAGGGCTCAGGGCCGCCAGTTCATCGCCGCGCTTGATCGCTTCGTTCAGGTAGGCCGTTGCGATGGCCTCGCCCTGTTTCAGGCGGTACAGCAAGGCTGCCGCTTCCACTTGATGCGAGGTACGGTTGATGCGGTTGCGAATATCCGAATTCTGGTTGCTCAGCGCCGTGGTCATGGTGCCGCTGCTCACCAGCGGCCAGTCGCTGTCCTTGACCGGCGCCATCGTCATGCGCGACTGCACGGTTTCGATCAGGCGCCGCACCTGGTCGCCGCGTTCGGTAACCATGGCCGAAGACCATTTCAGGTAAGGCAGGAAAGTCGGCGACAGCATGCGCGAACGGCCATGGCGCAACACATTGTCGCGCAGCGTGGCGTTGTCATACACCTCGAACTTGGTGGCGCTGCTGTCGATGGTGAAGCTGCGCACCGTCGACCAGTCCTTCGCCACCGCTTCCGCCAGCGGCACCACGGCCGCTTCCGCCGCCGCCTCGATCTGGGCCAGGTTCGAGCCTGCTGCCTTGGCCTTGGTGCGCGCTGCCGCATCGGCATCGTTCATTGCCTGGGTGCGCGTGAACGGCGCCACTTTCCAGGTATAGATGCCGGCGGTCGGGAACGCGTGAGTCGGCAGCAGCCAGTTGCGCGGCACGACATGCTTGATGGGCGACGCGGTCCCAGGCGGCTGGATGATGACCAGGTACCAGGTGGACGAAGTAGCAATCGGATAACGCGACCAGGAAAAGCCGGGCGGATTTTGTGGTTGCAATTGCATTTTGTCCGGCGCGGGGCGCACGGCTTCGATGTTGGCAGAAATGGCCCAGTCGGCACGACTGGCAGTGGCAAAGGTAGAAAGCGCGCCCAGCATGGCGCAATGCAAAAGGGAATATTTAACGAATTTCATGTGATACTCTCCAGACAATTTCGTTTGCGAATCAATAAGTTAACCGCGATTTGATCCGGCACAACAAGGAAAGTCTACATCACGTATTTCACAAATTCGTTTCCGTGCGACAAAAGTTTTGTAACAATGTCGCCCGGAAATGACACAATCCCCTAGCGTTGGGACGAGCCGAAACGGCACAACTGGACTATCGTCCCCATGCACATCATCAGGAGCAGCTGGGCGGTGGGTTCATCCATCAGCGCGCGGTTATAAACCAGCATCATCAGGAACAGCAGCATGGCTGCGACGCAGGTATCGGCCAGCGCGAGCTGGGCCACGCTACCTTGTTTTCGGCGCACGTAGCGCCAGGCAGCTAGCAGGGAAAACAGTAGCATGGAGCCGTAAGCGAGAGCGCCCAATAGGCCTACATCCCACAGCAGGATGCCCAGCGCGGTAGCGTCAAGATGCAGCGGCTGGTAGCGCTTGGCGACCTCGCCCGCGCCAAGCAGGCCGGACGGTTTGCTGGCGCCGGGCCCATAGCCGACCAGGCGGCGCGGCATGGTTGCCAGCGGGTCGCGTGCCCACAGGGCGAGCGAGGCGGCGCGGCTGATCTCGCCGGTGCGGTAATTGACGTTGTTGGGATCAAAGAAGTAACCGCCGCCACGGTCCAGCTTTTCCGCCATGTTATGCGCCGACTGCACCTTCTTGCCCCAGTACAGCGTTTCATACACGGTGTAGGTGGTGCCGACGAAGGCCGCCAGCAGCACGGCAAAGCCGATGAAGGCGCCGATGCTGCGCAAAATCCTGCGCCGCAGGACCCAGGCCAGCATCAGGGGCAGCCAGATGAAGGCTGCCTTCACTTCGCCCAGCAGGATGATGGCAAAGCCGATCGCCTGGAACGCCCACATCGCCTTGCCGGACATCTGGCCGGCATGCCAGCGCGCCGCGGCATAACCCATTGCCACCACCGTGAAGAACACCATGATGGCGCTATTGCCGCCGAAACCAGGCGTGCCGCCGAAGGTACCGACAATCGAATCGAAGGTGGTTGCCGTGGCGACGAAGAAGTGCTGGTACAGCACCACCGGCACCTGGATCAGCACCACCCAGAACATCATGCGCCAGCTGGTCTCAAGGTGCTGCTCTTTCCAGCGGAACCAGTACAGCGCGAACAGCACCGAGAACATGGGCAGCATGGCCTTCGCTGCCGAGAAGATCTGCGACTTGGGCACACGGTTGAACACCAGGCTGATCACAAAGGCCGCCACGAACAGCACCGCCGCCAGTTCCACGGTCGAACCATCCCCCTTGCGCAGGTGGTGCTGCTCGCGCTTGTGCACGACGAGGTCGAGCAATGCGCGGCAAAAGAACAGGATCGCGAGGCCGAAGGCCAGCCAGGCCGCAGGGCGCAACTTCAGGAAATAGACGGCCGAACCCTGCAACAGGAAAGTCAGCACGAACAGGCACCAGAACATGCCGTGCAACGGCAGCACGAACACCATCAGGACCGACAATACCGCCGTGCCGACGATGGCCACCAGCGGCGGCGAGTCCAGCCCGCCGACCACGCCGACGAATACCGCCAGCAGCATGAAGGGGAACAGCAACAGCAAGGGCAGGCCGCGATGAGGGCGCACCAGCGCGTGCGGCCCGGCGGCGACGGCAGCCCCGGCGGCAGTTCGGTGGAACAATGGCATGCGCATCGTCGCCCCCTACTCTTCGAACACGCCGACCAGGCGCTCGCGCGCGGGCTTGTCGAGCGCCGACAGCAGCGCACGCACGAACTGGTCATGCAAGGCGTAAGCCGGGGCGGAATCGGCGCTGATGCTCGACACCCGGACCAGCATCCCGTCCGGCACCGTGCCGCTCAAGCCGTAACGCAATTCCTGCAAGCGCTGCTCGACGCCCGGCATGGTCGCCTTGCGCCCGACCGTAATCCAGTAAGTGATCGGCTCCTGGCGCGCGCCGGCAACGGCAAACAGGCGCTTCACCGGCAGCACGCCAAGTCCCGTATCGAGACTGCCTTTCTGGCCATCGCGCACGGTGAAGCCCTGCGCCGTGTAGCACACCTCCGGCTTGTGCACGCCCATATTGTCGCTCTGGTCGCCGCCGTAGGCGATCGACAGCATGATGCGCTCGCCGCTGCGGTTGACATAGGTGCGACCAAGGGTCTGGTTGTAGATCTTGTCCAGCTTGGCCTGCGTCGCGGGATCGACCTGCAAAGGCATCACCCGCGTATCGACCTGCCATTCGCCGAACGTGCGCGGCACCAGCTGCTCCAGGCTAAAACGGCCTGCCGCATCGGCCATGCGCGCCGTCGGCGTCAGCGCCAGCGTCGCCGCAGCGGAGCACACCATCAGCGCGCCCAGCACCACGCTCACCATAATTGATTTTTTCATGAGTTGCGCCACCTGACGAACCATTGCAGGAAGGCGTCCACGCCGATAATCAGCAGCAGCGCCGTGATGAATAGCACCATGCCGGCAAAGCCGTGCAGGAAGCCCTGCCCCGCCGCGTCGCCGAGGTAATAGGTCACCAGCGACAGCGTGATCACGCGGATCACGTTGGCGGTGAAGGAAATCGGGATGATCAGCAAGGCCAGCGCCACATTGCGGAAGGCCGACGAGTGCCGCACCACGTTCAGGTAGAACAGGCCTAGCGCCTCCAGCGTGAGCAGGGTCTGCAGGCCCGCGCACGCATCGGCCACCAGCAACTGGTACTGCCCCACCTGCAGGATCACGCCGCTGCGCGCGATGGGATATCCAGCCGCATACAGCAGGTGCTCGGTGGCCCAGGACACCGCCATCTTCATCGGCATGGTCAGCATGCCGACCAGCGGACCGGGCAAAGGCACCATGAAGGCCATGAAGAAGAAGGCAAACCACTGCACGCGCAGCGCGCCACGCCCGCACTTGAGCATCAGCACGGCGGCCAGCAGCAGGATGAAGGAGGCGATCTCGAACGCAATGATGCCTTGCGAGCGGCCCAGGATATAAGCCAGCAGGCCCACGCCCAGCACCGGCCAGCCCGCAGCGGACGGCTGGCCATCGGCGCGCGCCAGCATGGCCGGCCATTGCCGGTACATCAGCCACAGGGCGAGCAGCAGGATGATGGGGCCGTGCGCCTGTTCCTCGGTGGCCCACAGGCCGGTAAACAGGCGATAGTAAGTGGGCACGTACAGCACCAGCATGCCGGCCACCACCGGCAGCCAGTCGGGCAGCGCGTCGCGCAAGGCCGCGCGCGCGGCCGGTTGCGGGCGGATGGCCAGGCCCGGATCCACGTCAGAACTCCAGCAGCACCGAACCGACGACCTCGGCGCCGGCATAGCGAACCTGCTCGCTGAGCGCCGCCACATCGTAGAGCGAGGTGGCATTCCTGTGCACCACCAGCAGCACGCCGTGGGCGCGCGCCATCACCGGCAACGAGTCATGGGCGGTCAGCACGTCCGAGGTGTCATACAGCACCACGTCATGCAGGGCTTCGAGCTGGGCGTTGAGGCCGGTGAAATCCTTGCGCGCCAACAGTTCGGCCGGATTGGGCGGCAGCGTGCCCGCGCCCAGCACGGCCAGCGATTCGAAGGCTTCGATGCGCGTCACCGCCCCCATGGTGGCGCGCCCGGCCAGCATGTCGGACAGGCCGGTCTTGCCCTGCAGGTTGAAGATCTCATGCTGCGATGGCTGGCGCAGGTTGGCGTCGACCAGCAGCGTGTTCTGCCCGAGCTGGGAGAACACCACGGCCAGGTTGGCGGCAAACAGGCTGGTGCCGGAACCCGGCTCGACGCCGACGATGGCCAGCGACTTGTGGCCGCGCGCGAACCAGCGCAGCATCAGCTGGCCGCGCACCGCACGCAGCATCTCGACTTGCCGGCTGAACGGATCGTAGGCCGCCACCAGGCGCGAAGAGAAGTACTTTTCACCCGCCGGGATATAGGGATAGTCGAACTGCCGCGCCAGCACCTGCTGGATGTCGGCGGCACTGACCATGCCCAGCGCCTGCGCCGCCTCGCCGAAGCGGACCCCGGTTTCTTCCTGCATGCGCAGCACGGCATCGGTGTTCTCCGGCGTCAGCTTGCCCGCTTCCTGCAGCAAGGCGCCGATCGTCGCATCGCCCACGCCATGCGGCGAGGCGGGATTGAAATGCAATGGGCTGTTCATCAGCTCCTCCTCAGTTCAGCCGCAGCGTGCGCGGCGCATGCAGGTGCGGCAGGCCGAAGCGGCGCTGGCGCGGCGGATTCCAGTCGATCGTGGCCAGCACCGGAATGCGGACGACTTCGGCCAGGTCGGCTTCCGACCGCACGCGGCGATCGAACATCTCGGACAGCATGGCAATGCCGATGCCCAGCATACCTCCCAGCAGCAGTGACAGCACGGTGTTCAGCACCACGCGCGGTCCGGCCGGCTCGATCGGCGGCACGGCCGGGTTCAGCACCGACACGTCGGACTGGTCGTTGCCGCCCTCGATGCGGGTCTGCGACGAACGCTGCGAGGCATTGTCGAAGGCGCGCTGGGCGCTCTCGACATCCTTGTTCAGCACATTCATTTCGTCGCGCTGGCGATTCAGTTGCAGTACCTTGGTTTTCTGGTCGGCCAGCGCCGTGCGCAGCGCTGCCTCGCGCTGGGCAAAGACATTGGCGTTGTTGCTGACCGACGAAGTGACCAGGGCGGTCTGCTCGTTCAGTCCGGCCCGCAGGCGCGCCACTTCTGCCGCCGCGCTCTGGTATTGCGGATGGTTGCGGCCCAGGCGCTGGCCCATTTCCGCCAGCTTGGATTCCTGCTGCGCCAGGTTGACGCGCAGGTTCTGCACCACCGGGCTGGCCGTCACATCGGGCGAGGTGTTGCCCGAGCCGTGCGCCACTGCCTGGCGCGAGTTGGCTTCCATCGCCTGCGACTGCGCCGCCACCAGTTGCGCCGACAGATCGTTCAGGCGCATCGACTCGACATCGAGCCGGTTGTCGACGCTGACGATGCCGTGCTCCTGCTGGTACTTGGACAGCTTGGCCTGTGCCACTTCCAGGTTATCGCGCAACACTTTCAACTGGGAGTTGAAGTAATTGGTGGCCTTCTTCATCGGTTCCACCTTGAGCTGCACATTGATCTTCTGGTATTCGTCGGCAAAGGCATTGGCCACCGCCGCCGCGAACTGCGGGTCGGACGCCTTGAAGGTCACGTTCAGCACCGAGCTTTCCTTGGCCGGCACGATGTCCAGCTTCTTTTGCAGCAGGTCGGCCAGCCAGTCGCGCACCGTGCCCTTGCCGCCGGTCGACTCGTTGAACTGGGCGATGACGGCCGGGCTTTCGGCCAGCTTGAGCTGGTCCACCACGCGCAGCGCGACATTTTTGCTGCTGATGATGTCGATCTGGGTTGCCATGTAGCCGGGCATGAGCTGGCCTGGCAAGGCCATGCCGGTCAGCGGGTCGACGCCCTTGTAATTCATCACCAGCGAACTGGTCGCCTCATACGTCTTGGGCAGCAGCAGGCTGACTACGAGGGTGGCGGCCACCGTGACCAGCAAGGTCAGCAGCACGATCTTCTTGCGCGCCTGGAGGATCAGCAAAAACTGGGCGAAATTCATAACACCTCCTTAGAACCAGCTTTCCTTGATGAAGATGACGTCGTCGGTCTGCACCACGTCCTCGTTCTTGGCGGCGATCACCTGCACCGAACCGTCGCCGCTGCGGCGCTTGATCTTGATGCCGCTTTCAGTGCCGCGCGGGGTCAGGCCGCCGCCGACTGCCAGCGCCTGGCTGACGGTCATGGTGCGCTCCAGCCGGAAGGAGCCGGGGCGCTGCACTTCGCCATAGATGTAGAAGCGCGGCGAACGTTCGGCATAGATCACATCGTTGGGCCCCAGTTCGATCTCCTTGTCCAGCGCCCCGTTGCGCACCATGTCGACCACGTCGATCACGGTCTTGGTGGTCTTGCCATCGCGGGTACGCACCACGCTCACCGTATCGCCGCCATCGGCATTGAAGCCGCCCGCTTGCGCCAGCATGTCCATCACACCGCGCTTGCCGCCATCGAGCGGATAACGCCCGGGCCGGTTCACCATGCCCAGCACCGACACTTGCGCGCTCTGGATCTGCGACACGATGATGCTGACCTGGGCTGTTTTCAGGTAGCCCTTCTTCACCAGCTGCTCGCCGATGGCGCGCTCGGCCTGCTGCACCGTCATCCCGCTCACCTTGACTTCCCCCAGCAACGGGAAAGTGATCTTGCCCGATTCGCTGACCCGCGTCTCGGTCGCCATGTCCGGATTGCCGAACACGGAAGCCTTGATCACGTCCCCTGCGCCCAGGGTCAGGTCGGCCGCCTGTGCCATGCCTGCGCCGAGCGCGAATGCCATCGCCACCATCCACATCAGTAGTCGTTTCATGATTGCTCCTCGATCTGGTTTTATTTCAGGCCAGCCACACCGCGTTCCAGGGCGGTGGCTGGGGCGCCCGCGTCAGCTACCGGCGAGGGCTGGTTGATATAGGCAATCTTGGCGCTGGCGCGCAGGCGCTTGACTTCCTCTTCCGCCGATTCCTTGCCTTTCTTGGCGACCAGGTATTGCTCGATCTGCGGCCGTGCCGCATCCAGTTCCACCGGAGAGGAGCGGATATCGGCGATCGTGACCAGCATGCTGCGCTCGCCTTCGCGAACGATGAACAGCTGCCCTTTCGCCAGCGCCAGCAGCTTGGCCGACAGTTCGGGCGGCAGCTCCGATCCGCTGCGGCTCAGTTGCGCCTTCTGGTACTTGACCTTGTGCTGGTCGAGCCAGGCGGCGACGTCGTCGAGCGAACGGGTCTTGTCCATTACCGCCTTCAATTCGTCGTTCACCTCGCGTGTCGGCAAGATGATTTCACGCATGTCGAAATGCTTGCGCTGCGCGAAGAATTGCGGGTTCTGGCTGTAGTAGGCTTCCACCTCGGCCGCGGTCGGCTTGGCCGGCGTGCCCAGGCGCTTCTGCATATAGGCTTGCGCCAGGATGACGGAGCGTGCCCTTTCGATTGCCTGCACCACGCGCGGGTCGCGGTCGACTTTCTCCTTGGCCGCTTCACTGATCAGCAACTGGCGGTCGATCAGCGCCTCCAGCGCCTGCTTGCGCGCGGCTTCCTGTTGCGTGGCTGGAGCATTGCTGCGCGACAGTTCGTCGTTCAATTGCATCACGGTGATTTCCTCACCGTTGACATTGGCCAAAGCCTGGCCTGGTTTCTGTTCCACCTTGCTATTGCAGGCGGAAACGAGGACAACCAGCATGCCCGCGAAAGCCATATTCGGGTTGATGTGCTTCAAAATATCCTCCCTCGACTGTTGCAACTCATTCTAATAGCGCGCCAAGCGCGCACGATTGACTCAGTACGCGTTTTGCCGGTTCATTACCACCTTGACTGTCCGCAAGATGATCCACAGGTCGAGCCACAGCGACCAGTGGCGCAGGTAGTCCAGGTCATAGCGGATACGCGCCTCCATCTTTTCCAGGGTCTCCGTTTCACCACGCAGGCCGTTGACCTGGGCCCAGCCGGTAATGCCCGGCTTGACCTTGTGGCGCAACATATAGCCCTTGATTAGCTTGCGGTATTGTTCGTTGTGGGCAACGGCATGCGGGCGTGGCCCGACAATGCTCATCGATCCTTGCAGCACATTGATAAACTGCGGCAATTCATCAAGCGAGGTGCGGCGCAGGAAGGCGCCGATTTTCGTGATGCGCGAATCGTGGGCGGTGGCTTGGCGCACCACCGGACCATCCTCGGTCACGCGCATCGAGCGGAATTTGTAGACGATGATTTCCTCGCCATACAAGCCATAGCGGCGCTGGCGGAAAATCACCGGACCAGGCGAACTGATCCACACTGCCAGGGCAATCACCAGCATTAGCGGCGCCAACGCCATCAGAATCGCACTGCCGATGATCACGTCGCTGGCGCGCTTGACGATGCCGTCGAAGCCGACAAATGGGGTTTCGCAAATCGCTACCACCGGCATGCCGCCCACGCTGTCGAAGCGCGCCTGCATCAGGTCGAACACATAAATATCGGGCAGGAAATAGACGGAGGCCGTGGTGTCCTGCAATTCATCGAGCAGCTTGCGGATGCGCGGCTGCGCCGAGATCGGCTGGCTGATGAAAATCATCTTGATGTGGTTGTCGCGCACGAAGCCGGCAACATCGCCCATATTGCCCAGTACCGGATGCGACAGCCCCGATTTGCGGCGGTCGGCCGTGCGGTCGTCGAAGAAGCCGCGCACGCTAAGGAACAGGTTGGGCATGCGCTCTACCGTGCCCGCAAACTTGGTGCCCACTTCATTGGCGCCGACGATCACCACCGAGCGCACCTCGCTCTCCTTGGCCGGGTCGGTGCCGACATGGCGCGCCGCCAGGTGGCTCATGAGGAGCGCGAACGGTGTCGCCAGGAACCAGCTGAACACGACCGCTTCGTCGTAGTGGTAGGCCAGCCCGCTGACGTTGCCGAGGAAGACCAGGATCACTGCCGTGACGATCCACCCCATGAAGATATCGCGCGCATAGGCCGTGATGCGCCCGCTGCGCCAGGTGCGGTAAGGGTCAACGTGCTGGTACACCGCCGACGAGATGAAGAAGGCCAGCACCATCAGCACCAGCGAGTATCCGGTAAACGGCTCCCCATACACCATCGACGTGGCGTACAGCATCCCCATGATGATCAGCGGATCGAGAACACGCTGGAAAAAGGAGACCAAGGGAATATCGTTTACCGTCATCGTCGCTCCTTGTCATCAGAATTGCACCGTCGCCATGAATGAAACGCCCTTCGCCTTGTAGCTGCCGGTGCCGATCAGCGGCGTGCCGGTACGGCGGTCCTTGAAGCCGGTCACGCTGAGCTGGACCTTGCGCCAGGGCTGGTAGACCACGCCGATATTGGTGCTGCGCGTGGTATCGCTTGGGTCACCATCGAAGGTGACGTAAGGCATGCGTTCGAATTTCCGCTTCTCGCGCTTGACGCCGGCATTGGCCTGCACCTTGGCCGAGATGTCCCAGGTGGCATTGAGGCTGGCGCCCTTGTTGACGCTGTTGTTGACCACGATGCTCTCCACCGCCGCAAATTCGCGCCAGGCCTCGGCGGTGAAACGCAGCTTGCTGCGCGGCCGCCAGTTCACGGTGCCGCGGCCGTTGAGGCCGCTGGTATCGCGCTCGGTGAAGGTATCGTGCTTGCGCTTGGCGTAGCCCGCCAGCAATTGCAACTGCGTGATGTCGCTGTACAGCCAGTTGATATTGGCTTTCAGCTCGTCCTGCGTATAGTTCTGGTCGAGGAAGGTGGTGCCGATGCGGCGCGGATTCAGGAAATTGCCTTTGATATGCCGCGCCACCAGGCCTACCCTGCTGCCGCTCGATGCGTGGTAGTCGATACCGACTTCGCTGCGGTCCTCTTTGCGGTTGTTCAGGCTTTGCGCTTCCAGCTCGTAGTCGAAGCGGTCGCGCTGGAAGCCCGTGTAAATGCGCCAGCTCGGGTGCATGCGCCAGCCGCCGTTGGCATATTCACGGCGCTGGGTGCGCAGGTTGCGCTGTTCAGAGTGGAAATCGTTGAACGGAGTCAGTACTTGCTGGTAGCTGCCGCCGATATTGCCGTCAAAATGATTGCCGGCCACCCAGGCCCAGTCCAGGCTGAAGTCCTTGCCGTTGTAGTCAAGCTGGTCGTAGTGGTCGAAAGTCACGCGCGAGACTTTCGCCTGGCCGGTAATTTTCTGGCGGCCGATCGGGCGGTCCAGTGCAATGCCGGCAATGGCTTGCGTGGCGCGGTCCGAACGCTGGATGCCGTCCGGCGTATTGTCCGGCAGGCGCAGCAGGTTATCGTCATACGATTGCCCCACGCTGATAAAGGGCTTGAAGGTTTCGCTGATATCCGCCTGCGCAGGACAGCACGCCAGTGCGGCAGCCAGCGCCAATGGAGTTGGCAGGATGCGCATATTATTTTTAGCCTTATTTAACACTACCAATAGGTCCAGCTGCCGGTCATCATGATCCAGGCAGCCAACAGGCCGTTCGTCACGGCGTGTCCCAGGATGGGAGTCCACAGCGTTTCGCTGCGCATGTACAACAAGGTGTAGGCAAGGCCAGCGAAGATGCCGGCCAACCACAAGTTATGTTCGATACCGAACAGAAGAACAGAGATCGCCACCGCACGCATGCCGCAGCGTGCCGGCCGCAGTGACAGGAAGTCGCGCTGTTCAAGCCAGCGCAACAGAAAGGAACGCCAGAATAGTTCCTCCATCATGGGCACCACCAGCGCCGCGCCGAAAGCGCGCACGGCCACCAGCGGCCAGTCGATGCGGCCATCGCTGCCTAGCGCATCGAAGCCGCGCGGCGCGCCGATTTGCATCCAGCTCGCATCGAGGGCAATCCACAGCACGAAGACGCCGGCACCGATGCCGATAGCAACGAAAGCATCGCGCCGTGCAGGCAATGCGCGTAACTCCCGGTAGTGCTTGCGCCACGCCAGCAGCATGGCCAGCACCAGCGCGATCTTGGCAGGATACAGCCAGCGCATGGTGTTCGCGTGCGCACCGAAACGTTCAAGCACGTCGGCGAAGATGATGAAAACAATGAAGGTGGCGAACGGCAGCACGCGCGGCATGGCACCGCTGCCATGGGCGCGCAGTGCGAGCACAGGCGCCGCAGCCGCTGTCGCTTGCGGCTGTTGGGAAATGCGCTTAGGTGGCTGCTGTAAAGTCACGATATCTGCCTTCCCGTTGGAAATGCCGAAGCAAGACTGCCTCGGCATTAAGGTTGTCAGATATTACAGCGGGCAATCGTGCGCAAGCGCACGAAAGTGAGAAAGTGCAAACTGTGGATTGAGTTACATCAAACGTTGTTGCGGGATTCGATTGCTTCCCAACGCTCCAGCGCGGTCATCAGTTCTTCTTCAATCTGTGCGATGCGTTCGTTGAGGCGCTTCGCTTCCGCTGGCGTCTTCTTATAGAAGTCCGGATCGGACAGCGTGAGGTTCAGCGCTGTCTGTTCATCTTCCAGTTTGGCAATGAGTTGCGGCAACTCTTCCAGCTCGCGCTGTTCTTTGTAGCTGAGTTTTTTCGCCTTGGCCTGTGCTGGCGCGGCTGGTGCAGGTGCAGCTGCGGCAGGCTTGACTTCCGCTTTCTTCTGCGCCGGTGCTGCGGCGCTGGCGTCACGCACGCGCTCCCAATCGGTGTAGCCGCCGACATATTCTTTCCACTTGCCCTGCCCTTCGGCGACGATCACCTGGGTCACCACGTTATCGAGGAACATGCGGTCGTGGCTGACGAGGAACACGGTACCGGCGTAATCCTCCAGCAGTTCTTCCAGCAGTTCCAGCGTATCGATGTCGAGGTCGTTGGTCGGTTCGTCCAGCACCAGCACATTGGCCGGCTTGGCGAACAGGCGCGCCAGCAGCAGCCGGTTGCGTTCGCCACCGGACAGCGAACTCACCAGCGAACGCGCGCGTTGCGGCTCGAACAGGAAGTCGCCCAGGTAGCTCATGACGTGCTTGCGCTGGCCATTGATTTCGACCCAGTCGGAACCGGGCGAAATGGTATCGGCCAGCGTAGCGTTGTCGTTCAACTGCGCGCGCATCTGGTCGAAGTATGCGACCTGCAATTTGGTGCCTTGCTTGATGGTGCCGGCGTCGGCCGGCTCTTCACCGAGGATCAGCTTGAGCAAGGTGGTCTTGCCGGCGCCGTTCGGGCCGATCAGGCCAACCTTGTCGCCGCGCATGATGATCGAGCTGAAGTCGCGTACGATGACCTTTTCGCCGAAGTCCTTGCTGACGTTTTCCAGTTCGGCCACGATCTTGCCGGAACGTTCGCCAGTACCTACTTCCAGGCGCACCTGACCTTGCTGGTCGCGGCGCGCGGAACGCTGCTCGCGCAGGCGTTCCAGGCGGCGCACCCGGCCTTCATTACGGGTGCGGCGCGCTTCGACGCCCTTGCGGATCCAGACTTCTTCCTGCGCCAGTACCTTGTCGAACTTGGCGTTTTCCACTTCCTCGATCGCCAACTGCTCCTGCTTGCGGGTCTGGTAAGTGCTGAAGTTGCCCGGGTAGGACAGCAAGGTGCCGCGATCCAGTTCGATGATGCGGGTCGCCACGTTATCCAGGAAGGAACGGTCGTGGGTGATGAACAGGATGCTGCCCTTGAAATCGCGCAGCAGGCTTTCCAGCCACTGGATCGAGCTGAAGTCGAGGTGGTTGGTCGGTTCGTCGAGCAGCAGCACGTCCGGTGCGCCAACCAGCGCGCGTGCCAGTGCGGCGCGCTTCTTGGTACCGCCGGACAGGGTTTCCACCAGCACCGAACCATCCAGGTTCAGGCGGCCCAGTACGTTTTCGACCTTGTTATCGAGGTTCCAGGCATCGCCTGCGTCCAGCAGGACCTGGATATCGTGCATGCGTTCCATCAGCTTGTCATCGTCACCCTGGCCGAACTGGCTGGTCAGCGCGTCGTATTCCTTGCGCAGCGCCGGCAGTTCGCCCAGGCCGGTGGCCACGGCGTCATGCACCGTATGGCCCGCCTCGAATTGCGGCTCCTGCTCGACGTAGACGATTTTCAAGCCCTGCTGCATGACCAGCAGGCCGTCATCCAGCTTCTGCATGCCGGCGATAATTTTCAGCAAGGAGGACTTGCCGGTGCCGTTGCGCCCGATCAGGCCAACCCGCTCCCCGGTTTCCAGGGAGAATTCAGCGTGGTCCAGCAGGGCGTGGTGGCCAAAAGCCAGTTGTGCGGATGTTAAGGAAATGACAGCCATTGGAGTGCAAATAGGGACGGAAAAACGAGCATTTTACCTGTTGCCAGCCTGTCAGCTATAATTGCGCTCGCTTTGCGTCCTCCCCGTAGCACAATGGATAGTGCACATGCCTCCTAAGCGTGGGATACTGGTTCGATTCCAGTCGGGGGGACCAATAGCTTCCCCCCGCTCCCTTTCTGCTTTTCTCCGGAACTTTTTCGAAAGCTTCCTGTCCAATCTCAATATATTCTTACGGACCTTGCTCCACAGTTGGCCAAACTGTCGCCGGAGGCCATATGGATACCGAAATCCGTCTTGTGAAGGTCGAAATTGAAGTGGAAACGTTGAAGGAATTGGCGGATAGAAATATGACTACCATCGCCGACAACGCGAAAGCGATTGCAGATTTGCGTGAGGCCCTGGATCGCCGTTTCAGCGAACAGCAAACCAAAATGGATCAAGGATTTGCCGAGTTGAGGAAGGAAATCAGCTCCAACTTCAAATGGATGATGGGCACCTTTCTGACCGGCTTTTTCTTCCTGCTTGGTCTGCTGGGACGGGTCGCCGGACTGTATTGAGCTCACCAACCTCGACAAGCAGTCATACTTCGCAATTCTTTCCGGAAATTTTGAACCGTTTTCCTTGCCGCTGGTATTGACCGGCTACTACTCAAGGAAAACCATGCCAATTCATTCCCGCGTTCTCATTCTCGGCTCCGGCCCGGCCGGCTACGCTGCCGCCATCTACGCCGCCCGCGCCAACTTGCAGCCCATGCTGGTCACCGGCCTGGAGCAAGGCGGCCAACTGATGACCACCACCGATGTCGAAAACTGGCCCGCCGATCCGCTGGGCGTGCAGGGCCCGGACCTGATGCAGCGCTTCCGCGAGCATGCCGAACGCTTCGGCACGCGGATGGTGTTCGACCATATCCATACCGCACGCCTGCAGGAAAAGCCACTGCGCCTGCTCGGCGACGCGGGAGAATACACTTGCGACGCCCTGGTTATCGCCACGGGCGCGTCCGCCCAGTATCTCGGACTGCCTTCCGAACAGGCTTTCATGGGCCGCGGCGTATCGGCCTGCGCCACCTGCGACGGTTTCTTCTACCGGGGCCGCGAAGTCGCCGTAATCGGCGGCGGCAATACGGCGGTCGAAGAAGCGCTTTATCTCTCCAACATCGTCTCGCGCGTCACCCTGGTGCACCGGCGCGACAAGTTCCGCGCCGAACCTATCCTGGTCGACCGCCTGCATGCGAAAGTTGCGGAAGGAAAAATTGTGCTGAAGCTGAATGCCAACCTGCACGACGTGCGCGGTGACGACTCAGGCGTGACCGGCATGGTCCTGCGGCACAACCAGGGCTACCTCGAGCACGTCGCCGTGCACGGCATCTTTGTCGCTATCGGGCACAAGCCGAATACCGGCATCTTCGAAGGGCAACTGGAGATGCACAGCGGCGGCTACATCAAAACGCGGGCAGGGACGTCGGGCTTTGCTACTGCAACCAGCATCCCCGGTGTGTTCGCCGCAGGCGACGTGCAGGACCACGTCTACCGACAGGCCATCACCAGTGCAGGAACCGGCTGCATGGCCGCGCTCGACGCCCAGCGTTACCTGGAACAATAAGCAGGATTGCCGGCCTGGCGCCGGGCGGCAAATCCCAGTATGCCGAGGCCCGACAGGAGCATCAGCCAGGTCTGCGCTTCCGGCACCGCGAACACACGCCACACTTCCATATCGCCGTAGGTAACGTTGGGCGACTTGTAATCGCGCCCATCGAGCAAGCTCGAGTCGAAGTTGCTGCGCTCGGGGTCGATATAGGAATACATGATCGAGTAGCCGCCATTGGTCAAGTCCCATGGCACGTACAAGTCATGGCCGGCGCCGAATACCGGGCCGGTCTTGGCATCGTTCCAGGTCTGGAAGGAACCGACCGTATCCAGCGCGTAAGTGCGCGGCGTCTGGCGGTGCATCTGGCGCGAGGTCAGGTTGAACAGGAAACCGGTGCGCTTTTCATCTTCGGTCGTGATGTGGAATTTCCCCGACGAATCCCAGCTCTGCGGGTTATAGCCGCCGACCTTGAACAATTGCCCAAGCTCATTGGTGGCCTCCATCACCGTAAACGTACGGCCCTTGCCGTCGACGGCCGCGTGGAAATCCGCTGCGGTTTGTCCGTCTCGCTTCTTGTACAAGCGCTCCAGCCTGATCGGGCCATTGCCCAGCCAGGTCGATAGCTGGGCGATGTCCGCATCCGTCAACAGCGGCGTGGCGCCTTGCGCCGTCGACAGGACTAGCAGAAAGATTGCGCCAAGCAGGCGCGAACAAAGTTTAGCCATGGCATTGCACCTCCACGGCCGGACTATAGCACTTCGTTAAAACTACGCGGGCACGACTGCCGTGACTTCGATCTCTACCCTTGCGCGCGCTTCCAGCAGGCCGGCAACTTCCACTGCCGTCATGGCCGGATAGTGATTGCCGATCAGCTCGCGGTAAATGGCTCCGATCTCCTTGTATGCCCCCATGTATTCATGCTTGTCCACTACGTACCAGGTCATGCGGGCGATATGCTGCGGGCCGCCACCAGCTTCCTTCAGTACGGTGAGGATGTTCTCCATGGCCTGGCGCACTTGTCCTGCGAAATCATCTGTTTGGAATTCGCAATTTGCGTCCCAGCCGATCATGCCGCTGACAAACACCATGCGGCCGGTGGCTGCGATGCCATTCGAATAGCCGCGGGGACGCGCCCAGCCTGGCGGTTGTAAAACTTGCATAGTGACTCCTCAGCCTTCGCGCAACAGTTCGCGCGCGATGATCAATTGTTGTACTTCGGTGGCGCCTTCATAGATCCGCAGCGCGCGGATTTCACGGTAAAGGCGCTCGACCGGATGTTCGCTGACCACGCCCATGCCGCCGAACATCTGCACGGCGGCGTCGATCACCTGCTGCGCGGTTTCGGTGGCGGTCATCTTGGCCATGGCGGCCTCCCTGGTGACCTTCTGGCCCTGGTCGCGCTGCCAGGCCGCGCGGTAGGTCAGCAGCGCGGATGCATCGACGCCGGTTGCCATCTGCGCCAGCTTGGCTTGCGTGAGCTGGAAGTCGGCCAGGGTCTGGCCAAACATCTTGCGGCCCTGTGCATGCGTCAGCGCCTCATCCAGCGCGCGGCGGGCGAAGCCCAGCGAAGCGGCGGCGACCGAGGTGCGGAAGACGTCCAGCGTGGCCATCGCAACCTTGAAGCCCTGCCCCGCTTCGCCCAGGCGCTGGCTGGCGGGAATGCGGCAGTTGCTGAATTTCAGGCGTGCCAGCGGGTGCGGGGCGATGACGTTGATGCGCTCAGCGATCTCGAAGCCTGGCGCGTCCTTGTCGACGATGAAAGCGCTGATGCCTCGTGCGCCGGGCTGTTCGCCGGTACGGGCAAAGACAACGTAGAAGTCGGCGATGCCGCCGTTGGAGATCCAGGTCTTCTCGCCATTGAGCACGTAATGGTCGCCATCCTGCTCGGCGGCACATTGCATGGCGGCGACGTCCGAGCCGGCTTGCGGTTCGGACAGGGCGAAGGCTGCGATGGCCTCGCCCTTTGCAACGCGCGGCAGGTAGGCTTGTTTGTTGGCGTCGCTGCCAAACAGGCTGATGGCGCCGGAGCCCAGGCCCTGCATGGCGAAGGCGAAATCGGCCAGGCCGTTGTGGCGGGCCAGCGTTTCGCGAATCAGGCAAATGGCGCGGGTGTCGATGGCGTCGAGCGCGCCGCCGTATGCAGTACCGCCAATCGCGTGGCGCAGCCAACCTGCGTCGCCCAATGCGCGCACCAGCGCACGGCATTGAGCATCGGTATCACTGCCGTGCGCGTCGCGTACATGCTCGGTGGCCCAGGCATCCAGCTCACGCTCCAGCGTGCCGTGGCGTTGTTCGAAGAAGGGCCAGCCCAGGTAGGATTTATCGGCCATCTCAGTCGCCCTCAAAAACCGGTTTTTGCTTCGCCACGAACGCATGGTAGGCGCGGTGGAAGTCGTTGGTAGCCATGCAGATGGCCTGCGCCTGCGCCTCTGCTTCGATGGCTTCGTCCACGCCCATATTCCATTCCTGCTGCAGCATCTTCTTGGTCATGCCGTGCGCAAAGGTCGGGCCGCTGGCCAGGCCTTGCGCGAAGGCTTGCGCCGCAGCTAGCAGGTTTTCCGGTGCGTGCAGGCTGTTGAAGAAGCCCCAGCGTTCGCCTTCCGTGCCGGACATCGAGCGGCCGGTGTACAGCAATTCGGCGGCGCGTCCCTGGCCGATCACGCGCGGCAACAAGGCGCAGGCGCCCATGTCGCAGCCGGCAAGGCCGACACGGGTGAACAGGAAGGCGGTCTTGCTGCGTTCCGTGCCGAGGCGGATGTCCGAGCCCAGGGCCAGCATGGACCCGGCGCCGGCACACACGCCGTCGATGGCGGCGATCACCGGTTGCGGGCAGGCGCGCATGGCCTTGACCACGTCGCCGGTCATGCGGGTGAAGGCCAGCAGGCCAGGCATATCGAGCTTGGTCAGCGGGCCGATGATTTCATGCACGTCGCCGCCGGAGCAGAAATTCTCGCCCGCTCCGGTGATGACGATGACCTTGACGTCGTCGGCATAGGCCAGCGCGCGAAACAGTTCGCGCAATTCGGCGTAGGAATCGAAGGTGAGCGGATTCTTGCGCTCGGGGCGGTCCAGCGTGAGCGTGGCGACGCCTTGCTCCACCGTGAACTGGAAGTGTTTGGCCTGGTATGCCGCGAGTTGCGCGCGGTTGCCTGGCAGGTCTTGCGGTTCCCCTTGCAGGTATTTCATGGTTTGTCCTTTTGTTCGCGGGCGTACAGGTGGCCCTTCATTTGCGACAGCAGTTCGATGAGCTGTCCTTTGTCTTCTTGCGAAATCTCTTGCAGCAGCTCGGCGACCCAGCTTTCGTGGACTTCGGCCATCTGCGCGAAAGCCTTGCGGCCGGCCGGCGTGAGCTTGACGCTGAAGGCGCGGCCGTCTTTCGGATCCGGCACGCGCACCACCAGGTTTTCCTGTTCCAATTGGTCGGTAATGCCGGTGACATTGCCGCCCGTGACCATCATGCGCTTGGAGAGTTCGCCCATGCGCAGGCCTTCGGGGTGGCGCTCAAGCTGCGCCATCAGGTCGAAGCGCGGCAGCGTGATGCCGAACTCGGTGCGCAGGCGGCTGCGGATTTCGGCTTCGATCTTGGTGGTGCAGGAGAGCATGCGCAGCCACAGTTTCAGCGACTGATGGTGGTCGTTGGTCAGGCGGCTTTCGAAGTCCAGTTGCATCGTTCCGGTTCCTTACATGACTTCACCGCCGGCGACGGCGATGGATTGGCCGGTCATTGCGCCGGACGCCGGCTGGCAGAGCCAGGCCACGGCGTTGGCGACTTCCTCGACCTGCACCAGTTTCTGTTGCGGATTGCCTGCCGCCAGTTCGGCCCGCGCCTGTTCCTCGGTGCGGCCGGTTTTCTGCATGATGTTGGCGATGGCTTCATGCACGATATCGGTCTCGGTGTAGCCGGGGCAGACAGCGTTGACCGTAATGTTTTTCGTCGCCAGCTCCAGCGCCAGTGCCTTCGTCAGGCCGACCAGGCCGTGCTTGGCGGCGACGTAGGCGCTGACATATTTGTAGCCTTTCAGGCCCGCGGTCGAGGCGATGTTGATGATCCTGCCCCAGCCTTTTTCCAGCATTTGCGGCAACACCGCTTGCGTGCAGTGGAAGGCGCCGGTCAGGTTCACATCGAGCATCTGTTGCCAATGCCGGGAAGTGGTCTTTGCAAACGGCGCGGGCTGCGCCTGCCCTGCATTGTTCAGCAGGATGGTAATGGGGCCGAGTTGCTGCGCAGCGCTTGCAATGGCAGCGTGGACGGCCACTTCGTCGGTCACGTCCAATAAGCAGACGTCCACCCGCGGCGGGTGCACAGCGGGTGCCTGGCCCTGCGGGTCAGGCGGGACGGCCAATCCGGCCGGTTTCCCGGTTTGTGCGCCCACGGACCGCAGCGAGTCGGCTGCGCGTTCAAGCGCCGCTGCGTCGCGGCCGGCAATCGTCACACTGGCGCCCTGCGCGAGCAATGCGCGCGCGCAAGCCAGCCCGATGCCCCGGCTGCCGCCGGTGATGAATGCATGGTGACCGGTAAGCGCCACGTTCAGCCCTCCAGCAATCTGGCAGCGACCTGCTGCGGCGTCAGGCCGGCGCTGGCAGCAGCCAGCTGGCGCTCGCGTTCGAGGTTGCGCTCAAGCTGCTGCTTACCGGCCAGGTACTGCTTCGGCCAGGACACAGGGGTGTAGCCAAGCTTGGCCGCCTCGGCAAGCGTCCACGCCGGATTGGCGAGATGCGGGCGCCCCACCGCACACAGGTCCGCACGGCCTGCAGCGATGATGCCGTTCGCATGGTCGGCTTCGAAGATCGAGCCGACTGCGATCGTCGGAATCTCCGCCTCGTTGCGCACGCGGTCCGCGAACGGCGTCTGGAACATGCGGCCGAATATCGGCTTTTCCAGCTTGCTGACCTGCCCTGAGGAACAGTCGATCATGTCGGCGCCCGCCTGCTTGAACAGGCGCGCAATCTGCACCGCATCGTCCGGTGTGATGCCGCCTTCCACCCAGTCGTGTGCCGAAATGCGCACGCTCATCGGCTTATGCGCCGGCCAGGCCGCACGCATGGCCTTGAACACGCGCAAAGGGAAGCGGCAGCGGTTCTCCAGCGAGCCGCCATATTCGTCGCCGCGCTCATTGGTCAGCGGCGAGATGAAGGACGACAGCAGGTAGCCGTGCGCGCAATGCAGCTCTAGCCAGTCGAAGCCCGCTTCTTCTGCCGCCAGCGTGGCGCGCACGAAATCGGCCTCGATGCGGCGCATGTCTTCGGTGCTGGCAGTGCGGGCCACCTGCGACACGCCGGCCAGGTATTGCTGCTGCGACGCCGCCACCAGGGGCCAGTTGCCTTTATCGAGCGGCAGGTCGATGCCATCCCACATGGCGCGGGTCGATCCCTTGGCGCCGGCGTGGCCGAGCTGCAGGCCGATTTTGGCGTCCGTATTCTGGTGGACGAAGTCGACGATGCGTTTCCAGGCCATCGTGTGCGCGGGGGCGTACATGCCGGGGCAGAACGGCGTAATGCGCGCATCGGCGGAAACGCAGGTCATCTCCGCCATCACCAGCGCCGCGCCGCCCATGGCGCGCGCGCCCAGGTGCGCCATATGCCAGTCGCCGACGCAGCCATCGACCGCGCTGTATTGCGCCATTGGCGACACCACGATGCGGTTTTTCAGCACCAGCCCGCGTACTTTGTAAGGCGTGAACATGGGTGGAATCGAACGGCCGGCCGGAAGCGCCGGCGCCGCCAGCCCGGACTGCGCAAAAGCCCGTTCGCCCAGCCAGCGCTCGAAGCCGGCCACATAGTCCTTGTCGCGCACGCGCAGGTTTTCATGCGACAGGCGCTGGCTGCGGGTCAACATCGAATAGGCGAATTGCGGTGCTTCCATCGCCGTGTAGCGCTGCACGTTCTCGAACCATTCCATTGAATTGCGCGCTGCGCTCTGGATCTTCAGCACTTCGACGGCGCGCACTTCCTGGTAGGCGGCCAAGGCATCGCGCGCGTTGCCATGTGCGGAGAAGCAGCGCGCAAGCTCGATCGCATCTTCCAGCGCCAGCTTGGTGCCGGAGCCGATCGAGAAGTGCGCGGTATGCGCCGCGTCGCCCATCAGGACCACCGGCACGTCGCCATTCCAGTGCACCCACTGCTGGCACACAATGCGCGGAAACTTGATCCAGGCATTCGAACCGCGCAGGTGGGCGGCGTTGGACATCAGCTTGTGCCCTTCCAGCCGGTCTGCGAACAGCTTCTCGCACCAGGCCAATGCCTCTTCCTGCGACCTGTCTTCCAGCCCGGCTGCGCGCCACACGGACTCCGGCGTCTCGATGATGAAGGTCGACGTCTCGCCGTCGTACTGGTAGATGTGCGCCTGGAACCAGCCATGCTCCGTTTGCTGGAAATCGAAGGTGAAGGCATCGAACTTCTTTGTCGTGCCCAGCCAGACGAAGCGGCATTGGCGCGCTTCGATCATCGGCTGGAAGGTCGCCTCGTAGCGGGTGCGGACGCGCGAATTCAGGCCATCCGATGCGATCACCAGGTCGGCGTCGTAACGTGCCGCCAGCTCGCTGTCGTCCTGCACATCGGTCTCGAACACCAGCTCCACGCCCAGCTCTTCGCAGCGCTGCTGAAGGATGTTCAGCAGGCGCTTGCGGCCGATGCCGCAGAAGCCGTGCCCGCCCGAGGTGACCTTCTGCCCCTTGAAGAAAACGTCGATATCGTCCCAGTGGTTGAAGGACTGCAGGATTTCGCGCGCCGTCTTTTCGTCGGCTGCCACCAGGTTGCCCAGCGTCTGGTCGGAAAACACCACGCCCCAGCCGAAGGTATCGTAAGGCCGGTTGCGCTCCACCACGACAATGCGGTGCGACGGGTCCTGCTTTTTCATCAGCAGGGCAAAATACAGGCCGGCCGGACCGCCGCCAATGCAAACGATATTCATGCGATTCCTCAGGTGCTACGGAGTTTGAAGCGTTGCAGCTTGCCGGTTTCGGTGCGCGGCAGCGAAGTCAGAAAGCGGATCGAGCGCGGATACTTGTACGGCGCGATCTGTTCCTTGACGAAGTCCTGCAGTTGCGCCGCCATTTCGGGCGATGGTTCGAAGCCGGGCTTGAGCACCACGTGCGCTTCCACCACCTGGCCGCGCTCCTCGTCCGGCTTGCCGACCACGCCGCATTCGGCCACGGCAGCATGGCGCAGCAAGGCGTCCTCCACTTCGGGGCCGGCGATGTTATAGCCGGCGGAGATGATCATGTCGTCCGTGCGCGAACGGTAGAAGAAGTAGCCGTCGGCATCCATTTCATAGGCGTCGCCGGTCAGGTTCCAGCCATTCAGCACGTAGTCGCGCTGGCGCGGATCGTCCAGGTAGCGGCAACCGGTCGGGCCTTTCACGGCCAGGCGGCCGACGATTCCAGGGCCTACCGGCTGCCCCTTGTTATCGAGCACGCAGGCGCGATAGCCGGGGATCGGCTTGCCGGTGGCGCCGGGCCGGATCTCGTCGCCCGCGGCGGAGATGAAGATATGCAGCATTTCCGTAGCGCCGATGCCGTCGATCATGCGCAGGCCGGTGGCTTGCTGCCACGCCTCCCGTGTGGCGACCGGCAGGGCTTCGCCGGCCGAGACGGATTTCTTCAGGCTGGACAAGTCGTATTTGCCGGCAAGCGTGGCCATCTGCCGGTAGAAAGTCGGTGCGGTGAAGCAGATGGTGGCGCGGTATTTTTCGATAGCCTGCAGCAGGGCTTCGGGCGTCAGCTTTTCCAGCAACACGGCAGCGGCGCCGACGCGCAGCGGGAACAGCAGCAGGCCACCGAGGCCGAAGGTAAAGGCAAGCGGCGGGGTGCCGATGAACAGGTCGTCGGCGCCCGACTTGAGGACATGGCGCGGGAAGCAGTCGCAGATGGCCAGCACGTCGCGGTGGAAGTGGATGGTGCCTTTCGGGACGCCGGTGGTGCCGGAGGTGAAGCTGATCAGGCAGATATCGTCGGCAGCGGTGTCGCAAGCCGTTGCGCTCGCAGGCTGCCCGGCCACCAGGGCGTCGAGCGACCTTTCCGGCGCCAGGCCGGACTGGGCGTCGGCAGGCACGTTGAACCACAGGGTGCGTTCAGGGCGGCCTGGCGCGGCTTCGATCTCTTCGCGCAAGGCATGGGCGCACAATACCGCCTGTACCTGCGCCTTTTGCATGATGACGCCCAGCTCGCGCGCGCGCAGCAGCGGCATGGTGGGAACGGCGATCAGTCCGGCCTTGAGCACGGCCAGCACGGCGGCGGCCATCATCGGATGGTTGGCGCCGCGCAGCAGCACGCGGTTGCCGGGTACCAGTCCCATTGGACCGCGCAGCACATTGGCGATGCGGTCGACCTTCTGCAGCAGTTCGGCGTAAGTCCAGTTGATGCCATCGCCACGCAGTGCAAGGCGCCCTCCACCACCGCCGGCAACGGCCTTGTCCAGGATCTCGGCCACGCAGTTCAGGCGCGCCGGGTACTGCAACTCGGGGAGATCGAACACCAGGTCCGGCCATTGGTCAGCCGGTGGAAGGTGCTGGCGCGCGAACTGGTCGAGATGCGCGCTCGGTTCTGCTGCAGTGGTTCTGTTCATGGTCGCCTGGGTAAGGTTCGGTTGAAAGTACAGCCTGCGGTGCAGACTACTTTAAACCTAAAATATATTTACCGCAAGGCCGGGAAGGCTATCCCTGTCGCACCAGGGAGGACTGGTGCAGCACCGCCCGAATGACGTCCGTCAGCGCCGCCTGCACTGCTTCGTTGCTGGTATGGCCGCCCATGAGAGGCTTCAAGGCCGCCGCGGCGCCGTGCAGGCCGAGCGTGGTGCAGCCGGTATGCAGGCGCTCCAGCCGCACGCGCACCTCGGCCTGCTCGTCGTGCGCCAGCAGCGCATCGATCTCGTTGCTGGCCGCCGTCAGCTGGTTCTGGAACCCGGTCAGGTAAACCAACAAACGATCGGCGCCAATCCCCAGCCGCACCAGGGTGGCGGCCGGTTCTTCCGCCCGGTGCTCATAACCATTGGCTGCCTGGTCGAGGAAAGCGCCGAGGTGCGCACGCACCTGCTCCGACTGGAACGGCTTGACGATATAGCCGGTGGCGCCGGCCAGGGTGGCCTGCTGCACCGTTTCCTTGTCGGTGGCGGACGACACCAGTACAAAAGGCACCTGCGCCAGTTCGCCATGGCTGCGCACGTGCTGCAGCAGCTCGATACCGGACAGGCGCGGCATGCGCAGGTCGCAAAAAACGATGCCCGGACGCAGCCCATCCCCTAGCTGCTGCCAGGCGTCGGCGCCATCCTCCGCCTCGACGATCTCGAACTTGCCGCAACCGTCGATCAGGTGCATCAGCACCATGCGTGAGACTACGTCGTCGTCGACTACCAATACTTTCATGTTCTCTCCGCTTTTATTTTAATGACGCGTTGGGGATACGACATGTTCCAGCAGCAGGCGAAGGCGCGGCAGCTTTTCCCGGATCGCCGGCCACATGGCGCGATCCGCGGCGCGTTCCAGTTCGCCGCACAGTGCATGCAATTCGGCCTCATCGAGGTAGGCGGCGCTGCCCTTCATGCCATGGAACAGGCGGCCGGCCGCATCGGCATCGGCCGAAGCGAGTGCCTGGTCCAGCTCGCGCAGGCGCGCCGGCAGGTCGGCGATGAAGGCATCGCGCAGGCGCAGCTTGAGCGCCTGCCCTGCCTGGCCCGGCATGGGCGCCGGCGGCGGCAGGTCGCACACGCCGAACATGGCATCCAGCTCCGCCACCGAAGGCTTTTCCGGCGCGCGCGCGCGCATCGGCGGCAGCTTGATGCCGCGCGCCAGCTGGCGTTCGATGGCGCGTTCCAGCTGCATGTGCAGCGCCCCTTCGTCGATCGGCTTGGTCAGGAAGTCGTCCATGCCGGCCGCCAGGTAGCGGCTGCGGTCTTCGTCGCTGGCGTTGGCTGTCAGGGCCACGATCATCAGGTGCGGGTCCAGCACAGGCGCCTCGCGCGGGCCGCCGGAACGGATCAGGCGCGTCGCCGTGGAACCGTCCATTTCCGGCATGCGGCCGTCCATCAGCACCAGGTCGTAGCGCTGCTGGGCGCAGGCGGCCAGCGCCAGCACGCCGTTGCCGGCGATATCGACCTTGTGGCCCAGGTCTTCCAGCATCATGCGCACGATGATCTGGTTGGTCGGGAAGTCTTCCGCGCACAATACGCGCAGCTGGTGGGTATGCGGCTCGCGCGCAACGTGCGGCGCCAGCGGCGGCGCCACGCCGTCGCGCAGCGGAACGGTAAAGGCAAAGCTGGAACCGGCGCCCGGTGCGCTGACCACGTCGATCAGGCCGCCCATCAGTTCCACCAGCTGGCTGCTGATTGCAAGGCCCAGGCCGGTACCGCCGTAGCGGCGGGTGGTGGTGGTGTCGCCCTGCTCGAATTTCTGGAACAGGCGCGGCAAGGCGTCCGGCGGAATGCCGATGCCGGTATCTTCCACCGTGAAGCGGATGCGGTGCCCTTCCGGCCCGCTGCTCTCGCGCTCCACCCGCAGCGAAACCTTGCCGCGCTCCGTGAACTTGAAAGCGTTGCCGACCAGGTTGACCAGCACCTGGCGCAGGCGGGTCGGGTCGCCCACCACGAATTCCGGCAGGTCTTCGGCGAAATCGACCTCGAAGCCCACCATATTGGACATGGTCTGCTCGGCGAACAGGCTGACCACGTTTTCCACCATGCTGGCCAATGCGAAATCGATCGATTCGATGTGCAGCTTGCCGGCCTCGATCTTGGAGAAGTCCAGCAGGTCGTTAATGATGGCCAGCAGCGACTGCGCATTGCCCTGGCCGCGCTCGATCTGCTCGCGGGTGCGCTCGGCCAGCGCATTGTCGCGCAGCGCGAAGCCCAGCATGCCGATCACGCCGGCCAGCGGGGTGCGCATTTCGTGGCTCATATTGGCCAGGAACTCGGACTTCTGGCGCGTTGCGTCTTCCGCCCGCTGCTTGGCCAGCGACAGGTGCTTGTCGCGCTGCTCCAGTTCGCGCTTCTGCTCCTGCAGCAACTGGTTTTTCAGTTCAACTTCGGCCGTGCGCAGCTTGACCTGTTTTTCCAGCTGCAGCTGCTGGCTGCGCAGCACGCGCACGCGCATGTGGTAGGCGCCCCAGGCGCCGCCCATCGCAGCGGCCAGCATGCACAGGCGGAACCACCAGGTCTTCCAGTACGGCGGCGCGATATTGATTTCCAGCGTGGCGGCGTTGTCGTTCCAGATGCCGTCCTTGTTGGCGGCCTTGACGCGGAACTGGTAGGTGCCCGGGTCCAGGTTGGTGTAGGTTGCGAAGCGCTTGCCCGCATCGGTCACTACCCAATCCTTGTCGAAGCCTACCAGCTGGTAGGCAAAGCGGTTGCGCTGCGGTGCAGCGTAGTGCAGCGCGGCGAATTCCAGCGAGAAGACCGAATCGCCTTCGCGCAGCGACAACGATTTGGTGTATTCGATGGCTTGCTGCAGCACGCCCTTGTTGACGCCGCCCTGCCCCGGCCGCACCGGCTTGTTGAAGATCTGGAAGTCGGTGATCACTGCCGTCGGCGCCGAGCTGTTCTCGCGCACCTCTTGCGGATCGAAAGCAGTGATGCCGTTAAAGCCGCCGAAATACAAGGTGCCGTCGGCCGCGCGCAAGGCAGAGCCGTCAAAGTACGCGCCCTCGATGGTGCCGTCCACGCCGGAATAATTGCGCACCTGGCCGTTGCCCATGTCGAGGCGGGAAATGCCGGTATTGGTCGACAGCCATAAATATTTGCCGCGGTCCGGCAGGATGCCCGCGATCGCATCGTCGGCCAGGCCATCCTTGCGCAGGAAGCGGCGGAAATGCACGCTGCCGTCAGGGCGCCGTTCCATGCGGTTCAGGCCCGCGGCGGTGCCGATCCACAGCATGCCGTCGTCGTCCTCGTACAGGTAATGCACCTCGTTGTGACTCAGGCTGCCGGCGTCGTTCGGGTTGTTGCGGTAGTGCGTGAAGCGGCCGGTCTTGCGGTCCAGCAGGTCAAGGCCGTTGAAGGTGCCGACCCACAGGTTGCCGCGCCGGTCTTCCAGCACCGGGCGCACCACGCTGTCGGCCATGCTGTGGGTATCGGAAGGATCGTGGCGGAAGGTCAGCACGCCGTTGCTGGACGGATCGATGCGATGCAAGCCGTTGCGGGCGGAGGCCCAGACCATGCCCTCGCGGTCGCCGTACAGGAAGCGAATCACATCATTTTCGGGATCGCCGTGCGACAGCATCAGCGGCCCAAAGCGGCGGCCCTTGATGTCGAAGCGGCGTACGCCGTTGCGGCTGCCCACCCACAGGATGTTGCGGTCGCGCGGATCGTGCAGCAAGGCAGTGACCTGGAATTCCAGGCTGTCGCTGCCGCCACCGGTGCGGTACAGCACGGTCTTGCCGGTCACCGGATCGTAGTAATTCAGGCCATCGCTGTTGCCGACCCAGACCTTGCCGTCGCCGGCATCGAGCAAGGCGCGCACCTTGTTGTCGGTCAGCGTGAAGGGCTGGCCAGGGTCCTTGACCAGGCGCGCAAAGCCGCCGCTGCCCAGGTCGACCCGGCTGACGCCGCGGTACCAGGTACCCACCCACAAGGTGCCGACGTTGTCGCGGAACAGCGAGAATACGTAGTTGTCGGCGATGCTGTGCGGGTCGCCCTGCTGGTGGCGGTATTGCACGAAGCGGTCGTCCGACTGGCGCCAGCGGAACAAGCCGCCGGTCTGGCTGCCGACCCAGAGCGTGCCGTCCTGGTCCTGGTAGATGCGCTTGACGGTGCTTTGCGGCAGCCCTTCCAGCGCGCCCAGCACGCGGCGCTGCGGATATTTGCCTTCCAGCGTCCAGCGCTCGATGCCGTTCTGGGTGCCGACCCAGAGCACCTGGTCGCGGTCCACCAGCAAGGACTGGGCGCCGCGCGCGCCCGCCGCTTTCAGCGGATAGTGGATGAAGCTGCGCGCGCCGGGTTCGAGCATGTCGACGCCGGCCGAGGTGGCAATCCACAGCCTGCCCTGCTTGTCGCGCGCCAGCGCATTGACCTGGTCATGGCCAAGGCTGCCCGCGTCGGCGCGGTCATGGTGGTAGATGACGAACTTGCCCGAGACCGGATCGAAGTGCTGCAGGCCGTCGGCCGTGCCGATCCACAGGCCATCGACGCCATCGTCGATGATGGCCTTGATATGGCGGTTGCCGCTGCCGCGCTTTTCCGGTTCGCGCGGCAGGTAGTGGCTGAAGGCCTGCGTCTTGGGATCGAACAGGTCCAGGCCGCCGTCGGTGCCCACCCACATGCGGCCGCGCGGATCAAGGTGCAGCACGCCGACCCAGTTCTCGGCCAGGCTGCGCTGGTCGCCGACGATATTGCGGTAGACCGTGACCTTGTAGCCGTCAAAGCGGCTCAGGCCGGCCTGGCTGCCAAACCACATGAAGCCCTGGCGGTCTTGCACAATCGATAATACCGACTCCTGGGCCAGGCCATCGTCCACGTCCAGCTGCTCGAAACGCAGGGTGCGCGGCGGCGCCGCCAGCGCCGGGAGGGCGAGCGTGCAAGCCAGGGCCAGTGCGGCAAGGCGCGGGATCAGTCGACGGAGTTTTCCAGCCACGAAGGTCAAGATTGGGCAAAAGCTGCCATTTTACTATTTGTCGCCATCAGGACCCGAAAAATGACAGCACGTCTGCGCGGCGTGCCTGGGTATCGCGCTGGCCGAGGCGGATCAGCTCCTGGGTGTAGCTGGCTTCGAACAGCAGGTAGGACGCCAGCGCCGAACCGCGTGCCTCGGTGGCGCCGATCCCGGAAAGCATGGTGCGGATCGGCGCCGGCAGGCTGCCGATATGGCGTGCCGCCAGGTCGTCCAGCCGTTCCGACGGCGCAATCACCAGCAACTCCACCGGCCGCAGCGGGGTCTTGGCCAGCAAGTCCTCCGGCAGCACCGACAAGGTCTGGTTGACCCGGTTCAGGCGCTCGATATCGACCGCCAGGCCGTCCAGGAAGATGGAGGACATGGCATGGCCGGCGATCTGCGCCAGGCTCGGATAGCGCGGCGACTCGGTCATCTGGCGCGGCGGCTCGGTCAGGCGGCCGGCACCGACCACCAGCACCTTCTGCGCGCCGAGGTGGATGGCCGGCGAAATCGGCGCCAGCTGGCGCATCGAGCCGTCGCCGCAATACTCCAGGTGGCCGCCCATGTACAAGGGCGTCGCCGGGAAGATAAAGGGAATCGCCGAGGACGCCAGCAAGTGCTCGACGCCGATCTGGTCCTGCATCGCCACCCGCTGCATGCGCACCCAGGGCGCGATTTCGGCGGCAGTCTGGTAGAAGGTGATGTGCTGGCCGCCGGTGTAGGACGAGGCAGTGACGGCCACCGCATGCAGCAAGCCCTCCTGCAGGCAGTTGTCCAGGCGCGGCAAATCCAGCATGCGGTGCAGCAGGTTCACCAGCGGGGTATTGTCGAGCAGCGACTGCGGCGGCGCGGCGCGCCATTTGCGCAGCAGCCAGCCGAAGGACAGCAGGGACAGCCAGCGCGCGCCGGAACGCAGCACGCCAAGCGAGTCGGCGCGATAGACCTGGTTTGCTTCGAAATTGCTCCACACATCGAGCAGCTTCTGCACGCCTTCGCCGAAATTGTCGGCGCGGCAGGCCAGGGCCGTGGCGTTGATGGCGCCGGCCGACGTGCCGCAAATGATCTGGAATGGATTACGTGCCGGAGGCCATCCCTCTTCCCACAGGATTTCGGAGATCGCCTGCAAAACACCTATCTGGTAAGCCGCCCGGGCGCCACCGCCCGTCAGGATCAAGCCCGTTTTCTTTTTCATGCCCATTTATCAAGGGTAACATGCTGGCCGCGGGGCGGGAATCACCCTGCCCGCGGCCTGTCGCGCGCCCGTCACTCGCCGCGCACGATGCCTTCTCGGCGCGGATCGGCGCCGCCAAACCAGCCGGCCGGCGTGCGCTGCAAGCCTTGCAGGCCGGAGTTCAGCTCCACCTGGCGCACCTCGTGGCCGCGCGCTTTCAGCTGGTCCACCACGTCGCTGGAGAACTTGCCCGCTTCCAGCTCGGTCGGGCCATTGCGGCTGCCGAAATTGGGCAGGCTGATGGCTTGCTGCACGTTCAGCTTCCAGTCCAGCGTGCCCACCAGCACCTTGGCCACGTAGTTGATGATGGTCGAGCCGCCCGGCGAACCGGCGGCCAGCACCAGTTTCCCGGTCTGCTTGTCGAACACCAGGGTCGGCGCCATTGAGCTGCGCGGACGCTTGCCCGGTTGCACGCGGTTGGCTATCGGGCCGTTTTCGTCCACCGAGTCCCAGGAGAAGTCGGTCAGCTGGTTATTCAGCAGGAATCCATCGACCATCTGGCGCGAGCCGAAGGCGTCTTCCACCGATGTCGTCATGGAGATGCCGTTGCCAAAGCCGTCCACCACCACCAGGTGCGAAGTGGATGGCTTGTCCAGTGCCGTATCGTCGCCCCAGGCCACTTTGACTTCGGCCGGCACGCCGGCGCGGGCGCGGCCCATCGACTTGTCGCCGATCAGGGTGGCGCGCTGGCGCAGGTAGGATTTGTCGAGCAGGCCGCTGGCGCCCTTGCCGGGCAGCGGCACGAAGTCGGTGTCGGCCACGTAGCGGTTGCGGTCAGCGTAGGCCAGGCGTTCGGCTTCCGTCATCAGGTGGATGGCGTCGGCGCTGATTACGCCATCGACCGGCGCATAGTTGCCGATCTTGCTGTTCTCCAGGATCCCGAGGATCTGCGCGATCGCCACGCCGCCCGATGACGGCGGCGGCATGCCGCACACCTTGTAGGCGCGGTAGTCGGCGCACAGCGGCTCGCGTTCCCTGGCCTGGTAGCCCGCGATGTCGGCTGCCGTCAGGCCGCCGGGATTGGTCGGGTGGCCCTGCACTTTCGCAGCGATGTCGCGCGCGATACGGCCACGGTAGAAGGCATCGGCGCCTTCGGCAGCGATTTCACGCAGGGTCTTGGCCAGCGCCGGATTTTTCAGGACATGGCCGACGGGCCAGGGTTTCTTGTCCTTGTCGAAGAAATAGGCGGCAGCGACCGGGTCGCGCTGCAGGTAACGCTCGCTGGTCAGCAAGGCGTTCAGGCGCGGGCTGACGGCGAAGCCCTCCTCGGCCAGCTTGATGGCGGGCGCGAACAGTTTGGCCCAGGCCAGTTTGCCATACTCCTTGTGCGCCAGTTCCAGCATGCGCAGCACGCCGGGGGCGCCGACCGAGCGGCCGCCGACCACGCCGTCCGCACGTGGCAAAGGCTTGCCGTTGGCGTCCTGGAACAGGGATTCGGTAGCAACGGCGGGCGCAGTTTCGCGGCCGTCGAAGGAGCGGACTTTCTTTCCGTCCCAGTGCATCATGAAGGCGCCGCCGCCAATGCCCGAAGATTGCGGCTCGACCAGGGTCAGTACCAGTTGGGTGGCGATGGCTGCGTCGACGGCGGAGCCGCCCTGTTTCAGCATCTGGTAACCGGCTTCGGTGGCCAATGGGTTGGCTGCGGCGACCATGAACTTTTGCGCGGACCAACCGGCTTTCTCCTGCCAGCCAGTGGCGATTTCAGGAGCGCGGTTGTCTTGGGCGTGGAGCGGGAGACTGGTGCAGCAGAGCGCTGCGAGGGCAAGGGCTATGGCTTTCATCCGGCCATGCTACACCAAAACCGGCAATTCAGTGCCAGACCCATAGGGTCTGGCACTCGGCATGCGGCGGCCGCGTATTCGTATCTGACCCTGCGGGTCGGACACGGGTTTACCGGTTTATTTAGGCTGCATGCGAATCGCCCCATCCAGGCGGATGGTTTCGCCATTCAGCATGGCATTTTCGATAATGGCCTTGGCCAGCGAAGCATATTCGAACGGCTTGCCCAGGCGTGGCGGGAACGGCACCATCTTGCCCAGCGCATCCTGCACTTCCTGCGGCATGCCCAGCAGCATCGGGGTCTCGAAGATGCCCGGCGCAATGGTCATCACGCGTATGCCGGAACGCGACAGGTCACGCGCCATCGGCAGGGTCAAGCCGGCCACGCCGGCCTTGGAGGCACCGTACGCCGCCTGGCCGATCTGGCCATCGAACGCCGCCACCGATGCAGTATTGATGATCACACCGCGCTCGCCCCACTCTGCCGCCTCGGTCTTGCCCATGGCGTCGGCCGCCAGGCGGCACATATTGAAGGTGCCGACCAGGTTGATATTGATGGTGCGTGCGAAAGATTCCAGCGGATGCGGGCCATCCTTGCCCACGGTCTTGATGGCAGGCGCCACGCCAGCGCAGTTGACCAGGCCACGCAGGGTGCCCATGGCGGTCGCCGCAGCCACCACGGCCAAGCCGTCCGCTTCCGACGTCACGTCGCATTTGACGAATTTGGCTGCGCCCAGTTCGGCGGCCAGCTTTTCGCCGGCTTCCACTTGCACGTCCGCCAGCACCACCTTGCCGCCGTTGTCGACGATCATGCGCGCGGTCGCCGCGCCCAGGCCCGACGCGCCGCCGGTGATGATGAATACTTGGTCCTTGATTTGCATGCTTTTGTCTCCCCTATTCACTTTACGTTACGTAAACGTCAATCGAGGCGTATTGTAGCCGAAATCAGTAGCAAGTCATCCATCCCCCGCTTTGCGAACACACTTTTCCGCTCGGGCTGATGACCTGCCCTGGCGGCCCGTGGTAATAGGTGCCGCTGGCATCGCGGCAGCCGCCCGCGTCGCACTGGACCGGAATCGGCGCGCTGGGACCGGGCAGCGGCGTGGCTGGCGGCAGGATGGCCCCCGGCGGCAGCGCCGGTTGCCCCGCGCGCGGCAGTTGGGCAATCGCCGTCGGCGCGGCATGCGGATCGCGTTTGGTGAGCACGGGCGCCCAGGTCAGCGAAGGATCGGGTGCCGGCGCGATGCGCGGCGTTGGGGTGACGTTCAGCGGAACCGGCCGGCGCGGCATGTTCTTGCGGGCAGGCGCGGTGCGGCAAGGTTCCTGCAGCAGGTGCTTGCCATCGGCGCTGAGCCGGCATTCCGGCAACCGCCGGTACTCTTCAAGGGATTCGGTGCCAGCGGCCGGGCCGGACAGCCCGGCGGCCAGCGCCAGCAGGAGTGGATAGTTCATAATGCCCTCCGCAGCGTACAGCCATCATACGCCGCAGAGGGTGGAAGCGGCGCGGCTTACTTCGCCGCAGGGACCTCGCTCGCGGCCTGGGCCGGCACCTCGGCGGTAGCCGTTGCCGCCACCGGTGCGGCAACGGGTGCCGCAACCTGCGGCGCCGCAGCCGACGCCGGAGCCACCACCTGTTGCTGCGCCTGCATCGGCGCCATCGTCACCGACAGGATGCCGGTTGCAGGCAGCAGCGGCACCAGCAGCAGCGCCACGATGTTGATGATCTTGATCAGCGGGTTGACCGCCGGGCCGGCGGTATCCTTGTACGGGTCGCCCACGGTATCGCCGGTCACCGCCGCCTTGTGCGCGTCGGAACCCTTGCCGCCATGGTTGCCGTCCTCGATATACTTTTTCGCGTTATCCCAGGCGCCGCCGCCGGTGGTCATCGAGATCGCCACGAACAGGCCGGTGATGATGGTGCCCATCAGCAGGCCGCCCAGTGCACGCGGGCCAAGCAGCATGCCGACCAGGATCGGCACCAGCACCGGCAGCAGCGAAGGCGCAATCATTTCCTTGATGGCGGACGCGGTCAGCATGTCGACCGCCTTGTCGTACTGCGGCTTGCCGGTACCGTCCATGATGCCCTTGATGTCGCGGAACTGGCGGCGCACTTCGACCACCACGGCGCCGGCAGCACGGCCCACGGCCTCCATCGCCATCGCGCCGAACAGGTAAGGAATCAGGCCGCCGATGAACAGGCCCACGATCACCATCGGGTCGGACAGGTCGAACGACATCGACATGCTGCGCGACTCCAGCGCGTGCGTGTAGTCGGCAAACAGCACCAGCGCGGCCAGGCCGGCGGAACCGATCGCATAGCCCTTGGTCACGGCCTTGGTGGTGTTGCCCACCGCATCCAGCGGATCGGTAATGGCGCGCACGGAGTCCGGCATGCCCGACATTTCGGCGATGCCGCCGGCGTTGTCGGTGATCGGGCCGTAGGCGTCCAGCGCCACTACGATACCCGCCATCGACAGCATCGAAGTCGCCGCAATCGCAATGCCGTACAGGCCGGCGAGCTTGAACGACACCAGGATCGCCACGCATACGGCCAGTACCGGCCATGCGGTGGACTTCATCGACACGCCCAGGCCGGCGATGATATTGGTGCCGTGGCCGGTGGTGGAAGCTTCCGCGATATGGCGCACCGGCGTGAATTCGGTGCCGGTATAGAACTCGGTGATGTAGACCATCAGGCCGGTCAGAACGATGCCGACCACGGTCGCGCCGAGCATCTTGTAGCGCATCTCGTCGTCAGGCCAGACCATCCAGGTCACGACCACAAAGCCGATCAGCGACAGGCCGGCGGCCCACCACAAGCCGGTGTACAGCGCCGACATGATCTTCTTGCCCGGTTTCGCCTTGACCATCGAGCAGCCGATGATGGAACCGATGATGGACACCGCGCCCAGCAGCATCGGGTAAATGGCCGCTTGTGCCGGCGCGCTGGTGATCATCAGCGCACCAAGCAGCATGGTCGCGATCAGGGTCACCACATAGGTTTCGAACAGGTCGGCAGCCATGCCGGCGCAGTCGCCCACGTTGTCGCCAACGTTGTCGGCGATCACCGCAGGATTGCGCGGATCATCTTCTGGAATGCCCGCCTCCACCTTGCCCACCAGGTCGGCGCCAACGTCGGCGCCCTTGGTGAAAATGCCGCCACCGAGGCGGGCGAAGATCGAGATCAGGGAAGCGCCGAAGGCCAGGCCGATCATCGGCTTCAGCACTTCATGCACATTTGGCGCAGGATTGGGAGCGCCGGGAGCGCCCATCACCGTCAGCACCCAGTAGAAACCGGCTACGCCCAACAGGCCCAGGCCGACCACCAGCATGCCGGTGATGGCGCCGCCCTTGAACGCAACATTGAGCGCTTCGTTCATGCCCACCGACGCGGCCTGCGCGGTACGCACATTGGCCCGTACCGACACGTTCATGCCGATAAAGCCGCAAGCGCCGGACAGCACGGCGCCAAGAAGGAAGCCGATGGCGGTTTTCATGTCAATCGCCGCCCCGATGGCTACCAGCAGAACAACACCGACGATACCGATGGTGCGGTACTGGCGGGCCAGGTAGGCCGCTGCACCTTGCTGGATGGCTGTCGCGATTTCCTGCATGCGGGCGTTGCCCGCGTTTTGACCAAGAATCCAGCTGCGCGCCCACAGCCCGTACACAACCGCGAGCACGCCGCACGCAATCGCGAACCACAAACTTGCTGCCATAAATTGCCCCCTTACGTTATTAGAATCAAAAGCTACAAAACGAACTCGGTACGACCGAACTGCGTACTGCAAAACTTTGACACTTCACGGCCAGGGGGCCGCCAAACCGGTAGACCAGTGTCAGACCCGCAGGGTCTGACACTTGCGACGCGACTGTCGCGTACCGGTTAAAAAAAAGCGGGCCAGGAGCCCGCTTAGTATGTATTAGCTGTTCAGAGCCGCGAACGCACGGTCGCGAATCTCTTCGACTGGACCAACGCCTTCGATTTTGCGATATTTCGGCGCACCAGGCTGGCCCGATTTGGCCCACTCGCCGTAGTAGCCGAGCAGCACTTCGGTCTGGTTGTGGTAAACGTCCAGGCGTTTCTTGACGGTTTCTTCCTTGTCGTCGTCGCGCTGCACCAGGTCTTCGCCGGTGACATCGTCCTTGCCTTCGACTTTAGGAGGATTGAATTTGACGTGGTACACACGGCCCGAAGCCGGGTGGCTGCGGCGGCCGCTCATGCGTTCGACGATCTGGTCGTCCGGCACGGCGATTTCGAGAACGTAGTCGATTTTGACGCCTGCGTCCTTCATCGCATCGGCTTGCGCGGTGGTACGCGGGAAGCCGTCAAACAGGTAGCCATTGGCGCAATCGGGCGCCTTCAGGCGGTCTTTCACCAGCCCGATGATGATGTCGTCCGAAACCAGTTGGCCCGCGTCCATCACTTTTTTAGCGGCCAGGCCCAGTTCAGTACCTTCCTTGATTGCCGCGCGCAGCATGTCGCCGGTCGAAATCTGGGGGATGTTGTACTTTTCCTTGATGAAGTTGGCCTGGGTGCCCTTACCGGCTCCTGGTGCTCCTAACAGAATGAGACGCATGAATGTTCCTAAACGATTTAATAATAATTTTTGATGATGCCTTAGCCACCTTGCTAGAAACTTACCACAGAAGTTGGCTTATCCGCCACTTTTGTAGAGTGCTTGCACACGCGCCAGGTCTTCCGGAGTATCCACGCCGGCGGCCGGGGCGGAATCGGTCACGTGTACGGCAATCGGGTAGCCATGCCACAGGACGCGCAACTGCTCCAGGGCTTCAATCCCCTCCAGCGGCGACACTTCCAGCGCCGGGTAGGCTTGCAGGAAGTCGTTTCGATAGGCGTAAAGACCGATATGGCGCAAAGGGACGTAGCCGGCAGGCAGGGCCGACTTGTCCTTGGCGAAGGCATCGCGGTGCCACGGGATGGTGGCACGGCTGAAATAGAGTGCGCGGCCCTGCTTGTCCAGCGCCACCTTCACCACGTTCGGGTTGAAGGCGTCGGCGGCATCGTGCAGCGGGTGGGCGCAGGTGGACATCGGCACCTCGGCGCCGATGCGGGCGGCGGCAGCCTGTAGCAGTTGCGGGTCGATCAGAGGCTCGTCGCCCTGCAGGTTGACCACCACGGCGTCGGCCGGCAGGTTCATGGCGCGCGCCACTTCGGCAATGCGGTCGGTGCCGGACGGATGGTCGGCCCGGGTCATGAAGGCTTCGATGCCGTGCTGTTCGCAGGCTTCTTTAATGGAGGCGTGGTCGGTGGCGACAACGATGCGGGCGGCGCCGGCTTCTTGCGCCCGTTCGGCAACCCGCACCACCATCGGCTTGCCGCCCAGGTCGGCCAGGGGCTTGTTGGGCAGGCGGGTCGAGGCCAGGCGGGCCGGGATGATGACGATGAAGGACACCGCTTACTCCGTGGTGTCTGGCAGGGAGCGCGCTTCGTCGGCCCACATGATCGGGATGCCGTCGCGGATCGGGTATGCCAGGCGGTCGCCTTTGCAAATCATTTCCTGGGCTTTTTTGTCGTACTCCAGAGGGCCCTTGCACACAGGGCAGACCAGGATATCAAGCAGGCGTGCGTCCACGTAGTTTCTCCACAATTTGATCGGCCAGCGCCGCGTCGATGCAGGCGCCGACTGGAACGACCCAGATTCTTGGATCGTTGCGTAATTCTTCAATTTGCCAGCATTTTACTGCATCCTTCTCCGTCACCAGAATAAAGTCGGCCTCGATATTGGCGAAAGGACGGTCTTTAAAGTCGTGATGATCGGGCAGCGGCAGCTCTTGCGGCTCGATTCCTGCCGCGCGCAACATGCCGAAAAAGCGGGCCGGATTGCCGATTCCCGCGGCAGCGGCCACTCGAAGCCCGCTCCCCTGCCCTGATGGCGCGGCGCGCTGCGCCAATTCGGCCAGCGACATGCGCTCGCTGCGGTCGCCAAGGCGCTCTGCGACATCGCCCTCGAGGCGCATCTGCCAAGGCGCTCCCGCCTGGACGCCGGCCGGCGCCACGGCGGCAGACAGCGCAGCGGTCAGTTCGGCCGCATTGACCACGGTGAAGTCCCGCTGCCGGGATGGCGGTTCGCGCAGGGGCCCGGCGGGCAAGGTCCAGCCGTTGCCGACGCCTCGGCCGTCGAACAGCACGATTTCCACGTCGCGCGCCAGAGCGTAATGCTGCAAGCCGTCGTCCGTGACGATCACATTGACTTCCGGATGGGCGGCCAGCAAAGCGCGCCCTGCGGCTGCACGTGCACGGCCGACGAACACCGGACAACCGGTGCGGGCGGCAATCAGTACCGGCTCATCCCCCACCTCGGCCGGCGTCGAACCAGCGCCGACTTCTCGCGGCGCGGCATCCTTGCTGCCAAATCCGCGCGAGACAACGCCCGGCCGAAAACCGGCCGCGCGCAGCGCGTCGACCAGCCAGATGGTGAGTGGCGTCTTGCCGGTACCGCCAATGAAAATATTTCCCACGACGACGACCGGCACCGGCAGGCGCTCGGCGTGCGAGACGCCAACCGCATACAAGCCCCGGCGCACGGCGGCCAGCCCCCGGAACAGCAGGGACAGCGGCCAGAGCGCGCATGCCAGCGCGCCCCGCCGCAACCACTCGCGCGAGAACGTCGTCTCGAGGGAAGAGGCCATTACTTGGCCTGGGCGGTCTGTGCCTCGAAGGTCACGCGCTCAAAGCCCGCCACGCGCGCCGCTTCCATCACATTGATCACCATCTGGTGCATCGCGAACTGGTCGGCGTTGATCTTGACGATCGGGTTGGCGTCCTTGGCGGCGGACTTCATCTGCTCGGCCAGGCCAGGCACGTCGTGGAAGGCCACGGGGGTGCCGTTGATGGTGTAGTTGCCCTTGGCATCCACCGTCACGTTCAGGTCATTCGGCTGCTCCACCGTCTTTTCCGCATCGGCGGTCGGCAAGGTGATTTTCAGCTCGGTGAACTTGCTGTAAGTGGTGGTGATCATCAGGAAGATCAGGATCACCAGCAGCACGTCGATAAACGGGATCAGGTTGATCTCGGGATCTTCGCGCTTCTGGCCTCGGCGGAAATTCATCGCCATAAACTGATCCCTCGCTTACTTGCGGGTGTTGTGGACCACGTCCACGAACTTGACCGCCTGCTGCTCCATGTCGATGACGAAGGAGTCAACCAGTGCGCGGAAGTGGCGGTAGAACACCAGGGTCGGCATTGCGATCGCCAGGCCGAAACCGGTGTTGTACAGCGCTACCGAAATACCGTGCGCCAGTTGCGCAGGATTGGCGCCGGCCGAGTTCTGCGAACCGAAGATCTCGATCATGCCCACCACGGTACCGAACAGGCCCATCAACGGTGCCAGGGTGGCGATGGTGCCAAGGGTGGTCAGGAAGCGTTCCAGCTGGTGCGCCACGGCGCCGCCTGCTTCTTCGATCGATTCCTTCATGACGTCGCGAGGAGCGTTGACATTACGCAACGCTGCCGAAAGAACAACACCCAGTTGGGACGATTTTTCCAGCTTGGTGATGATGTCGTTGTTGATATTTCCGCTGCGATAGACGCGTACCACTTCGTCCAGCAGTGTCTTCGGAATGATGCGCGAACGGCGCAGGTACATCAGGCGTTCAACGATCAGGGCAAGGGCAACGATGGAAGCGATCAGCAGAGGCCAGATCGGCCAGCCGGCGGCTTGGAAAATTGCGAGCAAGACATACTCCTAAGAAAGAAAACCTAAACGCGCAATGTAGCCTGTCGAGAGCTAACAGGCAAGTGTGCGCATTCTTCACATTTTCTGTGGACAACATTGTTGGCAATCCAACTATTTCCACTTAAGTACATGATTTGATGATGATTTTTTCTAATGCAAAAATTTTCATCAGCCCTGGAAGGACCAGTTCTGCACATATTCTGTGGACAAAATTGTGGGGAATGGCGGCTTTTATATGCTAAGCCTTTGATCGCAAAGCGAATTATTCTCAAGCACAAAAAATGCGCATTGGCACTTTTCCTGCTTTTCCCCAGCTGTGCACTTCTTCACATATTCTGTTGATAAGATTGTTAGCAAGGCTATGCTTGAGGGGTAAAGTACTTGATCCATAAGGACTTTCTTGCCATGCGTAAAAATCTCGCATCGATGAATCGCGGCCCAAACGGGGACAATTTTCGCCCTTCTGCACAAATTCTGTGGACAATATTGTGAGCAAGGCCACAGGAGGTAGCGCAAGTCCTTGATCCGAAAAGACAATCAATTCGCGCCCACTTTTTAGGCAGCAATTTTCCCCACAGCTTCTGTGGATAAAATTGTTAGCAAGGGACAGACTGAAGTGCCAAGTCCTTGATTTCTAAAATGAAAGTTACCCTGCAAACATTTTCATCACGCAATCTACGGCTCGAACGAGTTCCTCACATATTCTGTGGATATCTTTGTGCGTAACAGCCGGCCGCTATCGCAAAGTCCTTGATCTATAAGGGAATTCGTAAATTGCCCGCTTATGTAGCATTGGCGTTTACCCTTAATAATCATGTGTTTACAAAAAATACTTGCGGTATGAAGTGATATATGACATAAGCATGACCGCTTTCAAAAAGTGTGGACAGGTCCATGATCAATAGCCCCGAACCCAACCAGGTCATCTCAGTCAGTGCCCTCAACCAGGCCGTTGCACGCCTGCTGGAGCGCTCTTTCCCCTTGCAGTGGATATCTGGCGAAATCTCGAATTTCACTCGAGCAAGCTCGGGTCATTGGTATTTCACCCTGAAAGACGACGCAGCCCAGGTACGGGCCGTCATGTTCCGCGGCCGCGCCCAGTACGCCGGCTTCGTGCCGCGCGAAGGCGACAAGGTCGAGGTGCGAGCCCTGGTCACCCTGTATGGGCCGCGCGGCGATTACCAGATCAATGTGGAGGCCATCCGCCGCGCCGGCGTGGGTTCCCTGTTCGAAGCTTTCCAGCGCCTGAAGGAACGCCTGGCGGCTGCCGGCCTGTTCGACAACGAACGCAAGCGCGCCCTGCCCCTGTTCCCGCGCACCATCGGCATCGTCACCAGCCCGCAGGCGGCAGCCCTGCGCGACGTGCTGATCGCCCTGCGCCGCCGGGCGCCGCACGTCAACGTGGTGCTCTACCCCACCCTGGTGCAGGGCCAGCAGGCCGGCGCCCAGATTGCCTTCGCCATTGATACGGCATCGCGCCGCGCCGAATGCGATGTGCTGCTGGTCGTGCGCGGCGGCGGCAGCATGGAAGACCTGTGGTGCTTTAACGAGGAAGTGGTTGCTTACGCCGTCGCCAATTGCAATGTGCCGGTAGTATCCGGGGTTGGCCACGAAACCGACTTCACCATCTGCGATTTTGCCGCCGACGTACGCGCCGCCACGCCAACCGCTGCCGCCGAACTGGCCGCAACGCCGCGTGCCGACTGGCTTGGTTCCTTGCGCGCCGATGCCACCGACCTGCGCCGCGCCATGCGCCGCGCCCTCAGCGACGCCACGCAAACCCTGGACAGCCTGCAGCGCCGCCTGCTCAGCCCGACGGCCCGCATCGCCCAGCAGCGCATGCAGTTGCAAAGTCTGTCCACTGCGATGATGCACGCCACCCGCAATCCCTTGCAGCAGGCGCGTTTCACGATCGACCGCCTGGCAGGCCGGCTGGCGGCCCGCAAGCCGGACGCCAGCAAAGCACGGGCCGCACTGGAGGCAGTGCAGCACCGCGCCGGCGCCAGCATGCGCGCGCAACTATTGCAGCGTCGCGACTCCCTGAATGCGCTGTCGGCGCAACTCGAATTACTGAATCCCCAGCGCACGCTGGAACGCGGCTACGCCATCGTCACCGATGCTGCGGGCGCCGTGCTGCGCGACCCCGCGCATATCAAGCCGGGACAGTCGCTGGGCGTCCGCCTGGCCGAAGGCAGCGCCGACATCGGCGTAGCCACCGTGCAGCCAACGCTTACCTAGCGTTCGTATTACAATGCCGTTTCGGCAAAAATAACTTTTCGTCTCAATCAAAAGGAAACATTCATGGAACATACCCTGCCACCACTGCCGTACGCAATGGACGCGCTGCAGCCGCACATCTCCAAGGAAACCCTGGAATTCCACTACGGTAAGCATCACCAGGCTTATGTCACCAACCTGAACAACCTGATCAAGGGCACCGAGTTCGAAAACCTGTCCCTGGAAGAGATCGTGAAGAAGTCTTCCGGCGGCGTGTTCAACAACGCAGCCCAGGTGTGGAACCACACCTTCTACTGGAACTGCATGGCTCCTAACGCCGGCGGCGCACCTACCGGTGCCCTGGCTGGCGCCATCAACGCCAAGTTCGGCTCCTTCGACAACTTCAAGGCTGAATTCACCAAGTCCTGCGTGGGCAACTTCGGTTCCGGCTGGACCTGGCTGGTGAAGAAGGCTGACGGCTCCGTCGAGATCGTCAACACCTCCAACGCCGCCACCCCGCTGACCGGCGCCGACAAGCCGCTGCTGACCTGCGACGTGTGGGAACACGCTTACTACGTCGACTACCGCAACGCCCGTCCTAAGTACGTCGAAACCTTCTGGAACCTGGTGAACTGGAACTTCGTGGCCCAGAACTTCGCTTAATCGCGGTTCTTCGCCCCAAAAAAAGCTCGCTTGCCGCGAGCTTTTTTACGTCCGCCGGAATCAATAGCGCGGCTTCACGCTGATCACGACCTTGCCGAAGTGGTTGCCCGAGGCGAGGTGCTGGTAGGCCTCGCGCGCCTCGTGGATGTCGAACACGCGGTCCACCACCGGCTTGATGTTGCGCTGTGAGACCAGGCGCGACAAGTCTTCCTGCATTTTGCGGCTACCTACGTAGATGCCGCTCATGCTCTTGCCGCCGATGACGATTCCCAGCAGCTGGACGCTGGTTTCGAAGCCGCCACCGAGGCCGCCAATCACAGCCACCTTGCCGCCCATGCCGGCCGATGCGATCGAACGCGCCAGCGTATCCTGGCCGCCCACTTCCAGCACCAGGTCGACGCCTTCGCCGTTGGTGGCGCGCAGCACTTCCTCCTGCCATTCAGGCGTCTTGCGGTAGTTGATCAGGACGTCCGCGCCCAAGGCCCGTGCCCGTTCCAGCTTGGTGTCGCTGGACGAGGTGACGATGGCGCGCACGCCAGCGGCCTTGGCCAGTTGCAGCGCCCAGACCGACACGCCGCCAGTACCCAGCAACAACACGGTGTCACCGGCTTTCAGGCCGCCTTCCACGAACAAAGCATTCCAGGCCGTGACGCCGGCGCAGGTCAGGGTTGCCGCTTCTTCATAACTCAGGTGCGCAGGCACGGCAACCAGGCCGCCTTCCTTGATCACCAGTTCTTCCGACAGCACGCCGTTGCTGCCAGCACCCAGCGTGACGGCCGTTTTACCCGGCGTGACCTTGCCCTCCTCCCATTCAGGGAAGAACGCAGTCGCCACGCGGTCGCCGACGCGGAAGCGCTCCACGCCCGGGCCCACCTCAATAACCTCGCCGGACGCATCGGAAGCTGGCACCACGGCGCCTTCACCGCTGACAGGGTAAGTGCCCTGCGCCACCATCAGGTCGCGATAGTTCAGCGAGACGGCGCGCACCTTGACGCGCACCTCGTGGTACTGCAGTTCACGCTTCGGCAGCTTGACGGCTTCCAGGCTGTCGATACCGCCGCCGGGGGTGATTTGGTATGCATGCATTTGGATCTCCTTACAAGTTGTGGTTAAGTGAGAAGAACTATATAGTTTCCATGTAATCCACAGTGGTGGAGTTTGATCGACAGATTGTCGCCCCAAAGGAAACAATATGAATGAACGCCTGAATGGCATCAACGTCTTCGTGCAGGCCGTGGAAGCAGGCAGTTTTTCCGCCGCGGCCACGCGGCTGCACCAGACCCGTTCCGCCGTAGCCAAGGCCATCGCGCGGCTGGAAGAACGCCTTGGCGTGCGCTTGTTCCACCGCACCACGCGCAGCCAGGCCCTGACCGAAGCAGGCCAGTCCTATTACGAGCGCTGCGTGCGTGCCCTGGCCGAACTGGATGCCGGCGAAGCCTGCATCGGCACCGGCCGCAGCGAACCGACCGGCCGCCTGCGCATCAGCGTCCCCGTGCTGTTCGGCCGCCAGTTCGTGGCGCCGCTGATGATGGACCTCGCCCAGCGCTACCCGCAACTGACCATCGACATCTCATTCAGCGACCGGGTGGTGGACCTGCTGGAAGAAGGCTTCGACCTCGGCCTGCGTGTCGGCCCGCTGCCGAACAGCACCAGCCTGGCCGCACGCCATCTGGGCCAGCAGCGCATGCTGATCTGCGCCGCGCCCTCCTACCTGCAGGCGCATGGCGAGCCCAAAGACATACAGGAAGTGAGCGAACGCGATGGCATCATGTACTCGCGTGGACGCGTGGTAAAAGAATGGACGGTGTCCATGCCGGACGGCCGCACGCACGACATACTGCCGCGGCAACGCATGCTGGTGGATGATTTGCAGGTGATTGCCGATGCGGCAACGCGCGGCATGGGCCTGGCCTGGCTGCCCTGCTGGCTGGCGGCCCCGTATGTGAAACGGGGTGAGTTGAAAGTGCTGTTCGATTGCGGGGAGATGGAAGCCTCACGGATGCACCTGGTGTGGCCCCACACTCCCTACATGCCCGCCAAGCTGCGTGTCGCGATCGACACGCTGCTTGAGGTTACGCCGATCTACCTGGCGAGCGCGGAGGAGAACCCCGCAATCCCGCTGGCGGCGGATCATATGCGCCAGCGCAGGGTGCCTGGCTAGCGCGATCCTCCTGGCCGGCGGGACTTACATTCTCCAGCGCAGGGCAGCCGAGACCGAACGTCCGATCTGTACAGTACCAAAATTGGTCAGCTGCGCGTTACCCGCATTGCCGAAGTGGTAGTACTGCTGCTGCATTTCGTTCGTCAAGTTGACGCCACTGATATCGAACGACATGTTGTCGTTGATCTTGTACGAGATCTGCATGTCCACGCTCTTTTCCGGATGGCGCCAGATACCAATCGGATTGGCAAACAAGGCCGCTTCGTTTCGGTCCAGGAAGCCGGAGCGCCAGACATAGGACAAGCGCGCGCTGACCGGGCCCTTTTCGTAAGCCAGGGTGGCGTTGTAGGAGCTCTTGGACACGCCGAAGAACGGCGTCTCGAGTTGCGAGACGATGACGCCGGCATCATTCGCGTCAGGCACGTTCTGCGACGAGGTCAGTCGCGTATAGCTGCCCTGGACGCCCAGGCCGTCCAGCAGGCTCGGCAACCCCTTCGGGAAGTAGATGAAGCCCAGCTCGGCGCCCTTGATCGTGCCGTTGGAGGCGTTGACCGGCGAGTTGATGACGTAGTCATAGCCGTTCGTATGATCGCCGCCCGAGGTCGAATTGCGGAACGGATCGTTCGCCGGGTCGACGTGAACCCTGTGGCGCAAGCTCACGACCAGGCCATCGATCTTACGCTTGAACAAAGTGCCGTAGAGTGCGCTGTCCTTCTGGAAATACCACTCGGCCGTCAGGTCCAGGTTCTTGGAGTGCGTCGGTTTCAGGTCCGGATTGCCGCCGCTGCCCGAGCCATAACCCACTTTCGACACGTCGTCGGCGAGTTGCAGGATCGGATTCAGATCACCGAAGCTCGGGCGGCGCAGGGTTTCACCATAGTTGAAGCGCATCACGACGTCCTGGGACGGGTCGTAAATCAGGGTCATGCTCGGCAGGAGCTTGCTGGCCGATTTGCTGGCGTTGGACGAGGTGACCGCCTTGGTGGTGGGATCCACCTTGTAGAAGGTCATGTCGGTATTGACCTTGACGTAGCGCGCGCCGAAATTGCCGCGCAGGCGATGGCCGAACAGCTCGTTCTGGGTATTCCCCATCAGGAACAGGTTGCTCGTCTTTTCATCGACTTCGAACGTCTTCTGCAGGCTCAGTTTGTCCGTCGTCATGAAGTTTGGATCGACCGAGTTATAGAGCTTGCGCCAGTCGTCGATATTGTCGCGAATGTAGTAGGCATTCGGTTCCACCCATGAACGCGGAACGTCGGAGATATCCGTGCCGAAGTTCGAGTTGACGGAGGAATAAGCCGGGCCCAGCGAAGCGAGGTTGCGGCCCAGGTTGCCCGATTGCGTCCGGTTAGCCTCCGACGCCTTGCGGTCGTCGAAGCGCACGCCGAACTGGATCGACTCCAGCGCACCCCAGCTGGTATCGTAGGTGCCCGACAGATTGGCCGTCGCGGCGCTGCCCTTATTGCGGTTGGCGTTATCGAAGAACTGCGCAACATTCCACTTGGCCGGGTCGGCCAGGTCGGCATCGTTATTGAAATGGAAGGCCGTGTTGTTGCTGCCGTCATTGAAGTCGACGTTGATCGACGGTGCAACCCGGTCAATCCGGGTGGCCGTGAATTCCGAGTGATACTTGCTGGTCTGGTACGACAGGTCACCTTCCAGCTTCAGGCGGTCGCCAAGGTCCCACTTGCCGTTCAGGGCATAAACGTAGGAATCGGTTGCCGACGTGGTGTAGTCACCGCTGTTGAAGCCATAGACGTTATTGACCTGGCGGCTCTTGATCACGTTGGTGCCCGGGAAGGTCGTAATCGTCCCCGCAGGGTTGCTGCCGAGATCGCCCCACCAGTCAACGAAGCTGAACAGCAAGCGGTTGAAGGACTTGTCGCGATAACCGTTGTACATCGATTCGAAGGTGTAGACCGAATCCGCGTTCGGTTTCCACTGCAGGGCGATATTGGCGGCAGGACGCTCCCGCTTGCCCTCAACGTCGCTCTGGAAAACGGCGTCACGCGCCAGGTAATAAGGGTAAGCCTTGCCGTTAAAGTCGAGCGTTGAACCCTGTGCCATCGGCAAGCCGGCATGGGTACCAGGCGTCCAGATCTTGTTGTCGAAGATGCGCTGCAAGGGAATGTAGCCTGGAGGAACTTCGCCGGCATTGGGGCTGGTGAACGGCACCATGGCGCCCGGCGTTACGCTCTCGTTGCGGTATTTCGTCTGGGTAGCCGACAGATTGATCAGGGCGCCAACTTCGCCAATGCCGGTTTCCCAGCGGTTGCTTAACATGGCGCTAAGCTGCGGGTTCGTCTTTTTCGCAGGCTCAAGATAGGTCTCGCGCACCGAAAGCGACACTTTCGGACCCTTGAAATCGAACGGCCGCAGCGACTTCACGTCAATCTGGCCTGCAATCCCGGTGTCCAGCTGGCTGGCATCGCGCGTCTTGTAGACGTCGATCTGGCGCACCAGGGTCGAAGGAATGTCCTGCAGAGCGACCTGCGTGCCGGACGCGGTGAAAATATTGCGGCCGTTCCAGGTGGTCTGGACGTCTGGCAAGCCGCGGATGGACAAGGTACCGACTTCGCCGCCGGCGCGGTTGGTAACCTGGATCCCGGTCACGCGCTGCAGCGCTTCGACGACATTGTTATCGGGCAGCTTGCCGATGTCTTCGGCAACGACCGATTCCAGGACCTGGTCGCTGGTGCGCTTGATCGCCAGGCTCTTGATCATCGATGCCTTGACGCCGGTGACGACCACGGTCGCGGTGTCGACCGGCTCCTTCTTTTCGGCGACGACGTTAGGATTGCTCTGAGCGGCTTCCTGGGCCCAGACCGATGCGCTGCTCAGCAGGCCAGTGGCGAGCATGCAGGCGACGGTGGTTTTCAAATTCAACTGGTGTTGCATCTGCGGTCTCCCTGAGTTGGTTTTTGTTGAAACCGAATGTAGGGGATCAGGCGGGATGCAATCCAATTAATTCTTTTCCGACTTTAATACCAGTTTTGATATCGAGCAGAGGCGCGTCCTAGAGGAGAAAGCACGTTCGTGCGCCTTCCAGGCAGGCCTTGCCGGAGTGCGTTGTAGTCTTGAAGCAACAGCTTTTAGCTGCCGCGTTCGACGTCGTCGTGTTCCTGGCGTTTGGCGTCTGGCAGGGATTCGACATGGTCGACATCGATATCGCTGCCATCCGGCGCCGGCGCATCGCGGCCAACGCTGGCCCGTTCGCCGGTGCCCTGGGCATCTGAATCGCTGTCGAGTTCGGTGTCGCCAGGGCCCGGTGGACGGGCGCCTTGCAAGTCGCTTCCGGAATCGGACGAATCGCTGGGGCCAAGTGCCCCGGTGCCGTGGCCCTTGCTGACTTCACGGTCAGGCTGGACCGGCATATTGTCCGGGTCGAGGGTACTGGTTCCTGACATGGTGTCCTCCTGTTTCCATTAATTTAACGAATTCAGGGCTTAGGCGGCGCAGTGTTGGAAGATGCCAACACTGTGTTACATGGGCAATAAAGCTGAAACATCTTCGGCCACTGGCCGGTTGTACCAAATTTCCCCTTTAAGTATAAGGTTTTCCCAAGATGTAACTTTCAAAAAAGACGGAACCCGAGCGCCGCCGGAGCTTTCGTTTGGGGTTTGATACAGATCAAAAAGGCATTTACCTTAGGTCAACACTAGTACAATTCAGGCTTGAACAAATTGCACAGGAGTGCCTGCAGAATGAGTAGTTTTGACGCAACAAACAAGCGCCTGAAAAACATTCATACTCGCATCCCGGAATTCCCGGAAGACCTGGTACGCCTGCTGCGCATGACCTATCACGTCCAGAAGCGCATGAAGGATCTGGCGAATTCGGTGCTGCGCAAGTACGACCTGGTCGATGCCAGCTACATGGTGCTGGCGGTGCTGTATGGATCGGAGAATGAGACTTCGACCGCGTCCAACCTGGGTGAAGCCTGCATGGAAAAGCCGGCCAACCTGACGCGGGTCTGCAACGACCTGGAAGCGCAAGGCCTGATCACCCGCGGCAACCGCCCGGGCGACCGCCGCTGCGTAATGATCACGCTGACCGACGCCGGCCGCAACCTGATCGAGCAAGTGATGCCGGAAGTCTGGTCGCGCACCACCCGCGCCTACGACGGCTACAACGGCGACGACATCCGCGTGCAAGAGCAGCTCTTCAAACGCCAACTCGCCAACCTCGACGTCACCGCTTAAAAATCAAGGACATAAAAAAGGGGACGTACCCCTTTTTCCGCCGGCGGCGGAAAAACGTAAAAAAGGGGACGTACCCCTTTTTTTATTTCTGCGGCTTGGTGTGCTTCATGGCGAAGTACAGGTGCTGCCACCAGTGCTCGCGTGACTGCACGCTCAGCATGCACTGGCGGTCGATCTCTTCCTTGAAGACGCGGTCGCGGCATTGCATATTGGCCAGCGCATTGCGTTGGTTTTCGGCATTCACCACGGCCAGCACGAGCCAGAACACCAGCCCGGACAGCAGGACCACCAGCGTCCAGGCCAGGTGATTGACCCAGGTGCGCTGCACCAGGCCGGCCTCGTCAGGGGCCGACTCCCGGAATGCCCGCATCACCCCTTCTTCACGTTCTTCCATGTCTTACTTCTTGCTTGCTGCAGCCTTGGCGACCAGGTAGTCCGCAACCGCCAGCGCTGCTGCCTGGGACTGGTCTTCCGGCTGGCCTGGACGGCCTGCCATGGATGGGGAAGTCACGAAGCGGCCATCGATCACCAGGGTCGGCGCGCTGTCCACCTTGTACTGGGCGATGATGCTCTCCATGCGTTTCATTTTAGACTCGACGCTGAAGGATTTGTAGACGCTTTCGTACTTGGCCTTGTCGACGCCGGCGCTGACCACCACGGCAGTCACGTCGTCTTCGCGCATCAGGCGCTTGTGCTCATCGTGGATGGCATGGAACAGCTTCTGGCTGGCGGCTTCCGGGGTGCCCATGGCTTCCAGGGTCACGTAGGCGCGTGCCAGAGGGTCTTTTTCGCCACGGGCGAAGTGGATGCGGCGGAAGTGGATCTTGTCGGCGTTCTGCTTGACCCAGGCCGACATGCGCGGCTCGAGCGCGTTGCAGTGCGGGCAGGTGAACATGAAGAACTCAACCACTTCGACCTTTTTGCCCTGGGCTTCGGTACGCACCGGGGTGTCGAGGGTCTTCCAGTCAACGCCCTCTTTCGGCTCGGCGGCATAGGCGCCGGCAGCGGTGAACATCAGGGCGGCAGAAGCAATCAGCAGTCGCAGCAAACGCATGGTCATCCTTACGGTGAAATAGTAAACGCCGCGAGATTACCATTTTTTGCGCGCTGTGATCAGCCCCGCGGGCCAAAATGGCGCCTGCGGGGCTGATTTAAGCCTGCTTTAAGCGCTTAGAAGTCGTAGCGCGCCGAAACTTTCAGTTGGCGGCCGCTGTTCGGGTAGATGCCCGCGCGGCAGCTGAAGGCCTGGCTGTAGTGGTCCTTGTCGAACATGTTCAGCGCCATCACGGCCAGTTCCCATTGGCCGAACTTGCGCGCGTAGCGGCCATCGACCACGGTGTATGCCGGCATGCGGGCGTCGCAGCTGTTGTCGAAATTGCTGCCGTAGCGCTGCTTGCCAACGCGCTGCACGCCGATGTCGGCGCTCTGGCCGTCGGATGGCAGCCATGCCAGGCGCACGGTCAGGATGTTCTTCGGCACCAGCGCCAGCTCACGGCCGGCGTTCGGGCCGGAGCGGAATTCGGCATCCACTTGCTGGAAGTGGCCCTGTACCTGCCATTCAGGCGCGAAGCGGTAGCTGCCGTCCAGCTCGAAGCCCTTGCGCTGGGTTGGCGCCAGGTTGGTGTTGGCGCCGAACAGGCCTGCGGTCGGATCGTAGTAGATCTCGTTGTCCAGGTTGTGGCGGAAGATGCGCGCGTCGACCTTGGCGGCGCCCTGCACATAACCGAGGCCGATTTCCGCATCATGCGACACCTGGGTTTCCAGCGGCTTGTTCGCTTGCGGGGTGAAGCCGTTCTCGTCGGAGTTGGCGACGCGATAGCTCTGGCCAACCTTGGCCCAGGCGGTCAGGCCCGGCGCGGCCAGCATGCTGCCCTGCACTTCCCAGGCGTTGTTGGCTTGCTTCACGCTGTAGGTGGCAGTGGTGAACGGCACCGGATCGACCGAGTCCTTGTCGAACAGCTCGCGGCGCACGCCGGCCGCCAGGCGGAATTGCTGCGGGCCGGAGAATTTCATCTCGTCGCGCAGGTAGAAGGCCTTGCTCTTTTGCGTGGCGTCGGCAGCCGAGAAGGAGGCGGTGGTAACGCGGTTCCAGCGGCCGAAGTCGAAACCGGCTACCAGTTCGTTCAGCAGGCCATCGAACTGGCCCAGGTGGCGCACGCGCGGAGAGAACTGGGTCTGCCTGGTGTCGTAGGCGGAGCTGGAAACGCCCCATGGACTGAAGTAGGTGGCTTCCGCTTCCTTCTTGCGGTGCGACAGTTCGGCCGCCAGGTCGAAGGCGCCGATCTTGTGCTCCCATGCCGCGGTATAGCGGTCGCTATCGAGCTTGCCGAAATCGTTCGGGGTCAGGGTCTGGCGCGGGTTGGCGTAGAACTGGGCTTCGGTCAGGCTGCCGGCAAAGCGCTGGTCCTGGCGCGCGATATCGGCGCGCAGCGAGAAGCGGCCAACGCCGGTATTGAACTGCACGCCGCCGTTGAAGCGCGACTGCTTGAATTCATTGTTGTCGCGGTAGTTGTCGGAGCGCTGGTGGCCGGCCGACGCGTCGATGGCGAAATCGTCGAAGCCCTGGGCCACGCTGGCGCGCACTTCGCCGCTGTCGAACTGGCCCAGTTCAGTGAACATATTGCCGCTGCGCTCACCGGCCTGCGGGCGCTTGGTGGTGATCTGGATCACGCCGCCGGTGGCGCCTTCGCCATACAGCACGCTGGCGCCGCCGCGCATGATGTCGATGCGCTCCACCATGTCAATCGGGATGGTGGACAGAGTAGCGCTGGACAGTTCGTTTTCGTTCAGGCGCACGCCATCCAGCACGATCACCACGTTCTGGTCGCTGTTGGTGCCGAAGCCGCGCAGGTCGAGGCCGAAGTCAGGGCTGCCGGTCAGGCTCTGGCGGCCGTACACGCCGCCGATCTTGCGGATCGCCTGGTTGACGTCGGAGACGCCGGCGCGGCGGATATCGGCCGCGGTAATGGTGGTGGCGCCGATCGGCAGCAGCGACGGATCGCTGGCGAAGCGGGAACCGGAGATGACGACGGTGTTCGATTGCGCTTGGGCCGCTGCGGCAAAGCACAGGGCAACCGCTGCGGCAACGGCGCAGCGCGAGGTGATGAAGGTCATGGCTAATACGATAGAAAGAGTATCCGCCTGCGTCCCCGCAGCCGGAATCCACAGAAGACGAACCCTGCGCGGGCGCGCTTCCACCTCCCTGGCCGGTATCCGGGCTGGCAAGACTGACCGGGCCACCTTCCTGCGCAAGCAGTGGTTCATTGGCGCGGCCTGCCGTCGTCAAGACGGCGCTTGCGTACCGTTGCGGGGGCAGCACATTGCGTTTCCCGTTTAACTGCCCCCGCGAACAGGGGGCGGGCACCAAGGCGCCGCCATTATACGCTGCTTAAAGTTGGCATAAAAGTTTGGCAATCGGCCATCACCCGGGCTATATTTTAGTGTTGCAAAAAACTCAATGGAGACTTATGCGCATCACTCACCTTTTGGCTGCGGCCGCCCTATTGGGCGGGGTGGCGGTCCAGGCCAGCCTGTGGGCCGGGAGCGCGACGCCCGCCACCGTGCCGGATGCAGGCAGCGGCATCGCGCTGGCGCCGGCCAAGGCGGCAGCCGTCATGGAGCCCAGCGCGCCAGGCGCCTGGGGCGGCATCCGCACCGGCCAGGAGCCCACGCTGTCCGACCGCGTCGTCGACTACCGCATCGAAGCCAGCCTCGATCCGGTCAAGCACACCATCGACGGCAAGCAGCGCCTGACCTGGCGCAACCGCAGCGCCGAGGCGGTGCGCAGCGTTTACCTGCACCTGTACCTGAACGCCTTCCAGAACGGCTACAGCACCTTCCACACCGAAGAGCGCAAAACCGGAACCGGGATCCGCAACGGTGAATTGAGCAAGGATGGCGAATGGGGCTTCACTGAATTGCGCAGCGTGCAGCAAGGTGGCGCCAAGGTGCCGTGGAGCTTTGTGCATCCTGACGGCGGCCCGTCCGCCGACCAGACCGTGGTGCGCCTTGACCTGCCGCAGCCTGTCGCCGCTGGCGCCAGCACCACGCTGGATATCGCCTTCTTCGACCAGCTGCCCCGCGTAATGGCGCGCAGCGGCTATTTCGACAGTTTCCATCTGGTTGGGCAATGGTTCCCCAAGATCGCCGTGCTTGAATTACCGGGCGAACGAGGCGCCACCACGGTGCGCTGGAATGCACATGAATACCACGCGGCGTCCGAGTATTACGCCGACTTTGGCAACTACGACGTCAAGCTTACCGTCCCCAGGGAATACACCGTCGGCGCCACCGGTGAATTGCAGGGCGCGCCCGAGGAAAAAGACGGCAAGCTGACCCACCATTTCGTGCAGGGCGATGTGCACGATTTCGCCTGGACCGCCGACAAACGCACTGCCGCGCCACTGGTTGGAAGCTGGAGCGGCCCGGGCAGCCCGCAGGTGAAAATCACCGTCCTCTATCCGCCCGAATTCGCTTCCAACGCGGCGCCTGCCCTGCAGGCCACCAAGGATTCGCTGGATTACTTTTCGAAGACCCTCGGCCCCTATCCGTACAAGACCGTGACGGTGGTGATTCCGCCGCATAACGCCAGCGAGGCTGGCGGCATGGAGTACCCGACCTTCTTCACTGTCGACAACTTCGCCAACCTGAAGCCCGGCACCCTCGCTTCCACCGCACTGGACTTCGTTACCATCCACGAGTTTGGCCACGGCTACTTCTACGGCATCCTCGCCAGCAACGAGTTCGAAGAGCCGATGCTGGACGAAGGCCTGAACGAGTACTGGAACCAGCGCATGCTGCGCGACACTGGCCGCAAGGCATACATGACGACGCCGTTCCTGCGCGCGATCGGCTTTGCCCCCGCCATCGACGGCTTCGAATTCGAACGCCAGGGGACACCGCGCGACGAGCCCTCCGACCCGCTGGGCCAGAATGCCTACACGCGCCTGCAAGGGATCGGCCCGGTGTATTCGCGCACCACGCTGGTCATGCACGACCTGGAAGCGCAACTGGGCAAGGAAACCATGGAGCGCGCCTTCAGGGAGTACTACCGGCGCTGGAAGTTCCGTCACCCGAGCGTGGCCGATTTCCGCGAAACGCTGGCCGAAGTGAGCGGGCAGCGCAAGCTGGTGGAAACCGTATTCGCCCAGCAGGTCTATGCCACCACGCGCGTGGACGACCGCGTTTCCTCCTTCACCAGCGAAGAAGTGCTGCCGCTGCCGGGCCGGCAGGCGGAAGGCGGCAAGCTTGTCGACATGACCGAAGAGCAGGTGGACAAACACATCGAGCAGATTCGCGATGCATGGGAAAAGGCCAACCCGAAAGCCAAGCCGGGCACGGGTCCCTTCCCTTACCTGACGCGGGTCACGGTGCGCCGGCGCGGCGCCGATGTCCCGCAAAAGCTGGTGGTGACTTTCGCCGACGGCAGCAAGGAATTCAAGTTCTGGAGCGGCGAAGAGCGCTGGCACACCTTCGAGTGGACCAAGGGAGTGAAGGGGGTGTCGGTGCAGCTCGATCCCGAAGGCAAGCACCTGCTCGACGTGAGCAAGCTCGATGACAGCCGTACGGTGAAGAAAGACGGCAGCGCCTCGCGCCGCTGGACCTTCGACTTGGCCGCCATCATTCAGTCCCTGCTATCTTTCATCGCCACCATATGAACCTGACCACCAATCTCAAACATGCCGCACGCGCCGCCATGCAATGGCGCCTGATGCTGATCTGGCTGATCGCCGTGCTGCTGCCGACAGCCATGCTGGCCCTGCCCATCTGGAACAGCCTGTCGCCGCTGCTGGACAATTCGGTGCGCGCGCCCGAACTGGCGCGCGCGCTCGACGGCGTGGCCTTTACCGATATGTTTGCGGAGCTGCGCCGCAACGCCGTGTCGCTGCAGGCGGGCGGCATCGCGGCCCTGGTCCTGACTTTGCTGCTGTCGCCTTTCCTGACCGGGAGCATCGTTACCGCCGGCCGCGCGCAGCAAAGGGCCACGCTGCGCGAGCTGTGCACCGGCGGAGTCGCCGAGTATCCGCGCATGTTCCGCATGCTGCTGTGGGCGGTCGTGCCGCTGGGCGTGGCGCTCGCACTGGGCGGCGCGCTGGCCGATGCTGCCGAGACCTATGCCGGCAAGGCAGTGCAGGAAGCCGATGCGGCGCGCTGGCAGCTGGCGGCCACGATCGTCGCCGCACTGCTGGTGGCACTGGCCAACCTGACGCTCGATGCCGGCCGCGCCCAGCTGGCGATCGACCGCCGCCGCACTTCGGCAATCAAAGCCTGGTGGTGGGGCCTCAAGCTGCTGGCGCGCCGACCCGGCGCCATGCTGGGCGCCTATGCCTTGCTGACCGTCGGCGGCCTGTTGCTGGCGGCCCTGCTGGCCGTGGCGCGGCTGAACGTGGCGGGCAGCAATGCCTTGCTGCTGGTGGCCGCTTTCGTCCTGGCCCAGTTGATCGCCCTGGCGATGGCCTGGATGCGCGCCGCGCGCCTGTTTGCGCTGATGACGCTGTCTGCAACGAATCGCTGACCGGAGTATATTGGTGGGCATGACTACCCTGCCCACCTTCTTCCTGTCCCACGGCGGCGGTCCCTGGCCGTGGATGCGTGACCAATTCGGCAACGCCTACGACCGACTGGACGCCTCGCTGCGCGACTTGCCGCGCCAGGCCGGCGGCAAGCCGAAAGCCCTGCTCGTCGTCACCGCGCATTGGGAAGGCCGCGACTTCCTCGTTTCATCGTCGGCCAGGCCGCCGATGATCTACGACTACGGCGGCTTCCCGCCGCACACCTACCAGATCCAGTACCCTGCTCCCGGATCGCCGGAACTGGCGGCGCGCGTCGCCGGACTGCTTGGCGGACGGGCGCGCCTTGACCCGGAGCGGGGCCTGGACCATGGCACCTTCAGCGCCATGTATCCGGCGTTCCCGGAAGCCGATGTGCCGATCGTGCAGCTTTCGCTGCGCCACGGCCTGGATCCGGCCGAGCACATGGAAATTGGGCGCTTGCTGCGTCCTTTGCGCGACGAGGGGATTTTGATCGTCGGCAGCGGCCTGAGTTTCCACAACCTGCGCGCTTTCAATGCTGCCGGAGCGGAGGCTTCACGGCTGTTCGATGGCTGGCTGCGCGAGACCATGGCGGCTGCGCCGGCCGAGCGCACGAAGCGCCTGCTCGAATGGGACCGTGCACCGGCTGCGCGCATGGCGCATCCGCGCGAGGAGCATTTGCTGCCCCTGATGGTGGTGGTGGGTGCGGCCGAGGATGCGGTCGCGGAGGTGGTGTATCACGAAGACCGCTTCATGGGAGCATTGGCGGTCAGCAGCTTCAAGCTCGGTTAAAACCGGTAAACCTGGGTCGGACGGGACGGCCATCCGGCAAGGGTCTGACCCTGTCTAATCAGCAGCCGCTGGTGATTAGACAGTTGGCAGGTGCGTTGGCGGGTCTGACCCTTTGGGTCGGACCCTGGTTTACCGGTTTCAGGTCCCGCGCTTGCCCTTCATGCGCTCGGCTTCCTTCTCGGCGGCCTTGCGCTCAGCCTCTTCCGCCTTGATGCGCTCCGCTTCGGCGTGGATCGCCAGCGCTTCGGCGCGGGTGGCCGGCGTTTCCAGCGAAATGCGGCCCAGCGCGCCGCTGCGGTAATCCTGCAGCAGCATGTGCGAAGCCTTCTCGAAGTCCCAGTCCCCGCCCTTCAAGCGATAGCTGCGCAGTTGCGCCACGCGCTCGATCAGCGCCACGCCGTCCATGGCTGACACGTCGGCCTTGTAGCGCGCCTTCAGGAGTTCCGGGTAACGCTTCAGCAGTTCTTCCGCCAGCCACACCGCCACTTCTTCCTCGATCAGCGCATTGGCGCCGATCGCATGCGATGCCGCCAGCGCCATGCCGTCGGACGGCATCTCGATCTTCGGCCACAGCAGGCCAGGGGTATCGATCAGCACCGTTTCCATATCGAGGTAGATCTTCTGCTGCTGCTTGGTGACGGCCGGCTCGTCGCCCACCTTCGCCACGCGGCGCTTGAGCAGCGCGTTCATCAGGGTCGACTTGCCGACGTTGGGAATGCCCATGATCATCATGCGCAATGGCTTGGTCGGCTCATTGCGGTGCGGCGCCAGCTTGCGCGCCTTGGCAATCACCTTGGCCACGTCGGACGGCTTCTTGGTCGTCATCGCATAGGCAGTGACGGTCTTGTCCTGCTCGAAGTGGCGGATCCAGGCCGCGGTGGCATCCGGATCGGCCAGGTCGATCTTGTTCAGGATCTTCAGGCAAGGGCGGGAGCGGAACTTGCGCAGTTCTTCCACCAGCGGGTTGCAGCTGGCCGCAGGCAGGCGCGCGTCGACCACTTCGATGACGACATCGACGTCGGCCATCTGTTCCGCCGCCTTTTTCTTGGCGGCGTTCATATGCCCGGGGAACCATTGGATAGACATGCTCTTGCCTTACGAATCGAATGAACAATCCGCCATTTTACCTCAAGACCACCCTGCCGAACGAGGTGTCGGTACGGGCGCCGCTGGCCTTGGGCGAGATGCCGAAACGACAAGTTTGCAGCCAGTTCACCGCATCCCGCACCACGGCGGCATCGAAATGCGCCGCTTCCGGCACGATGCGCTGGGCCTTGCCCGCGGGATCGACCAGGAAGCGCAGCTTGATCGAGGCGCGGCCATCGGGCCGCTGGTCGAGGTTATCGTAGCGCAGGAAGCGCTGCGAGGGACTGCAACTGCCCGGCACCAGCATGGGCCGCAGCGGCGCCGGGCCTTCCAGCGTCCAGGCGTATTGCAGCGGATAGACCGTGCCTTCGCGCGCCGCGGCCAGGCCCGGCTTGAAGCGGCAGCGCGCCAGGCCGGCCAGCGCCGCCTGGTCCAATAGGCTCCAGCCGCTGCCCTGCTTCACTTCCGCATGGCGCACGGCACCGTCGGCGCCGACCTGGAACTGCAGCACGGTAGTGCCTTCGATTTCGTAGCGCACGGCTTCGCGCGGCCATTCGGGTACGGTGCAACTGGCCGGCGTGGCCAGCGACTCATAGGGAAACGCGCTGGCCCCGGCCAGCGCAAGCAGCAGCGGCAGCATCTCAGATCTCGGCCAGGGCCTTCACATGGGCCACCACGCTGCGGCCCAGCGCCGACAGGTTGTAGCCGCCTTCCAGGCAGCTCACGATGCGGCCTTGCGCGTGCTGGCGCGCGACCTCCATCACTTGCTGCGTCATCCACGCATAATCTGCTTCCACCAGCCCCATGCCGCCCAGGTCGTCCTCGCGGTGGGCGTCGAAGCCGGCCGAGATGAAGATCATCTGCGGCTGGAAGGCATGCAGCGCCGGCAGCCACTTCTCCTGCACCAGCGCGCGCACCGTATCGCCCCTGGAGCCGGCCGGCACCGGCACATTGACGCGGTTGGGCGTCTCCGGCAGCACTTCGCAATACGGATAGAACGGATGCTGGAAGAAGCTCACCATCAGCGCGCGCGGCTCGTCGAGCAGCGCTTCTTCGGTGCCGTTGCCGTGGTGGACGTCGAAATCGACCACCGCCACGCGCTGCAGGCCGCGCACGTCCAGCGCATGCTTGACGGCGATCGCCACGTTATTGAACAGGCAGAAGCCCATCGGCTCGGTCGGACGCGCATGGTGGCCCGGTGGACGCACGGCGCAAAAGGCATTGTCGATCTCGCCGTCGATCACGGCATCGGTGGCAGCGATTGCGGCGCCGGCTGCACGCCGCGCCGCCGTCCAGCTATGCGTATTGAGCGAAGTGTCGCCATCGATCGGGTAATAGTCGCCGGCGGATGGCAGGTGGTCGCGCACGATGGCAATGGCATTGGCCGTATGGTTGCGCGCAATCGACGCTTCATCGGCCAGCGGCGCGTCGCGGTGCTCCAGCAGGTCGTCGATGTGGGCGTTGATCAACTGGTCGGCAATGGCTTGCAGGCGCGCCGGGCATTCGGGATGCCAGTCGCCCATTTCGTGGCGCTGGCAGTCGGGATGGCTGTAAATTGCTGTGCTCATGAATCGCGTTCTCGCATAGAATGCGACTAATCTACCACGCGGCGGCAGGTCCTCCAAAACACGTACCAAAACCATGTATACCAAATTACACGCCGTAGCACAGCAAGTTGGACAGGTGATCGTCGGCAAGGAATTGCAGGTGCGCCAGGCCCTGACTTGCCTGCTGGCCGGCGGCCACCTGTTATTGGAAGACTTGCCCGGCGTCGGCAAGACCACGCTGTCGCACGCCCTGGCGCTGTCGCTGGGCCTGCAGTTCAACCGCGTCCAGTTCACCAGCGACCTGCTGCCGGCCGACGTGGCCGGTGTGTCGATCTATGAACGCGAGCTGAACGCTTTCAGCTTCCATCCCGGCCCAATCTTCACGCAAGTGCTGCTGGCCGACGAAATCAACCGCGCCACGCCGAAGACCCAGTCCGGCCTGCTGGAGGCGATGGAAGAGCGCCAGGTCTCGGCCGATGGCGTGACCCGCCCGCTGCCCGAACCGTTCTTCGTGATTGCGACGCAGAACCCGACCCACCAGGTCGGCACCTTCCCGCTGCCGGAGTCGCAGCTCGACCGCTTCCTGATGTGCATCTCGCTCGGTTATCCCGACGCTGCCGCCGAACGCGCGCTGCTGATGGGCGAAGACCGGCGCCAGATGCTCAAGCACCTGGCGCCGGCCATGACGCCGGCCGAACTGTCCGCCGCGCAGCAAGGGCTGCGCCAGATCCACGCTTCCCCTGCCCTGATCGATTACGTGCAGGCGCTGGCGCAAGCTTCGCGCCAGAACGGCTTCTTTGCCGAAGGCCTGAGCCCGCGCGCCGCGCTGGCCCTGCTGCAGGCCGCGCGCGCCTGGGCTGCGCTGGAAGGCCGCGACCACGTCATGCCGGAAGACGTGCAAGCCGTGCTGGTGCCGGTCTGCGCCCACCGCCTGCGCCCGCTCAAGTCCTCGCACGGCACGGCGCTGGCCAGCCGCGACCTGGTGCTGCAGCTGCAAAAATCCGTAGCGGTATAAGCCATGCTTGCTCCAGCGAGGAGAATGCTTGACCGCTGGCTGTTCCAGCTGAAGGAAAAGGAGCCGGGCGAAGTGCAGCTGGTGATGCGCCGCGTCTTCATCCTGCCAACCAAACCGGGCATGGCCTTTGTCGGCCTGCTCCTGATCATGCTGATCGGGTCCGTCAACTACAACCTCGGCCTGGGCTTCGTGCTGACCTTCTTCACCGGGTCCTGCGCCATTGTCGACATGTATATGACGGCCAAGAACCTGGCCCTGCTGCACCTGGCGCCGGGCCGCGCCCAGCCGGTATTTGCCGGCGACGAGGCCCAGTTCGTACTCCATGTGCGCAACGCCACCGCGCGCGACCGCTATGCGATCTGGCTCGGTTTCCAGGACGAGGGCGAGCCGCGCCACTCGATCGACGTCGCCGCCAAAGGCAGCGCCGCGGTGGTGCTGTCGCGCCCCACCACGCAGCGCGGCTGGCTGGCAGCGCCGCGCGTGCGCCTGTTCACGCGCTTTCCGCTCGGCCTGTTCGGCGCCTGGTCGTACTGGCAGCCGGACCTGAAGGTGCTGGCTTACCCGCAGCCGGAAGTGGCGCCGCCGCCGCTGCCCACCACCGGCGCCGCGCGCGAAGACGGCTACGGCACCGTGGGCCTCGACAATTTCTCGGGCATCCGCAACTACCAGCCGGGCGACCCGATGCGCCACCTGGCCTGGCGCCAGATCGCACGCCTGCACCCGGCCGATGGCGGCAACCTGGTCAGCAAGCACTTTGAAGGCGGCGCCGTGTCCGACCTGCTGCTGGACCTGAACGCGCTGCCGCCGCTGCTGGATATTGAAGTGCGCCTGTCGCGGCTGACAGCCTGGGTGCTGGAAGCAGAGCGGCGCGCCCTCCCCTATGCCCTCCATATCGGCCATCGCGAGATTGCCCAGGGGCTGGGCGAAGCCCATTGCGCCGAATGCCTGCGCGCGCTGGCTTTGCATGGCAAGGAGGGCGCATGATCGCCCGCCTCGCCGCCATCGGCAGCCGCATGACGCGCGACAAGGCCGATACCCTGCTGTTGCTGCTGGCAGCCGTGATGGTGCTGGCGCCCCACTTCGGCCACCTGCCGCTGTGGACATCCGCCATGGTCTGCCTGACGCTGTTCTGGCGCGGCGCCATCACCCTGCGCGGCAGCCGCCTGCCGCCAATGTGGCTGCTGCTGCCGGTATCGATGCTGGCCATGGGCGGCGTTTACCTGACGTTCCGCACGTTGCTGGGTCGCGAACCGGGCGTGACGATGCTGACCCTGCTGCTCACCTTCAAGCTGCTGGAAATGCATGCGCGGCGCGACCTGTTCGTGGTGATCTTCCTCAGCTTCTTCCTGCTGCTGACGAACTTCTTTTACTCGCAATCGATCCTCACCGCAGTGGTGATGGTGGCCACCATCATCGTGCTGCTGTCGGCGCAGATCACTTTCCAGTTCACCGGCGCGATGCCGCCACTGGCCGCCCGGCTGAAGCTGGCCGGGCGCGTCTTCCTGATTGCCGCACCGCTGGGGGTGCTGCTGTTCGTCGGCTTCCCGCGCATCCAGGGGCCGCTATGGGGCTTGCCGGGCGATGCAGGCGGCAAGAGCGGCATGTCCGACACCATGTCGCCCGGCTCCATGACCAGCCTGGCGCTCTCGGAGGAAGTCGCGTTCCGGGTCCGCTTCAACGGCGCCGCGCCGCCGCAGGAACAGCTGTACTGGCGCGGCCCGGTGCTGAGCAACTACGATGGCCGCGCCTGGACCCGCATCGGCCAGCCGCTGTATCCGATCGCGCAGATGCGGCTGACACGGCAACTGGCCTGGAATGGCCCGTCCTATCCTTATGAGGTAACGCTGGAACCGGGCCGCCGCCAGTTCCTGTTCATGCTGGAACTGAGCGAGCCCGCCGCCAATGTCGATGGCGCCAATCCCTCCTACACCGACGAACTGGAACAATTGGTGCAGGCCAGCAGCGACAAGCGCCTGCGCTACAGCGCTGTTGCGCACCCGAGCTACCTGGCGCAAGCAAGCCTGCAGCCGCAGGCACTGGAGCGCTGGCTGCGGCTCCCCCAAGGCTACAACCCGCGCACCTTGCGCTATGCCGCGCAGATCCAGGCGCTGCGCGCCGAGCGCGGCGACGATGCCGCCATCGCCGCCGTGCTGGCTGTGTTCCGCAAGGGCTTCGAGTACACGCTGGAGCCAGGCAAGCTTGGCCGCAACGAAATCGACGAGTTCCTGTTCGATACGCGCAAGGGCTTCTGTGAGCACTTTTCCGGCTCCTTCGTTTACGTGATGCGCGCAGCCGGCCTGCCGGCGCGCGTAGTGAATGGCTACCAGGGCGGCGAATTGAATCCGGTCGACGGCTATTACACGGTGCGCCAGTCCGACGCCCATGCCTGGACCGAGGTCTGGCTCGGTCCCCAGCGCGGCTGGACGCGCGTCGACCCTACCGCTGCCGTGGCGCCGGAACGGATCCGTACCAGCCTGGCGCAAACCTTGCCGCAGACGGCGCCTTTCGGTTTGCAAGGCTTGGTCGACCTGGCGCGCGACCAAACTTCCTGGCTGGCGCAGATGCGTTTTGGCCTCAGCGCGATGAATAATGCTTGGAATCAATGGATCCTCGATTACAATCCAAACAGGCAGCAAGATTTCCTCAAGGAACTGGCCGCCGCCTTCGGCGACTGGCGCCTGCTGGCAGGACTGGCCCTGTGCGCCGGGCTGGTGCTGTTGATGAAATACCGCCGCACCGAGCGTGCGCGCGACCCCGTCGATGCCGCCTATCTCGCCTTCTGCCGCCAACTGGCGCGGCATGGCGTGGACAAGGCGCCGGACGAAGGCCCGCTGGGGCTGGCACAACGCGTGCGGCAGTTAAACCTGCCGCGCGAGAAAATTGCTGCCATGACAGGATTCCTGGAGCTGTACGGCGCGCTCAAATATGGCGCACCGGCAGCGCAACGAGACAATGGGCCGATCGCTCGGCTGAATAGTTTGCTGAAGCAATCCCGATGAGATTCTTAAAGAAATTCCCCACCACCATGCTGGCCCTGGCTTGCCTGGGCCTGGCCATGGCGCCGGCTGCCGAAGCCGCCATCCACAAGCCCGCCAAGGTCAAGAAAGCCCTGAAGAAGCCTGCCCTTGACTACAGCGGCGAGTTCGTCAACTTCGGCCAATGGAAAGACGTGCAGCAGTTCATGGGCGACCTGGAACTGAAGCACGGCGTGCCCGTCGCCGAGTCCGAAAAGCTGTTCCTTGAACTGCGCTATATCGATGCCGCCGTGCAGCTGGTGAAACCGGCGCCGCCAGGCAAGCCGAAAAACTGGCAAGCCTACAGCAGCCGCTTCATCGAGCCCAAGCGCATCAATGCGGGCGTCGAATTCTGGAACAGCAACCGCGACACGCTGGCGCGCGCCGAAGCGCTGTACGGCGTGCCGGCCGAAATCATCGTTGGCATTATCGGCGTGGAAACCATCTATGGCCGCGACATGGGCAAGTTCCGCGTACTGGACGTGCTGGCCACCCTCGCCTTCTCCTATCCGCTGACACCCAATCGCGAGGCACGCATGGCGTTCTTCCGCGGCGAACTGGAGGCGGCCATTGTGTCGGCGCGCCAGGCCGGGCTCGACCCGCTAGCGCTGACCGGCTCCTACGCTGGCGCAGTCGGGATGCCGCAATTCATGCCAAGCAATATCTACCAGCTAGGCGTGGACTTCGACGGCGACGGCAAGGTCGATTTGCGCAATTCGCCGGCCGACGCGATCGGCAGCGTGGCCAACTTCCTGGTGGCGCATGGCTGGAAGCGCGACGACCCGTCGCGGCTGGCTTATCCGGCGACCGTGTCGCCTGAGCGCGGTTGGGAAAAATACCTGGGTACCGGACTCGATGCCCAGTACAGCGGTGAAGACCTGCTGAGCGCCGGCGTGCACCCGGACACCGACTTGCCGCCCGGCCTGTACGGCCTGGTCGACCTGCAGAATGGCTCCGAGCCGACCGAATACTGGGTTGGCAGCAATAATTTCTTTTCAATCACGAAGTACAACCGAAGTTATTTCTATGCCATGTCGGTAGTCGAACTGGGCAAGGCCGTAAAGCTTTCAATGAAAGAAACTTTGTAACTGCGTGTAACTTGTGTGATATACAAGAGTATAGAATTACCCTAACACAAAAATTAAGGTAGAATTCTCTCAGAATGTTGCGATAGGACAACGCGTTTCGAGAGCAATATACTATTTTTTGTTGCATGCAAGTACTGCTGACCGCTCTGTTGTACAATTGTGTATATATTATGAAACTTGTTAAACAGGAATCCATCTCAGGATTTGGGTCGTTAGCAGGACAACTTTAGAGAAGGAACAGAAGACATGACCAACCAAGTCGGTAATGATATGAACAACGAGTCGGAAGGCGATGATCTGCTGCAGTACAATCCGAACCGTCTGCTCGACACCCTGATCGAAAACCTGCGCCTGAAGAACGATGCGGCCCTGTCGCGCGCTTTGGAAGTGGCACCGCCTGTGATCTCCAAGATCCGCCACCACCGCCTGCCGGTTGGCGCATCGCTGCTGATCCGCATGCACGAGGTTTCCGACCTGAGCATCCGTGACCTGCGCTACCTGATGGGCGACCGCCGCAATAAGTTCCGCATCAGCGACAAGCAGTTCAAGCCGAAAGAAGGCGCCGGCGGCTCCGAAAACAAAGGCTGATTCCAGTCTTTGCTTTACCCTCCCCGCCCGGGGAGGGTGAGTACCGCTTTGCTTAAGCCGGGAACACCCCGGTCGACAGGTAGCGGTCGCCGCGATCGCAGACGATGAACACGATCGTCGCGTTTTCCACTTGCTGCGAAATGCGCAGCGCAATCTCACAGGCACCCGCTGCCGAAATCCCGCAGAAAATGCCCTCCTCCGCAGCCAGCCGGCGCGCCATGCGTTCCGCCGCAGCCTGCGACACGTATTCCACCTGGTCGACACGCGCCTTGTCGTAAATCTTCGGCAGGTAGGCTTCCGGCCATTTGCGGATGCCCGGGATCGAGGAACCCTCTTCCGGCTGGGCGCCGATGATGCGCACGTTCTCGTTCTGTTCCTTGAGGTATTGCGACACGCCCATGATGGTGCCGGTGGTGCCCATGGCCGACACGAAGTGGGTGACGCGGCCATTGGTATCGCGCCAGATTTCCGGACCGGTGCCCTCATAATGGGCGCGCGGATTGTCGCCGTTGGCGAACTGGTCGAGGATCAGGCCTTTGCCGTCCTTCTGCATCTGTTCCGCCAGGTCGCGCGCATATTCCATGCCGCCGGTCTTCGGCGTCAGGATGATGTTGGCGCCATAAGCGGCCATGCTCATGCGGCGCTCTTCACTCAGGTTTTCCGGCATCAGCAGGATCATCTTGTAGCCGCGGATGGCGGCGGCCATGGCCAGCGCGATGCCGGTATTGCCGCTGGTCGCTTCGATCAGGGTGTCGCCCGGCTTGATCTGGCCGCGCTCTTCGGCCCGGCGCAGCATCGACATGGCAGCGCGGTCCTTGACCGAACCGGCCGGATTGTCCCCTTCCAGTTTGCCGAGGATGATATTGCCGCGTGCGGCCGCTTCCGCGCCAGGGATGCGCACCAGCTGCACCAGAGGCGTGTTACCGATGGTATCGGCGATTGTTTTGTATCCCATGGTTCCTGCTTTATGTTTGTTCTGTCAAACGTCCATTCTATCCGCTCCGGCGGCGAGCTGCAGGGACATGAATACATAGCCCAGGCTCTCGCCGTCGATCCGGAACAGGTCGGGAATTTCGCCCGTCTGCACAAAGCCGCAGCGGCGATACAGCGCCCTGGCCGGCTGGTTGCCCGCCAATACCTCCAGGTCCACCCACTCCAGCCCCTGCTCGTGCGCCCAGTTGGCGGCCGTTTCCACCAGCGCCGTTCCCAGCCCGCTGCGCCGCGCCGCGCGGTGCACGCCCATGCCGAGCAGGCAGCGATGGCGCGCCGCCGCTTCCGGGCGTGAACGCAAATCGATATGGCCCATGATTTCCCCCTCGCGCAGTGCGACCCAGACCCGGCGCCAGCCTTGCTGGCCGAAACTGGCCTGCAAGCCCGTGCTGAAGCCGTTCACCTTCTCCGGCGGGAAGCCGGCACTGGTGCGCGACATGGGCTGGAACAAGGGTGCGCCATCGCGGCCGTTATCGAGCAGGTGGTCGTTCAGGTAATGGAAGAAGGCGGCCAATTCTTCTGCGTGCAGCGGCCGGATGGTAAAGGTCATGACAAATCATAGCAGGCCGGGGTAATTGAATTAAACTACACGGATAACACAGGAGCCCTACCCCATGAGCGACACCGAAGTCATATCCATGCCCTCCACGCTGGAGAGCCGCCGGCACCAGGTCAACCCGGTGCTGACCGAGCAGGAAATCAAGCGCCTGCACCGATTCGGCACGGTGCGCCAGTATGCGCGCGGCGTGCGCATTCTTGAAGCGGGCCACACCTGCTTTGGCCTGATCATCGGGCTGAAAGGCACGATCACCATCTGCAAATACGATGGCCTTGGCAATTCCGAATTCCTGACCGAGCACGGGCCCGGCGAATTCACAGCCGAGGTATCGCAGCTGTCCGGCCGTCCCTCGCTGGTCAATGCTACCGCCAAGGACGACGTCGAAGTGCTGGAAGTGTCGCCGGAAAACCTGCGCGCGCTGGTGATCGCCGAAGCGGAACTGGGCGAGCGCATCGTGCGCGCCCTGATCCTGCGCCGTGTCGGCCTGCTGGAAAAGGAAGGCGGCGGCCTGGTGCTGGTGTCGCCGGCCGGCAATGCGGCGCTGTTCCATCTGCGCAGCTTCCTGAGCAGCAATGGCTACCCTTACCGCATCCTCGACCCGAAGGATGACGAGCAGGCGCGCGCGCTGTGCGAATACTACGAGCCGGGCCCGGACGACTGGCCGCTGGTGGTATGCCCGGACGGCGTCGTGAAGAAAAACCCGAGCAATGCGGAAGTAGGCTACTGCATTGGCCTGCTGCCGGACATCGATACCGACAAGCTGTGGGACGTGGTGGTGGTGGGCGCCGGTCCTGCCGGCCTGGCAACCTCGGTGTACGCCGGTTCGGAAGGCTTGTCCGTGCTGGCACTGGAGCAGCGCGCCTTTGGCGGCCAGGCCGCAGCCAGCGCCCGCATTGAAAACTACCTGGGCTTCCCGACCGGCATTTCCGGCGGAGCGCTGGCCGGGCGTGCCTTCGTTCAGGCGCAGAAGTTCGGCGTGGAAGTCGCCATTCCAGCGCCAGCCACCCGCCTGCTGTGCGACAGCTGGCCGCTGCGCGTGGAAATCGCCGGCGGGCAAATCGTGCGCGCCAAGACCGTGGTGCTGGCCAGCGGCGCGCGCTACAAGCGCCCTGCCCTCGACAACATCGGCGAATTCGAAGGCCGCGGCATCTACTTCTGGGCCTCGCCGATCGAGGGCAAGCTGTGCAAATCGGAGGAAGTAGTGCTGGTGGGCGGCGGCAATTCCGCCGGCCAGGCGGCCGTGTTCCTTTCCAGCTTCGCCTCCAAGGTGCACATGGTGATCCGCGGCGACGGCCTGAAGGCCACCATGTCGACCTACCTGATCGACCGCATCAAGGCCACCCCGAATATCGAGCTGCACACGCATACCGAAATCGTGGCGCTGGAAGGCAACGAAGACGGGCTGTCGCGCGTGACCTTCCGCTGCAAGGACACCGGCGAAGTCGATAGCTGCGACGTGTGCCGCCTGTTCCTGTTCATCGGCGCCGACCCGAACACCGCCTGGCTGGCCGACTGCGGCGTGGAGGTTGACGCGCAAGGCTTCATCCGCACCGGCTTCGACGCCATCAAGGACCAATGCCGCGCCAAGATGACGCTGGCCGATGCGCCGCAGCGCGCGCCGCTGGAAACCAGCGTGCCGGGCGTGTTTGCCATCGGCGACGTGCGCTCGGGCTCGACCAAGCGCGTGGCAGCCGGCGTCGGCGAAGGTGCTGCCGTGGTATCGCAGATCCACGCCTTCCTGGCCAACCTGCCGGTCACACCAGCTTGAAGCACTGCCCATTGCCGCCATCGCACGCGATGGCGGCAATGGGAGTCAGCGAACCGCGCTTATTTGCGCGCCGCTTCCTTGCGCGGCGCCGCCCCGTCGCGCGACTTGCCGTTCACCATCAGCCCGGCCTCCGACAGCTTGATGGCGTTTTTCTCGCCGATGCCTTTGACGCGCTGCTCCAGGTCGGCCCAATCCTTGAACTCCCCTTTTGCGCGTTCCGCCAGGATGGCCTTGGTCTTGGCGGGGCCAATGCCCTTGATGCCATCAAGTGCGGCCTGGTCGGCCTTGTTGACGTCAACCTGGGCGAATGCCATGCCCATGCAAGCAACCAGCGTGGCAGCGGCAAGCAGCAGTTTCCTGATCATGATGACCTCCATATGTGGACACGAGAAGACCTCGTTTCGCCACAACGCAGGCCGCGCCGCCCGGCTGACACGGGCCGCGCGCCATTTGAGGCAGATCAATCAACGCACGACTAATTCCACACGACGGTTCTTTGCCCGTCCTTCATCGCTGGCGTTGCTGGCCACCGGCGCCAGGTTGGCGACGCCGCGCGGCGTCATGCGGTTGGCGGCGATGCCGTACTTGCCGGCCAGCGCGTCGGCCACGGCCTGGGCGCGTTTCTGCGACAGCGTGATGTTGGCGTCGAACTCGCCCTGGTCGTCGGTATGGCCAACGATGAAGACTTTCATCTTGGGCTGCGCCTGCAGGGCCTTGGCCATCTGCTCCAGTTGCTCGCCCGATTGCTCGCGGATCACGGCCTTGTTGGTGTCGAAGGTCACGCCGTACAGCGCCACCTTGCCATCGCGCTGCAAGCCCTCCTGGATGGCCCGGGTGTCGACGGTGACCTTGCCACCTTCCATCACGGTCGGCTCGACGATCTGCACGAACTGGCGCACACGCTGGAAATCCGTGTACTCGGACAGTGCGACCATGACATAGGTGTTGCCACCGGGCCCAGGTTTGGCAGCGCTCACCAGATGGAAGCCCGGCTGGTTGGCGCTATTGAAGGTGCTGCTGACATAAGCGTCGAACGTTTTCCAGTTCACTTCGCGAGGAAGCTCCTGGACCAGGTTCTGCACCTTGGCCTTTTCGCACTGGTCGGTCTCGCAGGCGTACAGGATCTTGAAGCCGGCGGCGGTCAGCGCCTGCTGGTAGTTGCGGTGGATCTCCAGCGGGCTGCGGCCTTTCGGTCCCCAGTAATAACGGTTGGCGGTCTTGCCTTCCACCTTTTTCAGTACCGGCTTGCCGGCTTCGGTATCGACAACCTTGACCTGGCCCAGGTTCGTGCCGCCGACCATGTAGAGCATCGAACCTTCATAGCGGTGCACCAGCGGATGGTCGCTGCCGCCGGCAATGTCCTTGCTGAAATTCGGCTGGGCGTAGGCTTGAGCGGAAATCGCTGCCAGGGTGGCAAAAACAATGGTTCGCATGATATCGGCATCCGGTTGAGGGGATTGCCAATATAACAAAAACACGACAATTCGAGCGCAAATTCGAAATTGCAGTGGCGCAACTAAATCAGGGCTGCCATACTTATATTTTTTGCAATCGAGATGAGCATGCGATCATTGAACGCCCTGAAGTCCGAATTGATGCGCCTGGCGCTGTACGCCGTGCTGTCCCTGGCGCTGGTCCCGGCGATCACCTATGTGTTCAGCGGCCACGTCCAGAAAACCTGGGATCGCGAATTCCTCGAATCGATCGAAGGCAATATTCGCAGTTCCAACGTCGAGCAGGCGGAGCGCGAACAGGTGATGGCGCGTTTCCAGGCCAACCCGCCCTCCACGATTTGCGGCAACAGCGATCCCTCGATGGCAGAATACCGTGCCCGCGCCTGCGAATCGTGGGGACACCAATGGCAGTTCTACTGGGCGCAAAAGATTTCGCAAATTATGCTCATTGGCGGGCTGCTGCTGGCCGTGGTGATTGTCCTGCTTTGCCTGGCTGCGCAACGCGACCGCGACACCCAGTACCGCAGCCTGATGCTGGGACGACGCCTGCTGTCCTGGTCAGGCTCCATTGAAGTGGTAGTGCAGAACGCCATGCTGGCCTGGCTCTCATTCTGGCTGACTGCGTGGTTCTTCCAGATGTACTCGATCAAGCTGGTGGCCATCACCGGCATTGCCGCCGCGGCAGCTGCGCTGCTCGCGGTCACCCAGATCTTTGCGCGCCCCAAATGGAAGTTCGAAGTGGAAGGTGAACTGGTGCGCGAGCAGGACGCCCCGGCCTTGTGGGAGCGCGTGCGCAGCCTGGCGGCCACGCTGCGCACGGCGCCGCCGCGCCAGATCATTGGCGGCATCGACACCAATTTCTTCGTCACCGAGAGCGAGATCGCGCTGGGCAACGAAACGATCAACGGCCGCACCCTGTTCGTCAGCCTGCCGTTGCTGCGCGTGCTGGACCAGCGCGAAGCCGATGCAGTGCTGGCGCACGAACTGGCGCACTTCAGCGGCGGCGATACGGAGCGCAGCGCAAAGCTCGGCCCCGCGCTGTCGCAATTCGACGGCTACCTTGGCGCCATGCACGGCAACCCGATGACGCTGGTCGCCTACTACCCATTGGCGCTGTACCGCACCGCACTGGAAATCGGCCTGATGCGAGAAAGCCGCGAGCGCGAATTCCTTGCCGACCGGGCGGCCGCACAGGCTGTATCCGGGCGCCCGCTGATTTCGGCGCTGATCAAGATCTCCGCCTACGGCAACTACCGCGGCCAGATTGAAGACGAACTGTTCCAGCGTGGCGACCGCCACGAAGGCGAGATTGGCATCGCTGCCTACGTAGCACAAGGACTGAAGCCCTTCGCCTACTCTGAAAAATTCCAGGACGCGATGCAAGGCGCAAACGTCCCCCACCCGTTCGACTCGCACCCCAAGCTCAGCGAACGCATGGAAAACGTCAGCAGCCCAATCCCAAGCAACCTGTTTGGCGCCGTGGTCGCGACGGAGGTAACGAATAGCTGGCACAGCGAGATCCTGACTGCGCAAGGCATCGAAGAACGCCTGTGGAACGCCTACGAGTCGCGCTTCGCCAAAGCGCACGAGCACACCCTCGCCTACCGCTATCACCCGTCCAACGACGCCGAACGCGCGATCGTGCTGAAGTATTTCCCGCCACGCGATTTCGGTGCAATCACCGTGACTTATGAGGGCATTACCCTGAATGCCGAGCAAGCCGCTATCGACTGGGACCTGGTCAAGAACATGAACTACGAAGACGGCTTCGGCGGCGACGTCCTGACGCTGACGGTCGCAAACCCGGACAGCGGCAAGACCTCATCGAAAAAAGTGAAGCTGCCAGGGATAAAGCCGCGACGCGATGAACTGAAGCAATCGCTCGGCATGTACAAGCACCGCCACGAAGTTTCGCGCCAAGGCTAAGTTTTTAAAAGTCGGGGTCAGGTCTGGCAATCGGACATTTCACCCAGCGCGAAGCGCTAAGCTCCTCGAGAAGCCAGACCTGACCCCGACTTTTACGCAAATAGTTCGTCGCGGGTGACGGTGGCGGTGCCGAGCTTGCCGACCACGATGCCGCCGGCGCGGTTGGCGGTTTCGACCGCTTCCTGCCAGCCGGCGCCGGAGCCCAGCATGGCGGCCATGGTGGCAATCACGGTGTCGCCTGCGCCGGAAACGTCGAACACTTCGCGGGCGCTGGCCTGCACGTTGAAGATCCCTTCGTCAGTGAACAGGGTCATGCCCTCTTCCGACCGGGTCAGCAGCAGCGCGTCCAGCGACAGTTCGGCGCGCAGGTTCTGCGCCTTGGTCACCAGTTGCTCTTCGCTGTTCCAGGAGCCGACGATGCGCTTCAGTTCCGATTTGTTCGGGGTCAGCACGGTGGCGCCTTTGTAGGGCGAGAAGTCGTCGCCTTTCGGGTCGACCATCACGATCTTGCCGGCCGCGCGCGCGGTGGCGATCATTTCGGCCACGTCGACCAGGCCGCCCTTGTTGTAGTCGGACAGCACGATCACGTCGTATTCCGGCAGCAGGGTCTTGAACTGCACCAGCTTGTTGCGCAGCACGGCGTCGCTAGGCGGCTCTTCGAAGTCGATACGCACCATCTGCTGCTGGCGCCCGATCACGCGCAGCTTGATGATGGTGGAGATGGCATTGTCGTGCTTCAGGTAGCTGTGGATGCCGCCGCTTTGCAGCAGCTGCTCCACTTCGCTGCCGGCTTCGTCGGCGCCGACGATGCCCAGCAGGCCGGCATGTGCACCGAGGGCTGCGGCATTGCGCGCGACGTTGGCGGCGCCGCCCAGGCGGGCTTCGCGGCGTTCGATGCGCACCACGGGTACCGGGGCTTCCGGCGAAATGCGGCTGACGTCGCCGAACCAGTAGCGGTCCAGCATGACGTCGCCTGCGACCAGGATGCGTACTTTGTCGATTGCGGGCGCTTTGCTCATATCAGTTCATTACGTTGAGTTCTTCGGTGCGGCGCGGCGGGTAGGAATCCCAGCGGCTGCATCCAGGGCAGTGCCAGTAGAACTGGCGGGCTTTGAAGCCGCAATGGCTGCACTGGTAGCGGGCCAGCTTCTGCGTGTAGCCGTGCACCAGGTTCTTCACCATCGACAGTTCGGACAGCACGGAGGCCGGCGCGTCCATCATGCGCGCTTCCAGCAGCTTGTCGAGGCCGAGCAGGGTCGGCGTGCGGCGCAGTTCGTCGAGCACCACCTGCTTGGCGGCGTCCACGCCTTCCAGTTCGATCACGGCCTTGAACACCACTTCCAGCAAGTCGATCGAGGATGCCTGCTCCAGGTAGGACTTCAGCAGGCTGACGCCTTCCTGCGGACGGCCCACCTTGCGGTAGCCGTCCATCAGGCGCGTCGCGACCAGCGCGGTATGCGGCACGGATTGCTGTTCGACGCGGCGCCAGGTGACCAGCGCGGCTTCGGTGTCGCCTTTCGCCAGCTGCGCGTCGCCGCACAGGATGGTGGCGCGCACGCTGCTGCGGTCGGCCTGCAGCGCTTGTTCCAGCAGGGATTCCGCTTCTTCAGGCTTCATGTGCACCAGTGCGTCCTGCGCCAGCTCACAGTAGAACTGCGAGATTTCCTTCTGGCGCGAGCCGGCGCCAGCTTCCTGCAGCGCGAGCGCGGCTTCGATGGCGCGCTTCCATTCCTTCTCTCGCTGGTAGATTTCCAGCAGCGCCTTGCGGCCCTGCACGGCGTAGGAAGTATCGAGCAGGCGGGTATAGGTTTCTTCGGCGCGGTCCAGCAAGCCGGCTTTCAGGTAATCCTGGCCCAGTTCATATTCGGCGTGGGCGCGCTGTTCGGCCGGCAGGTCGGGACGTGACAGCAGGTTCTGGTGCACGCGGATGGCGCGTTCCGTTTCGCCGCGGCGGCGGAACAGGTTGCCGAGGGCGAAGTGCATGTCGGCGGTTTCGGGATCGAGCTTGACGATCTCGATGAAGGAGTCGATGGCCTTGTCCGGCTGGTCGTTCAGCAGGTGGTTCAGGCCACGAAAATAGCCGCGCGGCAGGGTGCGCGATTCGGACACCACGGCGCGGATATCGACGCGTGCGGCGATCCAGCCGAGGGCAAACATGGCTGGGATGCCCAGCAGCCACCAGAGTTCAAAATCCATATTTTGTTTATTACTGGGTGTTGATGCTGTCCGGCAGCGGGCGCTCGTTCACTTGCATGGCCGCCGTCTGCAGGGATTGGATGGTGGATTTCTGCTTGTTCGATTCGCGGCGCTGGCGGAACAAGGTGGGAGTCAGCGCGAGGATGCACAGGGCGGCGCCGGCCACGAAGAAGGCCAGCAGCATCAGCACCAGTGGGCCGCGCAGCTCGTAATTCAGGAACAGGTGCAGGTCGACTTCCTGCGTGTTTTTCAGGGCAAAACCAAAGAACAGGACAAACAGGACAACGCCGAAGGCGGTGGAGATGAATTTCATTGTCAGTTCCAAATTAAAAAGGGGCAGGCAAACGCCCGCCCCTTCATTCTACTGTGCCAGAGACTCAGTCCTCAATGATCGGTTGCCCGACCATCGCATCGACCCGCTCGCGCAACTGCTTGCCAGGCTTGAAGTGCGGCACCCGTTTTTCAGGGACCATCACTTTGTCGCCGGACTTTGGATTGCGTCCAATGCGCGGCGGCCGCGAATTCAGGGCAAAGCTGCCAAAACCACGGATCTCGATGCGCTGGCCGTCGGCCAAGGCGTTGGTCATCGCATCGAGGATGGTCTTGACGGCATACTCCGCATCTTTGGCCACCAGCTGAGAATAACGCTCAGCCAGGCGGTTGATCAATTCGGACTTAGTCATCTAAGTGCTCGGTAGATTAGTTCTTGTTGTCGAACTTGGCTTTCAGCAGAGCGCCCAGGCTGGTGGTGCCGGAAGCAGCGCTGGAGTCAGCGGACAGCTTCTGCATTGCTTCAGCGGTTTCTGCGTTGTCTTTAGCCTTGATCGACAGCTGGATCGAACGTGCCTTGCGATCGATGTTGATCACCAGGGCTTCCACGGAATCACCAACCTTCAGGTGGGTGCCGGCATCTTCCACGCGGTCGCGGGAGATTTCGGAAGCGCGCAGGTAGCCTTCAACGTCGTCGGACAGCTGGATCACGGCGCCTTTTGGCTCAACTGCTTTCACAGTACCGGTTACCAGGGAGCCCTTGTCGTTCATGGCTGCGAAGTTGTTGAATGGATCGCCTTCCAGTTGCTTAACGCCCAGGGAAACGCGCTCACGCTCAACGTCGATTGCCAGAACCACGGCTTCCAGTTCGTCACCTTTCTTGAACTTGCGCACGGCTTCTTCGCCGGACTCGGTCCAGGACAGGTCGGACAGGTGCACCAGGCCGTCGATGTTGCCTGGCAGGCCGATGAACACGCCGAAGTCGGTGATCGACTTGATTGCGCCCTTGACCTTATCGCCCTTCTTGTGGGTCATGCCGAAGTCGTCCCAAGGGTTTGCCTTGCACTGCTTCATGCCCAGGGAGATACGACGACGCTCTTCGTCGATTTCCAGGACCATGACTTCAACTTCGTCGCCCAGTTGAACGACTTTGTTAGGAGCCACGTTCTTGTTGGTCCAGTCCATTTCGGACACGTGAACCAGGCCTTCGATGCCCTGTTCAACTTCAACGAACGCACCGTAGTCGGTCAGGTTGGTGACTTTACCGAACAGGCGGGTGCCTTGTGGGTAACGACGGGACAGACCGGTCCAAGGATCGTCGCCCAGTTGCTTCACGCCCAGGGACACACGGTTCTTCTCTTGATCGTACTTCAGGACCTTGGCGGTGATTTCCTGGCCAACGGTCAGGACTTCGGATGGGTGACGCACGCGACGCCATGCCAGGTCGGTGATGTGCAGCAGGCCGTCGATGCCGCCCAGGTCAACGAACGCACCGTAGTCGGTGATGTTCTTGACGACGCCGGTAACCACGGTGCCTTCTTTCAGGGTTTCCATCAGCTTCTGACGCTCTTCGCCCATCGAAGCTTCGATGACGGCGCGGCGGGACAGAACCACGTTGTTGCGCTTGCGGTCCAGCTTGATAACCTTGAACTCGAGGGTCTTGCCTTCGAATGGGGTGGTGTCCTTAACTGGACGGGTGTCTACCAGCGAACCTGGCAGGAAAGCGCGGATGCCGTTGGTCAGAACGGTCAGGCCGCCCTTGACTTTGCCATTGACGGTACCAACGACGATTTCGCCGGATTCCATTGCTTTTTCCAGTGCCAGCCACGATGCCAGGCGCTTAGCCTTGTCACGGGACAGGATGGTATCGCCGAAACCATTTTCCAGCGATTCGATGGCCACGGAAACGAAGTCGCCTACTTTGACTTCCAGTTCGCCTTGGTCATTCTTGAATTCTTCAACAGGAATGAAAGCTTCCGATTTCAGGCCGGCGTTAACGATCACAAAGTTGTGGTCCAGACGCACGACTTCAGCGGAGATCACTTCGCCAGAGCGCATGTCTTGACGCGACAGGGACTCTTCGAAGAGGGCTGCAAAACTTTCCATTTATTTATTTCCAGGTTAGCCAGTAAGGCCCGCGATATGCGGCTTCAACTGGGTTGAGGGTTGAACAAAAACAGCTATTTACTTATGGGCGGCGGCCCACCATTTCAACACCTGCTCGGTCGCTTCATCAGCGTTCATGGCAGACGTATCGAGGAGGTACGCACCCTCTGCCGGCGCCAGCGGTGCAATGGCCCGGTTCATATCCCGGTCGTCGCGCGCTTTCAAATCCATCAGCAGGTCTTGCATACTAGCAGAAATTCCCTTTCCGATCAATTGCTTATAGCGACGATCGGCGCGCGCTTCCACGGAAGCGGTCAAAAACACCTTCAATTGGGCATGCGGGAAGATGACCGAGCCCATGTCGCGGCCGTCGGCCACCAGGCCTGGAGTCTTGCGGAAGCTCAGCTGCAGGCCATACAGGGCCTGGCGCACGGCGGGCAAGGCGGCGATTTTCGATGCCGTATTGCCAACTTCTTCGGCGCGGATGGCGTCGGTGACGTTTTCTTGCGACAAGTAGATGGCGTCGCCGGCGAAATGGATGTTCAGGTGCTCGGCCAGCTTGGCCAGGGCGTGTTCGTCGTTCAGGTTGGTTTCGCGGCGCAGGGCCTGCAGGGCGGTCAGGCGGTACAGGGCGCCCGAATCGAGGAGGTGGAAGCCAAGCTTGTCCGCAACCTTGTGGGCCACGGTGCCCTTGCCGCTAGCGGTCGGGCCGTCGATGGTGATGACTGGGATGTTCGATGTTGGCATAAATTTAATAATTAAACCGGTAAACCAGCCGGGGCGCCGTCCGGTCAGACCCGCAGGGTCAGACACTTGCCCGCGGCGGCCGCTGGCCAGGTGTCTGACCCTGCGGGTCAGACACCGCTGTCCCGGTTTTTGGCTAAAAGTTAAACGCTACCACGCTTCGCGATCGACGCAAACGCGGTGAAATACTCTGGGAACGTCTTCGCGACGCATTTTGGATCATTGATGCGAACCTTGGCGCCCTGGCGGATGAACCCATCCAGCGAAGCCAGCGAGAAGCACATCGCCATCCGGTGGTCGTCATAGGTATCAATGGCAGCCGGCAGCAGCGTAGCCGGTGGCGTCACGGACAGCCAGTCCGCCCCCTCCTCCACCGTCGCCCCCAGCTTGCGCAGCTCAGTCGCCATGGCCGACAGGCGGTCGGTCTCCTTCACGCGCCACGAAGCGATATTGCGCAAGGTGGTAGTGCCCTCGGCATAAAGCGCCGCCACGGCGATAGTCATCGCCGCATCGGGAATGTGATTGAAGTCCATGTCGACAGCCTTCAGCGGGCCGGACGCGCTGGCTTCGATCCAGTTATCGCCCATGACGATGGTCGCGCCCATCTGCTCCAGCGCCTGCGCAAAGCGCACGTCGCCCTGGATCGATTCGCGGCCCACGCCCTGCACCCGCACCGGCCCACGGCCAATCGCGCCCGCGGCCAGGAAGTAGGAAGCGCTCGAAGCGTCGCCCTCGACGTGAATGGTGCCCGGACTCTTGTACGTCTGCCCTGCCGGGATGGTGAACGAAGACCAGCCGTCCTGCTCCACCACTCCGCCGAAGCGGCGGATCAGGTTCAGGGTAATCTCGATGTAAGGCTTGGAAATCAGCTCGCCTTCCACCTCAATGGTCACGGCATGCTCGCGCGCCATCAGCGGCGCCACCATCAGCAGCGCAGTCAGGAACTGGCTCGACACATCGCCGCGCACCTTCAGGCGCTGCGACTTGAACTCGCCCGTGCGGATATGCAGCGGCGGGTAGCCCTTGTTCATCGTGTATTCGATATCGGCGCCGGCGGCGTTCAGCGCGTCGACCAGGTCGCCGATCGGGCGCTCGTGCATGCGCGGCACACCGTGCACCTTGTAGTCGCCGCCGATTACGGCCAGCGCAGCGGTCAGCGGGCGGATCGCAGTGCCGGCGTTGCCCATGAACAGGTCGGCAGAGCGCAGCGGCCAGCTGCCTTTCACGCCCTGCACCACGTGCACGGTGCTTTCGCCTTCGCGATGTTCGGTCCATTCCACGCCCAGCGAGCGCAGTGCGGCCAGCATCACGGAGGTATCGTCGGAAGCCAGCAGGTCGATCACGCGCGTTTCGCCTTCGGCCAGCGCGGCCAGCAGCAGGATGCGGTTGGAGATGGATTTCGAACCTGGCAGGCGCACCGTGCCCTCGGCGCGGGCGACCGGCAGCAGGTCGAGGTAATGCGGATAATCAGTCATGCGTGTTCCTTATTCTGCCGCCGCGTCTTTCGGCTGCGGCGGCTCAGCCGCCTCGATGGTCTCGATCCATTGCCGGC